>Ga0065711_1030870_pt1 | contig 31182 bp, 18 predicted proteins | sample Hoacrofraction12_FD_59098 | JGI IMG/M metagenome (GOLD analysis project Ga0065711, IMG submission 59098) | Hoatzin crop microbial communities from Cojedes, Venezuela - Epithelial fraction 12 v2 (version 2) | ecosystem: Host-associated > Birds > Digestive system > Esophagus > Crop | place... | reverse complement strand
GTATTCCTCCCATGCTACCTGTCCTTGTTTCCATCCTCTGTAGGCCTCCTTCTTCTGCTTGAGTTTGGCCAGGAGCTCCTTGTTCATCCATGTAGGCCTCCTGGCGTTTCTGCCTGACTTCCTCTTGGTCGGGATGCATCGCTCCTGAGCTTGGAGGAGATGATCCTTGAATATTAACCAGCTTTCTTAGGCCCCTCTTCTCTCTAGGGCTTTATCCCATGGTATTCTACCAAGCAGATTTCTGAGGAGGCCAAAGTCTGCTCTCCTGAAGTCCAGGGTAGCGAGGTTGCTGCGCACCCTCCTCGCTGCCCTAAGGATCTTAAACTCCACCATTTCGTGGTCACTGCAGCCAAGGCTGACCTTGACTTTCACATTCCCCACCAGCCCCTCCTTGTTGGTGAGAACAGGGTCCAGCATCGCACCTCTCCTTGTGGGCTCCTCTATTACGTGCAGGAGGAAGTTGTCCTCAACACATTTGAAGAACCTCCTGGATTGCCTGTGCCCTGCTGTGTTGTCCCTCCAACAGATGTCGGGGTGGTTGAAGTCTCCCATGAGGACCAGTTCTTTTGAACGTGAGGCTTCTCCTGTCTGCCTATAGAGGGCCTCATCTGCTTGCTCGTCCTGGTCTGGTGGCCTGTAGCAGACTCCCACTGTAATGTCGCCCAGCCCAGTCCTGCCTTTAATCTTGACCCATAAGCTCTCCATGGGCTCCTCATCCAATCCCAGGCGGAGCTCCATGCACTCTAGCTGATCTTTGACATAGAGGGCAACACTTCCTCCTCTTCTCCCCTGCCTGTCTTTCCTGAAGAGCCTGTATCCTCCCATCCCAATACTCTAGTCATAGGTGCTGTTCCACCATGTCTCCGTGATACCGATGATATCATAGCCCCGCAGATGTGCGCACATCTCTAGCTCCTCTTGTTTATTCCCCACGCTACCTGCATTTGCATAAAGACATTTGATCTGAGCCCCTGATGAAGCTGCACCGTTGCTGCTGCACAGCTCCCTGTTCCGTACCCGCCCTGACTCAACAGAGTGAAGGTCCTCGCTAGCACACCATCCACTAACAGCTGAGTTGTCACCCCCAGGCTTTTCACTAGCTAGCCTGGTTTCGTCCCCTTCCCGCTTCAGATCTAGTTTAGAGCCCTGTCAATGAGCCCTGCTATCTCCTGAGCTAGGATCCTCTTCCCCTTTTGCGACAGGTGTACCCCATCTGTTGCCAGCAGGTCTGGCATGTAAACTGACCCGTGATCAAAGATGGACCTTTCTTGAGCTTGGAGGAGGTGGTCTTTGAATATCAACCAACTTTCCTGGACCCCTCTTCTCTATAGGGCTTTATCCCATGGGATTCTTCCAAGCGGGTGTCTGAGGAGGTTTGGGCCTGGTCTTCTGAAATTCGGGGTTGTGGTCCTCCTTTTTGCTCTGCTCCCTCCTCTTAGAATCCTGAACTCTACCATTTCATGGTCACTGCAGCCAAAGCTGCCCCTGATTTTCACATCCCTGACCTTTTTGTTCTTGTTTTTATGTATCAGGTCTAGCAGAGCACCTTTCCTGGTTGGCTTATCGATCGCCTGTGTCAGGAAACTTGTTCATGTACTCCAACTTTTCGCTTACCAAATACAAGTAGGCACGTTAACACTTTGCTCTTTATCACCATTTTAGTAGTCTGTTTGCAGTAGTAATAGAAGTGGAGCTTTGTCTTTCTGGTCTAGCATGAAAATTATGTAAAGACCGAGCATTAAGTATGGACAGCAGTGATTTTTAGCGAATCTGTAGTCTACACAATGTTTAACCTGTAAGCTTTCTCTTACGAACCTTTTCAAAAGCCAGGTAAAGTGGATATTATTCTCATGTGTTTACTCATCACATAAATAAAGTAAGGAGGCTCAGTCTCTTTCCAGAAACACAACAGAATGACTGCTAAATTTTTCCTCCTCTCAAGCCTGTGTTGTTGCCACTTGGCTGCATTTTTTTAAATTCCCTGAGTACTTAATGTTTGTACTCTCTGTGCTACAAGGATCTCATGCAGACCAAGGAGCATGTTTGCTCAGCCTTTCCTACAATGCCACACTATACTTTCTATATACTAAGGACTTCCCTTAGGAGTACAATGTAAACAGTATAGCATTCATCTCTCACATTTGGAAATTTTGAGTCTGTACTTCCTGTTGTGAAGTTATGCTTTTCCTTTCTGCATCAGTGTTGGATGCTACTGTTACGGATTATACTGCAGAGTCATTTGCAATGCATCACCTAATTTTCTTCTTCATTTCAGGGTCACAGTACCCAGTTTTCCATTGCGTCAACAGAATCACTCATGAGGAGGTACCTGAGAGTTACTGTGACAGCAGCACCAAGCCCATTCCAGAAGAGGAGGCCTGCAACCTCTTCCCATGTCCAGCTTTGTAAGAGACTGTAATTTAAGTCAAGTGAAATAAGCTGATGTCATTGAGGTTTTGCATGTGAAAGAGGCTATTCTAAGTAGTAAACTAATTTGAACTTCTATGTACTATGCACTTGTCTCATAAAGTGTAGTGGATATTTTTTCCTGAGTTGGTGGTGGTGGCCTCCTTCCCCTTCACAGGGAGCAATAGCATTCAGAGATGACAAAAGGGAAGTTGGCAACAAGTGAGTGTAGTAAGTTCTCAGAATTAGTGTGGTCGTTCAGGCATGCACACTGTATGTGGTCTCTCAATGGGTACATTCTTTTCAAGTGTCAGGCTGCTGCATATACCTGTCTAAAGAAGGGGCTCTGTGGGTTATATCACGCCACATGGGATCAGTGTGCTGTAGTACCCACCTGTTCATTCCATGGTGTCATATTTAAAGATCAGATTAGGCTCACAGTGCTCACAACAACCCCCTCATAAACACCATCTCTCTTTCCTGGAGTTCAGTAGTTCTTCAGCTCGAACACTGGATTCTGATGTCTTAGTCCTTGTTTCCAGCACACCAATACAACCAGCTCAGGTGTGATTTCCTTCTGAAAAGACACTTGCTGTCAGGAGACTGTGACTTACAGTTGGCTAAGCAGCTTCTTTCAAATAGCCAAAAACAAAAAAGTTCATCCAGGGTGTGTACCAAAAAGAGAAAAGGGTTAAACCCAGTTGCTATTATAGCAACTTTATTTCAGGTCAGCAGCTGTACTTTCCATCTCTCTTGTGGTTACATTCTTTAGTTTGCTTCTGAGCAGCAAGTGGCCACTCCTTATCCCAGAGCAGTTTCTAATGGTGGAAGTGCTGTTACAGTGTTAGAGACGCCTGACAAGCAATTTGCTAGTGTGTGTTAGATACTCGGGAACTTCTGAAGCCATTTACTTGGAGATGTAAAACATCTCACCAAGCATTTTTCTCACCTTTTTCTTTCTAACAACTCATATTAATTCATCTTTATTTGTTTACACAGGATAATATCAAGAATATAAAGATATGTAAATATTTATTAAAAAGAATACAGAGATTTTGCTTGCTGTCCCCAAGAGTTCTGAAATAAAATGTGTGAACAGCTCAGATACTTCCCTTATTTGTGTATGTCTTCATGCTTGAAATGAAAATTGAAAGGGGAAAATAACATGTTTATACAAAAGTGATTGAATAAATACAGTGAAATCTTGGAATGAGAGGAATATATCATGGGATTTTTTTCAGCTCTAAAATTAAATGTATTTATTCATTGCTTATCATTTGCTATTTCAGTTCTACTGATGAATAAATGCCTGGATGTGTTATGTGATTTTTGTGGTACTGTCCTTCTTAGAGCCTTTGCTGCAGAAAAATTATATGCAACACATCTTAGATTTTTGGGAAGTGTCATTAGAGCAGTAATATATATTGTAGATAGATTCTCTAAAAAAACAAACAGCTATTACTGGCTTAATTATTGTTTGTAATGTCTTGAAGCCATGAATTGTGCAATTTGTATGCATGCTTCTTATTATCAACCATGGATTGGTTAAAGTATTTAACATTGTCTTCATAAAGGATTGTTATGCATGCAGAAGCTTAAGTATTATTTTATAAGACTGTGTAGCACCATCAGAATCATGTCGTTTGAGTTCTGTTAAGATTAGTGTTAGGGAAATCTTTACTGAAAAAATATGTCCACTTTTTTTTTTTTCCCCTTTAGCTGGGATATAGGAGAGTGGTCTGAGTGCAGCAAAACATGTGGCCTTGGTATGCAGCATCGACAGATCTTGTGCCGGCAAATGTACGCCAATCGTACCTTGACAGTTCAGCAATACCGCTGTCATCACCTGGAGAAACCAGAGACAACCAGCACTTGCCAGCTGAAGATCTGCAGTGAATGGCAGATTAGGACTGAGTGGACTTCTGTAAGTATGATTGATTAATCTGGGGCATAAAACCTCAGAAAATAATAAGAATTTTCTTCCAGATATCACTAATCAAACATGAAATCTGTTTTTGTTTAAAACAGGGAAGGGGAATGTGAAAAGCCTTAGAAATATGTGAATCATAGTTCAAGAAAACCCTGCTCAATTATGACTATTAAAGTGTACTGTTTGTAACCAGAAAGAAGCTGAAAAGGAGCTATTGAATAGTACAGAACATGCAGATGTGTGTGTGCAGAAATACACAAGCTTTCTGAGCAATTTTTTTAAGTGCTGTATGAAGTAGAGTTGGGAGGGTCCTGATATGTTTGCCTGTGGTGACAAACTTATTGCTCTTTCCCATAGTATGTAGAGTTTAGTTCCAGGAGTTAGGTTAGTAAGGGTAATATGTATGTGTTGAGGGTAGAGTCAGTAGTTGCTGTTGGTAGGCTATTAGTAGTTGGTTTGAGGCTATTATAAGACTTTCAGATACAGGTAAATGTGGATGTTACAGTTTTGAGCTTTAAATTCTGTGTTGCTTACAAAGGTTTGGCCAGCCTGACAACCATCGTAGATATTTTTATGGCCATTGTGTGAAAGAGAAAATATCCTGGTATATTAGGTGTAGTGATAAACAAACCTCTTTGTTAGCCATGAAACAAAGCAAAAAAATTTCAGAGTTGCTGAATTATGTGGGTGGATAGACTGTGAAAAATTCCAGATTAAACCCCAAACCTTAGCCTTTTTCTTTCTGCTGAAGTGCTTCCTTGCTCCTGTGCTGGAACACGTGTCACAGCACGCAGGGTGTTGTGCGTGGGCTCGCTGCACTGGCAGTAGCTGCACAGCTTTCCGTCCACACAGTCACAGCAGGCTGAAGAGCCCTTCAGCAGACTTTGTGTGGCTTTGTCGTGAGTCCTCCCCTACGGTAAAGCCTATGAGAGTTAACTCTCTCAGGTGCTGCGTTTCTGAGGCTGATGGTGGCATTGTTAACTTCCTAGTCAGGAAGTATCTGTGATCTGTTGATACATTCCTGATAAAAAAAATAGAAATACCTAGACAGATGAACATAACGATATGTTGGTTGGTGAATTCATTATTCATGATGAATTAAAATCCATCTGGAGTTAAAGGACAGCAAGTAAAATTGATATTAAAGGTAAAGTTTTGATTATTTTATTGTGTTGATGACGAGGAGGGGGAGCTAGTTTCTTGTGTTGTTGCATTTTGAGAAGTATTTCAGTGTACACAGCCGTTAGAGGTTTACTGCACATGGTGAAACATGCTAAACAAACGCTTTAGAAATTGTAGCTGGTTGAATATGAGTGCAATTCCAATAAAATTCTGTGATTAATTTCCACTTGGAAGTAAAATTAAAGTTCTTGGCATGGGGCAGGTCCACCATAAAGAAAGGAGCAATTGAGTTTGCAAACTGGTTTCAGCAGAACATTTACTCGTGTTTGTCCTCACTGAAGTACATTTAGGTTTTCACTTTGGAGATAGGTCTGTGATCTTAAAAGTAAGCTCATCTTAAGATTTTAATGTGCTTACCATTTCTTCTGACATACAAATGTCAAAACTTTGGTCTGAATCTGAATCGAAAAAATGACATTGTGGTAATTTTAAATTTAGGGCCAGCAAACTAGACTCTGAGAGTAACTCTGGACAAATTGTCCCCTTTATGACATAAGGAATGGTCAGTGTTCTAGAGTGAACAGCTGAAGAAGCAGCTGCAGCCTGAAGATGAAGTCTGTGAGGTATCTTGCTGTGGGGAATACATTTTACATGATAAACAACTTTGACGTGTAAATGTAGTCGACATGATTAAGCATTCAAATGCAAGGAAAAAACAATGAGGCTGCCTTTCGAAGCTTTGCTAGGTACCCTTGCATGCAGGTACTGCAGTCTTTAATCTTTAAATTCCCAGACATTTTTCCCTTTAATTCTAGAATGTTTACAGGACTCATCAAAACATTTCCTGCATGCATAGCAGAAAATTATGTTCCCATCTTGCTTCATGATCTGGATGCTTCACATGATAGGCAGAAATATCAATAGCTCTCTGCGTTCTCTGAGGTTGAAGAGAAGAGACCAGGAGGAGAAGGCCTTTACTTGTAAGAGGGATTCAGAAGTTATGTTTCTTTGCATTTCTCTTGCTTCATATGTTTATAGGTCAAGATTAAAATCATACAGAATACATCGGCCTACTATTCAGGTACCAGCAGCTCATTTTGATAAGGTGCAGCATGGCCTATTGAAGATAAGGGTTAATTTTATGTTTTCCAAATGTATCTGCATAGTATACTGTAGAATACTACAGACTGAGAATATGATTTAAAACTACTAATGTGCTTTTATTCCCTATTGCTAGCCATCTAGAATAGTTCTATAGCTTCTGAGGATGTCTTAGCAGGAAAAAACGAGCTGTATGTTCCCAGCTTCCTCATAAACCACCGCAGTTCTTGCGTAGAGTCCTGATGCAACCTCCCTTTTGTTACAGTGTTCAGTGCCTTGCGGGGTGGGGCAGAGGACCCGAGATGTGAAATGTGTCAGCAACCTTGGCGACATTGTTGATGATGAGGAATGTAACATGAAGCTGCGGCCAAATGATATTGAGAACTGCGACATGGGTCCCTGTGCCAAGAGCTGGTTCCTTACAGACTGGAGTGACAGGGTAAGGCTTCTTATTATCTTTGTGCTGCCAAATCTTCTAAAACAACTTAGGTGCATCAGAATTGAAAAATACACATCAGTACAGCCGTAAAAGGAGTGATCTTATTTGCCATGTTTATCCTTGATCTGTTAAACAGGCAAGAGCAAACAAAAAAGAATGATCACAAGGGCATCTTGAGTTTGTGTTAGATACAAGAATGCATAGAGAGGGCAAGCATGGGGGTACATGGCCAAACACCTGGATTTAGAATTGGCTCTGTGTCTGAACTTACCAAAATATTGAGTGTGCTGAGATTTATTATTCTGCCTTGCTTAGCCCTCAGTCTCAAGATTTAGACACTAAAAATTTCCCTGCTGTTATTTAAAGGGATGGAGGTTTGCAGCCTGATGTCTGGGTTTAAGTTCAAGCCATAAAGCAATTATCCTATAGCTGTGAAAAGAGGGGAACAACTTCATAAACTCAGGCAAGGTTGATTCAGGCTTTTGTACTTTGTGAACACGGATGCATTTTTTTTTTATTCCGATGAGGCAGATTCTCTGCATGAGAGCAGTAAAAACAGTGGTGATTTACCTTGTTTTATGACTGGGCTCAGAGTTGGTTTTCAGTAATGATATTTATGTGCTTTCATTAAAAGGCTTACAAACATGGGCTAAGAAAAGCCTGGTGTTTTGATCCCTCTTGTGGATGCTTGCATATCAATTTCTTCTGTAGACAAGTAGACTCTTCAGTCTATAAGATCCTGATTGCATCTCCCTTTTCTTTGACTGGTTGTTTTGGCATGCAAATAAGATTACATTCATAACTTCACGGATTCACTATTTAGATCATTCTGTGGTAGTATCTCCAAAAGCTAGGAGTGTCTGGCTCATAGGTTATACATTAGTTTGGACACTCAGAAAACTGGCCAGATGTTTTAGATGCAGAGAAGGCAGAGGAACTTCACAAGTAGGGCAAGTGCCTGGTATGCTACATAATTTTAGAAAGGCTGATCAGGGTCTTGCTAGAATTAAAGGCCTGCAAAATTTTCAGCCTTGAGACAAACCAAACAGATTTTATAAAGAAAAAAATTATATAGTAGTAAATCTTTGTTGTTGTCATTTGAACTTTTTTTTTTTCCAGTTCACTCAGTGTACGCTCTTGCAGAGCATGGACAGGTAGAGTATAGGTACTAGTGCATATGGTAAACTTGTTGCCGTAGGGGAAATGGCAATTATTGTTGGGGTTTTTATCTTGTAGAGCTGTTCTTTGTACAGTGCTATTAAAGCGATATTTTATGAGTGAGAGAGAAAAATGCATTCTACCCTCAAAGACATCTTTCTTTAAAAAGCTGGTCCGGCTACTATCAGCTAGTGCAGTTCCACCACATAAAGCACATACATTCCAGTATGTGCTTTACATACATTGTATTCCATACATGTACATTTACATACATGTATTCCATACATTCCAGGACTCTAGCATCAAAGTTTTCTTCATTATTCTACATTGATATTTTGTCCTCTGCAGAATTAAAAGTAGGTTTTGCAGCTGAAGGTTATGACTGTAGAATGTTATTATGCTTATTTATGTGTATTAAATGAGACATAAAAGTGAAGCAGGTAACGTGGAAAATGTTGGAGTTTTTTCTTACCACAAACATTTTAGGGTCAGAGAGTAAAGAATGGATTTTGTTACCTTCTCAGCTTATCTGTGTACAAATTAATTTCTTCCAAATGCTTGCTACTGTAGTTGGCATTATTCACCAGCGCTTCTGCCAGGAGTGGGTTTGGAGTTTGATTCATGACAGGAATGGAAGGAACAGCTTATTTCAGGAAAAAAGCAGATTTGGGCTAGAATGTTCAGAATCTTCGAAGGTTCACACATACCTTGTAACTCGAATGTTCAGAGACATTTAGTGTCGGTGATTGCAGTGAAGTCACTGGAATACAGGAGTAGTCAACAGCCTTGCAAAGTCAGGCCTTTGGCCATTAGCTTTCTTACTGTGCCTTTCAAGGGCTGGTTTTTAGGATCAGAAGTCTCTCTTGCTTTGTAGAGGAGTGTGTTTCTGTGGAAAGTTGAGGAGGATTCTGTTGTGGAATGGAAACAGGCATTCCCAGGTGAATGGACTTTGCATGTGCAATTTCCCCAAACAATTCTTTAAAAAGTACTTTAAGCCAAGCCACACTTCAGCAATAAGCATAGATCAGTGATGGGCAGCAACACACGGTTCCGATAAGCAGCCAAAAGTTCAAATGCTTAAAGAGAGCTTGTTCAAACCTCTTGAGTCTGCAAAACTGTGGTGGAAATCTCAGAAGAACAGACCTTCTTCGTGAGATTTATTACATGCCTACTTCAAGTCCCAGCTGGAAATACCACAGAACAGTCTTTCCCATTGTACTTTGACATTTCAGCCGTGGCTAGAAACAAGAGGTAGAAGAACTTACAATAACTTTTGAGAACGTTGGAACTTTGAAATGGTTGAGTTTAAACTTGGTTGCAGCCACAAGAGAAGGCCTGGCCTGTACTTTTCTGAACCCATTTTGCAAACAATTCATGTGTACTGCTGGACATGCAACAAGTAGAGACATCCAGAGGCCTGTCAGAGGTCGGTTAGGCACATGCTTTCTCTTTCCGCCAGGGATGTATCAAACTTCCATGTCTTGATTTATGTGATGCAAGGGGCATTACAATATAGCCTTGGTTAATTAGCAAAACGTCAAGAAAAAGCACAGTAATTTAAAAATTATAATTGTCTTTGCTGCCAACAGATGTTAAATTTCAGGGTTTGATAATTGTGATTAATATTTGTGCAGAATTTGGCAAGGGTATTCTTTAACAGAGGGAGAGAAAGAGATGCATAGTCGCATCTGAGTTTTAAGAAAAGGACAGGCTCTAATTTAGGATTGGTGGAAAGATTTTGGGTTTTCTTATTTTACTGAAACCTTGCAAAGTTTTAATTGATGCAAAATCATGCTAGTGGCCTTCATTTTCATTAATAGTTTCTATGGTTCTGAATTGGAAGATGATATCATTAAATTTCCCGAAGTGTAACTTCACTAAACAGCAGTTTAAAACCTGCAGAGTTGTGTGTAGTTGTGTCTCCTTCTCAGGGTGGGCTGTATGTAGCTTTACTCCATAAATAACACTTGGCTGCCTTCTCGCCATGTTCTCCCATCTTGTTTACCCACAACATCTATTTATGTATTTTATGGCCCACCTGTTTCCCCTCATGGCATTCACCTTCTTCAGTTTCTGCACTGACTGATTCTTTATACATGTAATTAATCCTCAATAAAAAACCTGCATGTTCCTAAAACAATACAGTTCTTGATTTGAGTTATTTTGATAAATAGGTATCAGAGTCCATTGTATGTATGTTATACACACACTTTTACCTGCAAAGCTTATCACTTGTACAGCTATCGCACACACTGGTGGAACACATAAAGGAGGGAAGGAAAGCAATTCATCCTTAAGAAACAAACCCTTATTTTCTGAACAGTATATGCTCTGTTATTTGTCTTTGAAGTAGATCTAAACACCATATTCTGGTATCCCCCCAGGCTCAGTCTTGAGAGAAACAGAAATTTCTGTGCATTTCAGTAGGAAAGTTTACAGGTTAAAAGTCTCTAGCAGCAGAGTGAGACTCGTGTTACTTTGTATGTGCCTATCTTTACATTTATTGCTCTATCTTGAATATAGATAAGAGAATTATCTTCAGTTTCATGGCTTGGTCTTCTATATGATCTTTAACTCCTTTTGATTATAGAATCTGGGCAAACTTTTGTGATATTTTTATGTGTGTTTGTAGAAAGATGGCTTCCTGTCTCATAATTCTCTTAGGATGTCATACTGCGTTAAAACGGCAGAGTTCTACCAAACTGCATCAATTAATCAGTGGAGTAAAGCTGGTGAACCTTACTGAACTTTGCAACAAAATTGGATTGATGGGAGCAGATGAGATTCTTGCAAACATTTCACATGACTGATTCTCTGACAGCTCTAATTGCTGGAAAGTTTACTTCTCCTGTGGGTCAGAAGCGGGAAGCTGCATTCTCCTGATTTACAGCAATGGGAGGCTCACCAGTGTTTCCTTCCAGCTAACTGGAGCATTCCCTTCTTGCACTTTTGTTTATTCCTCATTGCCATCTCCTCTCTTCATTTGTTTCTCATTTTATGTTTAGAGCATGCTCAGAAAAGAAGCCCAAATACAAACAATTCTTAGATGTTAGTGAGATTCTGAGGCCAAAATAAAATCTTGGTAAGAAAAAAAAAACGCTGCACATCAGGGAACAAAATAAAAACATATAAAAAACACGCTCTGGATTTTACTCTTCATTAAAAGGAGTAACAGTGATGCTTCTGTAATATCTTCCATTAGAGAACTGTAGTATGCTTTGTAAAAATCAGTGCTTGATTCCTCACAATCCTAAAGCGTTACCGAACAGGTACAAGTGGGTTCATTGACCAGTCAAATGTGGAGCCACCAATGAATATTGTAGCACACACTCTTCTTTCACTGTTTTTCATTTAAATCTGGATGGCTTACGTAAAATCTCCTGGATCCTGAAACTAACAAAGGAAAAGAGACCACCATGGAGCTTGTGCAGGTGTTGCATTATTTTTGATTATCACTGTTAATTTGTTTTCAGTATAAAATGAAAACAAGATAAAATATCCCTTTCCATTGATTTCGTGTGGGAATCATAGGGAAATACACGTTTTGCATTCTTTATGTATAAATATGCAACTCATTTGATGATTTGCAATGAAACGTGTAGCCAGGAGAGTTTTGAAGGAGATATTGATAGAAGGGTGGCCAAGACCTACAGAGATTTCTCTTTTCTTCTCTAGAGCTGATCTCTCTTTGCCACAATTCAGCTGCTTTAGATGAAAATCGGCACATAAAAGTCCACGTGGCAGGGAGGAGCCTTGCCAGCTAGGGCCCACGCTATCCTGGTTAGGTCAGGTTAGCAGGGCAGGCTCACAGGTGGCAGGCAGGGGCAGAAGAGAGCCCAGATGATCAGGCAGGATCATGGTGATGAGGCAGGTCCACGGTCAAGCTGGGAAGTCAATCCACAGCTCAGGTCCAGTGACAGTAACCAGGATTGGACGCATCCTGGTGATCCCGGGGCAGATCTGTGGTAATGAGGGCAGGATCGAGGCCAAGCTGGGAAGTGAGTCCGAGGGTGAGGGGTCAGTGAGGCCCATGCCCAGGCTGCGGCTTGGGACAGGCACGTCTCCGATACAGCTCAGGCAGGCACCAATGGTCCAGGGCTGGTGTTACAAGGAGTCCTTGGTCCATGAGCAGGGGTGTGGGTGGGGGCCCCATGTGAGGCTGGTCAGGGCCAGTGAGGCATGTTGGTGCGCTCAGGCCCTGAGGATACCTCACAGCTTCACACGCAAGTGATTCTTGTTGTAGGAATCAGAGTAGTGAAATCGGCTGTTCCCTAGCATTACTTCCTACAGAGACCATTAGTAATATGTACGTACCAACAGTGTTACCAACTACATATAAAGAAAGTAACAGTGCGTATGTAGAAGCAATCATGATCCAGCTGAAGTGTCCAAAAATTCTAAGACTGTATTTCAAAACTTTTGTTACCTTGGAAAGATACCGTGGATCTGCTAGACTAAACACAGAGGCAGTTTGACTTCTGATCCAGCACCTACAGTACGCTTAGATGCACTCTAAAGGGAAATCATTTCAACCCAGGTATCAGAAAGTGTTTTGGCAATACGTAAGGATATTTCTGACTATTCCCCCCCGTCTGGTTTTTTTTTTTACTTCTTTTTAAGAGACCAAAACAATCCTTTGAAAATCTGCCCCCAGTCTTGGAACTGTGGCAGAAGTAAGCTGATGAAGTACAAGTTTATTATTGGAAAAACAAGGGTTACATAATCCTTCTAAAATCCCTTCTGAAACGGATTTGCTTATAGTAGGTCAAATAATGCTAAGGAGTTTCATAAATGTATTCCAAACGTAGATCTTCAGTTTTATTTTTTGCAGTAGTGTAACATCAGGAGGGTAATTCGTGAAAAAATTTACTATCTTGTGGGGAATAATTAAGATGATGAAGGTTAAAGTGTGGTAGATAGAAATCCTGCACAAATGGGGACGTTTGACTGGAACTCAACTGTTTATTATTTAAAAATTTAGTTGAGGCTAGCAGTGATGCTGAGACCTGGGTGAAAGGACTCTCGAGTTCTGGTGGGGTTCCTGCTGCCTTGTTCTTGTAGCCTGTTGCCCCAGTTGAGGGTCAGGAGGAGGGCTGGCACATTAGTGAAGGGGAACTAGCACTGTTGGGGGTTTTTTTTGCTCCACCATGCCCTGTGGCTGTGACAGAAACTCAGGCTTCCACTTGCAGTTTTCCAAGTTTGCAGGAAGTAGCCTTATTTTCCTGGACTGCTGTTACAGTTGTTTTCTGACAACAATTAGGTCACTGGATTGGGGGGAGGGGGTGTTATTTTTAGTTTTTAATGGGAATGGAAAGCTGATGAAACTGAATTCATGAGGGAAGGACCTCAGGAAGAGGAGAAATGGCAGACTCCTTAAAACTAGGGAGGGTGTTCCCCAGACTAAGGTTTCTGAGGAATTTCTGCCAATTAAAACAAGACAGTGAAACAAAATATCTTTAATAATAGGACCAGAACAGAGAAGTTGCAGGTTGTGAAGGTTCCTCATGTCATGCAGTGTTGGGTTATGGCAGTTGCTGTGATTAATGCAATAAATCAATGGCACAAAATTGAAAGTAGTGGGTGTGTCAATTCTGAAGACCGGAGGGAGAGGATTCCTTATCCAAACACTCCCTACTCCCTGCCTTGGGCTTTGGAAATCGTGGCTTTCGCTTGGAAGATTTTTACTGAAAGGAAGAAAGAAACATGAAAAGCCAAATACTTAATGCAGAAACATTCAGTTTTAAGTTTGCTTTGTAAATCCTTTGAGGGTAGTTAATCTGTAGTAAAATCTTGCAGCAGAGGGTGGGACAACCCTATACCTTCCCATTTGGTATTTCCTTTGTTATTTGATATGTAAGCCTACTTCATGCATAACCATTTAAAACATAAGACTGCGGAGATTTTCTGGATGACTTTATAGACTAAACTTGTTTCCAGCTCTGGTTTGCAAAGCAGAAAAGCAAATTAGATTGTCGAATGAAAATTCCTTAGAAATAAGAAAAGTATTTGCAAAGCATATGCATAGTGCTCTATGCATAATGCTACATATCATAATGCATTGCGAGGATAAAATATGAACAGCCACAAAATTTATTTCTGTACAGTGGGTTTGAAAGGCAGCCATTTTATGGGACTCTTTTAAACAGTTTACCTAGGAGTGGACTGTTTGAAATGGGTTCAGTTTAGTTTCAGTTTACATAAATAGGAAAATGTTCACTACTAGCACAATTTACATCATTCTTGTATTTTCAAGATTTTGCCCATTTACTTTGAAACTTTGACCTCCTTAGCCGTCAAATCTGGCTTGCTGAGGAGGTAAATATTTTACACATCTGTGTGCAAGTGCAAAAGCTTGTTGTGCACCACCAGCAAAAAAAGATTCATTATGTTACTTACAGGCATGATTTAAAAGAAGCTTAATTATTTAATCTTGCAGATGGAGGAACAAACCATTCCAAACTCTGAGAATTTTTTTCCTATTCCTGTGGAGTACATAAGCATCTCTTTAAATGCTGAATTTCTAGTTATTCCAAAATTGTATTTTGTTTGTTAAAAAAGTGACTTGTAAAATGTTGAATCACTTTTTTAGTCTTCTAGGGATTCCTTTTCAGTAAAGCTTTGCCCTTCTATTTGAAGATCTTATGGAAGAAATCAACTTGCTGATAGGAAAAATGTTTTTCTATACTGTATCAGAGGAATAAATATAACATGACTATGTGTTTCACACAAATACCCAGTTTTCATCAGTGTGATTGAGGAAAGAGTAGTTTGCAGCCAACTGTACATTCAGTCACTGGTCTCTCTCTTGAGAAGACAAAGGACTGTATTGGTTAATCCCATTATCGATAGTGGTGCTGCCATGGCATCTGCTGTTCTGTAGCTGAACTAGTGGAGGGGAACCCTTACGTTATTACCAGTGGGAGCCAAATGAAGCTAGTGGGCAACTCTGTGTCTCATTACCAGTTCTTCAAATCATTCTTACTTTTATTCAGTAAAATCTAAAAAAATGTTCCAATACAGTTATATTCATTCACAAGGCATGTACTGGTCATTGTGGAAGTAATACACAGTTTCTCCTAACTACATTTTATGTTAAAAATAAAATCTGAAATGTCAGTCAAATGCATCTTTTTCTCCCATATATTACATACTTATTTGTGGTTTTATTTGCATGTGTAATATAACTGTAAATGTTTAAATTCAATTATTACATACCTTTCAGCGAGATGCACGTGGATTTTTTCTTTATTTTAATGGTCTAGGCATGAAATGCCAAACACATGCTAAAAGAAAAAGAACGGGAAGATTAAGAAAGAATGACGCAACAAAAAAACAGTCTAACACAAGAAATTATTTTCCTTGACTGTTTCTGGTTTTTTAAATGTCAGTAGTTTGATGCTGCCCAGAACAGTGGAATATCGGAGACTTTCCCACTGAAGTAGGTGAATGACAGACTGTAAGAGCATAAATGGAATTTATTCCATGTGATTTATGGATGACATGCAAACTTTCTCTGAATCTGTGACATAAGAACCTACACATCACTACTTATTAGGAGCTTTCAGATTTTAGCGGTGAAAAGTTGAGAATGGTGAATGTTGGTTACTGGGAAGTCATATCATTAGAAAGCAACATTGACTTTACACAAACTTCTGTGGCCACCTCTTCTGCTAAAACTAGTTAACAACTTACAGTTGAAACAGGCTGAGCAATAATTAGCAGTAGTTACAGTTCTTTGCTGAGGATTTACCTGAATCTTTTGAAAACACCTGTCAAAAAAATTTATATTTTTCTACTTTATTGTGCTCTCATACTCTGTCAGCTTGTTACATGGAAAAGTTCCAGAGCACGCTATGCAGTCACTTTACTACCACTGCCACAGCCTTCAGAGTCCTCCTAGCCTTGTCCTTTTAACACCTGTAAGAGCTCACCTGGCTGGCAGCTCAAATGGTCGGAGGAGAAACTCGTAGAACAGTTCAAAGGCTGAAGTATGACTGCTGTCTGAAAAGCTGCTTATTGAAATTATCGCTTCTCGGATCTATTAATTGGCGTGCAAATAGATGAATAAAAGGAAAACTGAAAGAACTTACAGACAAGAAGAAGGAAGGAATAGTAAGAAAGCTAATAATAAGCTATCAAAAATAGATTTCTTTCTACCTTGATCCTTCAGTTTCTTTCATTTGTGACTCTAGAGGACAGGTACTACTTGTGGTGTATTCAAAAGTATGAAACTGTAAGATGATTTGCTACAGCTGAATTACAAGGAAAAATAATTGACTTTTCATAAATTCATTTCCTGTTCATGATTGTTGCTTCTCCTCATTTCATTGTGCAGTCTGGGGGATGGGCTAGTCAGCATGGTCTGTTTTTTGCTCCGCAGTGCTCTGCAGAGTGTGGTGACGGAGTCCGGACACGTTCAGTAGTTTGTATGACGAACCATGTCAGCAGTTTGCCTCTGGAAGGCTGCGGCAATAACAGACCCTCTGAAACAACTCCCTGTAATAACGGACCCTGTGCTGGTAAAGTGGAGTGGTTTGCTGGGGGCTGGACACAAGTAAGCTCTACATCTAACATATGTATTTGTTTTCTGATGGTATTTTAATTAAAAAAGTACATTTTTGCTCAATGAAGATGTGTGCCATAAGGTATTTTTACATCTCTGTGGAATATTTGGATTTCTTTTTCTGTATCTTGCTGAGTTGATGTTGAATACTTTTCAGCACCTGCTGTGTTTTTATTTGGTGAAAATAAGATTTTGTTCTTCTCTTCCTCTGTACCTTCATTTTTACTTCTCATCTACTGACCCAGTATATTTATAAAATAAAATAGAACAGAATGCTGCTTCGCACGGTTAGGTTAACGTTAAAGCAACATATTAGCATCTTTTAAAGTAGAGCCTTTGTTATCATGCATACCTGCAAGGATAGATATATATATAGGGAATTTCCAAAAGATACAGAAGACAAAAACCAATGGCTAAACCCAAAAGTTAGCTTCAGTATTGTTGTGCTAAAATTCGTGATCATAGTTGAAAAGAGCAAAATTTGGTTAGTGGCCTGTATCCTGATGCTTCTTCCTCAAGGTAAATTCTTCCCTTGATCCACATCTCAATAGTCATTCTCCTTCTACTTAAACATTTCTGCCGTCAGGAGCAAAGGCATTTCAGAAGCCCAGCCGGTGCCCAGACATTCCTGTCCATTTGTGTAGGCTCTCATATACCCTAGAGAGCCTTTCAGATTGCTGGTACCGGTGCTTCATCGAGTTGTTAGAAACAAGTCTCTTGGCTACGCTGTTAACTCTGCATTTCAGACTCCAACATCCTTCCAGGTGATAAGGAGTTGGAAATTAAACTGCTACACCTGAGATGGAGATTACAGGGCTACTACTATGCTAATGCTTTCAAGTGTAAGTGATAATTATTTATATTGTATATGACTAATAACAAATTCAGATTTAAAACATACTTAGCGGCAGTTCTAATAACAGATAAAATCTGGGCCTTGTTGCTTAAAGAACTCCATGCAGGTGAATAGGAACTTCATATCCATTCTTGCTACCACAGAGAACCATTCAATAAGGTCATCCTAACTCTCCCCATCCTCTTCTGAGTAAGAAAGCTTCTGTCCTTTACAATTTCTTGTTCTTTTAAGGTAATTCACCTTCTTTCTTTGATGACAGTGAATTGTTTGATGTATACCAAGGGTGGAAAGTCTTTGCTGTACACTATCTGAAAGAAGCGTACAAAATCTATTCTACCAGCCAAATCCTGACTTCTGGAACGAAAATGAAAGCAGTCAGGCAGTAGACCGGAGCAGAAGGGAGCACTGGTGGACGACCTTCCATATTACGCTCTGCTAGAGCTAAGGTTGAATGTTAAGACACTGTCTTTTGGAGGAACCATTAAAAGAGAGTAGTGACAGAGATGTTCACTGTTAAAGAAAGTGCCATTACGTTAATTCCTGGGTGCGTTCATCTGAAGGTTCTTCATTCAGCTGAAGGTTTTTGTGGGTATCTGGTAAAGGGATGATAAATTCTGCCCACAATGTAAACAAAATCTCTACGTTTAATAACACTTGATTGGTTTAGGCGAGAAAAAGCCTTTGAAAATCATAGTCCTTTATGCAACATAGAAACCAGTATGTTGCTGGAATCATCTTCTAAAAACCTTTTTACAAGTGCCAGGAAAAGTATTGTGTGTGTATTTAACCTTTAAATGGGCAGTAAGAGTCCATGTGAGTCAAATTTTCTTTTCAGAACTGGAACCAACTGTGCATCACATACATACTTGCAAACATGAAAAGAACACCCTGGCAGATCAAGGCATTTTCTAAAAACCACACAGAATGTGGGGATTTGTAAAGCTGCAAAACTGTGCTCTAACCTTGTAACCCTCAAAGGTTCAGTGCAGTGCATACACTCCTGCTTCAGCAAGAAGCAGTAACACTGTTTGTGGAGAAAGTAAGTTATGCTCCTCTTTCTCTTAGAAAAATAGATGATACCAGTTTCTTTTTGTACCTACAGGTAAAACTACACTTTTAGATTTCTCCAAAAGCACACTTACAGTCATATGTCTTCTTCTTCATAAAAATAATTAGAAATATGTTTTCAGTCTGTGGTACCATGCGGAGTAAAGATTCACAGAAGTACAGCTGTAACTGCTGTAACTATTTTTAAGATTAAAAATTAAATATGTAACGACTGACACAGTCAGTAGTCACTTGATGAATTAAGTCCTTACTATATCCTTCAGCATTTTCTTGCCCTGGTTCCTCACAGGGACTGCTGGCTACTATGTTAGTACTACATACAAATAATAGTAATAACCCAAGGTTTATATAGGCTACTATTCTGGTTCTGAGATATAAAAACTCTACTGAAGGAACTTAAGGAATACTTTACCCTTTTCCTTTCTCTTCAAGTCATACACATACCAGTGATGGAAGGAAAGACACAGTTATGTTCATTTTACTGAGGAAAGAACATATAAAAGTAAGGAAATGGATTTTGGATGTTAGTGTCCAGGTATGTGTCCAAGAATAGGGAATAAGCAAAACTTTACAAATTCTCCTGTCTGAATATTAATTTAAAATGCAAATATATGTGTGTGTATGAATATCTGTTGTTTTATTTCAGAAAAAAATAACATGGAGAAACATGTTATTTTGGAAACAAGTTGAAGGACATAAGTAGAATAACAAATTCCACCACTTCTTTTTTGTTCTCTGATACAGTGCTCTAGTGAATGTGGTAGTGGAACTCAACAGAGAGAAGTCATTTGTGCTAGGAAAACTGAAGGTGATTTTGATGTTTTGAACCCCTATGAATGTTCATATTTGGAAAAACCTCCCAGCCAGCAATCCTGCTACCTCAAACCCTGTGGATCTAAGTGGTTTCATACAGAATGGAGCACAGTAAGTGTATCACGCTTTTCTATATCTAGTTTTGTTTGATACATCTTTATCCATGTATATTGAAAGGGAACACCATTTGGATAAAACCATTGGTCATGAAATGGACTCAATCTTGCACAGGAATGATACTGAAAAGAAAGCATACTCTTTAGTACCCAGTGCAGCTTAGGAAAGCGAGGAAGTATCTTGATCAGAAGGAGACACTGCATAGTTGTCTTTCATCACTGATGTCTTCTTCCAAGAATCTTCCTGTTTTATGAAGTTGGTTTGCCCCTTAATGAGACTATGTAGTGCACTAAGAAGTTCTTTTCAGAGCTCTAGTTTCATTAAAATTAAGGAGCATTTAATAAAGAATGAGGGATATATTCAGTTTTTAAAGTCAGTTTTACCATAACATTTTGCTGTAAACCCTTCACTGTAATACTTGGAACTTTACTAAGAGAAAGCTTACTGTAAAGCTTCATGTATCTTCAGTTTCCCCTGGAAGTGGACCAGCTACATTCACCAGTGCCACAAAATGCTTTGATTTCATCTGTCTTTCCATCATTTCCTATATCTGACAAAGCTTATTTGATTTTACAAAAAATCAACATTTTTTGCATAAATGAAAATCAGAAAGTCCATTAGAACTTAGAATGAAAAGTGGTGTAAAAAACTGCTTACATGACATCATATGTAATGCAGTAACTTACTCCCTTCCTTGAGCCTTAGGTCAAATTCAGAATGACAGGTCTGAAGTGTGGAAACACCTCAGATGCCTTCAGTTTGAGTTCCCTTAGCAGGAACCTTTGGAAATACCTCATCCAAATGACAGGAGAGAGAGAAATTATTTTGGTTTTCTCTTTTACTAAATGCTTAATTATTTGACTGGTCTACTGGCAGCACTAATAAGCAGAAAAGAAGGTAGAATGGTTTTAACAAAATAAATAAGCTGAAGAAAATCCTGATTTTTCTTCCTTAATTGCAGGTATAGATGGTTATTTGAAAACAACATCCAAGTTTTTGGCTCATAATAAAGCCATGTAGATCAAAGTATGTTCTTTGATGTCACTGGAAGTTCTTTGGATTCTTTACTGATCTATCAGCTGAGATTAAATAACTTCCCCTTAGAAAACCCAGTTACAAACTCGTTTTCAAATGTGAACCTGCAGGTGTGTAGCCACAAGAGATACAGCGGTCGCATCTGTAGAATCCAGCAGATAGACACCTTCTGAAAGTGAAAATACATGCTCTGTTTGGCAGGCACAAAAGAAACAAGGTGCCAAGACTCCAAATCTGATGATAGGTATTTAGAGATCCCTAGTTACTGTTTAAGTGCCTACTTGATAAGAAGTGGTGTCTAAAAATCCTTAAAGGTCTAAGCCTTTGTGACCATCTTCACTGTGGGAACAAATATGTGTGCTAGCTGAGGTTTTACAGAATCATGTTCTAAGCATTTTTCAGTTTTCCCTCTGATACCGTTACTGTTACCAACAGAGTACGTGGTATTTCTCACTGTTAGACCTGAAGAGAAAGGATTATTGAGCTAGCTGTAAGCCAAATAGCTGGTTCCAAGCCACTGTACTAGGTTTTGAAACTGTCCAGTTCATATCTTCAGCAGACTTTTATAGAATTGTAGAATTTTGTGACCTAGGATAAATGGCGTGGAGTCTCAGTGATGGAGATCAAATGGCTGGCTAACGCAGAATGCTGGGTTTTGTGTATAGGGTGTTGTATGTAACATCTAATTTCTGTCTTGGTTCCAAGGTCAGAGTCTTTAAGATCTCTACAGACCTAAACTGAAGTTCTTATAGTTGGATGTAGGATAATTACAATATTCTATACAGGCATGTAACAGGAGTAATTACATAAAAAACCGCAAGTGTTCTATTACTGTCGCCACAGGACTATGTCTTTTACAAAGTGGGGAAAAGTTATACCTAAAGATAAAAGAGCAATTTAAGAATATATTATTGAGAATATTTTAATTTGCTGCAATATCTGATTTTATGGTAGTGATAAGTTGGTTTTGCAATGGTAGGAAAATAAATAATTATGCCAAAAAAGTCAAAAAGAAAACTTTCTTACTAGTTTGGGCCTATTAAGGTTTTAATCATTATAAATGACCCAGGTTTAATTAAGTTTGTGAGCATTTAGGTCAAACCGGACAGTGAGCCAAATCTCAAAGACCTCACTCAGGCGAAATTTTTGAAGTCAGCAGGGGGTTTGCTTCAGTATGGGTAGAAGTGTGTAATAATTGGCTTTAAAAATACCATGGCAAGCAAGTACCGAAGTCCCTGGCTTCATAACAGACTTTGAAGGAACACAGATATATTTTCTTTAGAAATTCAAATAAACCTCTGATGCTTAGTAAAATTGTTGTGCTGCAAGAAGTGAATAATAATTGAGCACTAAAAAAAGACAATTAAAATTATTCCTGATTGTATATAAATGGAGGCAAAAGGGCAGTGGAGGCCCGTGCAGTCAATTAGTGAAGTTCAGTGCAGGAAGTTCTTAAAGTAAGAAGTGTGAACCCTGTGGAAAGAGTAGATTTGGGAGATACGCATTAATAAGCTGAGAAGAACAAGACGAATTAGAGAAGCAAGAAGCTAGCTAATAAATTCAGAAAGGGAAATATTCTAGCATGCTTTCAGTTGTGCAGTGTCTACCACGTTTCCTTGTCCAGTTGTTGCCCCCATGGTCAAAAATGTTTTTGAAGCTTTAAGGAAATGGCACCTATGTGTTAAGGCCTTTATAGATAGAAAACAAAAAACAACACAAGTGGTGAAGTTGATAAAAGGCTACCTGGGTCTGGCTTCAAGGTTTCCGTTTTTTTCTTTTCATATTTGCACATCTCATATGGCCTTCATGAACTTCAGCTTTTGCGTTTCAGTGCTCCAAATCCTGTGAAGGAGGATTTCGGGTTCGAGAGGTACGATGCCTGTCGGATGACATGACAGCCAGTACTCAGTGTGATCCACAGCTTAAACCTGAAGAAAAAGAACCCTGTAACACACAAGATTGTATCCCTGAGATAGGTAAGGAAGAGGAAGCTTCTGTTTTAACTATGGAACTCCATCTAGTGGAGAAATTATTTAATAATCTTGCAGAGGTTTTAGAGTATATTTTCTTTATCAAGTTCGAGGTTTTATTACACAAGATACAGCCGTCTCCTATGATGTGAAGGTAGGTTTTAATTTCTAATTAAAAGTTTTCCTTGCAACATTGAAGAAACTGGCTTATTTTAAATGTTGCTGAGAATGTGAGCAATCTGCTTCTGTGACAATGGTACATAGAGGGTGTTTTTACAGTGTCACCTTGCATTCTTAAAGGTTTCTCTTGGCAGAGTCTTTCAAACAAAAAAGGGATGGGATGGGATGGTAAGGTACGGTATATTGTATATGATAACAGGTTCTATGAGAATCAATAACATTAAACTAAGACATTAAGGGCAATTAAGCAATTTTCTTTTATATATAGTAAATATACACATACACGTGATTTGGCATTGGAATTAGTCATTCATCTCATACAGATTTGATTTTAATAGTAATGAGAATGACTAGGAAAAGGAAGAAGTAAGTATTTAGAAACAGTTATACATTCTACAACAATTTTCAGTTGAGAATTATTCTTCAGCATAATTTAACTATATAGAAAAACTGGTATACCAATATTATTAAAGAAAATTTGTCTGTGCGTTGTTATTTTGTTATTTAATACAGGTTTGTACACAATTACTCGTTTTTACATCTGCTTTTAGTGTTTTGTCATTGTCTTTTTCTTAACACCTAAGTTTCTGTGATCACATACATGATGATATGAAAATCTTAGTTGTTACTTAAAAAGTATTTCTAACCCTGTTGGATGTAAAGCAAGACTTCAAAATGTGAACAGACCACATCCTAACAGCTTAGAAAAATGCAACTTTTGTCTTTTTTAATCTAGTTACTTTAAAACATTTGTAATATTTGTTTGCTATTTTTCAGTATTTAGATTTGTCAGTACTTGAAAATAACATTTTCAGGTTCTGGTACCATCTGTACACTGAAGAGATCAGTGCAGTACCTGTGCATCTAGAAATGAAGTGGACAAGTACCTAAGTGAAGAACACTATAGACTTTCCTATCATCTTATAAAGACAAATTCTGTGTTAAAAAAAACAGCAACACCCCCCCCCAAAAAAAAAAAAAAAACAAACAACCACAACCCAGAACAGTATAAATGGGGATAGGTACATTTCTTCCATGGTTTTATGTATCTTTATATTAAATGTAGAAAATCTTGAATAATCTAACTTATTTGCATAACTAGCCTATTTTGAGCTGACAATGAACATGTAAATACAAGCTCAAGGGATTTTACATGGTAAAGAGTATTGGTTATTTGTTGCTCTAATACTGTTTTCTTCAGTTTCTTCTCTCTTCCTTTTTCTCCACAGATGAGAACTGCAAAGATAAATACTACAATTGCAATGTGGTGGTTCAGGCCCGGCTCTGTGTCTATACCTATTACAAAACAGCCTGCTGCGCGTCCTGTACACGTGTGGCAAACAGACAGCCGGGGTTTCTGGGGCGCAGATAACAAATACTCTTCTACTTAAAGCAACAATGTCAGTCTTCGGATGGAGCTTGAACAGTGTATTGTTTGGACTACGGCAGGTTTTAGCTTCTTGGAGATGGTTTTATATATTGCAGAGCACATCAAGACTATGGTTAAATCTCACACCCTTTCAGTTACAGTTATTGTGCAGTTATCTTTTTTAAAATGTTTGTTGTAAAACCATGATCTTTTTAAAGCATTAATTTTTAATGATACTGTTCTTTGCACCTGCTCATCAGATAATTATTTAAAGAACATACCAGCCTTAGTATTGTGAAATGAATGAAAACTAAGTCAATCACAGGCAATTACTGGAGATATTTGACCAGTATGGATATAACTGCTGCATTGTTTTCTGAGTGCTTACTTGGTATTTTTGACTGCCTTAAATTAGACGACTAAGTCAATGAAACATGCACATGAGAAAAATTACTTCACAAAGAACCAGACCCTTGAAGACCCATTTATCATCAGTTTCTTCGCACTCTAATGTGTATTTTTAATTACTTCAGTCCATTCATAATAAATTAGAGTCACTGTTAAGCTCTCTCAGTTGTACTTTTAACTAACTTCCTGTCCTCAGGCAGCAAATATTTATACACTTGACTGCCAAAAAGTGCCTTTATATTTAATTCATAAACTCTTGAAGTTACACTTTTCTAATTTTGTATGGATTTAAAAAAATGCATTACCTACCAGAGTGCCACTAACGTCTAGCCCTGTAAGCCTTTAACAAGTGCAGCTGTCAGTGAGACAGATGTGCCAGGCAGGTGAAGAGCCTTTGCTGGTATCAAACAAGTGATTGTTTCCATTGGCGAGGTCTCTCTCCTGCAGGGCAGTTATCGCAGTGAGCTGCTGTCTTGCCTGATGGCTTGTCTCTGCACTATTGCTGAACAACTGCCATACCAAAGTACTTTGTCCAGACTGAGTCTGGATGTGTCACCAGTGTCTGAAACAACCACCAAAGCATGCAGGCATCTCTGCTTTCTAGTAGTCTGTTACTCCTGGTAGCAGCCAGCAGTGTGTGTAGTAGCTGAGTGTCTGTAAAACAGAGATCTTAGCTATTGACATTCTTCAGGTTTGATCAGTTATTACAACATACTTGTCTTTTTTTAGTCCACGTTTCATTGAGCAGATCTATTCATATCACTCCTTTTCTACTACTCAAGAATGGCTCCAGACTTAGAGCTGAAGTTAGGTGGTGATTTTTCATTTCTGCAATTACTGTACTCAGCCTTGGGACTTGCTAAAAGCAAATAGAGCGTGCTGCAGTGCAGATGAAAGTTTTGCGTTATCTGTACATTCCCTAGCCTTTACCTGAGAGGTCTTTCAAATGTGTAAATAAGGCTGAGGAAAAAAATAAACACCGCTGCTTATTCAGCTGTTTATTACAGCATATTGCTTGTAAATTAGTGATACCCAACTGTGCATCTCTTTCTAAGGTGCCTGTTGTCTGAGTTGAAAAACAGTTTTAGTGATGTATGTTAAGTCACTCCCAGTGATGCGGTGTAACAGTGATTAAGGTGTCCTGCTACTGATGAAGAGCCATGTTTGAGCCTCATTCTGCGTTCTTTTCTCCTTACTGCTCCAGTGGAGAGGATGTCGGAGAGAGAATGGGGCGCTTGCAGGGAAAGGTTGCTGGGTGTGGTGCTGGTCACACCAGTGTGTGTGCTGGAAGCCACAGGCAGGTGAACTCCTGTAGTCTAAAAGCTGCCTTGAATTGAGACAAACCTTAAACTTTTTTGATTCGGTCACCCATGAAAAATATATTTTGGCCATGATGAACTACTACTGTTTGGCGAAGTGAAATGAAGAAGTGTTTCCTCTAAAATATGAAGTTACTCTTTGTGACTGTAAGCTAATAATGTCATTGTCTGTTCCTGTACACTTTGATTTGGGCTTTTTCACAGTAATTAATTGATATAAAGCTGTTAGAAACTTTCATCTGTGTTCATGAATCTCCCACAGTCCTATCCCCTTGTATTATGGAGATTTATCCATGAAGATAACTCATAGATTTGTGGTGATATTATATTGCGTAGGTTCTTGACCGAAGAATGGTCTGGAGAAAGTGCAGTGTAAACAACTTTGGAATCCAGTATTTGCAAATACAGATTTTCATCTGAATATCTCATTGTAGCAAATCTTGACATTCAATACGTAATTTTTGCTACTGTCTCTTTTGTCCCGAGGAAGTGTATCCTGTCAGCTTGGGGGATATAACTGTTCCATAAAAATACTTTCTGAAAACCACAAGGCGAATGAAATACGGATAGGTAATCAGGGTTGCAATCAGTTCACAGAAAATAATCTGCTTGCACACACTTTTGGCTGTGAGACAGTCAACGAGTCAGCACATAGCCAAGCGATCCTGGTCTTTCATAAAATAGGTTATTTTGCTCTGGAATACATGGCCACTGGGTTATTTTACAAAGATGATCATCCTGTAGGCTCCATTAAGCTTGAGGTAAACAGAGTTCATGAGAGCTAAATATCAAAGAATATATACATATACATAGCAATATCACCCCATATTGTGCTTAAGGTATACAGCTTTGTGAACTGAATGCAGCAAGTTATGGTTATACAAATTGTACTTTTTTTTTTTTTTTAGCAAAGGAACAGTTTTCAGGTGTACCAGATAAAACAAAAAAGATTGCTTCACCTAATTAAACATCTAATGACACGGAAACTGCCAGAATGTTGCTGAATTAATCATTTATCCTCTCTTCTCATGTGTCAGAATAATCAAAATAGTTGTTCCTGCAAAATGAACTAAGGAATCCTTTGTTTCAGCACTTTGGTGTACTAATATTATCTACATAAAGTGCTATGCTAAGATTTCACCATCATACAAAGTGCACTTTTGAAATTGTGACTCTAGCAAGTGTTTGTTTTAATAGAGCAGTGCACTGATTTAGGATGATGCCTGCAGAGGGCCTGATTTTACTTTCACTGTAAATCAGGGGTTGCCTTAATGACTGCAGTAGACTTAGAGCAGGTGTAAAACCAATATAAAAAGGAAATTATGCAGGCTCTGAGTTTGAATGCTTTAATTTCTTTTTCTGGTATTTTAACATTGGTGGAAATCCTGAAGAACAATGGAAAAAACTGTTTCCTTGCCTTAAAGATTTTCACCTTACAGAATCCAGTAAGACCAGAGTAAGTGTAGGAAGACTGCTGTAGATCATTGATTTAAAGAGTCTAAGCAGTTCTAGAGGGGTAAAATCAGCATACAGCTTTCGTGTCTTGCAGACATGCAGCTGGCCAACACCAGCTCCCTCCAGAGCAGGCTCTGTGTCTCCAAGCACTTTCCTTCCAGAACTGAGGGCTGCTGGTGCAGTTGTTTGTCAAGTTATCAAGGGTCCATCAGGGTTAGCCAGCTCCCGCGCAATGTCAGATCCAAACATATGTAGGTAGAATTGCCTGTGTGTAGCAGTGGCATGCCAAGTTTGAGAGCACCCAGTGGCACTGGATCCTGGAGTCCTCCCTTCCCCTCGCTAGCTGAGCAGCTGAAGAAGGTGCTGTGGAAGCATGAGGGTAGCTCCTGTGGGAATGACCCTGTGTCTGACTCGGCCAGCGATGAGGCAGAGTTGGTGTTTGCTGTAGTGTCTCTGACCCCCAGGGCTCTGAGTGAGGGACGGGCTTGTCAGCAGGCAGGCAAGCGCTGGGCAGCGCAGTGCGGGGGTCACGGGTGTCCTCGCTAGCCGGCCAGCCCTGGAGTCCAGCTGCAGTGGATGCCCACCGACTCAGTGCGGGACTGCCGCAGGATCCCTGTGCAGGGAACTAGTGTCTTCCTCATTACAGGCATCATCCGTTTTCTGTTTTCCCCCTGATACTTACAGTGCTTCAACAAATGGAGAACTTCTTGTGTGAATAAAGCAGTGCTCAACACTAATGTTGTTGGTTAGATCCCACTTTTATGACAGTACGGTGCAGTTCCGAGCTTGGTCCTTTCATACAGAAAAAAAACTGTGTGTTGCAGAGCATGTGAAGTTAATGGCAGGTTAGTGCAAAGACGTATTTTAGGTTACTTGTTCATAGACTTAATAATAGTGGTCGGTATAGCTGTGACATGGGGCAGCAGTATTGCCAGGACCTTGCTACGTACCTTGCTCATGTCCAAGCCCTAGAAGGTGTCAGCAGTATTGCCAGGACCTTGCTGCTTACCTTCCTTATGTCCAAGCCCTAGAAGGCGTCAGTGGTCACCACTGAGGGAGGAAGGCGGTGGGTGCTGGAAACAGCTTAGGGCTAGTACAGGGGAGGTTATGCCTTCCAGAAGGAAATGCTTTGCTTCCATTCTATGTAATTTCTGCCACCATAAGTAGTAAAATTTGCTTTCCAGAGCTTTGCTTTTCTTCGTCCTCATCCTGACCTGCCTCCCTTTTACACCCACAAGTGTTCTCTTCCTCTCTCTCATGTCCATCCATTTGGATGACAATATTCAGTTTTGCTAGAATTACTGAAAATCCAGAACTGCCCATTTGGTTGATAAGAATCTGTGTTAGAAATAAGTCCAGCTATCCAGAGAGCTACACTCCTGACACTCCAGTCTCCAGCGACTTTGTGTGTGTGTCCGTCCATATTGGCTAGTTTTAAATGCATGGTATTAAAGTACCTACTCAGTTAATTCCTGTGCAATGAACCTGTGATTGCAAAGCTATTAAAGTATGTAGTGGCCCTTCATTCTCACATCTAAATCTGTTGCATAAAAAAAGAGAATTATCTTGTTTACAGTCAAAAAGGAAAGACTGCGTATCTACCAGGTTTTCTTAGACTTAGTCTCTCCGACTTCTTTAAGAGCTGTTCTGTGTATTGGGCAGATAATTTATGTGCATGTCTGTAATTGGAACACAAAATATGAACTTTTGAACACTGAAAGTAAACTTCCTTTATTCCTAAGCTTACAGGATATGTTTGTGGGGGATACATTAGCTGTTGTTTAGAAAATGGAGTAAAATAATTATTTCTATATCAAAAATGAAAAATCATCCACTAAGCATTTTCAGTATATTTTAAAAGCAAACTTGTCATTGTTATAGTATCTCAGTAGTGTGGGTGAAATTCAGACCTGGTGACAGGGAGAAAATTCCAGACCTGAACTCGGCTCTTCGCTTCTCAGCTTTTAGCAACCAGAAGTTCTTAAGAATGTGTATTCCGAATCTCCTATGTCCCCATTTACTCTAATGGGTTACAGATAACTACCACTGTATCTGGAGAGGAGGGAGGGGAGCTTAATGTTGAGAAATCCTTCACCTTCCAGAGTAATGGTCTGTCATTGCTGCTTGCCCTGAACTGTTCTGTCCATGCTTTGTTTGGGTCTCTTGAGACCAATGGCCTTGGCAGGGGCTGGGTACCTACGAGCTGGTGAAGTCCCATCGTGGTCACTCAGGATCTACATATAGGATCAGGAAGGACTGGAGACAAAAAGAAACCATAACTTTTTAAATATGTATAAAATTGTCTACTTGACCCTCTTAATTGATTTTGGCAGAAGGATATACTTTATTATAACTTATTTTGTTGTTATTTGTAAATACAAGATGTCTATGGGAAATATGTAATTCTGAGCTGCGTCTATGGAACAAGCCACTGCACCAAAATATTTCAAATATTTAGAATAGGCAGATTTTTTTTATTAAAAGGGACCTCATATGTATTTATTTACATATACCATTCAAATTTTGTCCAGCTCTTTCATTATACTAACCCAGCTTTTTAGGGAAATTTTATAGCACAGGTATGACGTATATATTTATATATATGTCATACTGTAAATCCATAATGCAATTTTCTAAACTTTCTGATTAGCCAGTTCCTTGGGTGGATGAAAGGGGGAGAGTATAGGCAAATTACTTTCTGACTCGTTCAGGAATACGTATCCATGGCAATGCACCTGAACCAGAACTGTACAGCATCCTTTTCATATTGTATACATTTTCTCTTTGATGAACAAATGTTAACTATTTTTGTTTATGACTAATTTATTTTTTATTATTGTGAAAAATAAAGTAATTCAAGATGAATTCGTGTGATGTGATTGGTTGATTGGTTCTTCCAGAGTTTCTTGAGAATGAAGCACAAGTTATCAACAAGGGTATGACCCACTGAGGGAATCCTTGCTCAGATTTAAGGGTAGGCAGAACACGATCGTGCTGCGATGGGCCGCCCAACCTGTGTTACGGCCTTTCAGGCGAGGACCGCCCCGAAGCTAACCGCGCGCCTTACGCAGGGGAAGGGCGGCCGACGGCTGGCGGGCCGGCCCGTTCTCTGGGCAGGTCTGCTCCCCGTGCACCCCAGCTGACCGCCAGTTGTTCAGGCCCGCGGGCGGGCTGGGCGCAGGGGCCGGGTGGTGTGTCGGGGCAATGGGGTGCGACCCCCCGGGCGGCACGGCCTGCTGCGCCTCGGTCGAGCTGGCGGTCCGGGTGGAACCTCGCAGCTCTCTGCACCTGCACCTTCATTTCAGCGGGTGCTTCACCAGTGCAGTCAGCGCTGCGCAGCACACTGACGGGCGCGCGGCACCCCCGAGAGGCGCCGCACGCCGGCTGGCAGCGCCCGGGCGCCGGGGCAAGGCGCAGCCCGCAGGGAGCGCTCCCGCGGGCAGCCGCTGGAGGACCGCGCTGTGCCCCGCTCTGGCGTCACCGGACCAGCACTGCGGGCGCTGCGTTACCACCACCGTCATTGCTTCACCGTGGATCCGCGGAACAAATCCGCCTTTCTGGAGGCAACTTTGTGCTGCTCGACCTTCCACCGCCGCTCTCACGAGAGACTCCGCACCACTCAGGAGGAGCGGAGGTTCCCGCTCCGGACAGTTCCGCACTCCACAATTTATCACCGCGCCTGCGTCCAAAACACCAAATGCGCCGCGGGGGTGCCTCGCGCCTGCGCACGCAGGGGCCACGGGGCACGCGCTGCCGCCGCGAGGCACCGCCTCCCGCCTTTCGCGCTCAAAGGGCGACTCTGTGGCGCGAGCGTGCTGCCTGAGGTGAGGCCGCGCGGAGCCGGGGTGCCGGTGCCGCACGCGGCCGGGGCGC
>Ga0065711_1030869_pt1 | contig 31186 bp, 19 predicted proteins | sample Hoacrofraction12_FD_59098 | JGI IMG/M metagenome (GOLD analysis project Ga0065711, IMG submission 59098) | Hoatzin crop microbial communities from Cojedes, Venezuela - Epithelial fraction 12 v2 (version 2) | ecosystem: Host-associated > Birds > Digestive system > Esophagus > Crop | place... | reverse complement strand
GCTGGTGTCACATCTGCTAGCTCCACCAAAAAAAAAAAAAAAAAAAAAGGATGTGACAAAGATTCCCCAAAGCCCTCAAGCTTTTAAGGACCTCGTTTGTGTTAATGAGTCCACGAGTTCAAACATGCTCCTATTTTAACGTTGGATAATTACTGTTATGGTAATCAAAACAGCATTTAATGAATCTAGCATATCATGTTGAAAATAATGTAGAATAATATTGTAAGCAGATAACTTAACTTGACATATGAAGACTTGTTGTCATGCATAGAAAAGAAAATTTCTCCACAATGTGTTTCGTATGTAACTCTGCAACCAGATGGAAAAAGTTCAGTTTAGAAAAAAAGTCTACAGAAACACATGCCAAAACATACATAAAATACTCCCTCAGATCTGATCTTTAATAAAATTTTGTGTGTCTGTTTGCTATCATAACTCGTCATTCAGATTCCGTACAAACAAGCGTCAATACCTGTGCTCCCACCAGAAGTAACAAGGCTTTCCAAGGGCTGATCACAACCAACGCCTGGACCCCCTCCCGCCATTTTAATCAGGTTCATTATGGGTCAGTTCCTTATCGTATACCTAAAAGTTCATCACCTTGTAAGCAGTTTTAATATGGCTGTTGAGCCCTTACAGTACGGTGGCACAGGGATATGAGTCCAGCGCTCCTGATACATCTCACTTGGTGGGCAGACTGGCCAGCATTGATGCAGGACACATTGGTCTTTCTGCTGGACAAGTGAAAACATCTCCTTAAACTGCTGAGAAGTTTTGACAGAAGATCACTTTATGCTTGTCTTGTTTCCTCAAGCCACCGTGAGAGAAGAAATTGGGTGGCACAGACCACGGAGGGTGTAGCTCATTGCTGCTGTTACAGGCTCAGGTGTTCAAGTAAGTGCCCGGTCAGGTATGAAGGGAAAGTTACTCTCTGTATATGAATTGCTCCTCTTGCAATGTGTGTAGCAATTCCAATATTCCCAAACCCTGAGCAGTTCCTAAAAGAAAAAGAAGGAAAAAAGGAAAGGCCTTTCACAAACACATTAGCCCTTACTGTGAAATCGGTCCACTCTCCACTGATGCACAAAAATATCAGAGAAAGCTAAACAGAAATAATCAGGAGGAAAATTTGGCAGGTGTTTGGAAAATAAAACATGTAACAAAGATTGGGAAATGCAAAAGGTTCTTTAGAAGGCCAGAGGCAGAACCAGGAGTGCTGATACCCAGTTTCAGCAAAGCTCGAGGAAGGAAAAATGCCTGTTCTGAGCACTATTGTCGATTTTAGCTAAAATAACTCACCCGTCTGGGTCACTGCAGAAAGCGTATCCCTTGGACCTGTTGGAATCTGACAAAACTAATTCAAATAGATGACAGCACCTGCATTTGGGAAACATACATCATTACAAGAAAAACTAGAGCAAAATCAACTGCATAGGCATTTTATATACATTATAAAAGGTATAAATTCTCCATCATATACTACAAGGAATACCCCCACACTTAGCATGACTAGGAGCTGTGTGAGTCAACGTTTACAGTCTTGTGCCCAAGACAGCTAAACATTAAAAGCCTGTGACTAAACAGAGGAAAAAAATATATCCCTGCAAACTCTATTTTCTTACTGTGAATGGCCTGCTTTGAACCATCCGCTTGGGCCAGACATTATCTGAAAACTTGAGCAACCATTGAGTTAAGCATCACAAATGGAAGGCACAAATCTTTGCGGTTAGCTGGACAAAACAGTGGAAATGAATGAAACGGGGGTTTGTTGCCTCCCACACCAACCAGACAGAAGCTCGTCTGTTTTGAGGATTCACAACATCTTTGAGTGCGGGGTGCTCTGCCCACAGCACTGGTCACCTGCTGAGAGCTCGCATTGAATTAGGTTACATTATAATTGGATTTTCCGAAGGCACCGCATTAGCATTTTCCATGATCTCACCCTTATTAGCCAAATCGCTAATCAGGAGTAATGTGGTCATATTGTTTGCTGGTTAAGCTATCTGCTGCCGTAGTGTCTGTAAGCCAGCTCCAAATTAATGCAGAAACACAACCTCCTACCTCTCTAACAGAGAATTGGGAGTTTATTCTGTAGCTAATGTTGCAGTCAAACTCTAATTTTCACCAGTTCACAAAACAGCAAATTCTCTCCAGAGGCAGGTTTGCTCCGTGCTTTGCTCGTGCTCTTCCGGAGTCCATATTGTAAGTTGGCAGCGTCGTGTCTTTGATCAGTCTAGGCAAAAGCAGCATCGCTATAAAATGTAACAGCAGAAAAATCGTTTCCCATGGACTGTTCCCCACTGTGTCCAAAATCAAACGCTGAACATGTTTAAACCTGTAAGTTTATTATTTTAATGCACAGGCCTTTGTATGTTGGTGGAAATGGACATACCACTTTTAAAAGCAGAAATGACACACACAGGTGATCTCATAACTGGCAGCTCCGTGCAGCTCAAAAACCTGTTTGTGTGGGAACTTAAACTCATAGTAACTACTTCTGAGCTAGAAGGCAAGCACACAGGACATCTCATGTGGCCTTATAGTGCAAAAAATCTCCGTTCCTTCTGTCAGGTGGGATCCCAGCAGTTTTGGGTACCTGCCTCCTAGCAGCTGCCGCCCTAAAATCCTGAAGGGAAGAGACAATTTGCAAGTAGATTAGCAGGTAATGTTTGCTGAACACCCATTCACTATGGCTTTCTGAAAAAATTTCATGGTCTAAATACAATTTCATTTTAAGCACTACGTTTTATTCTCAGGTTAGAGGTTACAAAATGATGTTCAGATTCATTACAAGAATCATTTGAAAATATAAAGCCATTTTCACCTCAAAGTACAACACATGAAATATTTCTACTACAATTCTTCTAATACAAATAAGTACAAACAGACGAAACCATGATTACATTTTTCATATAATTCCAGAGCCAAAACAAAAAGAGAGCTGGCCTTGACCCAAAAAGTGGAGTGGGTACCTTCTGCCTGGGCTGGCATTGGCCGTACCCTGCTTAGAATTACATAAATGTTTTACAGCATCGAAGCAGATTTACTTTCTACCAAAAAAACAAGAGAGAGAGTACAGAATTCAAGATGATATATCAACAAATCATTCCCTGGGATCAAATAAAAAAGACCATAATTCCCAAACAAAAAAATTTTTGCAACATTGTTGGGTTTATAAGCTCTTGAATTCAAACCAGATGTGACTGTCTCTGAATCCCCAGCAATAGCTGCATCTTTTCTCATCCGGCTTTTGAACAGTTTCTCATAGGCAGCACAAGCAGCATCTTCAGAACAAAGGGCAATAATGTTTCCTAGCAGAGTTTAACTGGATCCTGAGGATCACCAGCCTGTATGATCTGCGTTTCTATTGTCCTCGCAGGGATTTCACCAGGCATAAATCACATGCACTGAAGAGATAAGGAGCTACGGGCAAAAAAACCAGAACAAAACAGAGTAATGAAGTTGCAACACTAGCTTGCAGCTTTTGGTCTACACTTCTCCAGCTCATAGGCTGTCAGCGATGCGCCCCCTTCTCCGAGGATGAATCTGCAAAAGCAAATTAATACAAATTATTTTGACATCGAGCAATACAACTTGCTTATGATTAATTTCCCTCTATTTTGTAACACATACTCACACACCCCCAGAGCCGATACCGCACGTCATTACAAGTCTGTAATCAATCCACTACAAATGGTGGTAAATGGGAGGAAGCAAAGAGGGAAGGGACAGTGCACTAGAAGTCTCTCTCTCTCTCAACTTTCATCTAGTACTGATTGTTGATACAGAGCAAACAGTAGGGTCTAATAACCTAAAGCCCACATGTGAAATCTTTCTAGACCTCTAGAGGGAACAGCGGACATTCAGCAGCGCCCACAGGTTTACATTAGCATTAGGTGCACCCGAGAGAATAGATAAGTATGACAGAAGGAAGAATTAGGTAGTAGTACCTAAGTAAGTGCCTGTGCTTCAAAGATGTGTTTGGTAGTAACTCACTCAAGCTAGCAAAACAAAATAAAATTGAAGAAAGGAAATGTAACTATTGCTAGTGTAACACATAATTCCTGCCCGAAGTTTCAAAAGATTCTGGAAATACTGTAACACATTGCTAGTAGCACACACCCAAGTGCACACAGTATTTAACTTACAAGAAAAACATTAAGAGAGAAATATTTCCAGCAGGGCTTTGAATTTGCCTGGGAGAATTGCTCTGCAGCTGCTACACAGCAACTCCATCATTCACTTCCAAACCCACAGTGCTGATGGTATCCAAATGTTTGTGAAAGAAAACTTGATCCAAAAGGTCCACATTTGTAGCAAGTGGCACTACCATGAATCATCGGTTTTGGTGACACTGTTTGCTTGCAGGTAGTATCAGAGCTAAAATTCATGTTATGTGTTCACAAAAACCAGAAAGAGCAATAATTAGCAGACCGATTCTTTATGCAAGAAAGATAAATATAGGTATGTGTGTGTTCACTTCATTTAATGTAAATAGACCTCTATAACAGCAAAAATGGTGGAACCAAACTTTCGAAATGCGCTTCCAGGCATTGCATCAAATGTCAGTACTCATAACAATATAATGTGAAAAAGAAAAAGCCCAACATAAAGAGAGGACTTGGATATTCAAACACCTCACACCATTCAAACACAGCTATGCAGTGGGGATGTCCTTCAATTATTCTCGTTCCTTCCCAGTCCCGAGTCTCACTGGGACACACTGAGGTCACCCTGCTTATGCCAAGATTCTTTTGGCTCCTAAAGTTCTTGCGCAGCTGGCGCAAACCAGCAGATACGAGAGCATTGCAGGCACAGTCTGCCAGAGAAGCAAGGCAAGCATGACGTAACATGTAGTTCCCATAGCCGAAGAGTGTCTCTCACCTAGGACAACACTAACCACTCAGAAATCCTTCTGGATATTTCACAGTACGAGCAGCCTTCAGAACCCAGCACAGAGTACTTTTGCACTTAAAACACATACAACAGGCAAAGGAAGGTGGACTCCACATAGCAAGGGTAGGTAGCACTTGGCTGCTGCTTTAATGAGCAAATGGCATAGAATGAATTTTTACATAATTTCCTTAGATAATCAATGAGGAACTAAGGATATTTCCAGACAGCAGATGGATGCTTCATCAAGTCACCAGGAAAGTCAATGATTTCATGAAAACAGCCACCATGTCACATGCCACCAGTGGACCACCATCGATGGCCCCTTTCAGGCAAGTGCCCTTAAATGCCTTGATTCATCCCAATGTTTCATTCTCAAAGGAAAAAAAAAGCCAATGTGCATAAGCCATTTAAAATCTAACAGGTACTGAATGATAAATCCTGATATGTTGTCTCATAGAAATAAAATTATCAAATTATGCAGCTGTTTAAATTACATATCCTGTTGCTCTTCACATGAGACTTTTCTGCCTGGCACTCTGAAAAACTACAACCCGCTCTGTGGTCTTTAGGTCAAGCTGACTTTTAAAAGCAGTATCTTTCTGAAAAAGGCAACATCTCATGTTCTAGAGTTAGAAATTAAAGGTGTGCTAATGGTCTTTTTGTTACATTGCAGTAGCAGAAATCAAGTTGTATCAGTAAAAATCCTGAAAATCACCACGTTATCAATTCCTAGGGGGGATGGCAAGTGGCTAATTAAATGTCTTGACTAGTTGGGAGCACTGATAATTTCTAATGTAATGCATGCACTGAGGACAGGCTAATACCAAAAATATTTAGGGTCTGGGATTTTTTCCAGGAAAATTAAGATGTCAGTTAATTGACTTTTTTTCTGTCTGGTTTTCACTGAAGACCTCCACAAATCCGTTTCTCAGTTTTTCATTCCATCCCCCCCCCCACCTCTCCGATGTCGTTATTTTCAGTAGAAAACCCCACACTACTCCCTGCTCTTCTTCCAATTAGCTGTAATTATAAAAACATTAGCAGCAAAGTAGGTACCTTGAGGGCAAAAATCTGGAAAGCAGCAGAGTGTGGGAGGGAATAAGAGAGGATATTATATGAAAGTAAGCGGACACATCATGCTGCTTCTTGTGCTCATCTGGGCATCCTTAGGGCTTTGCAGGTTGATTTCTGCTTTTTTCCCCTAGAAGTGCCAATATGAGGTGGTGAGCAGCTTTTCTCGCCTCTCCCACAAGCCTCCAGAGCTACCCCTTGACCTGAGAGGTAGGTGAAGGGCTACGTTTTTGGCTTCTCCATGTGCCTGGCGTAACTGGATCCAGAATAAAAATGGACAGTTTAGGTCAAAGAAATCTGGTAGTTATATCTGATATTTTGAAGGGGTAACTGGGGTTCTTAAATACTTGTACCAAGAATCTTTCTGCCAAGAAAACAAATACAGTAAGATTAATTTTGGAAGTGAGAAAGACAATATATGCCTGCAGTTGTGGCATGCAAAAATGCTCTTGCTCTGAGTAGGCTTTGAGCAATAAACCTCTTTTCCAGAGAATTTTTCGTTAAAAAAATGGGTTCAGGGAAAATCTCCAAAAATCCATCTTTTTTCCAACTGTCTTTTCAATTTTCCACAGTTGGATGAGGAAGTCAGTCAAGACTGTTTGCTAAATAAAGTGACATTAAGTACACTTGCTGGAAATCTTTCTGCCCTGCTCCTTAAAACCAGAAAACAAAAAAAACCCAACAACAACAAAAAAAAAAAACCACAACCAAGAATGAAAAGATCAGAAACTGGTTCCAGGAACGCTGAGTGACAGAGCATGGAGAGACCTAAGAGCCAATGTCCCTCCAAAGAAAGTGTTGCTCGTCAAACAAAGATAAGCTGGAAGAATTTGAGCACAGTTTAGGACCAGGCTTTCTACACAGCAAAGTGCCTGGGGAGAACCAGCCCAGAGGCAGGGAGGCAGAGTTATCCTCTTGGAAATACACTGCCGGTGCAGTGAGACAACACTTCATATCATCATCATCTTCCTTAATCTCTGTCTGCCTCCCACCTTTCCACATTGCCCTTCTCTTTTTATTGTGACCTTCAAGGAAACACCTTTGCTTTTTTGGAAGCCTGACCATTTCCCCTAACCCTGCTTCGCAGACAGGTGGTTGCTCTGTGAGGACTACCTGAGTGGTCTTTCCCGGGCAGCCTGATCTCCATTGCAGCCCACCTACAGAGCACAGCTGGACACAAAACATTCCCATCCACCTCTTCGCCCTGACTACTTTCCACTGGAGTATTTCGTGCTTGGAAAGACAGGGAGAAGAAATATTTCTGTTCACAGACAAGCTGAACTCTGTTATGGGTTATCCAAGTTTTTAAGCAATTTAACAAGAGGTGCAACATGAAACTTTCTGGATACAAATAGGAAGGAAATGCTAGTAAAATCAGATCAATAATCCTGAATACAGCCCATGCCCTCCTATTTGCAAACCACTTGTTGAATATTCTGTATTCAGTTTGGATCCCAGCGGTGGTGTGGAAAACTGAACTCTTGATGAGACTGCAGCATGAAAGAGCAGGAGGAGAGTAACCGGGTTAAACCCGCACGTTCCTGTGGCCATGGAGACATACAGATGGCAGGCAACTGCATCCTGCAGAGCAGCTTGGCATGAAAGCCACCCCAAACCATGAGCATATGTTTATTAGCTGTTGCACTGTGAACATGCAAGGGTGTGTAATACATCAACTCACGAAACATCATGAAGGACAAAGTTTTTTTCCCATCCTTTTTGGAAAATTATGTTTTACACGGTTAGTAATTCTTCACTGTCCCATTCAACCACTGGCAGGTTGAAGTTGATTCCATGCTTACCAAACTAGTGGCTATGTTTTTTAACCTATGAAGCCTGCTAAAACCATTTCTAGGGTCCCAAAGCCAGAAGGGCCTGAATGATTCTTCGGTAACTTTTAAGTGAACTCCCTAAAGGCAGGTACATGTTTTTAAAACCAAGTAGAGTGGCTTTATGCAGCCAGGAGGATCATCAGCTTCTGGTTAAAGGCAGCAATTCAGTGATAACTGTGGGCAACTGTGGACAAATAATAATAATAAAAAAAAGATAAAATAATTTAAATCTTGATTACTGAATCAAAAATATAAAGAAAGACCAAGTCTTATCCACAGAATCCCTTCCTGGACACCAGAACGTCTACATACAGGGAGTAGTTTTTATTTACTTATTTAGGCATACAGAGAAGTAAAAATGTTAAGCAAACGTAATGAAACACACATACCAGGCTTGCTAGCTGTGTTTGGTCACCTCCACATATTCATACACACACACTCCTACCATCATATTTCCTGGTCCTGCATGAACCCAGGCAGGGATAAGATACTCGAGCGTGCTGTCGCATCACGCTCTGACCTCTGTGTTCAAGGGTATGCGGATGTGATTGCCAGACTGAGGACTAGTCTCTCCGGCCACAGCAGCCAGCCTGTGGCTGCTCTGGGAATAACTGCCTCTCTCATAGAGCAACTTCAGCCTTTTGTACCACAAAGGCTAAAAGACCCTTCTCTTCATCCAGATCCTTAACTGATCTATAGATCCTTAGGTGTGAAACAGAGAGGTAGATCACTAAAACCAACTCCTTATGTTCTTTGCAGTGGGATTAAAATCTTAAATGGCCCCTCGATACTCTAGCTGCAAAATACAGAGAGACACAGATTACTTCAGCAACAGGAAGCATAGTGTAGCTCTAAGGTGTTTTAGGCAAAAGAACTGCTCAGCACATCACTGAACTTCACTAAATTGACAAATCTCTTGGGAAAGAGGGAGCGGACGTAGCCTTAATTAAGTAACAAGTGGTGTTCACTACTCCAAGCTCTGAAAGGACACATAAGATTTTTGCACAAAGTCATAATTCATAGCTGTAATCTTAGCAGCTCCCTTTAGCTTCACTCTCTTCATAAAGCTAAATTGCAATGATTTCATTTAGAAAATTGCCATTGTCTTGCTACAGTGAAATCTCTCTCATTCATTCTCATTTCGGAAAGAAAGGCTTAGTGGTAAGAAGAACAGAGATTTTTTCAAAGTTTTTTTTTTCCCCCCTCATTTTGCCCCCCATTCCTCTCATCCTTCCTGTATTCCGATTAAGTTATTTCCAGGCTAATTAGAGAGGGCTCAAAACCAAAAAGTGCCAGATCCAAACCATCACACTACTGTAAAAGTTCAGTGCTGGAGGCAACATTGCTCCTCAGACTTGCGCATAAGTGATCCTCTGCCAACAACTGAAACATAGAACTGTGGGGAAAATAACAGACTGGAGTAGAAACTTTGGAAAATAGGGTCAAATAGGATGGATCAAATTTCTGTAGCAGTTTTTTTTTTAATTTAAAAATATTTCAGTGACTATCCTATTACTGTAGATGGTGTTTCAAACGGGTGTTTCTTACAGAAAACAGAAAGACAAACTAGGCTTCCCCGAGGCAGCAGTCCTTTAAGTAAGCCACCTTTGAATAGGGGAGTAGCTAAAAAAAGTGGTGCCAGCCAGAAGAAGAGTACAGATATGGTTACATGAGAAGCAGAAAACGGATGGTTACAGATGGACCTGGAGAACCTAAGTCAAACACCAAAGCACCTGGGTGCAAAAATCTTCCTCCCTCACAAAGAAGGGGAGGGAGGGAGGAAAACACAATCTAGGTACAACTATACAAAACTGCAGAAAAAATTACTAATTCCTCCTTGGTAACCATATGCCTTTGCAGTCTCAATGACACAGAAAACTAGTTAGAGTTGATGTAGAGACTCTAATAGAATTCAGATATCTTAAAACAGGCTTTTTTGAATGGTATATTATTAAAAAAAAAAATCAGTTTCCCAATTAATTTCACTTGTGTTCAGCTCTCAAGTTACAACCTGTGACCTGTATTTTGTAATTATTCCTTAAGAAAAAATACCCAGTGTCAAGGGAAAATTTGTTCATTTAAGGAAAACTTAAAGGTTTTCCCTAGAAACACCAACCTACTGAAATAGCATTTCTAAAGGAAACTGCTTCACGCCTAAAAGTTGCTGCACTGCTGTTTTGTTTTTCTATACTGAAGCCATATCTCAGAAGAGATGACTTATTGGTCAATTTATCACCTAATCAGGAAATGAAGGATGAGAAAAGACGCTCAGTAAAGCTGCTGCACGTACTAGCTCATTCAAACCCACCATTGCAATTAGCACTTGTACAAAATAGAACAAAGAAATTGGAACATCAAGCATACTTTCATCACGTATTCTTGCAGTATCTATCTTTGAAACCTTTCTCAAAACACTTAAATGCAGATTTAATATAGGCGACTATATATAATACATAAATCCAAGCTTGTGCCTTTTAATTGGTACTAGAAGTTGGACTTCTATGTGATCAATGGTTAATAAAATAATTGTTTTATCAGCAAAGATAAAAAGAATAAGAACCCCCGAGATGTTAAAGCAGACATCCTACACAGAGCTATGATGGGACTTGTTGAGAATTCCTCTTTATGGGGACTGAGGAAAAAAGGGAAGGGAAAAGTCTCCAAGTGTCCTACTCACTGTCCCATTGAGAAGGCGGCATTTGGATGTTCTGGACAAGCAACAGTAAGACAGAAAGACAGCACAGATTTCAAAGAAGTTTTTTCAGGGAGCCAGAAGTCAAGTCATATAATCAAGCAGGTTTAAAGAGGAACTCTTTTTCTTCAGATCCCCTAAGTTTACTGCCGTGGACCACAGCTGCATTTGGTGGCCGAACTTGTTTCATTCACTGTTATAAACATCCTCCCTGTATTCTCTGGTGCAATAAATCACGCTGAGTTTAAGTGGGAGGAACTACAAAATTAATCTCCTGTCCCCTCTTGCAGTCACAGCACTACTTTCCCTATGACCACATCAGAACCCTTCAAACAGTCGCCATGTAATTATGGGAAGATTATCCTCTGTTTCAGTGAGCTACATTCCCACCCTACCCTCTTTTCTGTGCAAATGGGGAGGACAATAAATAACAGAATAGTTCCTCTGTAGCCATCGTGTTCTTGGTAGATGTTATTAAACAGCTTGTGGTGATGAGTCCCTGCCACCACATATGGTACCCACCCACACCATGAAATGGCAGACACACGAAGCACACACTCTCCTGCAGTGCACACCAGCAAACTTTGCTGGTCCCCTTGCAGCACAGGGTGATGTATCATTCATCTGAGATGATATCTCCACAAAAGAGCTATGAGACATGAGACCAGAGCAAAGCACAAAACTTTGAGTGCCATAATTCTCAACCACTTTTGAGAGAAAAGGGGTGGTTTAACGGAGTTTCTGAAGGAGAAGATCCAGAGGGTTGGATTCCCACCCAACACAACAACACTTCTTCCTTGTGCGCTCTGGCATCCATCTTTTGAGTGGTCTGAAACAAGTACTTCAAAACACCCAGGAACTTGGCATGATTTCAATTCAGTTACAAATATTAAATACTCTTCCTGGTTTCCAAAAGATAGTTTGCACCAACACTTTGGCAACTAATTAACTTTGTCCATTTACATGGTTTTATTTTCAGATCTGGCTCCTTGAACTATCAGAGCAGATCAAGAACAGCAATGGGCATTTCACCTTTAAGGTGATTCACCATCCTAAAGCCTTTACTTTGTCACCAAGAACTTCTAAAATCTGCCCCATCTTGGCCCCCAGGTTTGGCACATAATGAAATTTAGTCTTAGCTGGAGCAACAGAAGCTCTAAGGACAACTCAGAGGATATCTTTTCTTTAGGACTATTACTAGGTGTTTAACGAGGCAAAGGTGTGATCCTATAACACATAATAGAGACATTTTATGAATTGCAGTGAAGCTGAAGGCCGTAATGTAGATGGTATTACATTAGAAACCTCACCTGTGTTGCACATACACCAACCTTGGCTCTCTGAGGCAAAGCTGTCACATAAGCACTCAACAGATAAATAGGAAAGTTTACTCTACATCCCTCAAAGGCCCCCATTTAAAAAAAGAGTACATTTAAAATATGCTCTGTACAGCTGTTGTCTTACCATTTGCCTTGTGCTGCACATCTGGCGGAAACTGGTCAGGAACATACCACTGATAGTCTGGCTGCACAGAATAATAAAACATTATTACAACAATATGGACTTCATAGAAACTTCAAACAAAAGAATAGAAACATGATAAAAATATAATTGTACTGTGAAGTTTTTTATTAGTCATACAGAAGTAGTTTACAAAAAAAATCTTATATTTCAACTGATCGAGTCTTTCAGCGTGCTTCCTTTTTTATGACATGTGGTTTAGATGCTGCACTCATTAGAAATATCAGTGCAAACCTTTCTAGATCCCACAAATCAAAAGTAACATTAGCGGAAACAAACCAGATTTTAAAAGGGCTAAGGAATAAAGCGTACCAGAAGGTACTAGCAGGCATCACGTTCTCTGTAGTAGAGAACCCCAGAGAAACCTGGTACACATCGACCTGACAGGTGAAGCTGTTCCAGTTTGAATAAGTGTAACATCTGTAACATGTTTCAGTGTAACAGGAATAACCCATTTAATAAAGTTCTCTCCCCTCCTCCCTTCCCCACAGGTTATCATTAGTGTTACTATAACATTAGCTGTTATCAAATAACTCCTTGAAAATACTGTGGGATGGGAAAAAGTCACATCTTTCTTCTATGAGGAAGTATGGGGAAGGTTCTGTCCATGAAAACATAGTTTTTTCCAGAGAAATCCTGGAAGAAAGTAATACTGCATTATAGTTTATACCACACACCATGGTGAATGAGCAGCAAATTACCACTAGAGAAAACAATTTTGGGACCAGACATTTCAGTTGAAGCTGTATTAAGCTGTCTGTTACCTGGTTTTAGTAGTACATGGAAGCTTGTCAAACTCCAGGTAGTTGTTTCTCCAAATTAGTTAAACTGGGAAAATAATTCTTGTTTTGCATAAATTACTCTGACAAAATCCTGAGTAGTCCCAAGACTCTTACAGATTTCAACTTGTAGTGAAGAAATTTCACAAACTTCTAAAGAAGTTTTGCTAAATTAAGATGGTAGGATGCAGATACAGAAAAGAGATTTAACTTTTATGTACGCTGTCATTCATAGTTACATAGCAGTAATCACTCTCACACACTGTCAGGAAAAAAAAGAGCTATCCTATTTTCACTTGAATTATGCCATCCACAGGAATTAACAACTAATTCTGTGCTTGTGGGCAAACAAAATAGACTTTGATACAAAGCAAGACTGCTTTGCTTTAAGCACAGGTAGTTTTTCAACTGATGGCTCAAAATACATTTATTTGCATTGCTTTTTTGAGTTTCTGTTGAGTTTTCTGTTCTCTGATCTACACTTCTCTTTCATACATACTTACACTATGCAAACTTGAACGAATTTCAGAAACAAGAGATGTATTTCATGTCAGACTAAACAAAATGTTTCTGCTAACAAAGTAAAAAGGAACTAAAAGGTGCAAGATATAAAAAGAATGAAAAAGCACAGACTAAACACACAGGATTACGTACGTTAACTCAAGACACTCATTAAATTCTAACACCTTTCTTCATTGCTAAACAAATTGCTCAGGGAGGTATCAAAAGCTCAGAGCAGCAATGCTGCACTCACACAGACAAAGAATTTCAAAGAAAACTCAGAATGAAACTGGGAGTTACAAAGCAACCAGTCAAGCCGACCCCAGCACTCCGGCAGGAATGGCAAAGTTGTAAACCCAGTGATCCCTCACAGAATTAGAAACCCAGATGATGAAAGTTCAGTGAGAAGAGCCAAAATAATCTGGGACAGTGTCCAAATCGCAGTGAAAAACATTCTGCAATACTTCCAACTCTGATAAACAGGCAGATAAGCACACCCCCGAAGCAGAGAAATTACTTGTTTGACCACAGCTTTTCTGCTGGATTTCTACAGTCTGAAAGCCTTCTATGTGTTTTGCAAAAATTCAGCTATAGTTGCTCAAATAATGAGCATCTTTCCATACGTGACATCTTTATAACCAGAAACAGATATTGTGTATTTAAAATTACATTCACCAGGTTTAAATGCATTCTCACTAGATTTGTACAAGCACAGCTCCCTTAAAGAACCCAAAGCACTTCAAAAATATCATGCTTTGAAGCAGGATTTTACTTGAAGTAGGTAACTCCCCCTGACATAACCTGCCCGAGTGCAAAGCTATTCTTCATGCTGAGGAACACAGGACTCTGTTGTGTGCCAGGCAAAAAAGGCAAATTTCCCACTGTGTTAGCAACACTCCAACATAACTCCCATTTCTGCTGATTTTTAGTCTTAATTTTTTGCAATACACAAGCTTGCTTGGGAAAATTGCATTCCTAAAGAGTTCACAGCCAGAGTGTCTCACCCTCAGTAGAATCTTATTTCTCACATAACCCCTTTTCACAGCAGTGTACCAGAGGGAAGATACTGCTGGGTACATGCAACAGCATCTGGGATTTCACCCTTCGAGTTTAATTGCAGCACTGTGAAGCCTGCCGATAGCTTGTCTGCCTGCCCCAGAAGGTGTACAGGGAACCTGGGACTGTGCAGTCTGGCTACAGGGGTATTGCCTGACGGCAGGACAGTTATATTACCTATGAATACAGAAACTGTTAGTGAAGAATAACGAAAGTAATTCTCCAAAGATAAGGCCAGAGAAAGAAATACCCAGTGTAAGACAAGGAAAGAAGACATATTAGTCAGCAAACTTTCTTAGACCAAATGGAAGGAAGAGACCAGAATAATGCTAACGACAGCTACGTTCTCTTTTTTGTTACTATCATTTACGTAGAAGGTCCAGAGCTGGGCTCCAGAAAGCAGATCTGTATTACTAATGTGGGTAACTATTTATCTAGAAAGGGCTCTGAATGTGTGTGGTGGAAGTAAATTAACCTAAGAAATCAGCAAGAGTCCAATCAAACAACCTTTTTTTTTAATTAAGGAATGACCACCAGTATCATTGAAAACAAATGCATAATAATCCCCTTTATCTTCTTAGTGATACTGATAAATAGTGGTATTAGATAAACAGTATTTGTCAAAGTAAATTTAAAGTATATAAGAATATATAGTTAAAGTATAACTCATCAACTGTACATTTAAATTACTGCAATTTTTGCTCTTTGTGCACAGGTTTCTGTTGGTTATGCTTCGATTAACATGGCAGCACTTCGTGCAATTCAGTACCAAAGAGACTGGAACAGCATGAAAGAAAAGAACACGACTATCAAGAGGAAATCAGCATTTTGGGGCACACAGTAAGGGAAGAGAGAGTGTACAGAGATCAGGAAGGCTGTTCCAGACCTAGCATTAATTCTAAAACCAGTACAAAATCTTGATCTGAAATCAAGAACAAACTAGGAAAAAACAGATTCAGTTACTGTCGAGGATGGCACTGTGATAGCACCATGTTATTCTCCTGTGGTCACCATGCTGTCAGAAAATCAGTGCCCTTTTGGAATAGGAGACGGTGGGAACCTTACAGAGCGCTGTTGCTGCTCATGTGCCCTGCGAGACGCTGGATGTACTGGAGGATCCTGATAGTGAAGAACCAACCCACAATGCCCATAATTAATGCATGGTGAGAGGAAGAGGGGAGTTGGGTGGCTGGGCCTCTCAGACTGTACTGGGACGTCTTTTGTCTGGCAAAAAATAAGACAAGCAAGAAGCAATGCATTAGTAGCAGGATACGATGACCAACAGGATATTCACACGCAAATTCATCAGTAAGAAGCAGGAGGGAAGAAACCCTCCTCTCTCAGCATGGGTCGCAATGCTGCTCGTTCACATTTTTCAGACTGTTCATGATTCTAAAAATTATTTAAGAAAGCTGACTTCTGCCACATCAGTGTCTTGACACTTTTGTTGTGATAAAATATTGGTTTCAAAATACAGCAAGCACATTTCTGGCTATTTTCTGTATTCAAGAAACATTCTCGTTATGCACAGTAGCTTTCTATAGTTTGAAGCAGAACTACATGGACAGGCACTTGCAGAATAAGAAAAATAAATAATTTTGATAAAGGACCAAAGCCTTGAAATTTGGGTCTGCCTTTTCTTAGGCACTCTGTATCCCAGCAGATATGATCCAGATATGATCCCAGAGTCAATGGGAATTTGCCTAAGGACAGAGCAAGGAGAGGTAAAAGATGAGTCACAACTGAATAATTTGACTTAAGAAAATAAACTAATAAATATTCTATATGATTCCTCTCATGTTTAAAATTCTTCACAAGATCCGTTTAATCAAATCCCAAGGCAGAAAGAGACTAACAAGAAGATCTCTAGTGTAAACTGTCGATGCAGTGCAGGGACAGTCAGGCTGTACATACACATTACACAGTACTTATACAGCCCTTCGGGCATGTTGTACATGTGCAGTGCTGTTGGCATTTCTTCTGGTCCAGAGCAGCTGTGCAGGAGTGGGAAAGGCCTTTTAGCCCCATTTGTAGTCCCCCTCTTCACTGTCACTGCTGAGAAGTTCTCACAGTATCCATGGACCAGTTGCGTTTATGCAAAAAATTTAGTCTTTTACACTCTCTAGACATTGCAAAAATACATAGGAAGAAGGTGGTTTTGAGTACTCTGTCTCTCACAAAAAAATTTCTTTACCATACTGAACCACCCAGAAGTGGGCTGGTGGGTGGGGGAAATACACAATGAAAGTTATTGCATGCAATGTTAAAAGCTTTGTCCAAGGTATTTCTACGTGTTTGGGATGCCCTGAGTGGAAAATTGTGGCATTCCCTCTGGTATTGCTATTTTTACACTTGCATAAAATACTTCTAAGTACCTATAAAAGCACTGACAAGTCTGGAGACTTACTGCAGCAGAACCCAGCATCACCGAGGATGCCCAGCCTGCTCTCCACTCCCGCTGAAGCTGACTGGAGTGAGGGGAACTTGACAGCACCTTGCCTCTGATACTATTGCAAGACCCTACTAGTACTGATGCACAACTTCTTCGAGAATAAGCAATACTGAAGTTTCTGTTTCACAACCATGTTTGGGAGGACAATAAATCATCACAGAACATTTTGGTAATTGGCCATTCTTTTAAAACATTGCACAATTTTGTCAAGACAGGAAACCTCAGAATTTCATAATTTTTAAAGGGGATTGAGAAAGCTCAGAATTTTGCATGCCATGATTTTACTATGGCTTCCTGAATGTCTGTGAACAGAATACTGACACTACTGTGAAGAGATAAAAAGGATGTTGCAACAAAAAAATTATTGCAGTGGCTGCTCAGCGAATTTGGATGGAGACAAATTTTTTTCCTCAGCGATATTAGCATTATTCTGTAATTCCACTGCAGAAGCCAGAATTCATTACAGACGCTTTTATTTTTAAAGTTAGTTTGATGTTACAACTCTTATATCAATTGCCAGTGAAAAAATCAACAGTCCTCTGGATTTGTTTTTGGTTTCCCCTACTCCATTTTAAGATATGTTTGAAGAGTTTTTGCAACAAATACTCTCTTCATCTACTTAATTTGGAAGTAATATCTAATCGCTTCTGATCTTCTTACTGCATTGCTTCAGAATGATTTCATCCCAGGTGGTGACCTCATATAAAATCCAATGTCAATTAATGGAAGCCAGAAAGCCTTGGGTTGTGTAAAAAGTGAGAAAACAAAAATAAAATACACATGTGCTGGCAATGGTAACTTTCTTTTGACTCATACCTGAAAGTTTAGTTTATTCAGTTGAGACTGTAATCTCTCATTAATTTTCTGCAACGCTTCTTTCTCCTCATTAAGTCTTTCTCTGTCAGATCTCTCCTTTCTGAAGTCTTCTTCATATATTTGTACCTGAAATCATTATGACCAAGTATGTGAATTTCAGCAGAGCCACAATGGAAATTTTCATCCATTTTGCTGTTTGGTTGCTTTTTAAACACTAGCCAAGCAGCGAGGTGCATCCAAAAAGATCCCCCGTCTTTACAATCCTGCAACAAAAAATTTCCCCTGTCTTTTTTACGACCAAAGTGACAAGCAATGGCTATTCTCCAGTGGCATCCATCAGTTGAAACAGTCCACAGCTTCAGCATTCATAGGCCCTTGTAATTTAAAAGGCTGACTGACTGATACCAATTTTAAATATTATAAATAAGATAGCAAATACTAAAGGCATTGATCTCTTTAAGCGATAAACAGTAGTAGGACAAACATTTTACCAACATTTTTTCCAGTTTCTTTTCAATTATGAGCACTTTCAACTCCTCCCTGTAACTCAGACGCAAGCAGTTAGCATCCTGGTGGAGATGGGAGGTGCTGGCATAGCACAAAAAACTGACTTCTAGCACACCGTCTGACAGAACGTTATCACCTTGTCCAACCTATCATCAAATAGTGTCCTGTCTTTTTATAGCCCAGTGAATACCATTTGCCTTGAGCCTGCTTTGCTTTACACCTTTTTGTAGCTGTCTGCAGCTTTACCTTACCCACCGTGCTAGCCGTGTAACCAAGGTGTGGCCCGAAGGACAAATCTGTGCAGAATAAGTGGTAGTATTTAGAACCATGCATATTAATGACCAGAAGACCTGGACTAGTCAGGCCTGTCAAGGAATTTAGATCTTGGCTGTACCATGATGGGGAAAAAAAAATCCCTGTTATGCGGCTATCCTGCCCCAGATGTTAGAAACTGCATGTCGAAAAAACAAGCAGCCCATGGACCTTTTGTCTGTAATACAGGACTTCTAATTCATTCTCTCAAACTGCAGCCCAAAGAATCTACGTGACTCAGTGTAGAAGCAGAGGGGAATGTTATGTGCTCAACTCAAAATGGAAATACAGAAGTTTGATCCTGTTCCTAGAAGATCAGTCGCCTTTCAAATACTGAAGCACGTAATGGCTTTGCTCTTTTCGTGTTGCCAGGAATCACAGAACTTCATCCCGTTAAAAAAATATCCGACCACCTCAGGCACAGGCAGCGAGCGCACAGATTCAGAAGCAAAACAGAAATCTGTAAATTAATTGGTATTAAGCTGACTGGCTTAATTCTTCAGCTAACAGGCGGACATCCACCCGGTAAGAAGTTGGAGGTTGGTGACAATGCTACTGACAAAGAACAGCAAAAGAATGTTGGAGCGGGAGCCACCACCTGAACTTTGAGAAGTCTTTTCATGTCCTCTTTGTCGGTCACTAAAGCCCGCTGACTGTCTATTTCCAAAGAACTTGCTTGCTGTGGCTCATGCCCTGCCCATCATATAGATCCAGTTTTCTTTTTGCTGGCAGTAGCACTATGACTTCACAGGAAGACTAAAGAAATGTTAATACCTCAGGGGGAGAAAAAAGTCAACACAGGGCTCTCTAAATTATTTTCACAACTTGCTTATTGCAGCTAATTTTTGCAAGGCTATTTTCGGACCCAATGGTCCCCTACTAGATATAACCCCCTTCCTGAATAACACTGTGTGAGAGGAACAAAGGCTTTCTGTGTGGCCCAGTGCGGACGCAGCTCCACAGCCTGTGCCCGTAGGAGGCATGCACACCCCTGACCCTCTGAAGCAGAGACAAAGCTGTCACTTGCAGAAATCTAAGCCTCTTGTATCCCTGTCCATCTGCACACTCCTCTCCTCAGTATTTCCTCATTTCTTCTCTCCCGATTCCCTCTCTGCTGTCCCACCTCCCTCCCGCTCCCCAGCTGTACAATCTGCTGAAGCAGCAAGGGAACCACTTTGGCAGAGTTTTGCAATATAATCTGTTGCCCTGAGAAAGAGTGGGACACCTCCCAAGGAATGAATGTCTTCATCTCTTCTGTCATGGCCAGGGATGGGCTGATGACAGCCAAGCTCTGGTGAGACTCTGTCACATCGCTGTTTGTCCCTAGAGTCCCTCCTCCGTACAGTTAGAGCCTTCTGCTCCATTTTGTGCAGAAGAAAGTCTGGACTCACTGTACTGATTTATACAACTAGAAAAAGACATTCATAAAATGGATACCCCATGAGAATTCTGAAAAAAAGTGGTTTACTCTATTTTATTGTGTAGAATGAAATAACTCATAACTATACAATCAAGTGCAGGATTTTATTCTTCAGCATGTGGCAAGCATTACATTAGAGAGCAAAATCTGGCTCTGCTGTCAAATGTGACAGAAACAAGTATTTTATTCCCATTGAATAAAATTCCCATTCTGATCAGATCCATTTGTGTGTCAATAATATTAACCCTAACACTGTCCAGGATGACAGACCAAAAATGTAAAATTATCTGAAAAGTATGAGTTTTTTAAACAGATTCTTTCATATGGAAAGAAAAAAAGTGCACAAAGCACTTCAATTGCTCAGAACAAAGATTAAGAAAAAAAACCCCAAATGCTTCTGTAATAGTGATTGGTATGCAGGTTACAGATGCAAATATTTTGCCTCACACCCTGAAAAATTGGAATGCCAACACTCTAGTTTTCCAAGACTAGAATTCTCAGATAATTCAGTAAACTTTCCACTTCTAAGAAAAAAAGGAGCACAAGACACAATCAGTAACTCATGAAGTTGAGCATTCCCTCTGGATGAAATATTCAGCCCCTAACAGAGAGCTGGTAGGACGTCTCCAAGAGTCAGGAGAGACATTCTGCTGCTTCAAGTCCTACAGAAGTGCTTGCTCCAGTCCTTTGCCAGGACCCAGTTTCACTTCATGGCCACTGCTGTGACGACAGCATCTTAGGAAACACCATTTGAACAGGCTGCAGTTAAACTGGTTCTTCCTTTCAAAAATGCTACATAGCAAGTCTACCAGGAGCAATTCTTGGGAGAGAGGGCAAAATTACGCTGTATGAAATCCACCCAGGTCTGCTTTCAGCTTTTCTCACCTGCTGTTTGAGAACTTCAAGTTGGGTTCTCATGTCCTCAAGGCTGTTTCTGTCACCCTTCTCTGAAGGAGTTGCAAGCACAGGTGAGTGCTGCTTTTTCAATATATCCAGAAGGGCCTGCGATGTCAAAAAGCAAAATTACTAAACAGAGATTCACTACATTAAAAAAAACTTTTAAATTATTAGAATATTTGCTGTCTAAATAAACAGATTAGAGTGAGTCACAGACTTGTGGGAGTTCTCCCTTCACGTGCAGTTGCTTCAATTATATGCACTGGATACAGACTCCATGAATAACATATGTGCATGACTAGATCCAAATTTTCAAAGTGACAACACTACATCCATGAATTTGAGACTATCAGGCGACTTTTACTTGCAACTATAACCAACATTTACCTATTGAAATCACAGTTGCAAATCTCATGCATAAACACCATTTCCCTGTTGAAGTCAGAATTCAGGAAAACAAAGACAGATGTCTAAACTCAGCTGAGGCCAAAACCAAGAAAACAAAAACCTCAAGAACATAAAAGCAATATTCAATGGTAGCCTAAAAATGTGAGTACAATAAAGGCTGACTGAAACGTTTTGTGCACTAAGAGTACAAATTTCTTCGACTAGAACCAAAGTAAACCCTCCGGTTGAGAGGAAGTTATGTAGCCTCCATAGTTTGTCACTAGAGGGAGTTATGAATACACACACTACACTGGTAATGCTCTTACTCTATTTTTCAGTCAATTTCTGCCATACTTCTTTGCAGATTTTGTTTATTTTTGACAGTATTGCACAGCTCTCCTTTGGACTGGAATAATTTTTACATCGCTCTTACCCCTTTCTGTCTATAACCACACACCACACGTACATAGGTTTTTTGGTTTGTTTTTTTATTTGCTTTAGCACAAATACTCACCATTCAATACCTTTCAATGTCACCCACGTAAGATATGGACTCAGCTATCTTCATTCATTGTACAAGGTTCAATTCCTGCTAATGATCCCCAACTCTCCCTTGCTGGCCACACTTCATTCATGCCATAAGGAAAGGAGGGAAGATAATTTGAAGGGGGAAGAGGCAGAGGGGAAAGTGGCCAAGCAGTAGAACCAGTATCTGAAGTAACCCAAGGATTAGTATTAATTATCAATAGGCCAACAAAAAAACAATTTTTTAAAAAAATTAACACTTTCCATGGAGAGCACAGAAAAGGGAAACTTTTCATCTGATGTGCTACTGTTCTTAAGAATTGTGCAGAAGATAAATTTGTATAAGAGTGCCAAAGTTTGTGTGCCATGTCAATACACAAGTAAGGTTGAACATAAACACGGGAGGATGAAGATGTGGATAGCTTACAGATTAATCCTCCATTTGCCCCTCTGACCCACTGCACATCCCTTTTAGGTTTAGACACTGCAGTACTCTGCGCAGATAGTAAAACAAATCATAAAGACAAGTTTCCTATTGGCATTTAGACTGGACATGGATCGCCAGCAGCAGCAAGAGTGTTTCGACAGTATCACGGTGTGTACGATATGTTCCCTGGCTGACTGCAACCCAGATCCTTTCCCAGGCATGTGGTTTGTTAAGCATACTGCTGAGGACAAAACCAAGTGAAATGCTTTTCTTCTTCCCCCTGCCTACAAGGGATACATCTCAATCTTGATGACAACCACAGAATCACGAGACTCATTTGGGTGGCAGGGGATCTCTGGAGGTCCAAGTCCCTGCTCAGAGCTGGGCCAGGGAGGTCATGTTTTTCAGGGCCGGTCAACTGAGTATTGAGCACTTCCAAGTAGGGTGATTTCACGGCCTCTCCAGACAACCTCTTCTAATATTTGACCACCCTCAAAAGACAGTGCTTCTGATGCCCTAATTCAAAGATAACTGAGTGTCCTGTTTCCTTCACAGCATATCATTTTCCCAGTCATCTGCTGCACCCACTTTTTATATGGCTCTGTCTTCTGTTGAAACTCCTTCACTAGGACATATCCTTACTGATCATGGCCATCCTGACGTTGCCAGATGGTAATGCACCTTTACAATTGAAGTATGTATATTCATAAACTCTTTACAGATCTCCTAATTCTTGAACAAATGTCATTATATTGTAGTTCTTGCAGCTCACTTCCTAGAATCACATCATGACATAGACTTATTAGGTATCTGGGCAATTCTTCAGGATTTTTTGTTCATTTGGGTTTTTTGAGGAGATTCTACAGCTCAGAATTATGGAGAAAAAAGTAGAAATATCCAGAAAATTCAACCATCAAAAGGTCAGCAGTAGAGAAAAATAACATGAGGATTTTTTTAAAACACATTTGGAAGCAATATTGCGAGACCCTGTTTTATCATTTCAAATAAAACAATAAACGGCAGAAAGAATAAAGGTGAATTGGTTTAGGGTCAGACTAAATCCTAATTGGTTTAGGGTCATACTAAAGATCAAAATCTTTGAGGACAGATTGTAAAAGACATTCTCAGAAGTGCTAGGTATGGGGGGGGGAAGTAAAATTTTGTAATGTTGCTATTAGATCAATAGCAAATTATTGAGAATTGTGTCGTTGCAGGAGATTTGGGTTCTTGAGCATAAAATGGAGACCAAACACTACTAAAGGTAAAACTCCAAGAAAGATATATCTGGAAAATTTTGCTTTCAAAATTCCCATCACTCTGAACTGACAAAAGGTGGGGCTGTTCTAGAGTCATTTATGGAAAAAATGAGGATATTACTGTTGCACTGGTTTTAAAACACAATTGTGAATAAAATATTCATGAGACACTTGAAATTAAAAATATATAAGCTATTTTAAATGTAACTAAGATTTTTAAGTTCAAATTAGCAAATTTGAGAAATTACAAAGAACTTCTAGGCACCTTCTATAATTGGTCCTATACACATTTTTTTCAGATTGTTTGGCTAGTCCTACTTCATTAAAAGTCAAAGTACAAAAAAATCTAACCAAACCAACCACTCCCCTACGCCCCAGAAAATCGTATGTCACTGAAACTGAAAAAAATTGTATAGGAAAATGCTCGAGGAACAGCTAGATGAATAATTTCAAGAAGAAAAATTAAAAGGTCTTTAGGGACTGCAAAAAGGGTTTCATCCCAAGCAACACTACCACTTTTGGTAGCTTTCAGATGAAAGTGCAGGGTAAGAGACACAGTCACACTGAGCTGCATATTGCAAACAAACTATAAAATATACACATATAACTAGAATTTTTATTTTTTTCACTATAAAGAGGAGTACAAGAAGGAAAGCATTACACAGAAAAGCAAGACTAAAGGCAGTATTTCCAATAAGGAGGATAATCTAGAGCACTGTGGCAGTGGCAGGATGGCTAACAGCAAGGAAGATGTACCAACGAGAAAGAACTCACAGCTCACTGAGTCAAACTGAGCTTAACTTCATGTGGTGCTAAATATCATTCATTCAGAAGTATGGAGAACCGAAACCTGAAATTGCAAGACAAGCAGCACAGAGTTTTTCCAGTTTTTTCAACATCAGAAATGGAACTGTATGACTGAAAAATAACTACCTTGCTTTCCAAAGCCATGAAAAGGATAACTGGTCCAAGCACCTAGAAATCGCTTAATCTAACCACAGGCGTGTGTTAGGCTTGGGAGGAAGTTTTAAAGAGAATTATCTTACAGGCATGAGAAATGGGATTAAGCAAAGCACTCTTTAACCTCCTATTTTTCATGAAAAACAGATTTTCTTATCAGGGGAAGTACAATTAAGACAGCAATTGAGATGGCGCTGCAGCAAAGTTATGAAATAAGTCAGAAACTGGCTTGTACTCGAACTGAACAAGGAAACAGCCACAGGAAAGCAAATAATCTTGGGACATAGCATTGCAAACTATTATGGCATTGCAACATCACTTTCATGCTGCAGACATCAAAGTAGGATCAGATTGGACCCTGTACTTTGGGTACTCTGGATGACCGAAGCAAAGTTGGATGAAGTCCAAAGTAAAACTATCAATGTACTTAAAGCAAAAAAGGTGAATGTACTTAGAAAGAAGTAGTAGTATCTTCCATAAACTGAGAACTAAGCAGTTTAAAATGACTGAGCTGAAAAAACACACATATTAGCAGGCATAGTTGTATTTTAAAAGACAAAAATAGCTGGGTCAGCTTAGCTAAACTGTCCTCTAGTGAAAATACGATTGCTCTCTGTAGTTACAGGGAAAGAGCCAGTGAGAGCAATCGTATTTTCACTAGAGGACAGTTCTGCTGCACAGAGGAGCCAGATCTGCTTTGCACAAGGAGTGAAGCAGACCTGTTCAACACTACTACCAGAAGAATAAATTAATATTATCTGGACACAACAAATTCCTCCCACTTGAAACAGATGAAAGCATCTAATGAAAGAAGAGTTACAGTTCCAGAATAGCCTTCCAACAGAAGCACAGTAGAAGGACCTTAAGTATTTTTAAGGAAAAAGTTGTTAGATTTCAGAGAATTTGTAATAACTTCAAGTCACTGAACCTACAACAGCAGGAGACTAGACTTAAAAGGGCACAAGGGGTCCCTTCCAGTCCTACGTGCATTCATGGCATGAGATTTCAAGGATGCAAATACAGAGAAAATCAGTAAATCACTCGTGGGAAAGTGTGTTATATGTCATTGATGCTTCATTTAAAAGAATGGTCTATTTACCCCTCTGTCAGCAAAATAAAACATTAAAAAAAGTTGTTGTACAAACAAGACCTTGAATGAAAGTTACACAGAGTCTTTGAGCAGGTCCTGTCAATGCATTTCAAAAAGAGCTAGAGACCATACATTCTGTCACATTTTTTAATATGGCAACTTTACTTTTTTGCCTTGACTTTCGCACATCATGGCCCTTTAGCACATCATGGCCCCTTAGCTTGTGTATCACTTCAAGTTACACAGCAATGGTTACTGCAGTGCATTTCCTCAGGAAGTGTTTGTGGTTCACCATGAAATACAAAATTATTAGAAAACACCCACTGCTTTATGTGATCTTTTGATTGAACAAAGTTACATTTATTACTTTCCCTCAGTTAAAAAATAAATAAATCCCATTTAGCTATTTTATGGCAATTTCCTCAATGAAATATATACACATTATACTTATATGTATGTATATAAAAAGACATGAGCATGTCTTGTGAAGCCATTATTCTCAGACACAGAATATATGTAAAACAACCATTTTGAAACTATCTGAACTTTTTTTTTAATCACAGTCATTCACTAAATGCATATGAAAGTGTCTTTGTGCCATTGCCCTTTTGTTCTAAGAAGGCCGAATGTAGAAGGACTTTAGATACGACATGCAGAGAGGTTTCACAGGAGAAGCCAAAGATTCTCTTCACTTTCCTCTTTACAATGCAACCCTGCTACCCTCCAAGAACAGCATGCACAGGTATTAGCTCAAGTAAGCTCTTGCTTGTTTCCCTAGCTCCCAAATGATGATCAGGAGTTTGCTACCATGGTCAGTTTGTTCACCTAGGATTGAAAAGATGGGCATCTGGTTGTATCTCTGCTTGACGACAGAGACCCTAGAATTAAAGGAAGAGGTCCTGGTCAGTGGCTCACTCTTGTTCATACCTTGTTGAGACGACTTATTTCACACTCATAGTGTTCTTTCTTTCTGATCATTGAGGCGTTTTTCTGCTTCAGGAGCTTGTTCTCTTCCTTCATTTCATGGAGAGCTTCACTAAGAAACTTTGTTTCTTTCTGGGATGCAAAAATACAGAGAGATGCTGCTGAAACCCAGATTAAATTGTTTTTCAAGAACAATTTTCAGAATATCTGCTGTCTGGCAGATGTGCTGCATTTTTATTGTCCCAGACACAGCTGGGAAGGGAGACATCAGGAAGGCAGATGGTTAGTAAAACCCAGATATGGTAAAGTCTGTTGAAATAGTTTTGACCACTCACCATATGAGACAGAGACAACATACCAGGCTAAATCCCTGCTTTCTACAGTCTGTAGTTGCACAAAGGCATGAGAAAGCTAGCAGGCCAAGCAGATCTGTGCCATACAGATGAACATCTCAAACCTGCACTACTCTTACGTACTCGTAGCGTAAGGCCATGGCTGAACACTGGTGGAGTCCCAGCCGTTCTCAGTGCCATAGAACATTAAAGACAAAACCACATCTCAGTATGACATAGTCTGAGGACTTTTTCCACTACACAGGAGACTGAGGCAGGTCTCAGCCTGCTCAAGAATTACCAAGCTGCCAACAAAGGCTTAAAAATCCACTTACTTTGACCCCATCACGGTTGTTGTTGATTTGAGCTTGACCCTTCCTACTGCACATGCCTACACTGTCGCCACCCCAGCAAACGACCAGGAAGATGTCCCTACTTGCAACAGGATTTACACACTCTGCTTTCAAGGTGGTGTTATAGCAATTATTAGGACAGATTTGTCAAACTTTAAGTTTGATTCTCATCTCCTATTGCTTTCAGCGCGGTTATTTTCAATTTACAGTGAAGGGAGCTAAGATCTGAATCAGACCCTGAAGCAAATGGCATTGTGTAAGCTTCTCTCGCAGGGTAATGCATTTCTCACTAGCCTGCTTTTGCCAGACTGTCTTAGATCAAAACTGTTTAGACATACAAAACAGAATGGCCCATTCTACAAAAACCCAAAGTATTTCAAATATTCTTCTGCAGCTGCTTTATGTGATTCAAAAAAATGAGATCAAATAATGACACACAAAGGACACCATAAGAATGCTTTTTTTTCCTGTGCAACAGGCATATCTCTGTGCAGCCAGCTACTAGACATTTACGGTTCAGGCTCATGAGAAGTGCATCACCATGCACTAATTGAGCCACTGAAAAACACCCTTGAGACACTGTTGGTTACACACGAGGTAGCTTTATTTCCCTTTGTTCTAAGTTAGTTGGAAAATTTCATTTTCTCCAAAAACTGGGGCAAGATTACTAGGGTATCTCTGCATTAAGTATAGGAACTCACCCAGGAGTTAGCTCAAGCAGCGCGTGTGTATGTTTTAAGAAATTAAAGAAAAAAAAAACCCACTAAAATCCATATAGGCTTTTATCTATGCTCTTGTCTTCACCTTTGCCATCATCTTTTCCTGGCTCCTAACACACATTCTCATACTCAGAGGCTGACACCTCCGGGAACATGGCCATTTATAACTAAAGATTTCCAGCTTACTCAGGTTTTTGAACCATCTGAAGTCTTATGTCTTATTGCTTCTTATTCGACACTGAATCTTAGGTGTTATGGCACCTAGAGTTTCCAGTGACTAGGCTGGTCTTTGATTCCTGTCTCTGGGTACATAGTCATGCACAGAGACAACTAAAAAATAAAATCTCCCAAACAGTCACTTTTCCACTGTGGGCCAAGGAGGACATGGGGACAGATGAAGTTCACAACATTATCATTCTGTGAGAGCCATATCTCCAGGTGCATTAAAAAACCCCAAGATAGCTCTGTAAGACAGCAGCAGCATGTAATCTATCTCAGGGTTTTTTGATGCTGCTGGTTTTCCTAAATGGCTCAGCAGAGCACACAGAGAATACCAAACAAATTCAAAAGGTACTGTCAGGCTGCTGGACTAGATAAGCAAGTAGAGAACAAAGATCTTATTACTTTGCTCTGGCAATTACCCTGTACAGCCCATCCCATCTTCATGGCTACAAGGGGGTAAGCAAAACATTTAAAAAAGAAAGGGTTGTTACCTTTCAAGAAAAGTAAAATATATATATATATATATGCACACACACACACATATATAAAACCAAATGCAAGTAAGAAGAATGTTAGTTGCTGTAGAATAAAACCCAACCATAAAGCTCTAAAAGTTTAATCTGCGTAGATCTGTCAGCTTGGGCCTCTTCTGCACCTGCTGGACTATAAAACAATGTGCTTTCAGGCTGAACATATCTTTAGGCATTTTTCTGAATCATCCTCTGGCACTGCTTTTTCTGCATCCTGCCCTGTGGGCAGCATAGGGTAACCTGAGTTGGCACAGCTGCTGACAGGGGTGTTACAACCTTTGTTGCTCATTGAAAAATATGTACTTTTAGCAGCTACCTCTGCAAAGGTGTAGATCTCCTGCATCCCTGCATGACATCAAAAATGTAAAGAAATTCAGAGTAAATAGAAGAACTTACTGGCTGAGTATATAACTTGTAAAGAAATTGCTGATTAAAGCTGAATTTCCATGCAGGTTAATCTGTCCCTGTAAGAGACTCTTGGATTCTATTGTCATTTAGTTCGCTATTCACGCATGTAGTAAAAAAACTGAGACAGTGTACTGCTTATTCTTACTTTTTCAAAAAGCTAGCTAGGGTTATTGTTCACAGCTATCATATATTAAAGGGCAGGCAGTAAAAACCTTAGTAATATGAACAGGAAGATGGAGTGTCTCGCACTGAATCCACACTGAGAGAAAATCTAGGCAGTGATTCAGCAAGTACATAATGACATAGTTTGCTTTAAAACATGTAAATAGTCCTATTCGTTGGAAATCAAGCACGCACTTAGCTAAAACCATTCTGTAATTGATAAGCAAGTAAGATGAATGTTCTGCTTATGAAGATAAAAGCTAAGGGCTTTGCATTTCTTTTCCTGCAGCAGCTAACTTACATCTTATCTGAGCCTGGAAGTGATGCGATTGCCGCTTGTTTTCAGGTTTGTTTCATGTTATCAAGCAAATAGAGAAGCCCGATTTCAGCTGTCAGAGCACCATCCAGAAACTCTTACACCAGGTTATGAAGTGTGTGATATCATGAAGCAGAACAAGAACAGGAAGCACCACTCTGTGGTGCGTGTAAAACGGGGCACAAAGTTTTGTGTATACATTGGACATATACATGCTGATCACTCAGGCTGAAGGTTTTACTGTGGTGTGATTTCAGCTTAAGGATCTAACTTTCGATGTGAATGCCTACACAAAAGCCAATGCCTAAGGAGTCCTGAGACAGGTGTCCAACTGCTCTCAGGGTGAGGTGAACATCACTCCAGAGCCACGGATCAGCCCAGGAACTTTCAGCCCTAATAACTGCACTGACTACATTGCTAATATTTACAAGGAGTTGAGATAGCTAGCACGTGTATAAAAACCTATATTGTCAATACCAAAATGTGAGTGTCTGGAGCTGAATTCATTTCTTCAAGTATTTATTGCCAAGCACTTTGAGTAACATCTAATGATGTTCCTATTCCATTTGAAATCACGGTAGCATTTTCATTCACGAAGAAATTAATCTTGAACTGAACAGCGAGGAATGAAATCTCTGCAGTATTCATATTGATCTGCTCTTTACTCCCCCACGCATACTCATGCCATGCTTTGTGACAATTTCTATTGAAATGAGTCTCTATACATAGTTCTCTGATCAAACAGAAGATCATCTACTGCCTTGGGTACAATATTGAAGAGCACTCAACACCACAATCTCATCTCACGGCTGTGCGACAACCCACACACTGCCACTGACGAGAAGAGAAAGAGGAAAGGCAAGACAGCGCTGAACAGTGAGCACAAACGGGGTAACAGAGTGCACCCTCCTACCGTTTCCTGCAATGGCCTCTCTCTGGCCAGGGCTCGCAATCTCCCATCTTCTGGATGCTGTCGATGTGTCTCATCCTCCAGCTCACCAACTCTCCTTTCTGACAGGTCCAGTTTTGCTTTCATTTCTGCCAGCTGAAAAACAAGTGACAGACCATGGTGGGCTGACTGGGGATCCTAAAAGGCACAGCACCTCGAAGGTGCCTTCAAATCCTTTCAGCTCTCAGCAGATTGGCTTAAAGGAGGGGATCTGGTTGCGTGTAAAGTCCCCAGCCACTGACTTCCCCACTTCCAAGCTCCACTGCTCTGTCTACAGTGGAGACTCTTAATGATCCTGGGAAAATTGTCTGTTGGTGTTAACCCAGTTGGGCCTCGCACTCTTTTGCTGACAAAGATGGCATGACAAACCATGGGTTTGTCCCTCCAAACGAACTTTCCATTTTAATATTCTTTTTTTTCCCTTTTGTGATTTGAACTCCATCTGCAGCAGGGCACATCCAAATGATCTAACCAGAGGCATAAAATAGTCCCACATAAAATGAGGAAGAGACATTTAAATTCCTCTTCTCTTTGGGGAAATAAAAAAAAAATTAAAATTAAAAAATCAAAGAAATTATCCAGATCTCAGTAGAGCTTACTGCAAAATACTAGAGGGAAAATCTTCCTGATAAGCACATGAGGTCATTCTGCAAACTTCCTTTCATAGAAGGAAACAGAAGATGAGAAGCGTCAGTCAATGAACCAATTTGATTTTTAGAATACCAGGCAAAATTGTAAGCAGCCAGCTTTACTAGGCAGCAGATTATCATGTCTGCAGCAAAGATGCCACACAGCCACAAGCAAGGAATGAAAGCTATACCAATAGGATCTTCACAAAAAAAAGGAAATCTTTTTTTTTTTTTTTTTTTTTTTT
>Ga0065711_1030868_pt1 | contig 31187 bp, 18 predicted proteins | sample Hoacrofraction12_FD_59098 | JGI IMG/M metagenome (GOLD analysis project Ga0065711, IMG submission 59098) | Hoatzin crop microbial communities from Cojedes, Venezuela - Epithelial fraction 12 v2 (version 2) | ecosystem: Host-associated > Birds > Digestive system > Esophagus > Crop | place... | reverse complement strand
AGAGAAGAGAAGAGAAGAGAAGAGAAGAGAAGAGAAGAGAAGAGAAGAGAAGAGAAGAGAAGAGAAGAGAAGAGAAGAGAAGAGGAGAAAGAGATGTGGACCTGATCTCTAGAGTCCTGCAGGAGAGATATTTGAGATCACACAGTATTATATACAGAAAAAACAATCCAAAGAAGACTTGTCATCAAATCTGAAAATCAAGGAAAAAAGGAAATAAAAAGGGTATGAGTTGACAATTAGGTGTGGAAGATAAAATATCAGAAAATATTAATAGACACTTTCAGCTGGAGACTATAGTAATCTAAATACAGATGTTAACTAGTAAAAGTACTATTGATAAAAGTGTTCTAAATGTTTTTATCAGCTATATAGAGCAATGTTCAGATGTTTTCCCATCTGGACCGTGAGGAGTTTTCACTTATACATTGTAAAAGACAGGATAACTCAGTGCTTTAAAAATAACTGAAGTGAGATTTGTGTGTGCTTAGAAAAGTGTGAAAGCTTTTATTTTATTTCATACATCATAATTTTGCTTGAAACCATGATATCCCTCTTTCTTTGTTTCAGTTGTCATTTCTCCTACATGCAAGAACTGCCCAAGCTGGAAATTAGTTAGAAAGTCTGACACCTCCAAATACGAAACCATGTAGATTTTTTTCACTGAAGAGCAGGACTCAGCCAGGAACATTTGCACACAACAGGCATATTCAGCTTGCTTTGAACAAACCAATAGCCATGAAGAGGTCTATTTTCTTAGAATAATTTCTTCTAAATTTTCTATTATTTTAGTGTAAAATTTTGGAGACCGGAGGTAGCTCCACAAGGACTCATAAGCTTGCGACTGCAGATACAAACATAATTTTAAACTACTGACTTCTCTGTCATTGCCCCTAAAAACTCCTTATCCCAATGCATGCAATACAAGGCAGAGCCAAAGGCTGTGTGCTGGGTGTTTTATCTTACAGCTTTCTTACTCTGTTACATTTCTCCTACCCACCTCTCTGTCCCTTCACATGGCTTACCCCTTCAAGCTACCACTGAGGTGTCCTGAGAGCAATCCAACTGGTACAGCTACAAGTAATAGGTCTAAGTCTAACAACACAAAGGAGATCACTACTGTCCTGGGTTTGGCCAGGACAGGGTTAATTTTCATGGGAATCCAGGAAGGGGCACAGCCGGACGGGCTGACCCCACCTGGCCAAACAGAGCCGGGTATTCCACACCATGTGCCGTCATGCTGGGTTCCAGTGGGGGGGGAGCAGGGCGGGGGGAACTCACTCGCGGCTTGGGAGGGCACAGAGGCAGTTCGGTCTGGGAGAGCGGCTCTGTGGGTCGTGCGGTTTGTGTTGTGTTTTCTCCTCATCTGTATCGTTGTTGTTCCTGTTCCCTCTGTTTGCTGTTCTGTTAAACTGCCCTTATCCCAACCCACCAGTTTCTGCCTCTTTCTTTCCATTCTCCTCCGCACCCCAGCAGGGGGAGGGGTGGCCACGTGGCGCTTTTGTTGCTGGCTGCAGCCAAACCAGAACAAGTACCTATCTCCACACCTAGTCCAAATGACTCTTACCTAGGAAAGCCGCTTCTGAAGCAGCTTCATACAACAGCCCTACAGCCCCCTTCTCAGCAACACATCCCTTTTACAGACCTCAACAGCTCAAGCATCCCCTACGCCCCTCTTTTTGACAACAGGTGCTCCCACACCCACATGGTAGATCTTACCTAGGTTTAGCAAAAGTGTTTGAATACCAGCACCTGTGTGCAATTTTTTTTTTTTTTTGCCTCGGAGTCCTGCTTGCTTCTCTCCTGAGTTTTTGAAATTACTTATCCGTTTTATCACACAGAAGGACTACCAGCTATCAGGAGGGGACACATCACACCACCATAAGCCTCCACTTCAAAGAATAGTTGCCAAATACTTATGACAATGCTTCAGCTAAGACTTCCTTTCACTTTAGATAAGTTACAGGCTCAGCAGTGCCTGCTACTATCCATAGTCACACCAGCAACTCAGTTAAAATGAGAAGCAGTAAGATGTCATTTGGAAGCATTTCACCAGCGTTTCAAAGAAGCCTAGGGACTAGGGATTGTCAAAAAGCACCGTCCAGCAGCTGGACTGAGTTTTCCACACAGGGTCTTAAGTCACCATCACCAACTTTGCCAGCAGATAAGTCTCTCCTTCCTGAGAGAAGTCTATCACTCATTTTTGGTCCGTGTTCCTCCACACAACTGCTGGTGCTGAATGAGCACTCTTTGTTTGTGTATCTTGTATTTTGCCTATATGCCTTGTTTCCTGAATGAACGTGCCCAGACTGTGGAACAGAGGGAAATCTCACCGTGTTTCATTCAGAGAGAGTTGCAGGGATTCCAGGTGGTCCCTCTGAGAAAGAGGCAGCCTGTGTGTCAGCTCTCTGTGGTCAGCCTGTGCCTACACCCTCCCTCTGGTATATGTACCTGAAAATACTTGGAGTCTGGTTAACACGCACCATTCACCATAAGGCAGCTTATTTTCTATGCAAATATTTATTCTTGCTTTTCAGTATTCTAATGGTGAGAAAAAGACACCAAGATTAAATCTGGTGGGATTGGAAGGTGTGAGAGGGGAGACTATACCCCTTGAGCCAGGCAGGAGCACAGGTGATTTGTGCCTTACAGCTCTATGTACTATGCCAGTGTATCTTCAAATAGGGCAATGCATACTCTTTCCTGGTTAATGACAGAGTCCAAGCCCAGGGATATCGTCACAGACCTACTTGCTCTTTAGTGGAGCTGGAACAGCTTCCCACTGGGACTGAGGCGTGCTAATCCTCACGATGTTTTCTGTGCTAGCATGAAAACAATCTCACCAGCAGTCCCAATGACTTTTGACTTGCGCTGAAAGTACACTCAGTGTTTACTACAGAAATTGAGACCTGATGCAGACAAAGAGTTCATTATAAGTACCAGGTACAGGGGCACCATGTCAGTAGTCAGCAATTTGCTACTGCAAAGATGTATGCAGATGGGTGCCTTCACACTGTGGGAGCTAGTATTTTGTGGACCAAACAGGGTGCTGCTTGTGCTGGGATGTATATGCCAGAGCTTCAGGTGATGTATACTCTTCTATTGTGGCCAACAGTGTTGTGCATTATCTGCTCTGAGGATTTGTGAGGCCGTTGACGAGGCCTCCCCTAGAACTATAACGATCCTGGGTCCTCTGCAGTGTACAAGTGTATATCCTGACTGGGAATGGACATCCTGCCTCTGATACCATTTGCACTTTCTGAACACACACACACACAATGCTCTGGACATTGTGGGTGCTCATCAGGGTAAATCAGATGGACTACACCTCACAGACCTTCACAACAAATGTATTTATTGGTGGATTTGACACGACAACTATCCACATGAGATCACCATGGCCAGCTTCCAGAAACTGATGAATGCTTATTCTTGAGCTATTGTAGAGGTCTGGAAATGGGAGCCTGGCTGAAATAATTGCCTGTCAAAAATGAGTCACTTACAGAAGCACAGCATCAGCCACTTGTTGGGAGGGAACAGGATTCATCAGAGCCCTGCTATCCACAGGGAGTGCCTGCTTTGAGAGCAGTCAACACAAGCTCTCTGAGGTGCAGGAAGAGGGTCAACAAGCATGTAGGTGAAGGTGATCTAGTTGATCCACCTGGATTTCCAAGAGGCTTCTGAAAAACTCTGTTATCAAACACAAAAAATCAAGTGTGCATAGAAAATTAAACTGATTACAAAACTGGAAAGAGAAGATAGGATGGTCATTTCTTAGTGCCATCACTAGGCAAATTCTGCATGGATTTGTGCTCAAACTTGTTCTGTTTAAGACACTCAGATTTTATCACCTCGACAAGAGGATGAGCAGGGAGATAAATAATTTGCAGATGAAACACAGCTACCCAAGGCACTAAGAACAAGAACTAGCAAAGATGTTTATTTTTTTTTACCTGAGGGGCCAAGTGACTGGACAATAAATTTGTAGATGGATTTCAGTGTAGATAAATGTAAAGTGATGCACATGGGGAAAACCAATCTTAGCGTCACACAAAAAAAAATTATGACCTCTGTACTGACCATTACCACTTGGGAGCAAGACCTTCATATTATGATATACAGGTCTGTAAAAACATCAGGTTAGTGTTTTATGGCAGTCAAAAGAGCAAAACAAATGTTAGGAATTATCAGGAAGAGAATGGAGAACAAAACAGAAAATATCATGCTGCAGTATAAATCCATGTTTTGCCATCAAGGATAATCAAAAAAAGGAAGAGCTTCAATAAGAGGAAAAACTGAGTTGACTGGGACTCTTCATTCTGGAAAAGAGGCATCTTAGGGGCATATAGTAAAGGTCCACAAAATCCTGAGCAACGTAAAGAAGGTAGGCAGAGACCAATTGCTTATCGTGTCTTCCAGTACAAGAACTAAATTCAAACAAGCGAGAGCTGTGCTGCAAAACGAGATTATTCTTCATGCAAGTGGGTACTTGCATAGACATGTGGAACTCCTTGCTATTGTGGATGTGACAAAACATACATGGCTTTAAGAAGAAACCAGACAAGCACTGCGTAGATATGCAAACACCAGACAAACCCCACACAACACCATGAGAAACTACTACACCCTCAGAAAACAATCCGCAGTGATCTGAGCAGTTGCAGCTAGAAGAGTACTGAGGAACTACCCTGTGCAGGTGTGAACGGTATCGACCCTCTTTTGTTCTTATGCTCTGCCCTTGGCTCTCACAAAGAGCCACCTTTGGCTGCCTTTCCATCCTAAAATGAGTGGCCTATTGTTGATTATCCTGTGCTATGGGAGAGAAGAAAGTGGTACTAATGATCCATGCCCAGCACACGGGCCTGATCTGCATTTGACACCATCCAGGGCATTGTGGTTCCTGAGTTGATCAGATGCTTAGCACGGTAGCATGAACAGTTGCATCTCTACTTTTTGCCCTTCTCTGAAAAGAGTTAAATTTTCAAGTCCATCTTTTCTGCGTATAGAACTGTGCATTTGAATATTGGTTCATTAGTAAGTTAAAGATAGCACCATTAAAAAGACAACCTTTGCTCATACCAGTGCTGTTAGATAAGGTGGTTATTGCTTACTCTGAGCAAAAGGGAAGACTGAGTGCTTCAGGAATGCCAATGCAGTAACTCTTTTGTTTTCATGCAGTCACGGTATTTTTCTAGACTGATTCTTCTGCTCTTTCTTTTAAGCTGTTTGCTAGTGGATAGATCCATACTGACAGACGAATGAGATGTGAACTTCCTCCTGTGATCCTCATGTTCTTTTGATTGTTCTGGACACTCCACTTCTGCTTTCTGTATGCTAGATTGACAGTGGACTAGAGTCAGAAAGGCACAGGCTCATTGTAGCAGACGGCAGCCCAGGAATGCCTCTGTTAGAATTGGACCTTGTGTTGTATCCCCAACATAACTTTTCTTACTAAAGATAAGATATATCTCTTCTCATTTTTAATGCATCAAATCTTGGCACTCATCCCAGAGAAAGTTTGGGAGTTTGGGGTATCATCTATATCTATTAATACTCCAGGAATGTAATAAAGAACATCTGAGGAGCAGCACAGCAGGGGAGTGATTCATTTTAAACCTAAAGAGTAATGATCTAGCACCTTTCCCTGCTCCAGCAAGCAGAATGAATCTGTGTGGAAAATCTTGTTTAAGAAGCTTCTAAATATGATGCTAATTAACCTCTTTTTTGTGTGTGTGTGTTGAATAATGCTACTTCCTTGCTAACCATTTTGGATAAATGGCAATGCTGGATCTAGAAACGAATCCAGAGTATGAACTTTTTAAAAGATTCCAAGCATGGACACCAGTCAAATACAGGAGCCATTCTGCTTTACCTCACTGATTTCAGGTACCCCAAAGCTTTCCAGAGTCCCACTACAGACTAAAAAAGGGACCACATCCTCATCCAGCACAGCTCACTTGGCTTCAATGTGCACATTCAGATCTAATACATCAAGTGATCTTCATCCAGAAACTGTCCCATGCAGGTTCTGGACTCCAATTACTCATAGGCTAGGTAGGAGAAAAAAATGCAATGACCAACCACATCATATATAATACCCCAGTATTGCCCATCTAGTCTGCAATAACCCTTCTCCCCACATCAAACATTGGAGCAGATCCAAACCCACTTCTCAACCACAAAATCTCGGTGTCCTGTGTTGGGGTCCTTGCACAAGGAGCTGGCGTAACCCTGTGCAGCAGCCCGTGTATCAGCTCCCAGATGACAAATGTTTAGTAGGATTCTTTAGACTTGGCAAGCCTCGCCTGGAGATTTTGACCTTTTATTTTCAGATTTAGACCAGCAGATTTACTACCAAGAATGAGAAACAGTTTTTACCTCCCAAATTCCAGTTCAGTGGAAACCAGTATCTAAAGGAGTAATTACTGCTTTACCAGTGCCTTAGTTATTTACATCAGAAGTACCATTTTCTTCTCACCCCATTTCAGCTGCTCTTTGGGTGCAGTTAATGCCTTAGAAAAGGTGCCAAAAGGGAGTCCTTTCTCTTCTTGAACAAAAATCGCCGCTTTTAGCTTCTGTTTTGTCTGCATTTCACAAGAAGGCCGGCACTTTAAACGGCGATTTGGAATCAGTGTTTCCTGCCGTATTTCTCTTTCAGGCAGTGCTGATGTATGTACATTTTGAAAGGACAATCCTCCTTTGTCTCTCAGGCTGAACATTAAACACTGCCAGAGCAGCAGAGCGGAGGGCCACTGGGAGATGAGCAGAGGCTGCCAGCTAGGCAATCTGGAGAAAGCATGATGAAATCCTCTCCTCAGCTACACTGCCTGTGTACTGACAACTAGAAAATACTTCCTTTACAGAAGCTGCTTGTGGTATTCAGTCATATATCATGTATGTCCTTCGGGAAAGTAATGGCCAAACAACACAATATTAAAGAGCCTTTTAAAATGACAATGGTGCATCTCAGTCACTAAAAAATATTGCCCTTTTCTATTCTGAACCTCTCCACTATTCAGTACAAATGCTTGACCACAGCCCCATATTTTACCCATATGTCATGTATTTCATCTTTTTTTTCCCCTCTATATATACTGATATAACTTATAAATACAGGGAAACAGACACTTATACTTAAAAACACAAATACAGTCTTATAGAGAGCACAGTGTATTTTGTTACAATATGTTTTGGAAAGGGGTTTTGAAGTTCTATAGATACGAAAGTCAATGCAAATAGTCTCCTACCAGACACACACAGTAAAGTCAAAGGTGCAGCAACCTGATAACAGAGTCCAAGCTCATCCTGTTGGGCTCCAGTGTAGATCCCCCTCCCCAGTGCAAGCCTGGGTTTCTTGCCTCTTGAATGACCAGACAGTGGGCCTTGATTTTCCTCAATTTCCACTGCATTAGTACTGAGCTGTGCTTCAGCCTCTTCCATTCTCCGAAGCAGCATTTCTCACTGCTTTGCCCCTTCACCCTCAAAGGGTTTATGGACATTATTGACACTGGAAGGACTCTGTTACCTCTCCACTCCCAGCAGAGCTCTCACCTCCTTCCTTGTTGCTCTCAGTGAGGTGAAGAACTTCTCATACCCATGGTCAGCTGTTTCTCTGTCTAGAGCAGGCTTCTCCATGGATGCATATGCACTGCCTGCTGCATGTTGAACGGATTCAGGCAAGGTCTTTGAGTGGGAGTCAGTGAATCTGAGAATGCTGCAGCTGCTGTTTGAAGCATCAGATGGTAACTGTTTTCTCTCTGCAGGCATCAACCTCTGCTGTCAGCCTTGTTCCCTTGATGACTAAGGATCCAGTGCTACACACACTTGGTACCAGGAGCTTTACACATCAGCAGCTTTGGGAAGATAGGAGGCAGGGTGTGAGCAGTGTGGAGCATTTTCTTGCAGATGTAAAGCCCAGAGAACCTTCATAAGAGTTTAACACCGACTATTATTGCCTTTCTTATGGCTGCAGTCTGGCCTTTGAGATATCCTTTGAGGCAGGTATTAAATTAGAAGAGGTTTCACAGCATCTAATTTCAGGCATCTGATTCACTCTCCAGCCCTGCCTCCCCTCTCCTTTTCACTGAGCACAGGCAAAGACAGAGCACCTGAGGCTGGGAGTCCACATCATGTGAAGCTGTACCCAGGACAACCCCAAGCGTGAACAGTCTCACATTCGGCATCTCCCAGACATTCACCCTCATCAGTCTCTGCTGCAAACAAGTACTGCATTTGTTTAAACATGGGAACTCAAGCAATGCCTGAACTACCTGGCTCTGGGCCCCTGAATAACCTGCAGCCTGCAAGAGGCAGGCCCCACGGTGCCCTGAGGGCCTGAGGCCAGTTCCTGCCTGCAGTGAGCTCTCTCTTCACCTCTGCGACAGAGAGGGCCAAGGATGACGTCTCTAGAGTTAGGCCTTCCTAAGCATGTTTTCCCAGGCAGATTTCAGCTATTAGCGGGTACTCTGCCGAGATCTGTCATGCAACTGGCAAAGGCTGTCAGGGCCCTGGGTGCATCGCTCTCCCCCTTTGGGGCATGGCGCGTGGGCTCCAGGCCAGCCTGGGAATCACCCAGTCTCAGCCTCCGCCCCAGGAGTGGCCCTGTGAGGGGATGGAGAGGCCCTGTCGAGGGCTGACTCTGGCCTGGGGGAGCTGCTTCAGGTGAGGGCCTGCCACAAGGCCTGCCCTGAGCTGCCCCGGCCCTGCACCGCCCTGCCCGCGCCGGGCCCCAGCCCCGGCTCCTGACTCACACCCTGGCCCAGCCTCAGCCCGTCTGTGTCCCCAGGGAGGTGCCCCCCGAAGCCCAGGGCTGGGGCTGCCCCAGTGCCCCCCAGCTGCCCTGGCTCTGGGATGGGGAGGTGGGACGGGCCTTGCCCTGAGGGACCCCGCAGGGAGCCCCTGTATCCCCCCAGGAGCTCTGACAGACCTTGTCCCCAGCCAGGGGACAGTCTGGGTGCACACTTGCCCTCCACACCCACACAAGTGCCCCTGTGCCCCTCTGAGAAAGGCGCAGCCCCCAGACCAGGCACCTGCTGCCCACACGCGGGCTGCGGTGGCTCGACCCGGTGACAAAGAGCAGGGGTAGGGGCATGGTGCAGAAGCCAAGGGGCTCCCAGGAGTGACAACCCCAGAGCAGAGGCCTGGCAGGCACGGCACGGATCGCACAGGGGCAACCAGCCACGAGGCCGCGGCCTTCACGTTTCCCAGCCATGCGTTCTTCCCTTCTGTTTGCTGCTTTGGCTTGATTTATCACTTTCATCATGTAAACGGCAAGTACATTCAGACAGGGGCTGTGTCGTGCTGTGTCTTCTCTCAGAAGTGCAGTAAGGACTTTTTTTTGTTTTTTCAAGTAGTTGTCAATACTTGTCTGAATGTTCAAGCAAACCCAAAATAGAGCTCCGCCATTTTTTCACTAAGAATAAATAGGGAACTGCCTAAAATTTCTGAGGAGCTGGTGCAAGAAAAACCCCTGTCTGTTCGCACCTCCTGATTAGAAAGACAGGTTTTACCAACAGATCTATTTCCTTTTCTCATTTAACACGTGCTATATGTCAAAAGGGCACACTACTGAGCCCAAAGTACAAATTTTAATAAAAAGTACAAATTTTAATACAAAGTACAATCAAATACAGCACGCACATAGCCAAAATCCAAAAGGACAGAGCCCACACGGTCTTCAGATGCCAAGTTGGGAGACCTAAAATTGTGAGCTTCTCCTCAGACCGGAGCATATATTAAGTTCATAAGAGCAGGGAGATGACATTGCACTTACTCCATTCTCTTATGTCCAGCTTTAACACAATCTAATGCTTATATGAAGCAACCACAATGGTTTACTATTACTTGCTGAAAGGGAAGAACAATTGGATTTGAATAATTATATAAACTGTTGCCAAATAGATTCCTTGCAATCTATATTATATATACATAATTATACACACACACACTTCTTAGTGACATCAGGTAGTAATTAAGAAAGAGGAGATCAGGTATCCTTCTTATGCGACTAAATTAAAGGTACCTCGGGAATATGTTTTTTTCTCAATACTTTTCAGGCTTATTTATTTTATGTTACTGACTCGCTGGTAAGTATTGTTCTAATTCAGAACTCAGATTCTCTCCGCATCAGGTTGGGCAACCAGTGGACTGACTTAGCCATTCCTTCTGTATCCTTCATTTCGGTGGCTAAAATATAGATGTTCCCCAGCACTTCAGTTGGTTCCTAGCAGCAGCATAAATTAAGAACAAATATTTATTTGATTCCCTTTCTCTGAAGTTTCTTGAACCTTCACCTCTTCAGCGTGGCCGCATACTGTTCAGAATTGATCCCTAAATCAGAAACATCCTTCTTTCTCCCCTGCTCAAACACTTTTAATGTTAATTTTCAGCAGACTTTCTTCACGCATTTTGTTCTTGAAGGAGCTGTATTTCGCACAGTTCTGTTTTGCTTCCAGCTTCTATAAATGATGCTATTATAAAACCCATTGCTTTTTTATTTCATTTAGACTATCAAACGTTAGAAAGTAAGGTTAAAACATAGAACATCCTCTCAGAAAATGAATGCTGGTAAAGGAAAGGAACAGGAAGAAAGAGCCATACAGAGACTCACTCTTCCCAGGGGATGAGGCTGAGAAAATGGTCTTTCTGTTTCTCTTCATTTGGTGCAGTAGTTTTGATTTTTCTGTGACAGAACCACACAAAAACAGAAGTCTGCAGTGTCTCAGCTCCAAGCAGCATTTAACTCATTAAAAGTCTTTCTTTCAAGCAGCTTATGACAAATAAAGGTACCAAGTTTTCTGATCCAAATGCATTTGAATGCGACGAAACTATAAACTGGCACAAAACCAGGAGCAGCTAATCCTACATATACTATACCTTTGGCTCCTCAGCCACCTTTCTGGAAGAAATTTGTGCCTTAAGGTTTCACTACACACACAGGAGCTCATTAAACATATTATTCTAGGTGTCTTAAATAAAACTAAGGACTATTAAAAGAAAGAAGCAGTCATATAGCTGGAGACATTAAGTTACCTTACTCTGCTATTCCAGCCACACTTACTCATTCACTTCCCTAAAGCTTCCAAACTGACTTGTCTCTCTGATACTACTGTATGCTGTTTTCAGCAAAGTGTCTTTGAGTAATTAAACAGTACTGGTTTTCACTACCCAAAGCACATGACTAGCTGTAAGCTCTACCTCTTAGTTCCTAACACACTGACATTAGATAATACTTAATTCTCTTTTAGATACAGTTCTTGATGAAATAGTGCACTACCCAATAAATTCCAGGCTATAGCAACTCCAGCTAGTGATCCACCTCTACTTAAGTGAAATTATTTATTGGTCAGATTGTATCCTATTACACATGCTCAGTCAAAAAAATAAAATGAAGAAAGAAATACTGAGGGTTTCCCAAAGCACTGACAGACAAGTTTTGAAACTAGATTGTGTCCCTCTTTCTGTAGATAACTAAGGTGTAGAAAACATTGAAAAAAACCCTACTTTCCTGCAGAAGAATTAAGCTGGATGGATAACCAGACCTCTCAAAATAAATGCATTGGCGGGTTTTAGTCTTTGTAGTGGAAGTAGTTTCTAAAGAACAGCTAGTATACGGCAATTCCCAGGGTCTGCTACTCTCCACACAATGCCCTGGTAACATGAGCCCACCCATGACATAAAAGGACGTAACTACAGTAGCATGGCTTTCGCCAGTGCAAAGCACAGTGAGTCTGTGCTCCCAAAGCATAATATTCCCCGACTCTCTACTTACAAAAAAGACACGACTAAAGATCCTTTGAAATGAAAGCTCAAAGTTCCCTGTGGTAGAATTAACTTTTTGTCATTTTCTAATAGCTAAAAAAAAAAAGCAAATTTCAGAAGCAAAATAGAAAAATGAAAAAAAGGGAAGGAAGAGAAAAAGGTGGTTTACAACATACAACCAAAAAACCAAAGAAGTCACACGTTTTTCAACACAGCTTTTAAAGCATGAAATGAATGTTACATTGATATTTTTAGTTATTTAATAAGAATTTTTGGCCAGTATTTAACCAACTCATTTTCTCAACTTATTATCAATAATACATGATTCTAATACTGTGCCAGGTTTACATGTCTTTGCAGAATCAGACCCTTAGACATCAAACAAAGCTTAAAGGTTCATGATTTTTAAGGTGATATTTAAAGAGTTTATTGCATGTTGCATTTATGGTGGAAAGGTTAAACTGATCATATTTTCTGAACATCTCTGCAATTTTCCTTGTTTTTACAAAAAGCAGATATTTGAGGTTAGTGAAAATCACAACAGCTTGGGAATGGGGGAAGATAAAAAATCAAAAGGTAAAACTCTTGTTGCCGTGACACATTCTCAAGTGGCTTTCTCATACTCACATGATGGGAAGAATGCAGGATGTGCAGAAGTCAAAGAGGGAGAACCTCTTAGCAGGTATTTTGAGGACAGCTGAGAAATATTGTTTGAATAATTCGTGTGAAACTACTCGTGTTCCAGACTCACAAAGAAAACAAACAAAAAAGGAGAGTAATTTCTCAATTCTGCTTTATTCTTCCATCGAAAAAAGAGAATACTAAGACTGTGATTTTATCTATTTTGATTCACATGGTGTCTGTCACTGAGGTAGTTGGACCTTGCAGAAGAACAACAAAATAAAGAGCAGAGAAAGAAACACACTTGCTGAAGAGGCAGATGAAAAGAAAAAAACTTGTCAGTTTCATTTATTTATTTAGAGCTATAGAAAGTTCCAGAAGCATCTCTCTGCTCTGAATCCCATCTCATGAATTAAAATATCCAGTAATATGCAATGTAGAAAGGACAGCTCATCACAATTCAGCACATAAATATTCAACAGTTATCATGAGGAAAAATAAGCTGAAAGCTGTTCGTCGCTCAACCTAGTCTTCCCTAAGAGTCTGGAGAAATGACAAATTTTGAAGGTTAAAAAGGCAGACTAAAAAAATACCTTACAGAATCACAGAATGGTAGAGACTGGAAGGGACCTCTGTGGGTCATCTAGTCCAACCCCCCTGCTGAAGCAGGGTCACTTAGAGCGGGCTGCACAGGACCACATCAAGGTGGGTTTTGAATATCTCTAGAGAACGAGAATCCACAACCTCCCCGAGCAGCCTGTTCCAGTGCTCCGTCACCCTCAGAGTGAAGAAGATCTTCCTCATGTTCAGATAGAGCTTCCTATGCTTCAGTTTGTGCCCATTGCCCCTTGTCCTGTCGCTGGGCACCACTGAAAAGAGTCTGGTCCCATCCTCTTGACACCCACCCTTAAGAAATTTACAAGCATTTATAAGATCTCCTCTCAGCCTTCTCTTCCTCAAGCTAAACAAGCCCAGCTCCCTCGGTCTTTCCTCGTAGAAGAGATGCTCCAGTCCCCTCACCATCCTCGTAGCCCTCCTCTGGACTCTCTCCAGTAGCTCCTCACCTTTCTTGAACTGGGAAGCCCAGAACTGGGCACAGTACTGCAGATAGGGCCTCACTAGGGCAGAATAGATGGGGAGGAGAACCTCCCTCGACCTACTGGCCACACTCCTCCTAATGCACCCCAGGATTCCATTGGCCTTCTTGGCAACCTGGGCACACTGCTGGCTCATGGTCAACCTGTCGTCCACCAGGACGCCCAGGTCCCTCTCCACAGAGCTGCTCTCCAGCAGGTCAGCCCTGAGCCTGTACTGGTGCATGGTGTTGTTCCTCCTCAGGTGCAGGACCCTGCATTTGCCCTTGTTGAACTTCATCAGGTTTCTCTGCGCTCAGCTCTCCAGACTGTCCAGGTCTCGCTGGATGGCAGCACAGCCTTCTGGTGTATCTGGCACTCCTCCCATTTTTGTGTCATCAGCAAACTTGCTGAGGGTACACTCTGTCTCCTCATCCAGCTCGTTGATGAAGAAGTTGAACAAGACTGGGCCCCGTACTGACCCCTGGGAAACCCCACTAGCTACAAGTCTCCAACTAGACTCAGTGCCGCTGATGACAACCCTCTGAGCTCTTCCATTCAGCCAGTTCTCAATCCACCTCACTGACCACTCATCTAGCCCATGCTTCCTGAGCTCCCCTGTGAGGATGTTATGGGAGACTGTGTCAAAAGCCTTGCTGAAGTCTAGGTAGACAACATCCACGGCTCTCCCCTCATCTACCCAGCCAGTCATGCCATTATAGAAGGCTATCATACTGGTGAAGCATGATTTCCCCTTGGTGAATCCATGACTAATCCAGAAAATGGTGGTAACTACCGAAGTCAAGGATACCACATGTAGTGAAACATTCAGAAGGCCTTGTTCAGCATACGCTTAGTGGTGAACGACAGAATGATCATATGGAGTATTCAGAGTCATTCATCTGTCTAAGGGCCTAAGGAATTGCTCCTGAATGCATGCTTGGTCACTGTGAAGAACTTGAATTCAAGGCATGCTGCTCTTTTCTTGGTCAGCTCTCAGTGCAAGTGAGAAAGTAAACCCTACTGAGGATAAGACATAGATTTTTATCCTGTGTGCTCTATGTAGTCTCTTTGATATAGGATAAGGGGCCTGGAAATTTGAATGCCAAGGATTTCGTACTCTGGAAGCAATAGTTACCTTCTGATCCCAAGCCAGCATTGCTGAGAAAAAACAATTTATAATTCTGTTGGTTCTTTCTACGATCCGTTTCACTATCAATTCTGACCAATCAAAATGTGAGTTATTCTAATTTATCAACATAATGTGACAGTCACCAGTTTTGATGACATCTGATGATGATTTTTTTCTACAAATGCTTGTTGCTAGTAGACAAAACAGGAGAAACACACATTGGAAGGCAGTACCAGGTCAATTGAATATGATACTTAGCAGCCCATCTCTGAGACCATCTCTGAGATCAGCTGAGAATCTCAGACGCTTCTGAGGAAGAGCTACAACTTTAACAATGTGAAATGTACAGAAAAAAATATTCATTCCATAATATATTTCCCAGTTCATCTTGGATTCCAAGGTGTGACAAATGTGTTCCTATCCCAATGCAATTATAGATGTTTCCATTCACTACCCATACCTATATCTCAACCTTTTGGAAATCCTGAGAAGTGACAGGAAAAAATAATACTCAGTTCACTGTTGCTCAGTCTTACTAGTTTTGGCACTTTCTGGTCAGTGTTATCACCTTCGGGTGGAGGTGGACACTAATCATGCTTCCCTTCATTGCTCTGAGCAGTTGTCCCACTGAGCGTGAGGAAGATTCAGAGAGCAAACACATCAGTCATCAGCATGGCTGACAATTTTTGCTTTTGCTTTTTTAGTTCTTGGTTTAAATGCACCGTTAGTTGGCTTTTCACTCCACTGAAGTCCAAACAAATATTTCATGTTGCTGTTTCACTAAACGTCATGAAAAGGCATGGGTTTCTTCTCCACAGCAGGCAATCCAAACAGATCAGGATAGTAGCACGAAGGTACTTTGTACTTGCTGTAACAAGATCCGTTACCTTCTACTGACTTTTTGATTAACATTGTCAAATCAGTGGAGAGGCATAGGTTTCAGAGTTAGCACAAGCTAAAATAATATCACTCTGTGTCGCATCGTATCTGCCAAAGCTGCAGGAGGAGGTATTCTCTACTGGTAAAGGAGGCAAAGTCTGAGCCATGTGAATGTTACCCTCATGGAGGGAAGGCATTGGTATTAACATTCCTTCATGATTTACCCTTGAAGATAAGGATTAGCTTTCTATCAACATCAGAAATTACTGCAACCAGGGCTTAATGCAGAATTTCCTAGAGGAGCATAATAAACCTGTGCTTACAAGGCCTGTGCCACTGCCAAAACATCACCTGCTCAAAGTCTGTCTGCTCCTTGCAGCACTGCCCAAGCCTTAATGTTTGAAAGATCATAGCAGCTTTTTACTAATACATATTTACCTGTTCATTTTCTGCCATAAGAAAACTCCAATAAAGTCTGTACTACCGCTTGCTGGTATAATCCCAGTGGTGAATTTGTCGCAGTCGTCTCCTTAAGATTATATTCCCTCCATTTAATTTCACCTGTACTCAGATATCTGTAAAAATTATTTCATCAATCCACTTTTATCTCTTATTCTGTTTAAGAAAATAAAGTAGGTCAACGGTCAGATAAATTTGAGCAAAAAATGAGAAATATGATCTTTTTCTCCCCCCTTTCCTTTTCATTTTGGAACTGAACGTTACCAATCCTTGGAAGGATGCCAAAATTCAATATTGTGTTGATGGGAACATGAATAATGTATAAAGAGACACTTCAAACAGTGTATAAAATCTGAAGCACAAAATGTCTAACAAGGCTAAACCAAAGACTTTGTAAAAGTTACAGCAGAACCAATTGGTCAAGCACTCTTAAGGCTGTCCCATCCCATTCAACTACGGATGTCAACAACTGACAGGTCAAGATTTCTTTGCTAGAAAATTGGTACGACTGCAGTAAATCAGAGGATGACATTAAAGACTGTGAATTTAGACACACAAAAAGAATCATACATACAAAGATACTCCAAAGTTATATACATTTTTTTCCCCTCAAAAATAAATGCATGTTGTGTTGAGAAACCCAAAAGCAAGAGGACATAAAATGATGGGTAAAACTCCTGGGTAAAGCTAGTTATTATCTCCAAAGCCTTTTTTTCTTAAATTTGTTGAATACCAAATCTACACTCAACACTGCAGAAGGAACAGAGGGCCTTCCTTCTCATTAGCTCCTGACTCCTTTCCACAGACAAACATGAATACATGCTACACACCCAGAGTTATGGGTGAATGGTTGTATATTTTATATGATGTCTTTCAATATTATGTGTTTTAAATCTGTTCAGCCATACACATATGAATGGGTAAGGGAGCATCTAGGTTTAAAATTCAGGATCCAGTTTAGGGAAATAATAAAGATATCCCCAAAAATACTTATTTCATTTTTTCTTTTCTTTTTTTTTTTTTTTAAGTAAAGGGTGGAAATGCTCCAAATACAAAAATTTATCTCATTGATGTGCTTCAGAAAACATTATAGACTATCTATCTAGTTCATGAAACACATTGATGACATTCACATTTTGCCCTTTGGACTAAATATGCCAGGATTACAGCTTTTCATCAGACTTCTATGGCAAAATAGTGCATTGCTCCCTGTAAATTAGAGCCTTGGCGCGAGACAAACACTCCAAGAGGACCACAGGGACTGTGAATGTGAACTTGAGCCTGCCTTCTCCAGAATTCAGACTCACTCCCGCAGGAGTGAATGAGAACATGTAGAACTGGAGAAAGATTATGAAAAAAAAAAAGAGAGAAAAGGGGGGGGAACTCCACGATCCCAACACTGCACCTATTGTAAAGCACTGCTGCTTGTCCCACAGACAGTCACTATGTTTATAGCACAGGTGAGCTGATTTAAGGACTGGCCAAACTCATTGCTGCATAGGCTAATAGTAACTTACAAGACAGATAAAGGGAAAACGAAGGAAAAATGTACTTCTTTGGAATGTCTGAAGCACGTTATTTCCTGGGGCTATCCTTGCTATGGCACAACATATTGCAGCATCTACTTCTGAAGGCTATGCCCAAAGGCAGAGTGTAGCCCTATGAAAATAAATGCAAGTGAAATGATAGATATTGTGGCCTTTCACAAGGTATCACTCAGAGGAAACAGACAGAAGTAAAATTCAGCAGTGTAAAAATGCAAGTTGCAGAACATGTTCTCATGATGGAGGAAGGCAACAAATTGGGAACTCATGTAGTAATAACCGTGAGCAAGATTGAACATCCTCAAAAGATGGCATCATGATATTCACAGAGCTGTCATCGAGGGCCGGGAGCTGCTTCCTTTATAAACTCACTCACTATTTCACCATTCAGCTGTTTGCAGTCATTGTAGGCTGAAACTTGGCATTCACACAATCAGCTCAAATGCAAATCTGTCTCTAAAAATGACTTAAATGGGCTAGGCCAAATTTAGTACTGGAGCCGTAAAATAATAATAATTTATGTATGGTTACATATTGGCTGTCAACAGTAATATCACTGCTAACCAAAAGAAAATTCAAAAGTTTTAAAATATCGCAGCCAAAAAGTGCAGAAGATGCACAAACTCTTCCACATCTCAATGCGTATGAATCAAAAAAAAGAAAAAGAAGCTCAAGTTTGTTCCTTCACCCATGTAATAAATATGTCTGCCAATTACATCAGAATTGACATCAAACTCTGCCATTTTCTTCGTATAAAGACGTGGCCAAAACCCACAGGATTATGGCATAACCGAAGCTGTAAGGGACCTCTGGAGGACACCTGGCTCAGCCTCACCTGAAGCAGGGCCCACATTAAGTGCAGGCAAGGAACTCCACTCCAGAGAGGGTATTACTTACAAATTCAGGTATTCATTGTGACAAAACTGAGCCTAAAGCAAGAGAACAAGTGAAGACCAGCCTTTGAGCATTCTTGCTTTTGACGGTGAAGAGGTCCATTCAAACAAAACAGGCTCTCAGTTCCCAGTGTTTCAGCATCTGTTTTTTACAGAACTTAGTCTGCTGTTGGTTTCCAAAACATCCAAGCTTTGGGGCTAAGCCTTCTCTCTTTTACACCAAGATGAATTTATATTTGGTACCGTGCAGCTGTGAGTGCAACGAAAGTATGTGAGAGCTACATCAAATGTGGTTCTTTTCTTTTCCTTTCAGCTGAATCCCAGTTAAGTCCCTGTTCTCTAAACTGCAGCTTTTCCCTATGTGCTCTTGAAAAGCGTTTGTGCAGGATAACAAAAGAAAGTTATTGACAAGATTTCTTGTAAGATGCTCACCTCTTCTCCACCCTTGTTTTCAGTTCCTTGCTGGCTGAAAATAACCAGCTCCTGAAAATATTTACCGAATCAGGAATAACATTTAATTCAGATCTTCAAAGAGAGCTTAACATTGGCACAATTATTTATAGTGAATCGAACCTCACATGTTTAAAGAACTGTTCTTTTAACTGCCATTGCCCACTTCCGTGCTCTTTCTCACCACATTTTCAAGCACATTGTAACACCATGGAGAGAAAAAAATAAGGGATATTTTTCATTATTAGAGTAAATACTGAAAGCACAGAGTTCATGACTCACCTCACCCCACAGCCACTGGATTCTCAGTGCTCTTCACCATACGAAAGAAGAAAAAAAGAATGGCGTCATTGTCAAAAAATATAAGTAGAAACAGCTAACATGTATGAGCAGAGTCCATGCATCTTGGAATATGAAGATTTGTTTCTCTAGAGTTACAGAGCTTGTGACAAATGACCACCATAATTAATTGCTCATTTTCAGCCAAGCACAAAATTTGAGTCATAATTTGTTATACAGGAATAGTCAGTCCCACAGAATACTTATTCAGCCGTGAAAAGACTGAGTTTGTCATCACTCGAGACAACAGCCAAACAGAATAATATAAGTGGATTGAAAGGCAAACAGATTTTCAGACTGTCCTTTCACCAGTATGCCACAAATACATTAACGGGCATCATAACTGATATATTGATAGCAGGGTCATTGTTGCCCACATGTTTATTGGTTTCCACAAGTAAGATTCTGTCTTATTAAAATACCAGTGTCAATAAGAGTTGCTGGGATTTAAACAGTCTTGCCTTGGGAGTTCACCTTTTATTCAAGCTCTGACCTCGAATGTTCATGCCATGCACTGTTTTCCAAAAACTAAATGATATTTAGCTCTGTTGAAGGCTACCTAATTTTGACTCACCCATACTTTTAACAAATGGGTACGGCAAATGTTTGCAATAATATCGTAAATTAATTTCTCTGTTATGTTTACAGTGTGTCTGTTGAAACAAATAGCCACAGCAAGGCAAAAGTTGGAAGGATAATTTCAGAGCTGGGGTAGTAATTACCTTCCAGTCACCTTCTGAAAACAAATGAGTTTTGCACAGTTCTGCTGATACAAACAAACCACAGAAAATATGTAAGGTACATCAAGCTCCTAATTGTAGATGGTCCAAATTCAATAACAAAATCTCACATTATTATTATCTTCAGGAGGGTACTATCTTCGCTTCAAGGCTCTCCTTTCCTCTTAACAAAAAGTCCTCTATTTGAATAAGCAAACAGACCCTTCTCTGACCCCAAGCTATTACACTGGAAAGCATGAAACAGATATTTGAAAGAAGGAAACTAGCACTTTGGCCTTATTTCCAGACCATTTTCCAGCTAATATTAATCCTAAGGTTTTGCTGTAGGCTTGCATTCATCTCAGGGTCACATTCTCAGTGTTTATTCAGACTGTGTCCCTTGGCTATAGTTGTTCATTTTCTTCTTTGTAGCACCTTCTACTGCTTATTGCATAAAAACAAATATGCATAAAAACACTGAACAACAGCCAGAAAAATCCCCTTGATTTAAATAGTTATGGGTGCTTATCTTTAAGTTGGAGGCTGCAAATAACTGTTTTTATTAATAGATTCTAAAGAAGCTTGACTCTTTCTTATGTTTAAAAGCAATGTAGGGAGCAGTCACATTTTCTTCAGTAGAGGCTATCTAAACAGGTAAGTGCTTTGTAGAAACAAAATATGCTTTAAAAATATGTGAGCAGTTTCCCAAAGGAAGCTTTACCCACTTTCCAAACTGATCACAGTCCATTTTTAAATCTCAGTCTTTCTCTTTGTCTAATGGTAGACAATAGGCCTGTCAAGCAGTTTATAAACCCATGCTTCAAGGAAGCATTGGGGGTTGGACTAGATGATCTTTAAACGCCCCTTCCAACCCAAAATTTTCTGTGATTGTATGAAGCCAAACTATACAATGACAAAATGTACAGTGATATTATATCTTGAAATATATATCTTTAATATCTTAAAAACTTAGATAAAACTATTGGAAAAAATATGGATACATTTTCTGTTTTTCAAATGTTTTAATAAAGCATTTTGATACTTCTCATGAAAGATAAAACAAAATATTCCCTTACCCCTAGGTTTCCCTAGTTGGCTTACAATACAAATTCCAGCTATGTCTTACAGAGTGTTTTAGAATATCTTTACAGGAGCTTTCTATTGTCTTTATATCTATATTTATTGTTTTTTGTAGTTTGTGTGGTTGAGAAATTGGTGCAAATCAGGTTGCAAATCAGGTTGCAAGCCCAGCCACGTTTCTGCTTCATGTCTGCAGTTCTTTTCATGTCAAATACATATGAAGTGTTGGGTATTTGCCTCTGAGTGCGAGCTAACAGCAACAGCTCTAGACAAGTGTGAGAGTGGAATTAGAAATTGCCAGTTCCATGATATCCTCATTATATCTATATATGAAATTCTCAATGGCTGATGCTCCAAAATGAGTAGATTGGCTGCGGGAGAATAAGCTAGAAATTGGCCACTTCCATGTCACGAGCCATCTGCAGCTTCACTGACAACACTCCCAACAGAGCAGAGCTGCCCATCTTAACACGAACTTTACTTCTGCACTACAGTGGCAGAAGGTTTAGGACGACTGTAGCTGTACCGGGTTTGTGTGGCAGGGTTTTGGTAGTGTGGGAGCTACAGGGGTGGCTTCTGTGAGAAGCTGCTTCTCCCATGTCTGATAAGAGTCAATGCCAGTTGGCTCCAAGACGGACCCACCGCTGGCCAAGCCTGAGCCCATCAGTGAAGGAGATATCCCCTCCGGCATAATATAGTCAAGAAAGAAAAAAGCCCTGTGTAACAGCATTTTGCAGCAGGTGAGAGGAGTGGGAATGTGTGCGAGAAACAACTCTGCAGACACTAAGGTCGGTGGAGAAGAAGGGGGAGGAGGTGCTCCAGGTGCCAGAGCAGAGATTCCCCTTCAGCCCGTGGAGAAGACCATGGTGAGGCAGGCTGTGGCCCTGCAGCCCGCGGAGGTCCACGGTGGAGCAGATATCCACCTGCAGTCCCTGGAGGACCCCACGCCAGAGTAGGTGGATGCCTGAAGGAGGCTGTGACCCTGTGGGGAGCCCGCACTGGATCAGGCTCCTGGCAGGACTGTGAACCCATGGAGCGAGGAGACCATGCTGGAGCAGGTTTGCTGGCAGGACTTATAATCCCGAGGGAGACCCATGCTGGAGCAGTCTGTTCCTGAAGGATTGCACTCCATGGGAAGGACAGACACTGGAGCAGTTCATGAAGATTTAGTTTTATTCCTCACTATCCTACTCCAATTTGACTGGTGATAAATTACACTAATTCCCCCAAGTCGAGTCTGTTTTGCCTGTGATGGTAATCGGTGAGCGACCTCTCCCTGTCCTTATCTCAGCCTACGAGCCTTTCGTTGTATTTGTTTCTCCCTTGTCCTGTTGAGGCATGTGAGTGACAGAGCTGTTTTGGTGGGCACCTGGCATCCAGCCAGGCTAAACCACAACAGTAGCATACCATAACTTACAATATTGTTAGTCTCATAACAGCATGGATTATCCCGGGCTTTCTGCAGATGGATGTGGCCTGACGGTGTCAAGGGGGGCAAAGGCTTTATGCAGTCTCCAGGTGTGGTTAGATGGGAGCCATAAATTTCAGCTGGATCTTCTAGAAATTTGGCCTCAAACTTTCCACTCTGTTGGGTGATTATAGCCCACAGAGAGGTTCATTTCATCTATTATTAATATGGCAATAGTCCACTTAGAATAACCTGTTTAGTTTGTTTCGTATTTAAATTTCGTTCATCCCAGGTGTGAGTTTAGAGTGGTGTGGAGATTGACATGCAACATTTTAAGCTGTCCTCCAGGTAAAATAAATTACTAAAGCAGGTGTTACAAGAAGTAAAACTAATAGCATACAGATTTTGAGATTCACTTGTCTGAAATGCCAAGGCCATCTTGTGTTACATCAATTTCACCATTCATTGAGACCAATATTACAGATGATTTACACAGGTATGACTAGGAACAAAATCCATTCCCTGATTTTTCACATCAACTAGTGAAAAGTCGATGAAAGAAATTTCTTATCTATTCCACTGGTTCCCAGATCACCTTTCTGTAAATGCCAAGCATCCCATTTATTTTATCACTAACTATAAAATACCTGCACAAAGCTCTGGAAGATAGAAATCCATCACAGTTTCTTGTCACCACAGAGTTTAATACCCTCTGATGTGTTTTCCTTGCTCAGATAATATTTTTGCATCCCTTTTGTCTCAAATAACACACACGAAAGACATTTGTCTTTATTTCCACTGGTAAAGAACCCAAATCAGCCTAATTTTCTCACAGCATAGCTATGTTTAAGGAACTAGTATATTCCCATTTCCAGAATCTATCAGAAAGTCTATCCAAATCAGCCTTGCTCCATTATTCGATATCTCATTTAAATGAGGACTCCACCTACACTTCAAATTAGAGTATTGGTCCCTTTCATGACCCTTCAGTTTCCTCAGACAATTCCTCTGCGTCTTTGCCTTAGTCACTCACAGGCCTGTGTGCGCGATGGGGTAAGTCTGGCTGCAGATCAGCTGCGTGAGCATTTTGAGGATGGGGGAGGGATAGTTATTCAGTGCATGCAATAAATTCTCCAAAACCAAAACTATCAGGCAACATTTGGTTAAAAGAAAAAATCATTTAACAAGTTTAGGCAAGCATGTCTTTTTGCCAATTTCAAAATATTTTATTGCAAAATTTAAGTTAATATTAGTACTCTAACAAAAAATTAATTCACCTTGTTTCAGACATTTGTTTGTTAGTTTACTTGTTTTCAGATTGTTGATTCTTTACCTTTTTAATATTTGGAGGGGAAGGGAAAACAAGACAGCACAGTTTTACTCTGAGGTTTCTTCAGGCTATTATGAGAGAGACAATACTGAACTCAACGGATCAGTTTTCTACTTGATCCCATATGGCATGTCTGATATTCTTAGGAAGACTGTTCCCACCATTGGTACTGAGAAACCCTTTAAAAACTGTAAATGGAAGAAAAACAGCCTCTCCACTATGTTATATTTGAGGCAGAGAAGCATCAGCCGCAGAGGGACCGGAAAGGGAGTCAGCATTTTATCTCTATATCCAGAATGAGGAAGAGCATGGTTTCTTGGTATACAGAGAGAAAAGACTTGTACTTGCTGCAAGCCAGCATGGCCCTCTGTGCTCTGGGGTACCTCTAGGGAAGGTGCAGTAACGGGAGCCTCAGAAAACAGCCCGACTTTGGGAGACAAGTAATGATGCTCAGATGGAGACCCTGTCACCATCAAGTCCCAAGTGATGAGTTCTCCTTTAAGCAAAATAACAGATTCTTTCTCTTTCAAGATCCAGTTAACTAAAGTTGATGCTGTCCACCTTCATGCCGAGAAAGGGCATATATAGTCATGCAAATACCAAAATCTACAGTTAAGACAATTAAAATTTAAGCTCACTTTCAGCAGGCTTTGGGTTTAGATCCATTACATGAAGTTTAGTCACCCAGAGTTTATGGTTAGTGTGTTATGCTGCCTTTCAGAGTGTGGCTTGCCTTCTGCTTGGTAAGTCCTGTAATACTCTCTTCAGCTGGTCACACCTGATCTTTCAGGACTTTTTTTGCTCTTTACCTCCTCAGTTAACCAGAATACTGTAAACATTTCAGAATCTCCGCAGACATTCCAGTCCCCAATATGTTGCTTATGCCAACCAAGAAAGAGTAATACTGCCTGCACCTTTATTGCTAAGATGAACATTATGCACCTCCTTTTTGCAGTTTTATAGTTAGCAGACTAACTCTGGCGTCTCAACAGCATGTGCCTAATCATGGAATGAGGACTCTGAGTGGATGAATAACTGGGATAATGTGAGCAATGCCAGAACTGGAGTAGGTGTCCATAGGCCACACCTACCATTTGGTATCGCCCCTACCTCAGTTCAGAATAATCACTGCTTCAAATTTCTTTATAAAACAATTCCAGGATCACAGGCTTGTGAGTAATTTTTACTGGTCTTACACACATGATTATTTACAGCCTCCTCCATGGCTTTCCCAACCTCAGGCACACTGCCTGCTGAGCAACAGTACATTAGCACAGCAGGGTTTCAGAGTGCAGCCAAAGCACTTTTCCCTGCGGGCAAAGCACCCCTCATTCTCCTATCTGTGCCTAAGGGCTGGAGCAAGCTCATCCTGTAATTTCAAGAACATGTCTTTCCACATCCAAGTGTTCTGCAACTGCCTGTTGTTATTTAAATCACCACTACAAAGTGATCCTGCCACTAAGGAGTTTTTTGCTGCTCTCAAAAATGTTGCTCAGTGAAATGCAACACTCTGCCATTCTACTTTAGTGTTTATCCTATCCATTCACCTCCCTCAAAAATTTTTGTCTACACTTCAGCACACACATCAGTTGAATCTCTAATCAGGAATAATTTAAATTTCTGAATACAGAGGGAAAAGATAGCCAATCCACACGACAGATGCAGAATTCCCTCAAGGATCCATAAGTAAAAAGAGATGTGTGAAGGCCCTGAAGCATGTACATAGTCAGATATTGTGATGTACAAAGCATTATGAGATGCAGAATAGAAATCTGGGGAATCTGACCCTGAGATCTAGTACTTTGGTGAATTCTTATGATGCTATGCAAAAATGCTCCAGAGGGAGTCATGTAGATAGTACAGTTAAGCAGAGAGAAAAGTCTACAATGTGAAAATCTGCAACATCGAAACCCAGAGTTCAGAGTTCTGCTATAATCAATAGGATGAAACAGGTAATTGCGGAAAACCACTCCCTGCAAACTGCTGCTCCTACAGCAGACCAGATCTGTCACACTCTAGAAGTGATGTAGGCATATTATACCATTCTAAAGTTAGGTGAGATAAATTCCACCCACTTGTGATGCAATATGTTATATTTGAGACAGGAACTGACACAGCCTTTCGTGGTGAGGCCACCTAGGAACAGCAACAGTAAGCGAGAGCTTAAGTGCTCTGTGGTTGAGACCTCATCAGCAGTTGTGACAAGACAGTTACTTATTTAGCCACGGCCTGACTTATATCTGCAGATATTACTTGGAAATATCTGTTTAATATGTTCTTAAGCTCTGATTGGTTATTTTAAAGTTATCTAAACAGTTCTTAATGCATCGGTGATCCTCATGCTCCTAGTTATGCATGAGTAATTAGAATTCACTGAAAAAAGCATGCATAATAAATGGAGGAGTTGAGGCTTTTTAACTAGCATACATGACAAGCTTCATTTCACAACCAAAATATTCAAACAAGCAAAGAGAAAAAAGAGCACGAAAGGCCCTTCCCATCCTTCTGTTCAATAGCCCAATCTACTCACAATTAAATTTCAGGAAAACCAAAAATTATTTTAGGTTCTGTCTTTTTGAGTGCTTTAGGGCACAATTACCTTCTCTGCTCCATTGATATCTATAAACAAAACTCAGCAAAATAACTCTCTAAAAATAACTACAGATATAAACACAGACTGCAAATCATCTATGTTCTGTGTCACAAGATGAGGCTGGAATTCCTCCAGTCTGGAATATCTGTGTTTTTCAGGAACACCCAAGCCTGTAGAGGCTCCCAAAGCTCTTACCTTGCTACAGGAACAGTAGAATTTGTGCTGACATCCGAGTCCAAAGCCTGGTTGCTTTACTCACATACATAATCCCACAGCACCTGCAGGCCAGATTTTCCTTTCAGTGTCTCTGGTGAAACTCTATACCAAGTTAATTGACTTTTGTTCAGATATATAGATCAGCTAGGTCATAACCTACCCCAGTGGGAACACTGAGAAGATCAGAGTGAGCAATATCCTTATAGCCTGCGCAATTAAAAGGGTCCCTTATTTTTGCCCTTTAAATTTAAGGAAAGAGAGCTATTTGGTAATGAAAGCAAAAGGAACAGCAAGCATACATGATGTTGTTAATTCTTCTTTGTTTGGTTTCACTCTTTCATGGTAATGTTTCCTATAGTAAAGAAAAGAATATTCCTATTGGCTTTCTGCTGTGAATATTCCCCGGCTTTGTCAAAACCAGGATGTTTCCTGCAGATAAACTTCATTCTGTAAATTCAGCTCACTTGTATCAATGCAGAAAAGCAATTTAGCAAGTTGTACTTTATTTGAATTATATAATTTGATACCTTTGAAGTTACAAAACTGATTGAGAACGATTAGCGTAATACCAGGCATTTGACTAACATAACTGAACGTTGCAAAAGTAACATTCAAAATCAAAGCAAGGGTACTATATGTGTCATGAATATCAAAAGAATAATGACCAAGTCCTCCATGTAAAGTGTTATGAATTATATTGAATAAACAACGGCCTACAATCTGAGTCCCTCAGTGTCATTTAACTACAGAGCTCAAGTTCTAACTCTGAATAGAATTTTATTTTTTCTGTCTACTTTTAGGACTTAGCCCCTACTGATCACTGTTAAATCACCATTCTACAACTTTAGTACAAAGTTCAACGTCTTAACATTAAGCTATGAAAATATCCTTCACTACCTTTGCCAATTAGAATAATTTAAAACACAACTTAAGTGTGACTGAAGAGAAAATATATCAGCACACCGACCCTGGCACTTGGGTCCAGAGCACGGCAGAGCTCACAGAACTCTACAATTCATTTTTGTGCTATCCTAAGCCTGGGAAGGGTTTAGCCCCTATCACAGGCAAGAAATCCACAGGCTTTTCACACCTATGCTGGTCAGCGATAGTACCTAGCACATTTAAGATGTGCTCTTGGCTTTACCCCAAGGTCCATTCTCTACAGAGAAGCTGCGGAAGGTCTGGCAGAAACAAGATGACTCTCTTCTTCTGGCTACCCAAAGGTTCCTCCATCAGAGTCTTCATACATTTTCTGGGTTCCTTTATGTTCTCATGATGTACCACTAAATCTTAGGCAAATATGACCTTCAGTTTTGAGAACATCTTGTATCACTCTGAAAATGATACCAATAAAGCATGGAGCTTTAAGGACCTTCACAATTCATCAGGGTTGTGACAAATTGTGTTAATAGTCCGTAAAAAAATATTTCTGTTGGATGAGTACTCTATGCTAGCTTGTTGTCTTTCCACAGTGATGACTAGATGTCTAGTCTAGAGTAAAAACCTGATTGCAGGTCATGGGGAAAGAGAAATGACAAAAAAAAAAACCCAAAATAAACAGGTCAAAAATTTGGGTTAATCTCTCTTGACAGCATATAAAAAAGATACTGTAATAGTTTCCATTTATTAAATGCTAAGTTAATCCTTTAATAATGTAGGGCAAAGACACCTATCAAACTGCACAAGTATGCAAGCATGCAGTGAGTTGCTGGTCTGAGAAAACTCTTCTCTTAAAAAGGAAGGATGCAATCATTGATTTATTCTCCTGACTGATAAGACTGTGCTTTCATGCAGTTGCTGCAAATCATTTTATTATTAATTATAAGTGTGATTATGCTTGATTGCATTGTTCCAGTGTCTGACCAGACCAGTCAGGAATTTCCCCAGCTAACGCGTGTATTTTGTCTAATGAAAAGTCAGCCCTGCTCCCCAGCAGCCTGAGGGTACACTGGGACGCAGCAGGGGCATCCCTAAGAAACAGGGGAAAACACTGATATCATTAAAATTGTCGAGTATCTGCTAACTAGTCGGACTCTGTGTGACGGTGGCTCCTTGTGGTTGACTAATGCAGCTCATGGACTGGGTGGACTAACTCCACTTCACGGACATCCTACCCCGTGTGGACGAGGCAAACTGCCTGCCATTCGGCCCAGACCACCTCTCGATCGAGCTGTTTTCTCATCACCAGAACTCTCTGATGTTGGGACTTGCAATGAGCAATGTAGATAAAAGGCATGAGCATCTCTCTCCTTCTTGAAAAACCCTTGCACAGAGTTGCCAAAATGCTGGCATCAAGCTTATTTTTGAACATCTACAATTTTAAATTACCAAGGCTAAAAATCTCTCTAGCACGTACTGCCCTAGAAGAAAAAAAAGACAGCGGGAGCCATATGTTATTGGTGCCTTCTAATGTTCCCCTCCTACAACAAGTGCTTTGGCATGCAAGTAATCTACTTTTAATATCACTTACAATAAAAACATTTTACAACCCTCTGTCCAATATACCTTGTCATTATTTCTCATAGACAAGTGCTCTCCAACTAACCCAAAGTACTATTTCTAAGGCTTGAAGATAAAAGAAGTTATTTTATGAACTTGTCTTATAAACTTGTCTTATATTCACATCATTTGCTGTAGACCTTCAAACAGATAACAAAAATATTTAAAAAATAAGAAGGTGCTAATGGTGAAAGAGTTGTACACATTGTCAGATGTGTCATTGCAGCTAGGGTGAAGTTGCTTTGGGACGGCCTCCATCTCAAAGAGCTTTCCTGTGTAGAGCAAGGAGGTAAGCAGAGGGGGAAGAACATACGCACAAAAAAAATAATTGCAGTGATTTGGGGGAAATGCTACACTGGTCTTACCTTCCAGGCAAACAGTTCGGGAAGTGTTCTTGATTAGCCTTTATGTGGTTTTATGTCCACAAATAACAGACACAGGTTTTTGCAGTTATTTGCAGCTGTCTTGTATCAACAGATCAAAAGTGAAGGCAAATAACATGGCTCAATGGTTCCTACTTCCTTCTAAGCCAGCTGAGAAGCCATGCACAGAACATTTAAACGCAACTGAGTGACATCTGCCCCTGAGCACGGCTCATAACCTGAGGGTGCGACCATCACAGGCTTCCTGTCACAAATGACCCAGAAGCACTTCACATTCAGTCTCCTCTAGTTCCAAGCCTTTTGCAAGATGCCAATTAAATATATATTCATTTATAAAGCAGTTAGTGTCATTAATGCCTCGAAAATAAAAATCTATTCACGGAGAAGGTCAGTAAGAGCTGAAGTGAGATAAACTAATAGTTTCTTCCCCTTTTTTTGTGAAAAAGCTTGTTCATCTTAAAGTATTAATTCCCTTTACCTTTCAGTCACCAGATTTCATGGCTGTGTATTTCCTTCACCCTGGCAAATGTTCCCAGCAATGTGTGTCTCTGCTATAATTAATTTTGAAAGAAGAGCCGACATGCAAATTGCCATTCGCTCTCAGTGGATTATCTAGACTCTGGCTTGCTACACAATGAAAAGAAAAGTTGCCTCTGATTCTACCATGTATCAAATAAACTGGATGAATCTAATACACGATGCAGATTCACCGTGTTTGATGTAGGCCTGTAAGGATTTCAAACATGTATTTTCTCAGTGAAGATGATTTCTCATAGTTCTTTCACAGCGTTGCTCTTTTCCTCTCCATCAGTTATGAAATCATCATTAATCATACCAGAGTCTCCGTTAATCACATCGGAATTTCCACTGCCATGGGAAACAAACAAACAAACAAACAAACAAAGTAACTGGGGCTAAGATAAGAAAAAACAAACACTTACTCTGAGACCAGTGGCCAGACCGGGAGTGACGCTTTGACAACTTTCCTAGCTGCTGAATAAGATGAAGCTATGATTTCCAGCAATAAAGACTCAGGAAACCTTGGCATGTAGCACAATATACTGTGAAGCATATGTACAAAATGTACATTGGCTTTTATTTATATTAATGTAATAAATTAGCTAAGTAAAAGTAGCTAAATACGCTACGACTAAAGTGGGCTTTCAGACTAGAGCCACTGTTATAACTGGAAGCCATTCTGCTAGCAGGATATAGGTTGAGGTGGCAAAGACCCCTCGATACTTCGTTATTCTATGAGAAATTGTAAAGATAAATCACTGGGGAAAACATGAAGCCTGTGTAAAATGTCTCCCTCTCATGCTTTTAATCCTATCCCTTTATCAATCCTTTTCATATTTATTCTTTTAATCTTGTGCTCGGGCTGCAAGTATATCGAGTAAGGGCCTTTTCTCTGGTTTTGTTCTGCAGGGTCCCTGCAGTGGGAACCGCAGGCCCGTGGCTGGAACCCATAGGTGCTACAGTATTTCAGGTAAGTACACTGAGTACTTGCGGTTGTCCTTTGAATTGTCTTTGGACCTCGGGCCTGCTGAGGGCTCAGATATATTAACTTGGCTACACTTCTCCTGGATGAGAGCTGACATACCCAGCCAGCCTGGGGTGGAACGTATTCAAGTGGATATACTAAAATTAATGGCATTGTTGTACTGAAGGATGTCACGAGAAGGACCGCATGAAGGTTACCATCTTATGTTCAAACAACCTCTTTTAATATATATATTTATATATACATGTACACATGCTTAAGAATTAGTGACTTATATAGATCAACGGGGAGCGGAGAGGAGAGGAGAG
>Ga0065711_1030867_pt1 | contig 31187 bp, 22 predicted proteins | sample Hoacrofraction12_FD_59098 | JGI IMG/M metagenome (GOLD analysis project Ga0065711, IMG submission 59098) | Hoatzin crop microbial communities from Cojedes, Venezuela - Epithelial fraction 12 v2 (version 2) | ecosystem: Host-associated > Birds > Digestive system > Esophagus > Crop | place... | reverse complement strand
GATTTTTTTTTTTTTTTTCCCTTTTCTCTTTCCAGTGCTGGAATAGGACGCACAGGCACCATCATAGTGATAGATATTCTGGTGGATATTATTCACAGGCAAGGTATGTCTCCCTGTCTGTCTCATGGCTTTCACCGTTTGCCCTGCGCTGGCCAGTTATGGGATAACCTTGCTCTTGTGCAAGCACTGGGTACTTGATCTCCAAGCAGTGGGTTTGACTGGTCTGGGAACAGTGGGCATAGGCTTAGCCTGAATGCAGGGTGAGAAGGGGAACTTGTGCCCAGTTCCCTGTTGCTCTGTGGGCCAAGAAATGGAGCTGTATTGCAGTGAAGAGTGAACCTACTCCCTCTAGTAAGGGAGATGGAGAATCTTCTCGTTGGCATCAACAGGGCCAGGACTTCAGGCTTTCCTGGACAACCCTCTTTTATTGAGGGTGGAGGGAAACAGGTTCAGTAAGGGTGTGACTCCAGTAGCCCATTTAGAAGGAAGTCCCCCAGACTCTGCTGTGTGGAAAGGCTGTCACCCTTACCTGAAGTTCTAGAGCTGCTATGGAACTCCCCATGGTATCTCTGGGTCTGTTCTGGGAGCCTTGAGGCAGGTGGACCCTTTTCAGCAGTGGTTGTACCTTATTTCATAAACCACACAAAGTGGGTAAGTCTGGATCTGTAGGACCTGCCGCAGAACAGACGTAATTCCCCTCCCCGTGCTCCAAGCAAGTCAGCCCTGCCTCAGCCATTCTCAGTCCAGGGTGCTCTGGCAGGGATAAAACAGGAAAAAAAAAAAAAATCTCCTAGGCACAGAGATGCACCAAATTCTTTAATAATATTCTGGGGCTTTGCTGACACTGTGTGCAGGGAGATACTGAAAACTTTTGAAGTTATCTTAAGAAAATAATTTTTTCAACCTAATTCCCACTCCCTAAACCTCTTGGGCAGGTTTGGACTGCGATATCGACATCCCCAAAACCATCCAGATGGTACGCAGGCAGCGCTCGGGCATGGTGCAGACGGAGGCGCAGTACAAGTTCGTTTACATGGCTGTTCAGCAGTACATCGAGGCCGAGCAGAAGAGGTTGGAGGAAGAGCAGGTGAGTCCCCTTCGGCTCGGTTGGAAAAGCAAGGGCAGAACGTGGCCCACACCGAACGCCGCTTCCACCTTCTCCCTGGAGCTCAAATACTGCCCTGAACGCGTGAGAATAAACCCACACCCGCTGCTGCCCTGCTGGCTTGCGGGATCTCGTAAGGCTTTCTTCTGTAGCTGCTTTGAGTGGGATTTTATTGTCTTTTGCTTTCTTTTTCAGAGGAATAAAAGGAAAGAGCGAGACTACTTGAATATCGGCTACTCTCCTATGGAAAAAGGCAGAGCCAAAGGGCAGCCCCCATCGCCGCGGGCCCCGTCTGTGTAAGCTCGATGTCTCTCGAGGAACTTGCGTAGCAGCAGAGAGAACGGCTTGGGCAGAGCCCCAGTATTTACCCTTTGCCAGCCTGCCTCTCGCACACCTGAAACCTGACCAGTTGCTGGCTGCCCTATGGGAATGGCTAAAAATAAACTGGTGATCCCACCGCGCTGGTGGCAGCGGCGGTGGCAGCCCACCTTGCTTGTGTGCTGAGCTCTGGGAAGGGAGAGGAGGCAGTCGCTCCGAGCCTTGGGCGAGTAGTGCCACGTATCCTTGGCGCTGGGGACTCAGCTGGAGAGTGAGACTGTGCTGCTGCTGAGGGACCTTTACAGCAAAAGCTGAAGAAAGATGAGAAGAGAGCAGAGGGAGGTGGATTCACACCCATATCTGGAGGGAGCATGTGTTAAGTAGCATCAGTTCCTTACATAAGCAGAGATAAAATACCCCAAATCATGTTTTTCCCTCTTGCCCCAAGTGATGGGATACCAGGGAGTGATAGAGAGGGGGTTATAAGTTGAAGGTGAGTGGGTAGGGACCTGTGAGCTTCCCCACTGGGCTCTAGGGACGTTTTGTGTCCTGTTTAAAATGCCCAACTTTGAAACTGCAGCTCTGAATAAATGAGGGCGGGGAGGGCTGTGTGGGACTGAGCCGAGCCAGGTGAGCTCTACGTGGCTGGTACTGTCAGCTCCAGAGAGCGCCCGTGTGTGAGTTCGGCTTTGGGTGTCCAGCCTGCTTTGGAGGTACTTGGATCTGGCCTTTGGAGCAGCCATCTCCTTCCATTAGATTTTGAAAAATCCAGAGAAATTGGGTACATAGAGAAAGTAAGAATAGGAGACACCACGAACGGTCTCTGCTGATCCTGCAGAACCTCTGCATCCCTGAAAGGCTGAGGAGGGAGGTTCAGGGCTCCATCCCCAAGCTGCGTTTGAACCGAGGAGGGTGGCCCAGCCAGAGGGAGGGAACACAGTGAGCGGGAACAGGGGGTGACCCAATGTTGTCCCATCTACAAGGCTGGGGAGGGAAAAAGGCAGCTCGGCTGGGCCATTACCCGGTTCCCACTGGCCACCTGCCTCTGGGAAAAGATCCAGAGCAGTGAGGCTGTTAATAACAAGGCTTTGTTTCTTGACAGGGTTGATGATGAGTCGGCTTCCGTCTACGAGAACCTGAACATCAAAAGCCCGAAGGTTTCAGGGATGAGTAATACAGGGCGATAAAGGAGCCGGAGGTGAGCCGTGCGGAGGCTGTACAGGTAGGAATGCTGCCCTTGATTAACTGCGAGTGTCACCGCAGTCTGTTTATGCTGCGTTTGACCCAGCTCCTCTGCAGCTCGGCTTGTGCAGGTCTGTGTGGCTCTGCCTGCAGCAGGGAGGGCAGCTCCGCTTCGATGATATTTAACAGAGCCTAGAGAGGTGGCTGTGGCCAGCTGCCGACGGGAGAACGGGGGGAATGGGGAATGAGATCTCAGCAGGGAAACTCGCTTACAGCATCGCCAGTGATGGGGGGAGATCTGCTTTGGGGACTGTTATGTCAGGGAGCTGTCGGACTGGGAGAGCAAGGCTGCGCTGGGTGTGCAAACAAGTGGGAGAGCCTTCACAGGCTGGGAGTCTCTCAGCTCTGTAACCTTATCAGTGCGCTTTGCTCCCAGGTATAAACCAGGCCACCCTTCTCCCTTCTTGTTTTGGAATGCAGGATTTACAGTGTTTACGTCCCCCCTTTCCAAGTTCTGCAACTGCGGACAATTTTTTTTTGCCCGTTCTTGCCTTCCCCAAGCACCTTGGACTCAGCGAGGAAGTAAGAAGCAAGCAGAGTCTGCGCCTTAAGAACACGCCTTGAACCTAACTTATTCATGAGAAGGATCTTCTCCCGTTATCCCCTGTACCTGTAGGTTAATATTTATGTGGAAGTGCCTCTGGACATTCATTAGGGCATCAAGGCTCAGTTTTAATTGTTTTCTCTTTTTTTTTTTTTTTTTTTAATTTAAGATTCTTATTTTTTACACACAAATTGTTAAAAGGAACGGAAATGACTGTTTGCTTAGGAGCTTTCCCAGGGTTGCCTGCTTAGGGCATTAGTAAAATGTTAGTACACTTCAATGTTTTCATTAGGTTGATCATTTCTAAGCTAGAAGTGTTTTTAGACTAAATCCTGGAGTAACTTTTCTGCCTGTGAGGGTGAGAAACAGAGCACTGCCTGCACCCCAGGTATTTGCACCTCTGTTGATTCTGTTTCTCACTTCCTTTTGGCCGTACCAGTTCTAGATTTCTATGCAACCCTGCCAAAGCACAGCGAGCAGTCCCTGCTGCGGCAGCACAGCAGAGGCGTGTGTGTGTGCGTACCTGAGAGCCTGCCAGCCGCTCTGCACGTGGGTTTCGCAGCAGAACTGGGAGACGGAGGTGAGCATCTCCATCTCTGACTGTGTGGGTCTGAACGTCGAGCTAAATGAAATCCCACCTAGCTGCTGGGTGCTGAAGAGTAGGAGAGCAGCTTTGGCTGCGCGCTGTGCTTTTAGCCACCCCTAGTGAGTAACAGCCTAGGATACCAATCTGAGCTGAACTTCTTGAGCTGGGCCCCTCTAAGCTTGATGCAGCTCTGCCGTTACCTTGCTGCACGAGCTCTTTTTCCCCTCCCTGTAACTATATGACAAGGCAAGCGTTGTGCCTGCTGAGTAGGGGTGTTGTAGGAGTGTTTGCAGCTTGACCAGTGCCGTGAAGATGAGTGTGTCACCGAGTGGAGCATTCCAGCTCGCTTGATAAGTCTGGACTTGTGACTGCCAGTGCTTCCTGCTGGTCCAGCCGAAGAACTCCTTCCTGCAGGACTCGTCAGTGTCTGAAGGTGTGCTCTGTGGGGAGCCTGGGCTCCGGGTGCCAGCGCCTGAGCCTCCTGAGCACGCGTGGGGCTGGCACTGGAGTCCTCCCGGGTCTCTGGAAGGGGACGAACTTGCTGCGTGGTTGGGGTCTGAGTGCCTGGAGTCTCGGCTCCAAGCGCTGAGCAGAAGGGGTTGGCTGTATTTCCTGGCTGGTCTTTCTAGTCCCTTGTCGCAGGGACAGGAGAACTGTTTATTTTTATTGCACTTTTAATAAATGTTGAATATTCTCAAGGCTTTTTTTCCCCCCCCCTCCTTTCTTTTTAAGTAGTTTGCTTTTTGGGAAAGTGCCTGACAGTTTGTGTGGACAATGGGGCATCCTGAATGTCTCCCATCACCAAATGCTACTGTTCAGGGCCCTGTTTTCACTTGCTTTTAATTTTCTTTCTGACTATGCACGAGTGAGAGGCTCAGCTGCGTGTTAGCTAAACCTTCCACCTTGGTTTCTAAGTATGTGGTGAGAAGGGGCAGTGCAGAGGGACAGCCCCCACAAGGATGCTGTGGCAGACTGCTGGGAGCAGTTGGAACTGTGGGAACATCTCCATGGCCGATTTGCCACCATAACAATGATTTTATGATTCTGGAGATGTTATTTCCCTCTCTCCTGCCCTTAGGCCTCATCAGTGGGAGCTGAATGGTAACAGAGATGTAATGACAAAGCACTTCATCTCTACTAGTGTCTGTTTGCTGGGCTGAGTCCCAAACACACCTGGGGTAAAACGGAAGTGCCTTCTCTGCCTTAAGTCTTGGCGAGTCGCTTTTTCCAGGAGCACACTTAAACTGGTGCTGTGAAGATGATCCTTCCAGCGGCAAGCACGGGGGAGCGGACAGGGTGATACGAGCGAGAATCCCCGTCAAGCCCGATGACTTTGGCAGGAGTCGTCGCAGTGCCTGGAGTCGTTTCTGCAGACGTGTGGTTGGCGCAGATAATACCAGCCCGCAGCTGAACAACGAAGGTGTTGAGATACAGCACACGCAGCAGCTTTCTGCAGAAGTTTTCCATAGCAACAGACTGGAGTTACTGCTGCCATTGCTTCAGCCTTTCCTTTTTCAAATTAGAATTTCTGGAAGGAGAGGCTGGAAGTGTCTTTCATCCAGCTGGGAAGAAGAAAAAGATGAGCGGTCTTTGCAGCTCTTCATTTTTTAGGTCAAATCAGGTAAACACAGAGGGAAGCAGCACCTGGGATAACACCGCCTAAATGGTAGTAAGTATGAATCTACGGGATAAAGCTGTCCCCCTGTGCAGGATTGTGCAGCACTGGGGCAGCTGGTGCACGGACCGGAGTCCAGATGTGCCAGCTGCTGTGGACCTGCTGTGATCTGGGAATGCAGCTGGACTCGGGACTGCAAGTAAGAAGGGAAAAGTGGAGCAGTTGCTACAAATTGACACCTTGCATTGTATAAAACATAATTTAATACATACACATATGGTACTTGCATACAATACTGTCTTACATCCATGTGTTTGAATAGAAAACATTTAATTGTAAGCCGCCTTCATCATGAAGACTTTTGATAATCACTGTCAGAAAATCACTTCTTTAAATAAAAAATATAGTGTAAGCAACTGGCCTGTGTCTTAATACTGACACATTTTAAGATTAGGAGGGTAGAGCTGTCAAAAGATGGAACTTCTGTTTTGGCAACAGTTTGCCTGTGAGAAGTATGAATGAAGTTCGCTGCTGAAGGAGCTTAAGGGGCCGGGTTAGGGTGCTGTGTCAGCGTGCCTAACGGAGCGCAGCCCCTGTGCTCAGAATCGCCTTCCAGGTAGGGATGAGTGGTTTTTAAGCATCTTCTTAAGAAAAACGAGTGGAACTGCTACTCTGTTCTGTTCAAAAGCTCCTCGGGGTGGTCACAGAGGTGGTGGGTACCAGTGGTACATCCATGCTTTGTCAGCAGGAGGCAGCATTTCCACCTCCAACATTGAATAACACAACGGAAATGCTTTAAGCGCATGGAATAAGGTTAATTTTCATCTACTTATACGACTTTGACATGTCTTTACCCTCCCAATCCCAGCTCCTCTTAGGAATAATCATGTAGATCCTTCAATTTGCAAAAATAGCCCTTTATTCCCTAAGGGAGTTAGAGGAACTGCACCCACTGTCATCTGGTATCCAGCCAAGACAGCACACGGCCGTGTGCCGCTCGAGGCAAACAGTCCTAGAAACCTGTCTGTGGCTTTCCAAGCTCTGGTTTCCATGGAGAGTTTGGCAGCAGGACGCTGAGGCAGCTCCTTGGAGCATTCCTGGGCTGGAGACAGCTTGGCAGGCAAGTATTTCAGCAGAGCTCCTGGAAGCGGACCCATGTGTTCAAGTGCAGGCACAGACCAAATGTGGGGAGTGGGCCACGGGGTCTACCAGCAAATCATGGAATGCCTTCGGGGCAGCGGGCCCTGGTCCTGCCTCCCTGATGTGCCACAGGGATGGAGCAAGGGGCTCGGGAGAAGGCCTTGGAAGGAGCAGGGCTGCATTGCTGCTACTGGAAAGGGAGTTGTGTCGTGGGTGCTGCCGCTGTGGTGGGCTTAGGGGAGAGATACTCCGGTCTGCTCATCGCAACAGTCCTTGTGAAGCAGCGGAGGTTCCCCGTCTTCAGGGCGCACTGGACCGGCCACAGAATGATGCAGAACAGGATGATGATCAACGCAGAGAGGAGGACTATGCGTTTCCAGTCGTCGCACATGTCGCAGCGGGACAGCCTCCCAGCTAACCCAGCCGGGGGGACCTCCGGACTTTCTGGCTTGCTCATGGCAACGTCAATGGAGATACACGAGTCTGGATTCTCAGGGTCATCAGACGACTGACGGCAGCAGAGCTTGGTCCCTTCCATCCAGAGCACCTTCTCCTGCTGAAGTTCAGGCGGCAGCGTGGCAAGGAGCTCCTTGCTGGTCTCGAGTGCTGGAGCACCTTCCAGAGGGATGCTGGTCAGCTGCCTGCAGAAGGGGCAAGGGAGCTGGTCCTCTGGTTGGTTTGGTGGCAGCCCTGTGCTCAGGCGGGCCACGCACTCCAGGCAGAAAACGTGGGAGCACTGGAGCAGCTTGGGTGTCTTGAAGGTGTTGTCATAGGTGTTGAAGCAAATGGAGCACTCAACAGGGGAGGCTGGCTTCGGAGACGTTGGATTTGGAGAGCCTGGCTTGTCGGTTGGGGACCTCGCCTTCCTCTTGCCATCTCCTGGGGAGGTGACAACAATGGGGCTGATGGGGATGGGGATTTCGCTTGGAGATGCAGGGACTGGGCTGGTGGGAGAGTCCGGCGTGCTGGAGTGCCACAGCTGCGTGAAGCACGACATGACGGAGCTCGGGGAAATAAATAGAGCCCTGGGAGACTCTGGAAGAGAAGAAAACCACAGCCTTCATTTCAAACAATGTGAAGATGCCCATCACCAGACCTATGCTTAACCCCTTAAAAGGAACAAAGAGCAAGTTCATGACTTCTACTGCATCCTGAGCCTGGAATAGACCCCTGCTAGAGGTGAGAATGACACAGGTAGCCTGTTTGAAGCTGCATACCGAAGGTGAAATAAAACATCCTGCAAAGAAGCAAGCAACCAGCAGAGATCCAGAATCCAGCCAAAGCCTTTTCACCAGAACCACCATGGCATTATAGATGGGTGCAGTCTTTCCCCGTACATGCCTCCCTCTGGGCAGGAAAAAACACAATAAAAACCTACCCCGGCTGGTGCTCCCCGAGACCTGAAGAGGGAGGAGAGCAGAAGACTCCATGAGGTCAAGTAGGGACCTCGCTATGGCAGTCTATTAGTCTGGGAGGCACTCAGATATTATGGTGGCAGCATGGGCAAGGCCTAAGAGACAGATAACACCATTCAGTTGTGGAGGTAGCAGGGGGGGGCGAATCTCTTCTCTTTGGTGTGCTCAGAGCGAGCTTTGTGCCTTGAATTGTGGTTCTGCATGCTGCCTAGGAGGCAAGGGAGACACTGCCCAAGGATGCTGCCTGGTTTTGTCTGTCCACAGTGGGTTCTGAACTCCCTCGTGTCGCAGGAGAACCCAAGGGAGGTGAGGAAACACTGTTATCTTGCAAGGTTTGTTCCACCCTCTGCCTTCAAGCAGCACAAGAAGCATCTCTGTCTTGTCACCGTGACACAGCAAGAAAAGCAACGATGCTGGAGGAAACGGCGTTGGTGCCAGACGGAGGGCAAGTCTCCGCTGTTTCCTCGTTGCTCTGGTTTCCCCGGGGAAGCGCAGTTCTTCCCTGTCCTCAGCCCTGGAGGAGTGCCAGCACGGCCCAAGCCTCGCCGTGTGCTGCCATACGCTCTCTGCTTTGTGGTGGTGTGCAAGCAGGAGCCTTGGCTTGCACGGCTAATACGCCGGTTCCACCACATTGGTCTACAACTTACGCCACGCTTTTCAGCAGCCTAAGGATTACCTCGAATTCCAGTTATCCTAGGCCAGACGTGCAGCTTTGTGTACATTCTGATATTCAGATATATGACTTTTCAGCTATTGAGCACTTGTACCTGAAAGCAAGCGTTTAGCTGGAGGAAATTGCCAGCGCCAGCCCTGGTGCTGTATGCCTGGGGAAAATTTTTTTTAGGATGTGTCACCTAACTAGCTAGGCTTGATTCTTTGTGTTAGGAGATCTACCGATGACAAGCCAGAAACCTGTAGATTGCTGCTGTAATTATAAGTCTCCAGTCAATCCTGCAGTGGCTCACCAGCACGGGCTAGAGACTCCACATCTCAGTATAAAATGCTAATTTAAGGTATCAGAAAGACCATGTGTCCTCACATTGCACAAGAAAGTCTCCATTATTTAAAGAATGAAGCATTCTCCCCTCTCCCGTCACAGCTAGCATTGCCAGAGCTGAAACCAGCTTTAAGAACCTTGCTTCTTCTCCTATTCTAAATGAAGAAATTTTTGTGCAGTGTCTCCTCAAGTCACATTTTCAGTCACAGACTATCTGCACTTTTCCACAAGCTGTAATGTTGGGGGGTTTTTTAATGTATTTTTTTCAGACTGCAGATCACCATGCGTGTTTTAGCACAATCTGGCAGATGCTGATGAATTACAAATCCAAGCCCAGGCTGGCACAGAACTGAGGAAAATCCCTGGTTTGTTTTTCTTTTTTACTAAATCTGCTGTTTTGCACAACTCCATGCCCTACGCCCAGTTCTTTGCAGTCCCTCAGCCTGGAGTGGCTGTCAGAAATTATCAGCAGCAAAGCCAGTGGCAGGAGGTAACCTCAGAAAGAGAGAGCCTTTGCTTGTGCAAACTGTTACTTCATAACCTAGGTGAAAAAGCTGTTCTGTTGGGGTTTTTACTAGTCTGTAAAATGCCAGCTATAGCAACAGCGGTATCTGGATGGTAAACTTGAGGAAGTTTGCTTACAACAGTTGCTTTTAAATGAAGATCCAAGCTTTTGCCCACATTTTCCCTTTGCTAAAGATGATCGCAACATTATAGATGCCTGTTAGCTTTAATAAAGTTAGAGTCTACTTATTTTTATCAGCATCTTGGTGTTATATGGCACCTTGATCAGGCACGACGCAGGTAGTTGACTTAAACTGGGGAGATATGAAGAGCAGGGCACACAGCCAAGGCACGGAAAAGAGAGCTTTAATCCGTCCTCTGCCTCACTGGACAGGTCAGCCTCTGCCTGCTTCTTGTGTCTTTTGCTCTGTTGCCGTAGTGCTGATGCTCGGAAAGCTAAACTGGGTTTGGGCAGCAGCTAGCGCAGGGACCGAGATTTCTCCTGGGTGCTACTGCTGTACAACTAAAGGAGAGCCAGGCACTAAAGCTGGAGGGACCCAAGGAAGACGCACAGTGTGCAATCTCAACAGAATTAGTTAGGGTTTGGGGGTTTTGTTTGTTTTTCTATCAGGTTTGTTTTCTACTACACAATCACTGGCTTTCTTTTTTTTTAATACGAGACAGTATCTTCAAGTGTTCTGACCTCCACAGTCGCACTGCATTTCCTCAGACTCTGCAGCTATTTACCTTGCTTTCCCAGCTATTTACCTGGGCTTTCCAGAAACTTTGGAAACCTTGATAAATAACTAAACCGTTCAGGAGAGACACATAAACTCAGATTTAAAATTAGTTAAGTATTTTTTACTTCCCAACAAGTTCTAGAAAACTTTCCATACCATAAAACCAGACAACAGCAAACACACAGTTAGGGCAGTGGCCAACTGTAATAAGCTTCCCTAATGGTATCCTTAACTCAGAGCAACTGAATACACAGAAAGTTAAGAGGTATACAGCAGATAAAAGTCTATAAATACCTGTTCAGAGTGCCGTTTAGAAGGAGAAAAGCATGTTCTGGGCTCTTGATTTCTACCCCTGAAGAGTCTTCTCTCCAGAGGATAGTCTTAGGCTCAGGGTCTTTTGTATTTGTAAGCTGCCTTCTGGTATTCAAGCTCCGCGGTATCGTCCTGAGTTGTTCCCGAGCATGGTAGGTCTGGCAAAGACTCGTCTAACAGCTCCCTGCGCACAAGTGGCCCTGCCGCTGTAATTCAAGTATCTTTTATACCTTCCTGTCTAGAGGTGACTTACTTGCTCCACCTGCCTTTCCCCATCCCCACTGAATCACCGCATTGGCTGCAAGCGCAGTCCCGCTCCGGCCGGTTCCCGTGACAAACAGGGCAGGTTGGAATGCTCCCGATAAGGGCCAGGACGCCCGCCTGCCTCTGCCCTCGGGAAGCGCTGTGAGAAATGTTTCTTCCTCTTCATCTCCTCCGGGCTAGGGAAGGCCGCCTGCTTTCTGGGAAATACTCGCGGTTCTTTGACCAGCTTTGAGGTTTTTTTGAAGCGCCCTTCGGAATCTGGTCCAGTTTGTGCAGATGTACTGGCCACGTTTTCACAGGGCAGCAAATCTTCTGAAAGAAAATTTCAGGGCATCTGAAAATGGCAGTTACTGTTCTCTTGTTTCTTCATGCAGAACAAATAATTTGAAAGTGCCTTAGATTAACAGCAGAAACAAGATTCTGACAGTCCAATTTCTTGTGATGGGTGCAGAAAAAAATTGTTGCAATAGAAAAATCCAGTGTAAGTTTGAAAGCCATTCATAAATTAATGGAACCACTCTATACAATCATACGTCTGCTTCAAGCCCCTATACAATTGTTCGAAATAATACTGTATGGATTGTCACAGAGAAGGAGTTTCATTCTTTGCAGCTTTTGGCAGTAATTGACACAGAGAAATATTATTTGACCTGCAAACCTTTTGTGGTTCAAAGGACATCAGTCCATGATCCAGAAAAGAAGAGCCAACAAATCTACACTCACATGCAGATAAGGAAACGGGGGGGGGTGTGTATGGGAAGTAACAGACAAATGTGCAAAATTTAGGCTAGGTCTTATTTGTTGCAAATACTACTTTTCTTTGTTCAGTTTCTCAAAAAAACAACACAAGACGGTCTGTGGATTTTTTCAGGATGGTATCAGGAAGTCCCTTCTTAAAAAATCATTGAGAAACTTCACTCTAAAAGTGTATGGAACTGTATTCATCTCTTGGGACAAAGAAGTGTCTAAATCCCGTAGATTTTAGTGGCAGTCAGATATAGCTTGCTTTGGCTTCCACATTCCTCTACTTCAGGTCACACTGTTCTGTTCCAGCGAGCTGGAATCCAAAAGCTGGCTTTTAAGAGCAAGAGAAGCACGTTCAAATTACCAAAGTTTTAAATCAGTTTTAAGATTAAAACTAAGGTTTTCTGATCCTTCCACAGCTAGAAGGATCCGATCTAGAGCCTTGCTCCTCCAGTGGATTCATGATGAGCTCCATGGGTGACTCTGGAAGACAAACACCACAATGGAGAATGCAGGGTGAGACTAAACTTTCCCAGCTCTGCATCTCAATGGTGTAGCTGCCTCAGTGGAGCATGTATATACCATAGGAATAACGATCCATACGCTGAGCACGCAGTACCGGCACGCTGTGCTCCCTCATCTATTTATGTTGCTGTTCAGGGACGGGTGAGGCTGGGAGCAAACACTGTCTACGGCTGACAAAGCAGGATGTTCGATGAATGGATGTAAATCAGATTTTTAAAAGTCTTGCTCACTTAGTCATTTGCATAAACACTTTGGTAAACTGGACTTAAAATTAACAACGTTTCAGTAATATACTGGGGTATGTTACATTCAGTAACACACTGAGGAACAGAAGTCCTTGGTTTGGGTCCAGCTGAGCCCCTCTGCCCTGGTAGTCAGTGGAGCAACACTGATTCACTTTTTGATCATGCTCTAAAGAAAGACTTGGGCTCATTTTAAGCCCTTTATCCACCGGCAAGACCAGGACTGCTGCACTGCAGCGTGAGCAGACTGTTGCCATTTCGGTGTTTCTGAGGCTGCGTTTCGACACGACGACTGCGTGCAGCGGGTTGAGTCCAACCCAGAAGCCGAGAGCCTGGGGCAAACTGGGCCGCCCCACACATGCCCGCACACTCCTCCCTCTGCGAGGAATCACCAGGCACGCACGGCACGGAGCATGCTGAGACCTCGCGCCGTACCAGGATGACGAGGAGGGCTGGGCTTGCAAAAGTGAGTGGGAGGCTTGCTGTTATTTTTATCTGCTGCTTGGAGGAATGGACTGAGCATGTCAGGAGCTGCAGCCGGTCTTGGGTGGATCTCAGAGGACTGGGAGCAATCAGTTGTGGGAGCACATACTGCCATGGCTACACTTAAAGAAACAGTAGTTCTAATTAGAAAGGGTTACTTTATTAATGCTGTCATTTCCTTGAACTTGCATTACACGTGCACAACTCAGGAGCTTCTCAAAGGTGTTCTCTGTGTACAGGTGTAGGGATATGCAAACAGCAGTCTGAAAAGACTTGTTCTAAATTGATTTTTGCTAAGCCACCCAGGAATGAAGATGATGTGACTGGAACGCTGGGACAAGATGTAGGTGATACATATCTCTGGTATAAACACTGTGACCTCGAGCAAAACACTGAATTTCCATCGGCTGCTGCATCTCATTTCCTAAATAAATAAATAAATAGATACATTAAATTAAATGAAGAAAATTAATTATAAGCCTTTGTTTTTGGTCGCAGTTGTCGTGTGGATTGTGTATTTAGAGGGGAAGCTGGGAGGGGTGGGTGGTGCCTAGCACCTGGGGCTGGTTACAGGGCTTCAGCCAGAGAGACCTCATGCAGGATCCCACCTGCAGTGAGTAACCGTGATTGAAACTTCACAGCTTTCCCTTGTCAGACCCTTCCCACCACCACCTCTCCTTATTTTCCCAGCAGCAGTCGTCGTTGCCGTCTCATCTAGGACTGTGGGTGAAGTGATGAGATCTTCTAAAGGGTATGTATTCTTTTCAGGGGGATACAGGAGGGTTTGTAACGAAAAAGATTATTTCTAACACCAGCTCCCAACTGGTTGAGGACACAACCATCTGAAGGTTTGCAAGCCAGGCTCCTTAGTGTGAAGAGAAGCAAGAATGCTGCAGAGTAATAAAACCAGACTTCTGATTATAGCTTTAGGATATTTCCTCAGCTTGTCTTTACCTCCACTACTGCCCAAGTATCTCTTGTCATTCTCTGTGCAGTTCATCTCAGTGGATAAACTAAAGCTACCAAATATAGATGGGTGGAAAAAAAATTCAAAGTCAAAAACCCCCAAGCAATGAACAACAGGCTTCCTCTGATCTCTGTCTCCTTTCATCCAAGACTAGCTAGTTTCTCATTGCTATGTGCCACTTAGCACATCTGGGGGTGCCACCTTTTTGTTCATGTTTTGGATATTGTTTACAGCTCTGATTTGTTGGGCTACATCTTAAGGCGATGTATAAAGCCTGGGAGGGCTTTAGAAAGCCTTTTGTGCTGGGAGAAACCCAAGGGAGTAGTTGCTACAGAAGCACAACAGTGTCAAGCGCCAAACTGCTTTGGACTCAGCCTTTGCAGGACAGAACTCCAACGTATGTAATGTTATTCCTGCCTACAAAAGACTTGTCTACCACGTTCATGGAGCTGCACCTTACTGTCAAGGGAAAGAATAAGGATATGGCTTAGGACAGATGTGCTGGTTTTAACTGGCTGAAAACAAGCCTGTCTAAATACCCTTGTGCAACATGGAATAGAAGTCTCTGCAGGGTTAAATGCTTACAGCAGGAGGATACTACTTAGACTACATTTTCTATTAGCTCACACATTCGTGTGCCTGCTCCCAAGCTACTGAAAGCCAGTGAAAATAAACACATGCACACACACCTGCTCCCCACACCCTCCCTCCCAGATTCTGTGACTTTTGACACGGGTGCAGCTCAGTAGCTGAGCTCTCCACTTGTTATAATCTGTTAATCAGATGCAGAAGAAGAGGTGAGACCCAATAGTTCCTGAATTTTGCTGGCAAACAATTCTTTGGCCTCGAGCTAGCATCACTTCTTGATCCTACAGTGTTCCTCAGAGTCAGAAGGCCTGATGTTCTGTGCAATTAATGCTCCAGGGTGGTAAACAGCCCCATTAAGTGATGTTTCCCATGCTAACTCATGGAGCTCCTTTATTTGTCTGGCTCCACGTGCAGCTAGCTGCCTAACCAGGTGTTCACTGTGAAGTCTTATCATTGGTGCAGTAGTTTGCACCTACGGCTAGACTGGGCGATTTAAATTCCAAAGTATATATTATGTACTGTCAGGAAAGAGCCTTGGTGAGTCATCAGATAAGCTAGATGGGAACTCACTGTGGGATACTTTTAGCATAATTATATTTTATCCTTCTCTAACTGTTTCTATCAGACAATCTCCAGACACTTAGCAGACATAGTGAACTGAGCCTTCCAATAGCTAATGTTTATTGAGGATGTTATCTCATTTCACAGCTGGGCAAGTTTTGTGGTGCATGGGAAGCCCAGGCAACATTGAGAAATGCTGCTGTGACCTCTGTGCAGCAGCAATTTCTGGACAAGCTGTGCCCCTTAGCATGGCAGACTGACTTGCCAGAGCAGAGGGAGGGAGATTTCAAACAGGCGGTGGAGTGGGAAACACCATCAGAGTTGTGCATTACTGATAAACATCCACTAAGGTAGCTTGATAGAGATTTAGAGAAAAAATGTTGTTATTAGAGCCACAGATTGTGCTCCTCGGGTGACTCCTGTCCTCTAAGTGATGCCCGTCCATACGGACTAGGCCAAGCCCAAGTTCTGGAACCATGTGCCTCTGTAGTTTAATCTCACTCAAACACTGGATCCACCCGGCACCTAACTCCGCACTGTTCTTCATTTCCTGTAGTCACCACGAAAGCACCATGATTAGATAATCATTACGAGGTACGGATGCAACGTAGCAATTTTCCTGATACTCTGTAACTCATGTGCCTATTACTCCTCAGTGGCTTGAGGCTGTATGATTCAGCCACTCGCAGCTATATTCTCGAATAGCAAGAATAGCATCCATTCCCTGGACATAAGGTCAGGTCTTTTTTTCTCGCCTATTTATTTCTGAAGGAGTAAGTGACTTGGCCCAATGGCTAAACTGTGGTCTATAAATCATTGGTGATCCGTGATACCATGCCTAGGAGAGTCCTGGCTTTCCAAATGTCTGTGCTGCTTCTGTAGTGGTTTGCAATGAAAGTTTGATGTCAACAATCATAAACAGTGGCTCAAAGGAAGAGTAAATCACACCAGAATTAAGGTCCTTGGAAGTATTCAGTGAGTGTGGCAGTTCTTTCTGTTAAGATAGTGTGGCAGTTATTTCTGTTAAGATAACATCATGATGTGGCCCGTAAAAGGAGTGGGTTTAGTTGAGGGGTTCTTAGATGTTCCCAAGAACAGCAGCAGTAGCTCCTTTTGCTGCTGTAAGTGGCTCAAGTGCAGCTGGAGTTGAGATGTAGTGCATGTAAAATGCATGGAAACCAGTCATCCCTCTCCTGAAACACAAAAGGGATGCGCTTCCCATGGACCAGTAAGATAGCTGTTGCTGTTGCCAGCCCTAGAATAAGTTATCCAGAGGCAGCTGCAGGTTACTGAGGAGGGAGACTCTCAGCAGGACTAGGGGAGATGGCAACAGAAGCGAGGTGAAGGGCAAAGTTAACAAGCTCTCACCATCACATTGTTAATTGCTCTCATGATTGTCCCACAGCGGTCATGTTCCGGCAGTGTTACTCACTTCCCGGCCCGGTGTAGTGACATGAAGAACTTGGGAAATGGCCTGTGATGTCAGAGCTGAGGAGTCAGCATCTGCGGGGATGTCTTGTTTCTCGTCTCTGGTGACTTTTGCCTATGGAACAAGCCACCTGTGGTCTGCTGAGTGGATTCTCCTCTTCTACATGTGAACTGTGCTCAGCTCGACTCACATCTATACACCATCTATACACTGGGACAGATGCCTCAGCCCACAGCGGGGGTGGTTCGCACTCACCGGAGCACATCCAGCCAGGAAGCGGGTGTTGGGATGCTAATGCATCTGACCAGGGACACCTTCTGGTGCACCAGACCTGAATTCCAGCATGTGGCTCCCCATCAGATTGCTAAAAAAAGATCTGATGTTGGCGGTGATGAGGGTCAGGGTTCTCTGGTGTCTGTGGTAAGTGCGCACACCGTGAGAGCTCTCTACCAATACTGGTCTTTTCAGGTTACAGATAGCACATTCTGAGTTGATCCCTTTTGCTCTCTTCACCCTGTACCAAATAACTTGAGAAGGATCAGATGACTGACATGCCTTCTCAGATCTCAGACTGTATTTCTCTTGCACTGAGCAAACACAGGACTCCACCTACTGTCTCCTTCCCTTGCCCATCCCAGAAGCTTAATTATCACTGAGCCGCGTCATAGTTCTAAAACTTTGTGGTAAGGAAATGCTTCTTATCTTTTTCTTTTTTGTTTCCTGGTGACATGTCATTGTAGCTGTCCTTTTTAAACTCTGACCATTTTATATCCCTATTTTATATCTGCTGTCTATATTTGCTTTGCATTCCTTAAGTTTCTGAAGTACTGATAGAGTTGATCTTCTCCAGACAGTGTTTGAATGCTTTTTCAAGTGTGACACCAGTTATGGTCAGTGTGTAATAGGTTTAGTTTTTGTAATTATATCTGCAGTTGGATATTCATTTGTGCTACTAACATATATAGTTAATCATTCAACTGCTTAAGGGAGTATAGGATAATATCCCAGATGTGAGACTGGCTAGAAGCACAGTAAGAAAAATATCTCAGTGAGTTGTCCATGGTGAAGAGGACAATTTATCTTTCAACCCTAAAGAATGCAGTGGGACAAGAATGCAAAATATATCCTCGTATGCATTTGTATATACATTAATAGATGCAGAGATGTAAACTGAGTTCCAGTAAGATAAGGCAAAGTCAAAAGCAGTCAGTGTTGGCACAAGGGTAAAATGTCCTTCTAGTGCATCAGATAATTTATCACCATCACCCTTATATGGAAGATATAAAAAGAACGTAGGGATGTTCTTTGTGCCTTCATAAAAGTTTAATTTATAACTTCATCCCTGGGTCTGGTTCTGTCCCCAAACACTTTCTGACACACGGATCTGAGCTGGAGAAGCACTCTCATGCTTTGTGTTCCATCAAGAGGCATCATTTCAGTTAATGATTCAAAAGGAAAGAGCAATCATGAGAGATGTCCTTTTAACATATTTCTACTATTTTCCATATATGTATTTATTATGCTATTTTAGCAAAGTAGGACACTAGAGCCCTTGGCAGCTCTCACCTCCAGCTCCAAGTCCCTTGGTGCTCACTCCAGGGAGTGGTAGAGTCACCAAAGCTGGTGTTTCGTAAGTGTGTGACTGGAGAGAACACCACTAGGAGATCACTCACCAGATCCTCGGCAGATACAAGCGGGTTTTACACTGGGCAGCTCTGGAGTTCCCCAGTGTGCTGACAATGGCTGAGGATCCAGGGATCAGAGGAATAAGCAGACCGGTGCTTGAGAAGCCTTGGTGTCTCCTGGGGCAGCTCCTCACCTTCCATGCACATACGCAGGAGTGAGTACAACTGCACAGATAAATGCTGCACTCGCTCTGGTTCCATCATCCTGCTACAGTCTTTCTGCACTGCGTGCTCTAAATTATGTGCCCTGGACCCGTTGCTCAGCACTTCACACAGCACAGAGCGCTAGAACAACAATATTCCAGGGAAAGTACTGGACAGGAACTCTGTCCAGACAGGGGCTGTCTGTCCCTGCACAGGGGAAGCAGGAACTTGGAAGAGGGTTGTGGGATTTGGCCCTCTGCAAATAATGGAAAGGCAGAATCCCTTATGCATGTCATAAAACACCGAGGAACATTACAATATTTGTATTCACAGTGCAAACCACTTTCCATCTGTTAATACAGATACTAACTCTAGTTTACGTATAAAATGCAAATGTTTGTGGATTTTTTTACACTCCCTTCCTTCAAGCCTAATCCTATGCTAAACAACAACTACGTACAGTGAGGTCAGTGGAAAATGAGGAGACTCAGCAGCTTCCGGGAACAGAGCTTTGGCTCTTGGACAAATTCAGCATCGTGCCCTTCACTCCTTCTGAGTCAAAAAACTACACTCCAACAGAAGAATGAAATCTTTTAAAGTTGAAATATAATTGCTGCACATTCTCCATAGAAACCCTCCATTTAGTCAGCAGGATGAAAGATCGAGTTCTAGATGGTGGAGCTGAGGTAGAAAACCCCCAGAGACCTGATTCCGAGTTCAGTTTCCAAGGATGTCATACGGACGTACATGCCTTGAGATACTACATGAACTGCATGCCTCAGAGATTCCTCCTGCCACTACTCCATCTCTGTGAAATGCATCAGTGAAGATATTGAAGCTTTCTTGCTTAGCTGTGGACCTTTTGTGAAAGGGAAATATCAGAACATCTATGACGATCAAACTTACGCCAGGGAAGGACTGGCCTCCAGCCTTCCCACAATTAGTTTGTGTTGCAGGCTTCCCATGCCTGTGCCCGGACCTTCTCCCAAGTGTGGAATTACCCAGGCAACATCCCCTGGAAGGTCAACACCTGGATTTGGGTAGTCCACAAGTCAATAGTTCTCACTGACCAAAACATGAAGGGAGAGAAGACCTCCTCTGGAGGGACTTTGATGTATTTTTAATGTACCTAATGCAGACAGTGAGTGTTTTAGTAATGGATATGCTATTAACAGCTAAACTAATTGTGTACCAATTTGCTTTTCCTAAGTGCAATCTTAAATGTTTGTAGAATCAACATGGAATAAATAATTAAGTTTCTCTAATCCTTCCTGCCATTCTAGCTAATGATCAATATTTATGGTATAAAACTATTTTTTTGAAGAGCATCAAGCTTCCCTGGGTCTCCTGATTGCCTCTCTTTTCCACATCTTGTGCCTCCTGACCTGTGAACCGCCTAAGTTAGGCTTGACACAGTTTTCACTAGGGAAATAAATATTGGCTATGATGCAGGTGTCGGGGTGGGCACGTGTTATAAAAGGGCTTTTGATCAAAACTGACAGCAGGGAGACAGCGATGAAGAAAAAACCTAGGAAGGTCTCAGTGAAATCTGACAACAGTGACAAAAAATGGAGACGAAAACAAATCAAGCATATGTCTACTGCTTTGCAGATGTGTGACATGCACTACAAATTCATCACTGCTGTGTTTCTTCAGACCTGTGGCATAATAAATGTGTCTCAGTCCTCCATGCCATGTGTAAGACAGTGCTAAAGGGGTTGGTTCATGGCTCCAGTGCTGGTCCAGTACTGGACATACTGACCAGGCTAAATGACTGCTCTATTAGCACTGCTCAGTCCATCATGGACCTCTTCACACAGAGTAGCAGAAACAAAAATTTAAAAAGCTCTAGAACAAGTTGAAGTTCTTTTTCTTCCCTGACCTGAAAATTATTTGGATAATATTCAATGGAAACTTTTTGAGTTGCTATTTAGATTAAACCTAATATTTCAAATTAATAGTCCTGTTAACTTCATTGCACTCTCTTCACAACAGGAAAGGTAAATACTGGCAGGTCTGGCATCTCTGAAGGGAGGCAGGAATGTTGGGGCTTCAATTTCTCAAACGTAAGGAAGATTTGTCTTTCCATTTCGTGCTTTTTTGCTATTATCTATAATCGAGAATTCCACAACAAAATGTATTGTAACTATTTTTTGCTGTGCACTTTTTATGTTGTGCATCATTCATATTTATTTTAAGTGTTCTTGGGATAGTTCAGATGACATACAGCTGCCTTCCTCGCCCAACAATACCTACTCCTCTCATGTTTTGAATGCAGTGCAATCACAATGCTGAGCTGATGGGTGATGGGAGGATTATAGTCCTGGAAACAGACTGCAACGTCGTAAAAACAAGATCTTGTTCCAGTGGGATAAATGGTGCTGCATCACTTACAAACCACATTAGTTTAGAAAAAATAGATGAAGAATTTACAGAAGAGACAGGCCATTTCCATGCTTATTCTTTAAACTGTGGAATATCCTACTTAATCTTCTTATTAGTAACAAAGAGAGAGTGCAGCAGTTTTTATTTTTGTGATTGTGGTGCTCACAGGTGGTGAGCTATAAGACCCACAGAATGCCTGGTTTGTCCCTGTAGTATTTACAGTGCAAGAGAAAGAGAAAGAAGAAGAAAAGCTTTTCAATCCATAAGCTGAGAGCTCAAACGTGACAGGCTCCAAGATTCTTGTGTTTAGGAACCTCTGTTCTACCTGGAGCATGGCGATTCAGAGATTTTGATCCCGTGCTCACCTCCCCAAAGCACCCACCCCGAGGAAACTAAAACACGCCTCGCTTCATTCTGCTTTTTTGTTTATAACGAGATTGTTATTGGTGGTTGTGAGGGAGGTCTTTAAAGCTGCACTGTTGGCTGTGTGCTGAGGCAGTTTAAAGGACTACTGCCCTCAAAGTGGTCATCTTGGGCACGGTAGCCTCCAGCAAGCGGGAGATCACAAGTGCCATATTCTGGTATTGTAAGTATGGATTTTACACCCATGAGTGGGTGTCTGGAAAATCACAGGTTCCTCTGCTCACGTCCTGTGGATGCAAGGATGCACATTATGTGCTGGATTTCCAGCCTGGATAAACACACACTGCCTCACCTCTCCCATGCCCCCAGGTGATGGGGAAGGAATACCAAGGTAGGGAAGGAGGAGCAGCCTGGTTTAGGGATCTGGGTTCCCAGCTGGATTGGTGCACGTTGTAGGATGGGAACAAGCAGCCAGCACAAACCCCACAGGGTGCTGGTGCCTGCCAAACCCCTACAGAGCCCCAGTGGAGCTATGGCCTGGGGCAGAGCAGAGATCTTCAGAGCCATGATTAGAAAATACCTTCCCCATCACCCATCCCATCCTCAGTTCTTGAGATAAAATGCTAACAATTACACCAGGGTGAGCATTCGCTTTCATTCTCTGAAGGGTTAAACACACATTTTCATAAACCGGCAGATGGATTCCTTAATTTTTTCATCACATTATACTGATTTGCCACATTCTTTTTTATGTTTTTCCCTGGGTCTAGTTATTTACTTTTCCTTGTAGAATCTTTATCAACATTCAGATACTCAGAGAACACCTTTTTTGTTTATTTTACTTTTTTATTTGTATTCACTGTGATCAAAGTACTATTTAAATACTACTGCATGTGGAGATGATGTTGCTTCCAGACACAGAGAACTGGAGGTATGGAATGAGAGAATTAATAGCTGTTAAATAAAAGAGAAGGGGGGAAAATAGTTGTATCTTTTGCTTAATACAAGGCAAGCATAGGGTTAAAAAGTTCCAGATCAGAGATCTGATTAGCAAGTTCCTGCAGATGTGCCCACTGAGTAGGTGTTAATTTGGGAGGACTGGAGTATAAATAGGAAAGCCCAAGGCCGGGGAGGATTTTTGCTTTTTTCTCCTGTGTTCTTTTCTTTCATAAACTGAAGACAGGATAGTGCTAATCAAGTGCTGGAAGGTTAACTTGAAGAAAGTGAGTTGTAACTGTAATTTTGATGTCCGTTAATGTCTTATCTGACAGTCTGTGAACTGCAGGATGGAAGCTGGTGGTGAATTCTCTTTCATGGAAGGTATGTCACTCAGCAAACTCTTGTGGAAGATGGTATGAGGTTGCCATGACTGATTCTTCAAAGAGAATTTCCTTTATAGTATGTGTATTGGGTAGCAAAACCTAGTGAACAGTTGTTTTCTATAAGCCATAAGTTCTTGCCATAAGCTGAACTAATTTAAACCAAAATATAAGTTTTAAAGCTAGCAATGGATTTCTCCTGTTATTCAAGGCAACAGCTTAAAGTTGAATTTGTGGGAGAGTCTGGGAATCCAAAAGTGAGATTTTTGTAGGAAGAGGTAATAGCTTTTTATAGACAAATTCTGTTAAGCTTTCAGCTGTGAGAATAGCTGAAAGAAAATTGCCCTGAGCTTTAATGGAGAAATCCAGAGATATGGATCTGAGGCTTGGTGTCATGTGCTCCTCTCAAAAAACATGGGAATTGCTTTCATAAAAGCAATAAAAAAAGATGCCAGACTCCTTCCTCTTTCTGCAGCTACATGCATGCCTTTTGAAGTATGTCGTGAATTTCCTGGGTATGAGAAAGGTATTTACAAAGCATCAACTGCTTGCTCAGGAACGGCAAACCTAAGCCCCCAGGGATAGCTGAATAAATGACAGAAACCTCATACTCCCTGCTCCTGTGAGTAGGAGAGCCATCAAATTACCCGGTTCCAGTGGCTTCAACAGAAGCCTCCTGGCAGGAAATCCTGTTGCACAAACTTGTTTCCTTGTTGCTTCCTGTCCTGTAATTTTTTTCAGAAACAATCCAGTTCTTGAATGCTGTGAAGGACTGAGGGGACTGAGTTTTTGCTGTGTCTTGATTTATTCCTTGCCTGACTTTGCTTTCAGGTCCTTTGGAGAAATTCTAAAGCTATGCTTGTTCTCTCCAAGATGCTCTAGTGCTCTTTCTGCTTGCTCTGGAAAATTTGGAAGTATTGAATTGTGAGCTGATTGAATCTTCTGTGACTCAGCAATTGAGTTGTCTGTGAACAGAGCACAGATGTGAAAGAGGTGCTGACAAAGGGGGAATGTGTTGAGTTGTGACAATGCAAAAGGCAGTGAGAAAATGCAGGAGTTCACATCAGTACAGAAAAAGCAGCTCTTCAGGAGAGCAGAGCAGATTCTGCTCACAGCTTGTGAAGTTGTGCCGCTCTGATAATTGCTCAGATGTGCCTGGGGTGCGTGAGGGGCCTTTCTCTGGTGCAAAAGCAAAGAGGAGTTGCTTCTGTACATGTGACCGTATGATTCATGTATTGAAAGGACTGATCTTTTCTGGTTTTACATGTACATACACACACATATGTGAAGATACATATATAAAACAATATATATGTATATTTTATATATAAAAAATAAGTTCCTATTGACTGAATCATTGCTCTAAATAATTGCTGGGGAGATAAAAATACACATGTAGTAGATGTATGTCCACCTTGTTTAACAGTTGTATTCTCCTATAGCCCAAATGGCCTCAAAGCCCAAACTCCCTGAGGAGCAGTGGCTTTGGGGGATACACTGTGCGCGCAGGTCGTATTTAACAGTACTTCTGGATGATTTAGATTCAAATGCAAATGTCGCCATGTTCTGAACGCGCTGTAGAATGTCATGGAGCTACAGAGTTTGTAAAATAAAAGCAGATGCCCAGTTTATCGTGTTACGTGGAGAGTGGAAGATGACTGGACCACATGGAGAGAGAGAGAGAAATAAATGCAGCGTTCCTCTAATGGACTCCAACCAGTAAAAAGGAGCCCTTAGAGCTGCGGAGCTACTTTGCTTGTGGACTCTTTCTTGCATGTCTAGGCTTCTCAGTCCAGTTAGGCCTTTAGGAACAGCCATGAAACAAGAGTAATCTACCTAGCTTTCTACAGCCTCTGCTCCAAAGGCTCATCCGTAATCTTGCATTGATAATGGCTAGTGAAATTGTAAATGCAGGTCTTAAGACCACAATTTATCTTGTTAAAAAGTACAAAGCAATTCTCCAGTAAATGAATCAATGGCCAAGAAAAAACCCAATTCAACAAACCCCAAAAACTCCAGGAGCTGCAGAAATTATGTCACTATCTTTTTAAAATGCAGTAGCAATTCTTCTGATTGTTCAAGAATATTATGCTCTTGCTCCTGCCCTTCACTGCCGTTCATCTTGCCCAGATATTGCTCATTCATTCACAAACACATTGTAGTTAATTTTATAGCACGTGATGCATGCCAGCACATATTACGTTCTGGGATACCTATGCAATATAGCAATCTCTTCAGACTGCTAAAATACACTTTCACTGACATCGATTTTTGTGCTTATCAAGCCAAATGAAAAATCCTACCAAAGAGGAATGCAATTTGCTTTTTAATAAAACTTCAATGGAAATCAATAGATCATTGAAAATCTCCTTTCAATGTGATAGTAATTAAAGCTATATACTACTGGAAGCATTAAAGCTTTAATACACTTTCATCCATATTTATATAACTTATATTTAATCTTTGTACTCACAGCAAGAGCCTCCAGAGTGATTCCTCACCCTGCTTTTTTCCCCCTCCCCTTCTCCCTGTGTGAAAGGTATAGATAATGTTAGCAAAGCCACGGAAATTGAACAAGATTTAAACCTTATTAGCTGTAATTCATATAATTATCATATTCAATAAATTTACTTTCAACTAAGCATGCAGAAATAAGTGTTTCATTAAGAATGATGAATATTTATGTCTTTTCTACCTCCTACCTTTGGGTGCTTTACAAATATTTGCATATGAAGACACTGTTTTCTTTTATAACAAAGAACAAAAGCCTAAGGAGAGAAGAAAACCCAGCTCTGTGATACCACCTGTACCACTTGCAGAGTACAACTTCTAGTACTAGAAAAGTTTAGCTAACACACATCATAAATTGCCATGAATCTCTTCCATGTCCTCATAGAAATAGTTTCAGTGGAAAGCTCGATTCTCCTCATGTTACAAATCTGCAGACAGTTGGGAGGGGGAATTTGTTTAAATACAGTGGAATCTACAGGATTTTTATCAGTATTACATTCATCTATACAAAGTGCTTACTTCTGTAAACTCTTTCTGTACCTGGATAATGTTTTTCAATACTTTTTTCCAGGCAAACATTGTCCTTAATATTTAGGATATGACAAACTGCCTTGGAGGTTATGGTGCTTTGGTTACGCATAGTTGTACAGAGTGATTAAACTACATAATATTTATAGTCTGAAATCTCTAAGCAGGAATTATAGTTCCTTACCAAAGAAAATACAAAAGTGCTTACTTGTCATGTTTTGACCTTCAACTACAAGGTTGTTTTATACATTTAAAAGCTGCATTTTACAGTTGTCATTTATACGGTGTCAAAATTTCAAAATTGTTTATCAGCATTTATTGGGTCAAAAAGCACCTATGATCGTTGTATTGCAATATGGGAGAAAGCTTTTTCTAAGACTGCTAGAAATCTATGTTAATACCTAAGATTCTGTCATAAATCTAGACAAAGCTAACGAATACCATTTTGTTTCAGGTATGAATGATCCAAGTCAGGATGTAATGACATTGAGGTTCCTTCCAGCCTGGTTCTTCTTGCCAAGGTCGTACACCGGGCAGTACTTCACAGCACGGTGGCTGCGCTCAGAATCGGGCACAAAGTATGCACAGCAGTCACAAAAGTGAGACAGCAGCTCTTGGGTCTTAATAGCACGCTGCAGGTATAGGGCAAAGGCAAGCTGAAGGTGATGAGCAATTCCCAGCATGTCTAGCTTCCAAATGAAGCCTAAAAGGATTTTAATTTGCATGCCACAACTCTGCTGTTAACCTGCAACTTCTAGGCTTTCACTGTGAGATTAACAAGCAGGAAGGAGGTTCTAGCTTGGGGAAAAAAAGGACTTGAATTCTTCTGTCAGAAATTATAGCAACCCTGGACGTAAGAATCATTTATTGGTGTTTTTGAATGCCTTTTGTTCATTATCAGAGTACATGTAGCCTGTCAGTTGCTTCTCTTATACCCTACTGTTACCCAGCTAGCTATTATGCCCATCTGTTGTTTTCTTTAGAACTCTGGAAAAGTCTCCTGTATGCATCAAGTCTGTGACTGCTTTTCATTTGTCTTCTACTTTTGAACTTCCAGAATTTACCATAAAAACCAGGTGTGAGTTCATTTTCCTTTCTAGAGCACTGCCTTAAGGGCAAACAATATCTGAAGGAAACTTAAATAAAATAGAGCTGGTAAGTCAAGTGACGTGTATGCTCATCCTGGTAGTATTAAAAATCCCAGTTTAACAAGAATAGTAGAGCAAGTTACTTTGGTGGTACTACATTAGTTACAAACTGTCTCAGAAAATTGGTCTGGAATTTCCCCCTCCCCACAAAATGTCAGCAAATGAAAGAAGGGTGTATTGGGATCAAAAAAATCTTGAGCAAAGGGCTTCTGCTTGACAGGAGCATCATACACAGGAGTAGATGGACCCATAGGTTTTAGTTCAGTTGGCTAACATTTGAAATACCCTTTGGCTTCACTGAAAAGTGCTCCTCAAGGAGGTCTTTAATTCCCATAAACCACACAATGAGAAGTCAGGGAATCCTCTTCATATTTCTCAATTAACAGTTCAGTATCTCAGAAAGACAACTGTTAAACTGCTTCAATCTATCCAATTACACCAGCAATATAGTTCTGATGGACGGGCTGTTACATGTGTCAGGAATATATCAACATGTTTCCCCAGTTAACAGAAATATTGCCAATGGACTAGCAGACCATAAAATTATGTCAGTCCTAGCAGTGATTCTCTCGACAAGGCAACTAATGTTTTTACTTCTGTTCCGTAGCTCATATCTGCTCAACACCAATAACTTTCTGCTTGACTGCCTAGCTGTGTGCCACCCAGGTGATCCTCCAGGAATAGCACAAGATGAGCAAATGTACTGGTGAAAGGGGCTATTCTTTGCCATCTGGTATGCATTGTTTGTGTCCTGTTACAAGTAACTTGTATATTCTTCTTAAAACCAGAAAGCTTTTGAGCTTTTACTCACTATTAATGCAAATCTACCAGGAGACTTTACTCATTTAAAGCTGATTTGAGATAGAAAATGCTTAAGCCTTCCTATTCCCACTTTGATCAAAAGCAGACCTTTGAATCCGTCAATATGAAATCAGCAGTGCTTGCTTAGCGAAGAGAAACCCTGCATATTGGACATAATGTTATTTAGAGGCACTGTCAGGGTTAATGGCCTAATAGATAGAATTCTGGATTAGAAGATTAAAGATCATGACTAATTTCGGGCAGTTTGAATAGGACAGAGTACATGTAAGAATGGATGCTTTAATTTACTTATAGTAGGTCAGATCTGGGAAAAATTGTTAGCATTGGTCCAGATGGTGTTATTCTCCACACGAGTCAATATTCCAAGCTTTTTCCATAAGGATATGGTATCCACTGAAAAGTCTCGTTGGTCAAAGAAATAAGGCATAGCGTATGCTCAGAGGAAGCCACCTTTCTACAGTCACCTGTAGTCTCCCCCCTGTTCTCCAAACCTATCAAAGTGTCCTTTCAGGCAGCAGTATCAGAAAGCAGCTGGCCATCGGCTCTGCTGCAGGTGAAAGGAATGAGGTTACCTGCTAGTGCACTTTTAGCAGCTTCACAGAACGTCTTTCTGCAACAGCTGCTGTTGCAGAGAGCAGAAACCTCTCTGAAGAAAAGCATTGCCTGAATAACTGTGCACTGTGTTTTCTGCTTTGCTTCAGAGCTGCTGTGTAATGTGCAAAGTGAGAGTGTTCTCATTTTGTCTCTTAGGGGAAATCTGGGTAACTGCCTCAACCAATTATTCAAAGCCACAAATCAGGAAATGTAAATGACAGAACACGTTGGTGCCAATTGCACGCAGAAAGAGACGAGTAAGGAAGCTATGTATAGAACTTGAATTAATATAACCCCTGCAAATGCAAGGCTGGAATTAACTTGCAGGATGCTGAAGTACCCTCCAAACATAGCAGAAACAGTGCAGTTTCCTCCCATCTATACAAACTTCTGGAGATGCCTACATATTACACAGATATAGTGGAAATACCCTACACAGAAAATAGATAATACGATCTAAAGAGTATTTTGTTTTCCTTTCTCGTAGCCTGACGATAGAGTTGATAGATTAGATCTTTCCATTAAGCAACATGCAATAATATTTGTTTTGTTTATTTTGAGGCAATTTGTAATACTCTGTCTACTAAAGGAATGATAATTTCGACACCTTTTCTGCCAAGCACTCAAAGTAATATGCAACAGTTTAAACCACGGCAAAGTTATGTTTGCCAACATCACTTCGAAGAGATGTCTGGACATGTTGCGTGAAAAACCTGAATAAACAGAGCTGAATGGAATAATTCAAAAAAAAGTAAGAATTATTTTAAAAGCACCACTGAGGTACAGGAGACACATTTGGAAAAGATTTTATTAATCGTGTATCTGGTTGTAGTTAATTGTCATAGTAGCTTGCACTTTTGCATCATGAAACTTTCCATAACCTCCCACTTTTCCCCCACCCTCAGACTGGAAAGGTCATCGCAAAAAGCTGTTTAAACTGTATGTCCTGTTCACTTATTCACTCTTTTGTCCTGGTAAAATATGTGCTTGTGAGCAGGAACCTACTTTTGAAGGTCTGCACTTCAGTTTAGTGCTGCAGTGGCAATAATTAGGGGATCGTTTAGAAAGACAGATATTTAGTGTATTCTCCTTTTTTTTGCCAGCATCTGCAACTCTTTTCCAGCAATTTTATTTTACAGTAGTGCTGCCCTCTGAATTACCAAAAAAAAAAACCAAAACCCCACGCCAAAAAACCTAGCTATGCTTGGCTATATGCACAACTTTCTTCTGCTTTGTAAATTCTTTGTCGACCCTAAATTCAAAACTCTCGATTTCCACCTCTCCTTCCTCCATCTATAAACCTGAAAGTAGCGTATCTTGTCCTGCACAGGCATGCTGTAGAGAAAGATACCGAGTTTTACAGCATAACTGGTTGTGGAGAAATGTAATATGTTTGGGTGTCAACTACTAAACTATTCATAGGATTGAAATCACAGCCTTTTACATGCATTGAATCTGTTAGGCAAGAAAAATTCCAGTCACACTGTCACACACTATGTATTCAGCCAAGTGTCCTATTTTGCGAAACGCTGATAGAAGGCTGGGGTGGGAAGGGATCACAAAAAGCTTATGAAGCTGCAGAACAAATTTCAAGTGACACATTTCTGAAGCAATGCAAACCACAATACACAGCTAAGAAAAGAAAGCGAGAAATGTTTTTCCTGGCTATGAAGTCATTGTAAGTTTTATAGCTCGTGAACAGAATAAAAGGCAGAAGGCTTAATCTTTGAAGAGATAAGGGTGAATTTCATATTGAGATGAAGTAGTGCTTTTTAAGTCAAAATACTTTGTCATAGTATAATTTTATGTGTGTTTCTGCATGCAGTAACTTACTGAATCCCAAGCTATTTGAGAATTGCTTTAACTGTTAAGCTAATGTGCGAATTATGCCTCTCTGAAAGTTCTGTGTAACCACAAATGAAACCAACCATAACAATTCGCTTGCAGTTTCAGCACTTTAGCTACTCTGTATACTTAACAGAAGCTGCATTCTGTGTACCATCGGGTGCTACACACAAAGAGCAGAAAGCAAACAAGTCTGTCCACCCACTCCCTCATTTTCATCTCTCTTCAGCAAAGTGTACTGAACTATACCATGCATCCATGCTTTGCGGTAGAAACGTTAGGGCTGCTGTATTAAAAGTTCCGTGAAAGGTTTTTCCTGCTGACTTCTTCAGGCTTGAGAATAAGTAGTGCACTTCAAGTCTTTCTCTGATATTCTAGGTTCTGCTCTGAAACATTGCTCCCACTTTGGTAAAAAAGATTACAGTAAATCGCAGTGCTTCTGTGGTATCCAGATCAGGAAATCTGTATGGAGCTGCATTTAGTTTTCATCTGCGCAGTTATATAAATATTCAGTAAAACTGAACATGATTTTTCTTGTTAAATATTTTTATTCTTTATTACACTCAACTAGGTAGTTTCTTCCTTACTGGAAAAAATTTCCATATGTGGTGCAGGAGAGAGCAACTTTCAAAGAATTTAAGTATGTCAAAATCTTTTATAAAAAAAAAGGCATTCTATAGATTTGATATCTTTACCCAAATGACGTTTGGCGTTGTCTATGATCTTTGTATTTTAAGCTTGTTACAAAATGTACTGCCATGTCAAACTTGGAACAAGTTTCAGTTCTCCTCTTCAGGAGCTAGCTAACATCTGCTGCACGAAGGCGTGGATTTCAGACCAGAAGCCCAGCTTTCATCTTGCCTCCCATCTCGAGCCTTAGATTTTGCCAAGAGATCCTGCCCTTTCCCCACGTTTCAGTGGGAGCTGTTAATTGGGCTGAGACGTGATGGTATCGGAGCGCGCTGAGGTGAGCAGCTCTGCAGTGGCAGCAGCCTGCTGGATGCCAGCTTGGCACTGCATTTCTCCAGGCTTCATTTATTTTTCTGGGCTTCATTTATTTCTTCAAAATCCCGGTGCTTGTCAGGAGGCTGCTGCCAGGCGATGTCAAAGGACTCGTGTAAAGGCTTGGGAGGAGTTCAGCCGCGCCGTGGCCTCCTTGTGCCCCCTACCCTGGCACTTCTTTCATGAAATCTTTAATCCTTCTGTCGTGATACCCCTTGCTCGGAGGACTCGAGGGACGGTGACTGGGCCTTCCCCTCCCGTCGTCCCTCCCGGGGCGTCCGCGTCGCCGAGCAACGCCCAAAATGGCGGCGCCCGCGCCAGGCCCGCCCGTTCCTCCGGCCGGCTGCGAGCGCGAGACTCCCGCTCCCAGGAGGCCCCGCGCGCGGGAGAGCGGCGCCGCGGGAAAGGGCCGAGGGAGGGGATTTACCTGCGGGGAGGAGGGCGCAGGTAGGGCGCGGCGCGGAGGCTGCTGGGACTTGTAGTTCCGAGCGAAGGGCCCGTTCTGGGAAGCTGCGCGTCG
>Ga0065711_1030866_pt1 | contig 31188 bp, 13 predicted proteins | sample Hoacrofraction12_FD_59098 | JGI IMG/M metagenome (GOLD analysis project Ga0065711, IMG submission 59098) | Hoatzin crop microbial communities from Cojedes, Venezuela - Epithelial fraction 12 v2 (version 2) | ecosystem: Host-associated > Birds > Digestive system > Esophagus > Crop | place... | reverse complement strand
CCCAGTAGCTGCCGTGGTTTGGATTTAGTACCAGAAGAATGTTGGTAGCACTGACGTTTTCAGTCGTTGCTGTGAAATCCAGGGCTTTTTCCAGCCTCCCGTGCTCAGCCGATGGGCAGGTGTGCAGGGGCTGGGGGGGCACAGCCAGGCAGCGACCCAAGCTGGGCAATGGAAACGTTCCGTACCACGGACCGTGTGCTCCGTTCAGGAATGGGGGCTGGATGGGGGGCAGGGATCCTCTTTTTTTTCCCCGTGAGCTCGAACTTTTCTGTGAGTTTGATTTTTTTTTCAATAGCAAAAAATGGGAGAAAAGAACACGAACACAAACTTGTTTAAATATTCACATGAATATTCACATGAACAGGTCTGCATTATTTTCTAGTTATTGCTTCCATGAGGAAAATGGTGCAAGTTATGAAAATGAGACAAAGTTCAAAAAGCACACAGTAATAAAAGTATTAGGGAAAAATTCTGAGTTTACAATCTGCTGCTGTTCTATTAAATATGATTATCTAAAGCCTATTTTCAAGAGTTTGCAGTTCCAATTCAAGTAGACTAAAATAATTGATTAATTATATGCCAGCTAACCATTTATTTTATTTCATAAACCAAATCAACCAATTTTCTGATTCAAATACGTTGAATATCCAGTGGCATCCCATAATTCTGGAATAGAAGGCAAGGATATGAAGATCACTTTTTGTCTAAATAGATTTAAACAGCTGGGTATCTGAAACTCCGTTTGTCAGACGCTCTAGCACATTTCCAAGAGCCTACAATTCCTTACCTGCTACAGGACAGATCTCGCTGTTTCTGTCCTGAACATTTGCTGGTGTTCAAGTGTTTCTGTTAAACCTTTCAAGATAATCCTAGTTTAACTCACTAACTGATACCACACTAGTACTGGTACTTGGACTTCCAGAAGGTTGGAGTCTGTTGTCTTTTTGCCTAGAAACCTACTGCAAATATTTCACATGATGTGAGCAGTTGCTCTGTAAACCCAGACCAAAAATAATGCTCTATGGAGGTGAGCTTTGTCGCCAGGTTTTGGGTCAAAGCTGAATGTGAACTTCTCTGGAACTCAGTGGTTGCAGGAGGTTTTGATTTATAGTCAGCTGGTATTCTCAGGTATGCGAGATGAGATGAGGATGGTTATTACTGTCACAAATGACAAAGCCAAAGGTGAACAAGGGAATTTCTTGATGAAGCACTGCCTCACATTTTGAACTTTAAAATGGAAAAAAAACCCCAAACAATTAATGTCTTTTATTTATTTGCTACAAACGTTTTACTTGCATAGCTTGATTAGCCCTCTCAATATTTTTGACTTTTGGGTTTTTGACAGTTTTACAGTGAAGTCTTAACTCCTTCAAGCCACTGCATAAGGTGGTCTACAAATGAGGGACACCAATATCGCTGGATCTCTGTAATGAATGACGCATTGCACTTCAGGCGTGACTTGGAAACTCAGGAGAAAAGTAGAGGTGGACACATTGCTTAGCAAGGCTGATGCCTTTGAAATATGCTGAACTCACAGTGCAACTTACTGCTCTGTGCATGCACCTGTATGCCTTTTAGCTTGAGTTAGACTTGCTGTAGTCTTGGCTTCCTGCTTGACTTCCACAGATCTGAAAATCTAGGATGATAGGATAAATCACTGTGTCTGTGCTTAGATAACATTTGTCAGCATCTCCAGGGAAACTTACTGGTAAAGAAGTTGTGAATCTCCAGATGGGTATTAATACACAGAACTAATGTGATGGAACCACCCTGTCTCCTAGCACTTTAAGAATGATGATTCAGATGTGTCCAGTGGTATAAGCATACCTTTCATACCTCATGAAAGGTCAGGTTGTCTTCATAAGAAGACTTTCTTTTCGAGAATTATGCTGCACATTCCACTAGAAAGCTTTGCATAATTGTAGATTATAGGTTCTTCTGAACAAACATAAGGCAGCATAACCAAATTAGTTTCAGTGCAATGACTTATTTTTACTTTTTCTGCTTTCTACATCTGGCAATTTTTTCTGAAGTGCTATAGGTCTAGGACAGTGCCAAGAAATTCTTTTTCAAGTTAATATCTCTGTCTCATATGTCAGAAAAACAACTGTGGTTTACTTAGTTTGCTACAGTGCTGTATGGGTGTCTATTTTAAGCGATCCTTCATGTGTTCTTTAAATATGCAAATAGCATAATCCTTGTTTTTAAAGAAATAGTTACACATACTAATTCAGGATAAAAATGTGACCTTACTGCAGCCTGATGAAAAACATCAAGCCTGCCTCCCTACAGTATTCAGTTTTTACCAGAAGAACTCTGTTTACTTAACTGAATTTAAGCTGTGATTAAAGCAGTGTAGGAAAAAACTGTCACAAACATAGCTCATACACCATAGATGTACTAATTACATCGTTTTTTATCATCAGGAAGAAGGATAAAGCACTACATATACTTAGCACCTGGTAATAGAGACAAAACTAGTTACTGCCATTTGCAAACTGGCCACATTAGGGCAAGGAATTCTTAAAACTTACAAGGGGACCAGCAGAATGAAGGTACATTGGGTAAACAATGTGCTGTAATAGGAGCTCTGGAGAAGAGATAGTACAGGAGATAAAGTGCTGCTTTGGTGTCATGTCAGCCATCCCATTCTACAATCTACATTCTACAATTCTACATCCCCTATGAAAATACACAGGAAAATCTGATTTCTGGAGCATATAGGTGTCTGTTAGATGAACAGAATTCTTCATAGCAAATAAAACCCTACTGCTTTGAATGGTGGTTTTAATAACAAAATGGGAAATGTAAGTGGTCTGTGCAATGTTCTACAAAGATTAAAGGTGACAAATATATTTGGGTTCAACAGATTGTCCTATGGTGAAAAATAACTTTGTACAATAGTTTTAAGTGCTGAATAAAATGTTTTGAGACAGAAATTTCCTACAAAGGAAAAATTGAAGGAGGCATGTTTCCAGTGCAGGGTGCATATATTTGACATACTAAAATTCACGAGTATTTAATTGTTGTATTCATGAAAGATCTGCAGTGAGCTCTCTGCAGTTTTCAGCCAGTGTCCTGTCCAATTACACTATTCTGAGCTAAATGTTTCAAGAGTCGCAAGCAGCTTCTGCTGAATGATTGCCCATAGTCAGCCATACCTATCTGATTGCCAGTGACTTCGCTGGCTGAAGCACCGCGTGCCCTAGGAGCATTTACCCCTAGGGCTTGGCTCACACTGTCCATACCCCCGCATGATGTGCTGCTCGTTGGCAAAGGCAGGTGACCGCAGAACTTGCAGGAGCCTCAGCTCTTGCCTGGCAGTTGAAATTTGACGTTGATCAGCATCATCAGTACAGGGTTTGTCTTTTCCCGCTCCAGCTTTTGGAATGCCCTTAGATCATCCATATTTAGGAACTCTTAACGGCTTCGTGTACGTGTGGCTACATAGCATTAAAAGGTCTGTCAGAATCTTACCCTCGATCTCATAGGTACAGCATTATGTTATCACCCAACAGCATGCAGTGGTGGGGAGGGAAAACTCTGGCTTTTCAAACAAAGGTAAGCTGAGGATAATGTAGTTTGGATCACAAGCTGGATATACTGGTAAAAGCTAAATTTCATCTAACCTTTAGGCATTGCGCTTTCTTTGTGCCTATCTTTGGGAAGAAACAAGAATGTAATAGATCATAAAGATGATAATGTTCCTGCCCATAGATTTTCTGTCTTTTATTTAATGTGTCATGACTGGTGGACTCAGATAAATTATTTTGTAAATGTAATTATTTCTTCATATCAGTATTAGGAAAGAGAAGTAAACAGGATTCAGTCTAATATATGAGACACTTTAGAAGATGATTTGAAGCAGACCGATTACAGTATATCAATCTTAATTACAGTATATATAGACTAAATAATATGAAATATTAGTCTGCTGTTTTCAGACCAAAGAATCAATACACAGAATGGAAGTTAATTTTTTCCATGCATTTAAGTCAAGAAATAAAGACAGGTTTATGTAGTTTTAGGACAGTTCTGGAAGTTGACAATTAAATTAAAACAACCAAAATCCCATTCCTCCAAAATGAAAGCATGAATCTTCAGAACTAAGCACTTGACTGTTTTTGTTTTTAATTTGAATTTTTAAATATAGTCTGTTTTTTCACTTGCTTCTTGCAGTGCTAAACAAAAGCATAAATAATTTAATTGAAAAATTAAATTAAGGCGAATCAATTTGTGACAGATTTGTGAAAACATATAATGGCTCTTACACCATATTAAGCAGCTATACTTCTTATTTAAAAAACAGATTCCCTACATGATCAGAAGTAATATTTCTGGAATCATTCATTATTTTGGTTTACTTCTCTGGCTCTGGAATTCCCTCTTCTTATTGACACCCTAAAACTGTATCTGTAAAGCTCAGCCCTGTGTCGTGCCCTGCAGAAGATTCCAATTCAAACGTGCAGCTTCTTGACACACAGGGAAAATATTCTCCATGCTTTAGCCCTTAGACTTGCAGCCTGTTTTTTCTCCGAGTTCAGGATCGAAACTCTTTTCACGTGTGTTGCTCCTGGGCACTGAATATAAGTTTCAGTCCTTGGTCTGTAGAATTTTACGATTTGAAGTTATGCCCCGAATATGTCATGGTGCTCTTCATGCTCTCCTCCCTTGGCACACCAGCTGCACTGCGAGCACCACGCTACCTGCGGTTACAGAACGATTGGTCTCAACATCCAGCAGAATTTCACAGAGAGCTAATATGTTCAGGTTCAAGTTTCTAAAAAATAATGTAGGAACCAGTAACTAATAAATAGGATTTCACTGTGGTGTGAAGTGGTGGAAAAAGTGAGGCAGGGTAATGCAGGCAAGCTGCCAAATAGGAAAGTCAGATTTTTCAGCACAGACAAGACTCTTAAGCCTACAACTATACTAGTAAACAGAATTTTCTGGCGTTCGGTGGAATGGTATGCCAGAGCACATGTCCACACAGCTAACTATTCTCACATCACAGGCAGAGTGCTTATTGGGAACAGTCTGTGGCCTGTGCTGTCGCCGAGGCTGTGGCCAAACATGTGGGTGGGTGCTGCCTGCCCACGCCAAGTCTGCAGAGACCACGCAAACCAGTCACCAGTGTGACAGCTGTGTGCGAATGTGGTGGCCGAGGCAGACGCCCTGCTTAATTCACTGTTACGGTTTGATTGTCTGAAGGATTCACACTTAAGCAGAAAGGAGGTCCAAGCAGATTTCAACCAACAAAGCCTAAAATTACCCCAAGTTAATTTTAATCTCTTGAGAATTGTGTGTGCAAGTTCTGTGGCTTTCTGGTACACAGCGTCTGGAGGCATGCATGCATGCATGCTGGGCCAAGTTAATCAGACTCGGGGACAGCACATTGCCCATTCAGGAGCAGCTGGTGCCACTGGCTTGCTCTGCCAGCGCTAAAGCATGGTGTGGCTTCGGCTGCCTCCGGGCTGGGTGTCACAGCGAGTCACAGATGTGACCGTAGTGCTGAGCATGCCGCCTCCAACCTGCTCCAGTCCCTCCTCACATCTATTTACTGCATCATGGCTTCTCTGAAGGTCAGCCATCCCAGCTCCAGAGCACTCAGATTTTGTGACTAGGATTTGGCATTTAAATTGCTTGTATTTTATTTTCAAGACAAGATTTTTGCTTTTTCTTCTTGAGTATTAGTTGTTTAAAAATGTCAATTTCCAAGCAAAAAATTTTATTTTTTTTCCTCTCTCTGTCTCTGTATACACACACAGAGAACTATTTTTCTCTGTACTCTTTTCTTATACTGAGGATAGGCATACAGGTTGGAGTTATTGGTTCATTCGTTCAGCCAATTTTGCAGAACTGTCCTTGGCATTCAGGGACAAATAATTCTTTCCAATCAGCAAAAAGGAAACAAAAGAGATAATCCAATACTGCATTAGATTTGCAAGCAATTCAAGGTCTTATCAAGACTAAAGATCTCTTCTCAAAGAGGTGTAGAGGTTTCTGAAAGAAATATATAGAACATTACAAACTTGAAGCAATAGTTGTAACAGTGGAGACAGAGCAGAGGAAGGATATGATTACATTTCAGATTCTGATGACCTTGATGCTGTAATTATGAGGAAACAGTTCGTTATTGTTGTGTCTTCAAAAAGACAATAATTGCCTCTACATTTCTTGATTGCCAGGAAAAGGGATTTGGATACTCATTTACCAATTACTTGGAAACACCTAATGCCAAGGTTAGTTGCAAATTCTGAGTTCAATTTGCTGAAAGAAAAGCTACCAGCCTTAGGCCAAGATAGTCTTACAAAAAAAATTAAGACATAGTTGCAATTTCCTATCTACCAACAGATGTAATCTTATATTTTTTTCTGCATAATAAACAATTTCCCTCAATTAAGAGTGAAATACGTCAGTGAGTTAACATGTAAGGCGGGAAGGAATTGCTTAGGAAAAGATAAAGGGACAAGGCCTGAAAGTGCCAACCATCCTTTCTTCCTGTCGGTTTTAGTGCTCAGCATTCCACAAGGTTTGACTGGGGCCAGATTAATCATTTGCATTTAAATGTCTGCATTATTTCACTCCAGTTAAGAGATGTTGTGCTTTAGCATGAACGGAAGCCTGAATAGAATTGCATCGTGTAGAGTGAGAGCACAAAAAGTAGTCTAAAAACCAATCAGATACCAAAACTAAATACTTTCTCCTACCTGCTAATATCTACAGAATTTTCTTTGAACTTCTAAATATAGAAAAGATCAATTTAAAGACAACATAAACAGAGGTGGCAGTCAGTGTCTGCTATGAATCTGTTAGAGTAGTTGTACGTCACTTGGACAAAACTCATATTAATCTCAAATTCTGTGTAAAAAAGAGAAGTAGGCGTTGAGGTAGCTTTCATCGCTGGCTTGTGCTGGTGGCCAGCGTAAGGTCTGTGTATGAGGAATTTCTAAAGGCAGGTTTAGGTGGAACTGGACCCTACTGGCAACATGAGCTGGCCAGACATGAATTGACTCTGGTCAAGAAGCCATGTACTCTGCGAGCCATTGTCTACTACAGCAAGCGCTCCCTGCCGCACCCACATGCTTCTTCCCTTTTTGATACTTTTTAAAGAAAACATTGAGCCTTTTAATTTTTTTTTTTAAGACAATACCCTTAAAATGAAACAAAACAGAGCACCAGGTGGGAGATTCTACCTCCCCTTGTATGACTTCCTGTAGTTTCAATTGCCTTAAGGAGTGAATCTTGCTCTTTTTCATATATTCACTGACATGGTATAAACCAGCAATAACCCTGCTTTGCAAAAGCCTTAACCTGCATAGCAAGAATTGTACCTTGTAAAGCTAGATGCATCTGTTTCCAGGAAAAATAGGTAAAACTGCCAAATGGGTTTATAAAGGTTCACTTCCTTTTCCTACACCTCTCACTTTATAACTCTAAAGACCTATATGGAAAGGCCTTCCACAGAGCTGCGTATTTGAAACACTGAAATATATGTATATGAAACTTTCTGATTATTTGAATCATACAGTAGAATGCTTTTGCTAAAAAAGTGAAATACCAGAATAAAATAATTCTTTAGACACAGATTTTGAGTTAGATGCACATTTGCAGCATTTTAAGGTTTTCAGAGTTCCTTTGATTCCAACAGCCTGACTCAAACACTTCATGTTAGCCATGTGTCTGAAGTACTTTGTTAAATGTAGACCTAAACAAGAATTCTTTGGCTAAGAAAGACTCATCCAGTCTTCCATTTATGAAATAAAAGAGGTCTTACCTCAGCCCTTGCTCTTCTGAGAGACAGAAAATTCCTGTTTCTGCTTCTAAAAAGACTGGTGTCAGAGAAGTTTCCAAAGAAGTGATGAGCTGTAACAAAACATACTCCTTGTGAGGTGAAGTTCATAGTCAAGAGAAAACAGAGTTTCCAGGTCTCCTGTATTAAGCTTTTCAGGTAAAAACAAATCTTCTAGTACCAAAACCAAGATTCAGACACTGGTCCTGCAAACAAATATGAAAATAAGGGTGGTTTCACATGTCAGTATTCAACTCTACAAAGTTGCTAGACTTTGCAAGCCCTTGCCAGACGTAACGTTTAAAAATTTCCATCCCTTTAAGGACCAATTATTTTTAAAAAATTTGCTGAATATTAGAAATAATAAGGACTTTGCTTTATGTAAGGAGAAGGCTTAAATTGATTTAAAAGACATAAGAATACTTTTATCTATGGATTCAAAACCAAGTTCATCAGACTAAATGGAAATTTATCTTTTGTTCAGGCTCTGGATCAGGCTTGATTGCCGGTTTGATAGCAGAGGAAGTGTTTTTACTGAGAGAAACTTACTGCAAACAGCCACAGTTTTAAAAAGAAAGAATTACAGTTCTCTGCAATGAGCAAGAACGCTCAAAACGGTGCAGTAAAATTGTAATTCTGAGCAGATTTGCACTGGCATTCATTCCTCTCATTTGGAGATGCTTGGATGGGCTTACAGATACCATCGCTGCCATATAAAACCCAGTTTTAATCCCAGGAATCCCAGAGGTTTATCAGATAATGCAGTACTAAACTATATCTTATAATAAGCAAGTCTGGAGTTAAAAAACCCAGCTTTTGCATCCAGCTGGTGGTCTCAGACATTTCTCTGGTCCTCTTGTGTCCATCCAGGATCATGCCTAGGCTTTTGGTGAGCTCTTTGCTTCTTCCGCTGATTCTGGAGTTCCTACTACCTTCAGCCATGTTACTTGTTTTCACCAAACCCCGAGTTTGGCAGTTACATTCTACCACAAAATCCCATTCAGCTCTTCATAAAAGGGATAAGTAATACAAGCTCTGCTGAAGACCTGATTTTTGGCTTTTTTTTTTGTCAGCTGGTTGTAACTGTAGGCAACTCAGTGAGGCCATGTGCCTCAAGGGCTTCCAAAACCTTTGCCTCCCCTGGGCAAGGAGATACAGTTTGTCTTAACTGTTCCAGATAGTTACTAGAGATGAGTATTGCTTAGCTATATTGCATTGATGGTCATTCTTAGAGCAGGGAAGCAGTAATTAATTGATCCCATCTGTATCTACAGACACAGGGCAGAGGGTGATTTATAGTGACCATTGCTACAAAGCAGCAGAGGGCACATGATTAACAAGTCAGCCCTGATGGGCTATAGTGGTGTGGAGAGACAGGCAGAACTGAGAAGGCTTTCCATAAGAATGTTAATATACAAGTGAAGCTATTGCAATGAACATACTATAGCTTGAAGTTTGAATACAGAACGTACACGTAACCTTGCTATGCTGTTCAACTGTAAGAATTATTTCATGATAAAATTCGTCCAAATACAGAGACATTGAAAATAGTATCTGAAATTACTATTGCGTAACTTTCAGTTAGAAGGTCACATCACCTCAGAAAAGTAAAGCACGTTCTATCAAGGTTTACTGCTCAAAATCGAACCAGAGATTCTCTGTCAGTGACCTATGTTAGGAAGCACAGAGTGCAAGGTATTACAGTGCACATACTGAAGTTGTCTTTCATTATTATTTTTGGAGTACCTATTATTCTGATAGGTTATTACAATTACATATTTGTGAAAGCACAATATAACTTCTTCTGACTGTTACAAAGCTGCCAATATTTACTGTAAGTAAGGATCTTCTAGAGGTCAAAGACTGTTCAAAACTTACTCTCATAATTGTCACCATACACGGTCAGAGTTATGATCCATATTGTGTAACATTTTTATTCTGAATCATTTGGGTGATGTAAGGGACTTTAATAGGATTTGCATTAGAGTCCTCCAAATTAGTATTTTTGGAAGTTGTCTTCTTGACGTTGGGAAGCCCACCAGAGAGCCAAGTTCTTCCAATTCGCTTACTTAATCACAAAACAAGATCTGTGGACAGTTTCTTCTTTCTGTAAGGCAATTTCTGCAGTATTGAATTACATAGTTTTGATGCATTTCATTGTTTGTTTCCATAGATGTGACTCATTGTATCACAAAAGAAGCATTTGAAGGACAAATGCAGAACTGTTCTCGTTAGTGGTGGCAGTTTTTCCCAGTTTTCCTGGGGTTAGTACTTGAGTACAGTCACTGATCCTAGACTGATTGATGAATTTCTCCTCGTGAAGATTGGACATCTGTTCATCAGATTTTAAATTGGTCTTTCTGAATATTCTATACATTTTGAATAGAAGTCTAACCAATTCTGTAAGTGGATTCACTTGATCACAAATCTGCTAAGAAGAGCCGGGTGAAAATTTGATACTTAAAAACAAGTCACCTTTGTGAAGGCCAGCACTCTTTTCTTTTACAAAGGCAAATGTAGCTCATGCTAATATTTACCACTATTTTGCAGTCCCAGTACAAAACAGGTGACTGTAGTATTTCAGTGAAGGCCTATCTATAATTAACATAACTTGCAAGTCATCTATTCCTACTATGCTATAGTAACAGCTGTCAGATTGAGCAGCACTTTGTAAATCACCTTCCGTTTAACGTGCAAGTGTTAGAGTTATTTATAACTATACCATATAAACATCACAAAGGATGTTTGGTGATTCACAGATGATAACAAAGAACATACTGTGGGACAGACATAGGAGAGAAAGCAGCATGTTTTTTCAGACAGAGCCATTTGGAGTTCTTCACACTGTTCCTGAGCAGTCCCCAAGGGCATCAGCGTTGCCACAGGATTGGACTTCTACTCGCTTTGCTTGAAAACTCAGCTCTGCTGAAGCCTGCAAGAACTTTGCTCTTGTTTTTCTAAGAGCCAAACTTTCACTGATGGCTTTGTGTGACAATTAATGTTATATCAGCATAGAACAACCAAGTGAAAATGTGCATGTGGCAGGTTTGCATCGAGTGCAGCGATTCCCCAGGTTCTATCTACCTTGACCATCAGGTACTGCTCATACGTATGACTAAGTGACATGTATGCTCTTTTGCTAAATAGGTTGTAGATGACAGCAAAAATGTGACCCAGGGACTCCACCAGCCTGGGGGAAAGAAGGCAGGTTGAAACCTGTTCCGGCAAACTTGCCTAGAACTGCGCAAAGCAAGCGTATTTCTAATTTGAGAACTGTGATCTCTTAAAATCAGTATTTTCACAAGGTTAGCAAAAATTTAAATAAAAATTTTAAGTCTGTCAGAATATGCTAGGAAATGAAGCCGTGTGCTATTTAAAACTTCATAAAGCCCAGCTTGCAAACAGATTGGCTCCTCCTTTCAGCTGTTTGACAAAAGTACCTGCTGTGAGGACCCTGACACCACTACATGGAGAGCTAACCTTGGAGTTCACTGTTAAATGTGTAAGATAATTCAGGACGGATCACAGGTGTTTGCACAGACTTTCAATACTTGTGTGCCACTGACTCCATGGTTATATGTTGCTGATTTCTGGGGAAAGGGATTTACAAATACATTAATTTTTCATGTCAAGGCCTTCAGTTATGGTGTTGGCCATTGTTCTTGTGCCTGGTGACCTTAAACCTCTCGCCTGGCTGTGATTTGTTCGTTGTGGTTTCTGGTTAATGATCAACATATGCAGCTAAAATGTAAGAATCTAAAAGACAATGATAAATATAAAATGATTTTTATCTATATTTAATTGATTGCTAGAGATTCAAGCTCTGACGGAGGAGGAAAAGCTTTCTTCCTGGTTACAGGGGACTCTCTTCTGCTCTTTGCGATATTTGATCGATTGCCTCACTCAGTTATGACTGAATCTGTCAGAACTGGTAAAGATTAGAATTGTCTGGAAGTTTATTCTACAACTTTGGGAAAGTGCTGGATTAAATAGACCTGCAGATGAAAAATTTTGTGATGCAGCTTTTTGGGGAAAAAAAGCATTTGGACTGATCTTCCCATACAGTAACAGTAAACATACACCTACTTGAGACCCACAGCTACCAGCTCAGAGCAGATGAGTAACTCGGCATCCTAAATCACCACATTTGTAATCTTTCTACCAAAGCTGCAATAAAACATAGCATCTAGTACCAGATACGGATGTATTGCTTTTTCAAATACCAAAGCTTTTCTAGTGACAACTAAACTTACAGCGCCTGGTCAGTTCACGTAGTGCAATGAATAATTATTACAGAAATGAGCAATTTTTGCTTATTGGTCAATTTTATACAATTGATTGTAGAGAGGAGCATCATTCTAGTCTCAAGGCTCCTAGTCATACTTCAGTCTTGTATAGCTTACATACTTGAGAATGTATAAAGTAGGTCCACACAGAGAGATTAAGGTAGTACAGCGAACAAGAAAGCAACAGAAAGGAGATTTTTTTTTTCTTTAAATTATGGGTTAAAAATTAATTCTTATTAGTTGTTTCCGACCAATAGCACATTAGTGTTTGCGCTACTTTAAAATCAGTAGGGATATAAAATTCTGTCACTTACAAGCATTAGAAACAATTGTTGGAAGCATTCCCTAGCCACTGAGTGAATTTAATTCTCTGTGGTTGACAGTGGTAGTTTTGACTGTAATTACTGGGGTGGCATTGTGAATGATTTCAAGGGCAAAAAAAATACTTAAGCCAAAATTTACAGATGGAAAACAAACTTAGAAATAGTATCAGACCTACAATTCACTAATGGCCATTAAAACGTTCTTTATGATTGTCGTGTAGTAGAAAAGCTACAGCTGCATCTATATCTTTTTACTTTCTTTTCAACTTTAGATTTTTTCTTCATTTTACTCATGTTTTATAGCAACTCTCAGAGAAATTATATTACAACAAATTTGTGTTTTCAAAGCACCTCTAAAACCTCATAGCTTTACCTGGTAGCTAATGCAAATCTAATCATCTCATCTAGCATAAGTTTTCATTGCTTGTTGAAATAATAGCTGCTAGTTTTTCTTGGCCAACATAACTACTGTCTGAAAATTGCAAGCTCCAAAACCACCTATAAAATAAGCAAACAAAAAATCCCACAGGCGTTACAAAGGCAGAAACAGTCAATCAGATCCTGACAAAACAGACCATCTAAATGTTCTGTTTATTTAAATTCTTCACACACTTTCTTTGAAATGAAGAGACTGTGTCCACATATCCTTCACAGTTCATTAATCTTACTGGGATGCAATGGCATATTAATCAAAACTATTGAAAGGAATGCTGTCTACAGCTGACTGTAATGTATAGAAGATGCCTCGTTGCTTTTCTTTGGAGAAGCATGTTTATCCAGCAGAGTATCCTTAAGAATTTAATTCCAAACATAGGTATCCCCCAGCATTTGCCTAAATAAAAATGCAAAGGATCTTTTGTCAAGAATTCCTTTGTTTTACTTAAAGTAACTTCATTGTTGAGGAAAAAAATGAAAAAATCTGGAAAATTCTGTTACACCTCTATAAATTTCACCCAGGAGTTATTAACTTCAGTGAGATGGGGAAAAAGATGTGAGATGGAAACATCTGCTGATTTTCTGTATTTATTTGGTTTAAAAACTCTCGCTTTCCTGTCTCCTTTCCTCCCCATTTGGAGCATACATTCACTTTGCTGAAGCACACATATTTTATAGGAGACCTAACTATTGGTGTTGAGCAAGTCCTGGTATCAGGCATTCCTCGAACTGTGCTTTTCTGTGTGCTACCAGCACAATTAACATGCTTATGTTAATAAGGCATTTTCAGTGTCTTAAAGAAATCCAAACAACCAATACAAGAAACCTTATAATTTTCTAGACTTTTCAGAATTAAGTATAGGTGTAAAATTCAGAATCCACTGGGATATAAGGATTATACTTTGGCACAGGACTTGCAGTACTAAACTCCTAAAGTAAAAACAAATATAAGATAACAAAATACCCTACCAGAGATGAACTGTAATGATAGCTGCTTCTCAGACTCTGAATTCCCATGAACTGCTATAGACTGAAAAAACCAGGACGGACGGACGGACGGCCCACCCCCACAGGAACCACACTCCCCACCCTAATCCACCTGACAGGCAGGTGGGACCAGGGCTTTAAATTAGACTCAGCTGATCCTCCTTGAATGGGAGGACTATGAAATCTGCAGGCATTAATTACATCAAAATAGCATGAGGCTTCCTCTCATTGTATTGATGTTTGGAGATCCTGGGAGTGAGCAGATTGACAAAACTAAGGGGTAGCGGGAGAAGAAATCGGTATGAGTTAAAATGTATTTATAAGAGTTATATGAAAACAAATTTGCAGAGAAGAAGTAAGGTAATATACCAGCTGTTTGGGCTGTTTTATCCGACCTTTAGAGTCTTTATTCAAGGAACATTGTGCCCTCAGCATGGACTCCATACCCCGTTCTGAGTAACGGGAAGATTTGGAAACTGAGAAGTAACAGAATCTCTTACACGTTTGCTGCTATGCTGGTTTGCCTCTTTAGCATAATAATAGGTGTATATATCTTATCCCTTGTAGATTTTTTAAGTACTAGGGAATGCTGTTAAGCAAATGCAGTAAAACAATGTAAAGCAGGAGTACGAGGAATGTGGACAAGATCGGCTCCTGTTTTAGTCATATGAATCACTGTTTTCTTATTACTGAATTGTTAAGCTACAGTTTGGCGTTAAATCTGTAGTTTGGTAAAGAAAGGTGTTTGTTTTACATGCAGGACATAAGAAGGGATGGGGTCAAGTAACCCATTCCTTGCCTAGCATGGGTCTTTGAGAAAGAACCAGGAGCACTTACAGCCCTGGCACAGCTCTGCTGCTTCTCACCCCTGCGCTCAGAACGTTATTCTTTCTCCACTGTTCTGTAAGATGAAGCAGATAGGAGAGTTGTCTAGGCACTAAGGAAGTACGTGCTGTACCCTTTCTAGGTGAATGCAAGAAAGTGTCCCTGTATGAGCTGTGTCCCCTAAGCTGCAGTTGAAGCTACAGGGTTTCTGCATCCCCAGCTAAACGCTGCGTACGTGGGCCCTCATCTGTGGGCTGCTGCAGTCACTGGGAGTCAGGGCAGTGACTACAGTTGGCTTTGAATCCACCCCTGGAGAGGAGTTGAGGCTCCACTCGTCTGCATAAAGAACGCTGAAAAACCTGACGAGCAAAACAACTGCTTTGAAATACTTCTTCATTAAATTCTCGAAGAAGGGGCTCTGGTTATCAAACACTGTGTGGCGTAAGGCACGAACAAGACCATGTTTTCCAGCTCGTGAATCATCTGATGAGTCTTAGCCTTTCAGCTACTGGGAAATAATCAACCGATTCCCCTATCAACAAAAACGTTGCTAAATATCAAATATTACATAAAAGTCACATTTCATTTAGGCACATTGAATGAAGACCTTTATGTGTTACTGCACGAGTCCTTTGTTTTCCTCTGTTGTTATATTGCTTTACTGTACGTTTTCCTGTTTACGTGACAATGCACTTGTAAAACAGGAGAGATTTTGGCCAACTATTACATATAGATTTACATCATGCTGAATATTTTTTTAAAAAATTATGTTTCAGCAAGATGAATTTTTAATATGCCTAAGCACTGGATTCTCTCATATAACATCAGTTTCTTTCATTCATCACCTCTACGGTGTTCTGCCTTTCAGCCCTGCAGTTCATTAGTAGTTACTAATTTTATCTACTAGTAAAACTTACCCTTAGGTCCTTTGTACAAAAAATGTCTTGGGGTAATAATAAAAAATAATCTGATTCCCTTACCAGAAATGTAAAATGTTGATGTTGTTCTACTGTTGCCCACAAAAAATGGAAAAAAATCATCAGTCATTTAATGGAAACAAATATTCAAAAGAGAGAAGTGCTACATTACCCTGAGGATTTGATTCTTGTCAAACTCCATTTGCCAAATGAAAATGTTTTAAAGTGAAATGACTGAGGAAGTCTTCCTAACATGTAAGAAGTGAAGTTTTATTGTTTCCCTTTCACGATCCAAGAAAACAGTTTTATTGGTTTTAAGTCAGTCCCTTTGCTTTCAAGCATTGGGCAAATCAAATGCAGCCACGTGAAACCCCACACTCATTCTGAAACAAACATCATTACAGAGGGCTGGAGATAATAAATGCAAAACAAGAATATTTAGGAATTATGACACCAGAAACTACTTGCCAGAGGTAAAATGGTCTGCCACAGACAAGGGAGATTTAAACATGAGTTTAAATTATTCACAGAGGCATCCCTGGACTCTGGTTCTGATTCTCCTTTGTGTTGTCTGAAGATGAACACTTGGTTGTGTTGGTCTCAACTCATCCTTATGCCACCAGATTTTTTTATTGTATCCGTACTGGCATTCTGGCTTTTCTTCTATTTATCTAAGCAAAAAGTTTAGAAAAGTTAAATAAGGAATCTCTTAATTTGTAAATTGGAACTATAAAAATATTCTTTCCACCCACAAAGAATCTACTAGATCTACTCCTCAGCATCTGTTGGCCAAGGTATCTTTTCAGCTAGTAGAAAGAATACCAACAGAAGAAGGAGCTGCTCTTCCTCACAAACAGGCTAACGCTTCAGAAAGTGAAAGCTGTTAAGAAAGAGCACACAAGTCAGACATTTCAGATCTTAGTCAGTATTGATCTTCTTGGGCTTTTTTATTTGAGGTGAAAAATGTTTTAGAAAATAAAACAATGATAAAAAGCTTGCCTGGATAGCTATTCAGGAAACTTTTCATCAGTGCTTGCTTTTGGGTGGCTCTTACATGGAACAGCCAAAGCAGGGAGTCGCCCTAGGCAGCAGACAGGGATAGTAAACCAGCCATTGCTCTCCTACCAGCGCTCTGAAAAACAGACCAGGTCTGCTAGTAGCGATATGCTAAAGATTTTACAAACTGATGAAGGAAGTCATAACTGCCCACCTTACAGGATGCCTTTCCCTTCCAACGGAGAGGATTAAGGACATGAGAAGGAGGCATGAGTCAGAGTTTGAAAGGAAATCTCATGCTGCAGATGCTGGAGCTTCCATGGAGAGAGGCCACTCCGCAGCACTGGCTGGGCTCCGAGGGAGCAGCGGACACCTCCGGTGACTGCACCCTGCAAAGGGCAGTGCGCTCGTGAGAGACGGCAAGCTGGTTCTGGAAGCATAGTCCGAGTGTGCGGAGGAGACCAGGGCGCTGACGGGTAGCCGGGCTCACACGTCCACCTCTTCCAGAGACAGGACTGTGGGGTCTGAGTCAGAGCAGGGGCCGAAGGAGGAGACATTGACAGCAGCCCAGTGCGGTTCCCAGAAGAGCGTGGGATGGGAGCCTCTTAAGGGCATCTGTTACCAGTTAGTGCTGTTCGATCAGCCTTCCAGCTCCCTGTGTGGTTCTGACAGCATGGAGTAGAAGCAGAAGTATTTCCTCCTGATGTTTCTTCCAGCACTGATTTCGTAGAGCTGGGCAGAGGGAATGTGTCAGGGGATGGCTCTTCTGTTACCCACCACCCCGGTGCATGACTTGGCACGCTGTCCTTCAGGCTCCTGGGAAGGAAAGAGGAGGATGCTGGAGATGTGCAATGTTTGATTTTTTATTTTTATTTTCGGTTCCATGTCATGATTCTGCATGTCTGATGGGAGCTCCAAGTGATCAGCCACAAAGTCTGGTTGACGATCCCTTTAAAAGCAGTTTGCTGTGCTTCTGCAGAAAACCAGACTGTCCTTCAGGCAAAAGCAGCATATACAAAATACAATCTATTTGCTAAAAATGGGCCTTTCTCTCTTTGAAGCTGCCTGTAATTACATATCTAGGGAATAGCTTGATGTTTACATTTTCAAGTATATGGCTGGTTGTATTTAGTATAATATTTTTCATCTTTTCCCTTTCTTGTTGCATTTTTTGTGGCATAAATTAAATTATATTATGTTGCAAAAAGAATGCTGACTGAGAGCAAGGCACAGCAGGCCTGAAACAAGAGGCCAGCAACCAGTAAGACACTTCTGGGTGGTGGCCGTCTCCCCTGAGCCTTCTGAAAGAGATGCTGGCTGGCTCCCTGTGACAGTTCCCACTGAGAAGAGTCTGGCTATTTCCCATGCTGTCTGACGCCCCGAGGGATCTGCTGACTCGCCTGACATCACTTCTTGAGGAGAAAAGCTGGCCAGCTGCCACAGCCTCTCCCCCCTGCAGCCAGACCAAATGTCTCTTGCTCAGTAAAGCTGGCTTTGGGCCCTTGGGTTAAATTCTTCTCTTGGATTTGGGAGCATAAATTCTGAAAGCCTGAGTTGGTTTCAAAGGAGGTATTCCAGATTTACACCAGTTTTCCTGTGATCAGAGGCCAACGTGAGGTCTAGAGTACATAAAACAAATCCAGGCTTTTGGTCTAAATTTATAAGGTTCCTTTATAAAGCCTTCAAACAAAATTTATCCTCTGGTTAAAAATATGTTTCAGTTGACTTCATCCTTGTCAGCCATTGAACAACATCCTAAAAATCTTCTTCTGCCACTAACACAGCATTTACTATTTATATGTGCATATACATGTGAACAGTACCATGGAAATAATTTCAACTATAAATTTACTGTCTTCACAAAATAATTGTGGCTTTATGATTTTTCTTGAATTCACTTATTGCTTTCACAAACATTCTCTAAAAATTTTAATAGAGTAATTTATATTCTTTAGGTTGGTAGTTAATTCTCTTCACACCAATAGACTGTAAAGCAACTTTATGGCTGCAGATATGAGCTCCAAATAATGGCCTCCAGGAACTATGCACTGACGTCAGTGGGATTTGTGGGTGTTTCTGTGGGCAAAATGTCACTCGGTGTTATTAATTTTTGGGCAGTATTTGTTTGCACATTTTGGTTTCCAGTATCTTGGTCATTAGAATTAGAGAAGCTTCATTAAGTATTTTCACGTATTTCCTGGAAAAATTCCTGCCTATTGATCAGATGCTTTAATGAATGATTAGTATACATGCTATTTTGTGCTATAATGGACATCAGTTGTTTGGGACGGCATTTAGGAATCCTGGACATTTTTAAAGAGAGATGCTATTGGCATGTTAGTAGGTCTGTCTCTTATTGAGGTTGCTTAACAGTGCTTTGTAAGAGCATGTTTTCAGTTGCAAGCACCAAGAAACTTCAACCATGTGAGTTTTGTTTTCTGTGCTGTCTGCTTCAGGCTACTTATTTTTAGCTAGAGAAAGTTTCTGACAGAGCAGTTCAGCCTTTAAAAAACATTTAGTCTAGCTCAGCAAATAGGTGGGAGAAGGGCATAGGAAGTGGGGATAGAGAAAAGGGGGAACCCGAGGGAAGGAAACTAATTCGGGAGAAAGTTACTGGGAAGGGGGAAGACAGCTCGGAGAAAGAGAGTGGGGGAAGGTATCATACCAACCAGTGGGGCCTGCAATAAAGTGAATGGCAGAGAGGAGTTTGGACTGGAGTCTTGAAAAGTGAGCTGACAGAGATAGAGCAGAACTGGATAAGGAAGCAGAAACTGAGGAAGAAAGTTTTTGGAGAGACAGGGCAAGCCTTGGAGGTGGTTTCCGGGAGGACTTGCTCCATTACCTTCCCACAGATCGCGGTGAGGCTAACTAGCCTCTAGTTCCCTGGACCCTCCTTCTTGAAGAGAGGAGTGATGTTTACTTTCTTCCAGTCCTTGGGAACCTCTCCTGATCCCTGTGATCTTTCAGAGTTAATAGATACTGGCCTTGCAGTGACATCAGTCGCTCCCTATGCACTCACGTACAGCCTGTCAGGTCCCATGGACTTGTGCCCATCCGATTTGTTTCAGTTCTCCCTAACCTGATCCTCTTCCACCACGGGTGAGTCTTCTTTGCTTCAAACATTCCCAGTGGTCTCATGGACCTGGGATTCCCTCAGGATGGTCTTACCAGTAAAGGCTGAGGTGAGAAAGGTTATTGGGTACAGCAGGCTTTTCCATGTCCTTTTTCACCACGGCCCTGGCCCCATTCAGCAGTGGGCCCACATTTTCTCTTGTTTTCCTTCCGTGCTGATACACTTGTAGAAGCCTTTCTGGTTGCTCGTCATGTTGCTCATCAGATTCAACTCCAGACAGGCTTTGGCTTTCCTAAGCCCACCCCTGCAAGCCTGGACAGCGTCTCTGTTTCCCTCCTGGGGCACCTGTCTCTGCTTCCGTATCTTGCATGCATTTGCTTTATGGTTGAGTTTAGTCAGGAGCTCCTTGTTCGTCCATGCAGGCCTCCTGCTGCCTTTGCTGGATTTCCTGCTCACAGAAACGGACCATTGTCACACTTGGAGGTGGTGATCTTTGAAAATGAGGCCGGGGAGTTGCTGGAAAAGAAAACACACCCTCAATGTTAAATACTGCCTCAGAAAATCACATTATAGGTCTGTATCTGTCAGAGGTTTCTTGTCCTGCTCTCATTAAGTGAGGCACTTCAGCCAAATTTTTCATAGACTTTCATTTCTTATTTTCTAGGTGTCTGTCCTGAGCTTAGGTTCTGATTGATAGAAATGGTGATCACTACTTATTGCAACTGAGATGAGTAACGATTTGTAATTTGAACATAAAGAGCTTTATTGTTCTAAACACCATGTTCAGAACACCTCAGTAGTGCACCTCCAAGTTAGGGGATACTTTTGACCTTCATCTCTTTGTGTCTTAATTAAATGCTAGCCCTTATCTCACAAGAGTTTGTGAAGTTAAATTAATTAGTCATTGTGAAGCCCTCAGAGACGGGAGTGATAAATGAGACAGAAAAGTCTATGCAGGAGCTATTTCTCTTCTGAGGTGGTTTGAACAGTGAGAAACAAATAAGACTGGTGCACACAGGGTGTAAAAAGTATATCCGAAGGTACTGAACAACTGTTTGTGAGAATTGGCACTTCAGAAGGCAAAGGTCCTATGGAAATAGTGCTGAGAGATTATGAAATGCATATGTGTGAAGAATACAGTACAGCTACATAGACAATCTTAAATTTTGGCCTTTTCCAATATTTAAATGATGATTTTGCAAACTTTAAAGTGTTTCTACATGTAGTTGTGACAGTGTATTTGATACCTCAGGGGAATAGGTGGTGACATCAGAAGGTTTTGTTGTTTGTCACAGCCCTTCAGTTTTACTTTACTTTGTGACTCATATTTTTATTAATATCCTTTCATTATTAGCACTCAGAAATTCTTTCACTAACGAAACTGTAGTTTCTCTGGTAGTGTAATAGTCTCATTAGAAATAACACATTTCTTAGACACAGTACTGAACTTGGTATATAGTTAATTGTCTTCCCGTGTTTTTCTCTGAAGTGAAATATAGATCTTAAATGGTCTGTAATCACGCATTTCACTCAGAGCTTACACTGTGTGCATGTCTTGGTTACTGAGAAAATAAGGTAATGGAAAACATCTATATTGCAAGGAAAAGTGCATATTTCATTTTCATTAACATCATGGAACACATTTTCTGTAGAATTATGGTACTGTAGCCACTGCAGCTTTGTCACATATATTTTTACATCCCTTTATTTTCACAGGTTTAAAGCTTGGCTATAAGCCTAAGCTAGAAAATTAAAACATGAACACTCTGCCCTGTTATCTTTCAAAAACTTCAGATTCTCTACTGCCAAATTTTTAAGTTCCAACTACACAAAGTTTCCTTCTTTCTAAAAGATGGGGCATGCACTTCTGATGCAATACTTGCCATTCAGACAACAGTGAGAAACTTGTCTCCTATTCACTTCAAAGAGATTTACAATTAATGAACTTCAAAACCCTGAGAATAAAAGCCCTTCAATACAAATTTTGCTGTGCCTAAAACCCAGTTGAACCATGGTGCCAGCATGGTTTTGCAGCAAGCTGACACTGAAACCAATGGGATGAGTTAGTGCCCACAAGTTTCTGGACCTTCGGTGCTGCTGAAGTCCCTCTACACGTGTGTCTGTCGGTGACGCTACTGTGAGGTTGTTCCACAACCTAACTTCTCTGCTAGATAGAAATCTGCTTCTATGTATCTGTTTTCAGTTTACAAACAACTGGTTTTGTGCTGTCCCGTCTTCCTCTGTGGTATTTACTTTGCAGATATATTTTCCAAGAGTAATCATATCTCCTCTCAGCCTTCTTTTGTTGAGCTAAATGAGCTAAACTGTTAAACTGCCTCTCACAGAATGGATTTCTCATGCCTGCTCTTTTGGGAATGCCCTCTCTGCATTTCCCGTGTTTTGAATTCAACATTTCGATATGGCTGTCCAGAACAATAGTGTAGAGAAAGTCTTTCAAATGCTTTCCATAGCAACACTGGTATTTCCCTTTTTTCCAGCCACAAAACACTTCATCTGTATTTACAGACACTGCGCTCCCTAGTAAAAGGCATGTTTTCCATGGCTGTGGCACATGAAGGTTTACAGATACCCTAAATCTAACATGCTCACATCTTTTTCCTCATCTGCTGTTCCAGCACAGAAGAGGAGACTGGCACAGTACTTTGCAGCAAAACTGCTGGGAACACAAATGATACCCAGTGAAACTCTGAACCAGACCTAAATTCTTCTCACCAAAGCAATTCATTCTTGATTGCAAAAAAGAGCAGAAGAGAGCACAGAAACACGTAACATATAGGAATATTCTGTAATATTTAAAACGCCTCTGAAAATTCATGTTTACTGTCTAGTAATGCTAAGCGCAAAATTGTAGAAATGAGCTTACAGTAAGCCAGTCACATTTCTGCCGAACGCTTTGGAGGGGTAGGGCGTGCTGGGGATGGGAGCAGGGTTCGAGTCCCGTTGCTCGTGTTGGGTTTTGGGGTCTCAGGAAGTCAGGCAGAGCAGCTCCTGAGGCAGCCCGGCAGTACGCTGGCTCCCGGCTGTGTCCATCCCCCGCGAACATTCGAACACTGCCACCTGCCCCTCTGCCACCCCTGGGCTGGAAACTGCTGTGAACTGCGTCTTGTGCCTGGGAGAGGCTGCGTGGCTGACTGCGCCCTTCCTGTGTGACTGCATCACTGCCAGGGAAGAAAGGTTTATGCTTTTCTTTTATGTTATTTATGCACTGAAGACTATTACTCTGAAGAATTGTGACAACTGTCATTTTTCACATAATTGAAGAGGCCTCCATGTAGCAGAAAAAATGAACATGTTTGCACTTGTGCTCGCTCCCCTCTGTCCCCTCCTGAGAAACAAATACTTAAGTTGACCAGATTCTTTATGAGGGAGAAAGTGCTACTCGGAGGCAGCTGGCATCTGAGCCTTCAACTTTTAACATGACATTTCATTAAAGACAATGAGTATCTGGGTGATGTGTCAGGTACTTCACATTCTGAGATGCTGTTAAACATGTAACTAACCATGGAGGTTTCAAGAGGAATCTGTATATATGGCATGCTCCAGTTGATGACAGAAATAAATCTTTTATATACAATGTTCAAGGCAGAATTCTTCAGCCTACGCAGACACAATGAAAAGCAGGATGATCCTAGGTGATATTTTTAAGTCTGTACCACTATTCAAGGTTATGCAATCATTCGACATAAGAAAATGAGAGGTATTGGGATGAGAAGACCAAAGAAAGGGATGAGGTCTTCACAGCTGCCCAGTTGATTAAATGTACCAAAATATTGTCTGAAGAGGCCATACCAGTAAGAGAACTAAGAACAGTGAATTTAGTGAACCACAAAAGATATGACTCTTTCTTTCAAGCCCCGTAGGTCTCTTCTAACAGTTGTGTGAAACAATTTTCCTTTGTGGGGGGCTCTTTACTTTTTTTAATGAAAGGTTACAATTATTTTTATTCTTGATAAAAACTACATATCCTGTGGGCAGTAAGGGCACAGTTCTGTCTTTGGGAAAGAATTCTAAATGTTCACGTATCACCTTTGCAAAAAGATTTTGCTGCTGTCAACAGGTTTTAGTGAATGTTCTTGAAGTTCATGAGGATTTTGCAGGTTAAATGCAGAAGTGCTTTTTCAGTTTGCTCAGTCGTGTTGCTGTTAGGGCGCTATGGGCAGCGGTGGGTGCTGGCAGGCCTGGCCTGAGCACTGACACGGTGACACCGGGGTGGCCATTTGGTCCCGCGGCAGGTTTTCCATACCCTCTTCCCTTACCTAACCTCAGGCCAGGGCTTAGTCTGTGGCCTGGTTATTTGCTCTAACGTTGATTCCCTAAATCAGGTTTTCAGTATTTCTTTTTCCTGTATTTTACTCAGTCCAGATGGATCCTCTTCAGTTTCCTTGATTTTCAAATCCCACTGCATCATTTGCCTATAGGCTTCTTCCTTACTTATCTTTCCCCCTGCTCGGCTGATCCACTTGTTCCCTGGTTTGGGGATGTTGCAGGACGAATCCTGCTTTCTCTTAACCTCCTCCTATCAGCCTGTTAAAATCTGAAGACAGTCACTGGCCTGAAAGAAATTTAGTTAACAGCAGAAAGACTTCAGCAAAGAGAGGAGTCTTACTGTCAGGGAGAAGCTAATGGAAGTGCTTATCTCGAAAGCAGTAGTGTAGCACTTCTTCCTAGTACACGCTCTTAGCCAGCTCCCACTGTCTATTCTCGGGTACTGCAGTACAGGCTCTGACACGGGGGGATAACCATATGGTTTTACATGCACGTTATGGGAAAGAGATAGCGTTGGCTTAAGATGAAAAAAATCAGGTGTCTTTAACCGGAAGCACTTTGAAACTCCTTTTTTTCCATCAATTTCTAAAATTCATGGCGCTCTGAAGGATTTCAGGTTAGGAACTCAAAAACTGGCATATCCAAAATAACTAGAAAATCTAAAGATTTTGCTGATAAGAGTGAAATATTACAGACATATTCTTTTGTATTCCCAGCACAGCGTGGTACTGAGACACTCGGCATTACAGCTTTTTGTCGCTTCGTATTTGCTGTCTACTCAAAGATCCAGCCAGCACTGTCCCCGCCGTGCTGAGCTGAGCACAGCACTCCAGCAGCACGGAGAGGACCTGCAGAGTAGGAGGAGGCAACCCAGTGTGTTTGGAAGTAGATGTCGCACTGACGGGACTACTTGGGTAATTAAAGCGAGCAGGGAGACTGAAGTGATAATGTAGGCATCAGGATGACTCCAGTGAATTTGAGATTGTTCCGTTGTGTTGGGATGAGCCTTGTCATTTTCCTGTTTTCACTGCTCCCCCTCAAATTTATACAGTACAACAAAGATTTGAAAAATTAATTATTCCGATTTCTGTAATGTCTTTTGGCTATAAGCATACATTTTGAAATAAAAGAATTGTGACTTTTGGATGGTCTGTAATGTTGTGGGTTTTGATGATTCAGAACTTTCAGTTGGTTTCACAGAACTGAAATCTCAACTCTACGTACAATGTTTCATATACAACCATATATTTGATTTCTCCACCCTGCCTAAATCTTCTTTTCTTGTTTTTTTAACAACCAGTGCATTTTTTTCCATTAGGCATGGATTTACCAGTGCAGCATGTACTCCTTTGTGTCATGTCAAAGGGGAGCAGCCGTGAGATGGTTCTGCCTCTTATTCAGATGAGGCTGCATCCTACTCTGTCATTAATTATCCAGAGCTACAAGAACATCCCCTTTTTAACTGCAGTGTTAAATTTTGTCATATCCTGAACAAAACTGCATTAAAACCCCCACACTACATGCAAAGTAATGCTGTTCTCTCTTAAATGTGCTTGGAATTTCACTACTGTGAACCTTTTATAAACTTAAAACCTCCACACTACATGCAAAGTAATGCTGTTCTCTCTTAAATGTGCTTGGAATTTCACTACTGTGAACTTTTCATAAATTGCAATCTCTTATTACTATCCCTTACTTACATTGCGCTGGGGGATAAAAATGGAATTGAAAAAAAGAATAAAATAAACTGTATCATCTTATCTTCAGATTCACCAGCCCAAATCTGCCTCTCAGTTCTCTCAGCCTGCGCGAGAGACGGCGGCTGGCCGAAGAAGATGGGTGCAATGTGAGCAAATCCAGAGGCAGCTGAGGCTTTGAAAGCTCGTGACAGCACCGTGTTCTCAGACACCTTGCATGGGGGGCAACCACCGTATGGGAAGGGGGATGACTGGAGCTCTGCCCAGAGCAATCCTGTTCTCTGAAGTCAGCTAAAAGCTAGATCAGGGAACTCCATAAAAATAGTTCACTGGTAGGCGGGAGAGCTGACATTAGCATGGAGCTAGAGGCCTTGGATGAAACAAAGTGCCACCAGAGGTTATAAAGGACTGGAAGCTTTGATGTAGCTGGAGCAGGGCTCCTTTGTTTTCTGTCTGTAAAAAGCTCCCCTGTGGAGTTTTTGTTTGGGTTGTTGAAATCTGTTTAACTCAAAGAGCTGACAATAAGCACTTGGGAGCAAAACTGTCTCTCTGAAAATCTTTTTGCTGTCCAACTGCATTGGCCGGCCCTGCCAATTTATAGCTCTGTTAGCTCTCGCTGCTCCGAAGGCTGCTTAAGCAAACAATTAAGCTTTGCTGATCACTCTGAGCACCAGAGTGGCAAAATAGGCGCTTTCTCTATAGTCTAGAAGACACCCAGACAAAAACATTTTCTCACTCACTGTTCCCCATGCCATGGTATTAGGCAGCCCGAGGTTTCTGGGTTTAGTAGTCAAGGGCAACCTATGCTTAGCAAGGACTTCGCTTCTGAGGTATCAGATCCCTGGACTAAGAGCAAAGCGAGTATTAAAGTCGAGTGTTGTTTTAGCTTTAATGTTCCTTGAGTAAGGCCATCTCTGTTGAATGCCTAACGCAGTCAGTTTTGATCATCGATTAAGGTCATTACATGCTACCACCACGCCAACTGACTTGATAAGTATTACTTATTATTTCCAAAATAAACTAATGTGATCCCTGACCGATGATCACTGCATTGGCTGCCTCTTTCTTTTCCCAGGACCTAAATGATGGGTGCAAATAACTGGCTGCATGTTGTGCGTTTAATCCTGAAGCAGGAGACAGGTTTAAACACAGCATAGCAGCCAGAGAATATTTATCTGAGAAACCGATCCTTACGATCCAGGTGCCCTGTGTGGTGGGATGTCAGCTGTCAGACTGGGCACCTCCAGCATGTGATTCAGCGTACAGGCATGTGCCTGCACAATCCCATTCTTACCAAAGACAGCCTCATAAAATAAGATTTGGGATGTCTGCACAAGCAGAACAAATTCTGCTCCAAGGTCTGTGCTACAGTGTGTATTATCAAAACTTACTAGACTGAAGTATTTCATAGATGAGGAATCTGTTGTGCTAGGTTCAACATAACAATACAGAATTAAAGGAAGGTCTGGAAAGGTTACTGTTTGTTCTGTTGTGAAAAGTCTTCTGGGGAACCGGTGAAATCTCTGCCTCTGTAAAACCAAAACAACTGCAAGATAAGGTCTTTGAGAGCACCTGATTTTATATGGGAAAACATCTTTGAAAGAAAGGAAGCCACAATTTTACAAGTTTTGCAACCAGCTCTAAACTTAATATTTAGTAAATTCCATCTCTACTAGATTTTAGACTGTCTTTTTCTTTCAGCCTGAGATATCTAGCATACTGTCATTCCAACCAAGTCTTACGGCTTCTCCTCCACACTCTTCCCTACTCCAGTTTACTCAGGTTGCCATGGCTAGAAAGTTGATGGGCACAATGTAAAGAATGAGCATCTTTTGCTTGCTTTGGTCCCACTACCACTTTTTCCCCCCTAAAAACAGTAAGAAAAGGAAGTGATTGAGAGTGAACTTTCTATGCTGTGATTCTCTGTGTAAATGAGCAAAAGGGCCATTTGAGTTTGTCCCCGTGCTCAAGTTCCCATGCAGATTTGTAAGCATGGCTAACTACTTTTACTCTCCTGACAGTTAAGAACTTGTTCCCACTGCAGAAGACACTGGATGGAAAGTCACTGTAGAGCAGTTCCTTGAGAAAAACAAAGAAGGAATTTGGCTTAATACAATTACTTTATACTGCTTTTATCTACCAAGAATGGCATCGCTTTTTAGAACATTTGGAGAAGGCAGGAGGTGTTCTGTGGGAAGTAGTAATGAAAAATTCATGAAAGATTAAAAATAGTTGGATTTTTTGGGTTTAATTCAGAATCTCTTTATATTTACCTTAGTTTCCTTCCCTATTTATGTTGAATATAAACAAAGAACTTGTTCTAAAAAAGTCAGATGAATGGGAATGAACTAGAGTGAAATAAGAAATAAATCAAAAAATTTCTAAGGTAGGTGGTTAAACTCTAGACTCTATACCCCTTCCTAAGTGTCAAAGTGGTATGGTTTGTTTAGATACTGAGACCATCCACAGATGTATCCACAGTTGCAAGGAATTTGTAGGTGACAAATTTGCTGAGACTCTGTCCATTTTCCTTTTTTACCTGAGAAATGATGGCCTGAGATATTGTAGTTGCATTCAGCTTTATCTGAGCCTTTCGCTGAGCCTGCACTCCTCTTTCACGCTGCTTGAATTAAGTGTTCCTGTAACACAGGGCTGCAGAGACTACAAGGAGAGGGACAGGGAAAATGCAAGAGCAGAGATAATTGATGTTTATTCTGAATCATCTTATCTGGAAGATCTCTTCAGCTGTAACCCACTAGACAATACCAAGAGAAGCACTTTATAGTGCAGTTCTCAAATGCAGGCACCCCAACACGCTCTTTTACAACTATTCCTCCCAGTTCACCCAGGCATTTCCAAGCCTTCAAAAGACTGCAGAGATGAGGTAGCAAGAAAATAGAGAAAACATTTCCTCTCCTTAAAGGGATGTAAAGCCCCTACGAGAAGACTGCCGATCCATTTGGAGCCAGATTTACATGATGCCAGAGTACAGGGTGACCGGACGATGTTTGAGGCATAATTTCCAAACTGGCATCTCTTTCTGTGACTATTCCTGGGCTTCTGCATCATGCCCAGTGTGGTTCGGTCTCAGAGGAGCTAAGCAAACGTGCCATCTTTTTTCTAACTTTCTTCATTTAAAATCAAGTTGTATTTGGTCACAGTGACCCAAACAGAAAACTAGGTATTTGGTAGTTTCACATAAAGCTGAACTCAAAAGAAGAAAACTTTCTATTTCTACCTTCAATTACTATTTCTCTGGCAACACGTTCAAGGATCTTTACAGACAGCTACGAAAAAATAACCCTGACTTAAGATGCTCTTTCAACCTCTAAATTTCAGAAAGGTGTCAGGGTTAATATTATTTTTGCTTGTTTTCTTCTTCTCACTATAAATACGATAAGCAGAAAGATGTTGCCATGGTGAGATTTTATAACGTACTTAAAAGCACATGTGACAGTTATGTACCACAGAACCACTTTCACTTATGTGTGAATTGTAAAGATACATGAAAAATCACCCCAGAGAAGTAGATAGTCTACTGTCCCAGATGTTTGCAAGGCTTATTTAAAGTACAGATGTCACCAATGTGTTAGCAGCCACTATATTATTTGGAGATCTATACATTTACAGCCAGAAGGGGGGAAAACGGTTGAAAAAAATCAATCAATACACCTTGCACCTGAAGTGTCATCTTTATCTGAAGTCCAGCTTTGTAGCAGGATGAATTAGAGATTACAAATGAAAAATAACACAGAGCTCTTGCAATCCACATTATCCATTGCTACACTATGTGCTTGAGGACATTTTTGTGTAGACCCATGTGAAATGCAATGGTTTTGCTTTAAGCACTATTTTGCCACTGCAAAAGGCAGAGTTTTCAGAAATCACCGAGGTATAGCACCATGGGTCCTTCTCTCAGGAAAGCAATAGCCTGGGGGCCGATGCTGCGCTTCAGCTGAGTCTGTGCTGCTCTGGCCGTGGTGGGCTCCGCAGCAGCGGCAACGGTGCCGGGCTCTGCCTCCTACCCAGCTGACTTCGCACCTATGGCTGGAAGCATACCTGCGGCAGCGTGCCCAGGCGTGCTGGTGGCTTCCTTGTTCCCCTGGCGTGCTCAAGCACATGAGTGCCCCGCAAGTTCTAATTTTCCTGGAGTCTGAACTTGAAACCTCACTGTCTGCATAGTTGTTAAGTCTGAGAACATCCTGGGGCTCATCTTCAACAGATAACACGGGCTTATGCCCTAGAACTTCTCCAAGAACTTTAGAGCACTTAAATCTCTGGCACACCTGTAGCACGTCCACACTGCTGGTTTGTCTGGGAAGGAGCTGAACAGCTCCCACTAGAGAGGATAAACTTTAATTAACAACTGTTTTAAACACATGTTTTAAGCAGACACAGTAAGGCTTTCTCCCTAGTCCCAGAAGGAAATATAACTCATCCTGAGCTTACCGCTAGCTGAAATAAAATGTCATACCGTTCTAAGTCCAGTCGGGAAAGGGGAAATAAAGCTCAAAATACTATTTTAAGAGCTGGATGCAGTTATAGTCTGAAGAGGGCTGTGCAATTGCTTTCTTGTTATGGGAGTGCTAGTGTGTGCCAAGCGGTGCTGCTGGAAAGAATTCACTCCCTGAGTTTCCAAAGAAGAGCCTCTGCTGAGGTTACGGACTCAGCTCTGCGTCCGCAGTCTGGACCAGCAGCCGAAGGCAGCACCTCTTGCGCAGGCTGCCTTCGCCTTGGGCAGGGTTTTGCACAGGCTGGGGGGAAAGGAGTCGCGGTGGTTGTCTTTCCTTTCGCCAGCACGAACTCTTGGCTCCACACCGTCACAGTCAGGCAGCCAGCTCAAAATGCCAAAGTACTGAAGTTAAAACCCCGCAGTAACCCACAGCCTTTCACTGCCAGAATCAGGGACTCCAGCAGAATTATGGTGATCTATAGAGAGTTATGTGGATGATGTATGGTGGACCCTGTACCAAACTAAAATCCTGTGTATATATATACACACACAGAGAGACATATACATACACACACATAATATACTGTTGTCTATGATATGTCATATTGTATATATATTTCTGGAATTTACTCAGATTTCAAGAGGCTATGTAGATTTTTGAAACCAGCATTTCAAAGGTAAACACTGCACTACTACTTTGAAAAAGTGAAAAAGGTGCTAAACAGACTTTCAGTACCAACGTAAAACTGTAGCACTTTTCTGATAACATTTCTAAGGTTGCCTGGTCTGTATGGTGTATTTTAGAGTTCTGAAATAGTTGAATTAAAAAAAATAAAATAAAATCACTGGTTACAATCTTTTTCAGTACTTATGAATCATTTAGTTCAAAAACAGGTACTCAGTTAATGACTCTATGGGATATACCTCCTGTGAAGATAAAACCTAAACACTAATTATTGTTAATAAGTGGTGTCGTATAGTAAAGTTAAATACAGAATCACAGAATCACAGAATAGTAGGGGTTGGAAGGGACCTCTGTGGGTCATCTAGTCCAACCCCCCTGCCGAAGCAGGGTCACCTACAGCAGGCTGCACAGGACCTTGTCAAGGCGGGTCTT
>Ga0065711_1002862_pt1 | contig 31189 bp, 15 predicted proteins | sample Hoacrofraction12_FD_59098 | JGI IMG/M metagenome (GOLD analysis project Ga0065711, IMG submission 59098) | Hoatzin crop microbial communities from Cojedes, Venezuela - Epithelial fraction 12 v2 (version 2) | ecosystem: Host-associated > Birds > Digestive system > Esophagus > Crop | place... | reverse complement strand
GGGGTTGGACTAGATGACCCACAGAGGTCCCTTCCAACCCCTACTATTCTGTGATTCTGTGATTCTGTAAATTGAGATAAGCACTGAGTGACTCCAATTCTATTAACTTCTCTTCCTGTACAGTTATCTACTCCAGGGTAGTGCTATGAATTTAAATAGTGAACATCTCTCATCAGAGATAAAAGGCTGGAGAAAGACAATGTCGCTGTGGTAATGGTTATTATCATTAACCATTTAATGATGATGTAGTTCTGAAAATGGTACTGTGAAAGTTTTCTATACTCAACAGTGGCAGTGCCACTGTGGGCTTTTGACCATATTTTTGTTACATTCTTCAGTACGCACTTCCCATTAAAGAAAGCCTCTCTTCTTTCTCAGTTCCTCCCAGAAACTATTGCCTATCTCAGGCTGCCTGTGTCATTTCAAGTCAGTGCTTACACAGAGAAAGGGCCTTTACACGACAAGTATCCTGGGAGCCCAGAGCCTTTTGTCTCTAAAGCTTCCCAAGTCTGAAGCATGAACATAGCCCAAAAACAAAAGTGAAAAGCAGCAAAAAATGAGAATGCCAAGAAACAGACTGAGTTCAAGGCAGATTTTGCAAGGGGGTTTCCTACTTTTCTTTCCATTGAAGTACAAGGAAATAAAAAAACAACTAACCTGCTTAATTTACTCACATCCTGAAACCAGTAACAAAACCATATTGGAAATCATATGAAAGTGATTGTATATAATCTCTTCTTAGTTCTCGTAACGTCTCTGGAAAACATCACAGTGAGCTCTGCTCTGTGTTCAGACACTCACAGGGTGGCTGCAGCAGCACAGCACAGTGACTACCAAGTCCTCTCCAAAATCCCACTCGTGCTTTATTCAAGATACTAAGCTACAGACTGCAATCATTCTTGTGCTTACTGCAAGTGGTTTTAAGTATATAATGTCCTCATTTCAAAGAATCAGAGGCCTCAGCTGGCTCCAGCATTCATAACTCACACTTTTGCTAGTGACATAGAGAAGTAAATGTGATTTTAAAAGATTTTGGTTCAAGTTCATACATGTTTAATGCATCAAGGAATGATTTGGGCCATTTTGCGCATCTCAATTTGTCTGACTGTTTAAAACAGCAACCATGCCTGTATCCAAGAAAACAATGAGACTTACATAGTCAAACACATACAATTCATGGATTTTACTGCACTAATGAAAATGCAATGGTTTCGTAGCTGTGACCTGACATAAAACAATGATTTTGCAGCTCACTCTAGGTGTTATACCAAAAGGATTGAGAAGGGAATGTCAGCGTGGCTGAGGCGCTGATGAGACCAGATTTTTGCCAGCTTCCTCTTGGCAAAAATCTTTATGCTGTTTCCTCTTTCCAGTCCCAGGCCTTGTCCTTTCAACTCGGCTCCGTCCTTCACTCTCATTTCTTTTACCAACCAACACTCCACCTTTCCACTTTCCACCACAAAGCTTTTTCATACTCTACTACTACATTCTTTAGCAGCAGCAGCTTTTCTCTTCCTCTCCAGCCACCCTCCTACTTCCTGTCCCACCCTTCTTCAGATCTGGGGGTTTGACACTGATTTCCCTTCTAATCCCTTCCTACACACATTTCTCTGTTTCCTGTACTTATCTCTGAAATGTTGGTCCCACCTTGCCGTTTTCCTGTGCTTGCCTGACTGGTGAAGGGAGCCTGTCCGGGTAGGTGCCAGGAGTTCAGGTCATATGATGGACCTAACAGAATCACAGCATTTGAAAAAGGGCAGGTAAGGTCCAAGCACTGGCTGAAGGATGAGATTTAGTAAAATGTTTTTGATAAAAACACAAACTGGATAGCGCAACAGTAAAAGTAAGCGCGTATTTCACACTCAGAGCAGACTGAAATCAAGATGTGGAGGGAAGCCTAACAAATGTAGCTAATTTTGATTCAGCTGATGTCCCCAGGGTGATCCACTAGATCTACTTTATTCTTTTTCAGTTTCCTCAGGCCATTGCCTCATCTGTGAGTCTTCATTAAAAAAAAAAAAAACAAAAACAACAAAAAAACCCAACACAACAAACCACAAACAAACACAACACCCCCCAGAAAAATCCAAACAGGGTTCATCTGTATGTATGTTTTAGTCTCTAGTCTGTGTATTCATCTGTGCTGAGCCTTCCTGGAGAACATGTGGTTCCAGGGACCACTGGTGTGTTTCAGGTACTGGCTGACCAGCTGGAACAAGGAAGAACAAGCTGGAAATGTTCAGTTGAAATTCTCATTACCGAGTGTTTGGCAGAATTATGAGCGTTCATTCTCCAAAGTCAGTGATAAATGCCAAGAAAATCTGAAGTTCTAGGATTGCCTATTAATGTGCCTATAACGTAGAACATGTTGTATGCTAAAATATCTGATTTAATCTAACACATATCTGATACATATCAACAAAAATATTTTTAAGTAGATGCTGTAAAATGTAAATGAAATTTACTAATTCCTCTCCCACTTCATCCCTACAAAACAATATTTAAATTTATAAACATACCATAATGTACCCAAGACATGATGTATGTCCAGTGGTACATAGCTAACTCAGGTGAATCACAGAAAGCCTTTAGGAGTGCAGATAACAGCAATTGCTCATTTAGGATATCAGACCAAGAATAATACCCATTTGAAACACCATGAAGAATTTAGGTCAGGAGAACGTAATTACCCAAGTTGGGAGTTTGTCCAGGTTACGTGGATTACTACTGCTAAAAAAAGCAGAATGGGACCATCAGTGAGCACAAGTGATTAGGATCTGTGTTTAGTAAAATGTTTTAAAGACACTAATGTGAATTAAGCATCCTGTTCCAACCAACTTCTGGAATAAGTCATGCATCCATTTTGTTAAAATGTCCCCTTTGTGCTGTGGCATTCAGCTGCTGCTTTCTGGAAATGTAATTTATTCTTCCCTACAGTTTAAATGCAAAAAAATACATATTATTGAGGTTTTCTGCATCATATTAATAAAAAAAGTACTAAATGCTAAACAACTGATAGCTAGACATCACTATTTGTGTTTTGTTTTTGGGCTCTGTGTAGTTTCAGTCCTGCAAGGGACCTCCAGATTGAACAGGATTAAGGGCTCTCTTTCCTATGAGCCCTAAATTGGTATCTCCAGCTCTAAACCTATTAGAAAGTCAACCAATTCCTCCAAACCTACTGCAATATGCATCTGTAAAGCACGATATATTTCCAAATGTAGGTTAAGAGGGTAAACTGGGTAGCAGTCTTTGCATGACGGGTGGTTTGGTAGAACATCCTTGTGCCCAGTTTGTTTCTGTGATCATGCCAACTCAGGCAGGTTGACCTGCTTTATTATAATCTGTCACAAACCAACACTTCTCTTTGCCTTCTGCGCACTTAGCTTTCAAAGAAATTAAAAATAACAAACCTCTCATTCCCAGAACAATAGTTATTGCTAAAGGAAACTGAGGCAGACTTGGGCATGTTCAGGGTTGAATAATTCCTGACAATTTTCCTTTCTGTGCTGGCCTGTCCCTTGCAGACCTATTTCCTGACTCACAAATCCGTCCATGTGGCAGACTTAAAAGACTTTATTATAAATACACTAATAATCTGAGCTGTCGCTACTGCTAGCTGCTAAGCTCCTGCTTGGGGCACTGGTGATAATGAGTTCTTACATTTTATTTTCCATGAGGGAGAGCTAAACTGAATGGATTTGTTATCGGACATCTGCCCTGTAGAATTCTACAGCTACTTATTCCTGCTTCAACTTTGTGGGGAAGGGATGGATTGCCTTGGATATTTTGCTTGGGGACAGAAAAAAAGCAGCTAAGGCTCCCTCCTTTGTCTGTGTCAATTGTGTTATCCAGCAAGAACTGTTGCAGTTATTTATTCTGAAGGGCTGTTGTACTTAACACAAGGGCCCGGGGAACAGATATCTGTGACTCTGCAGCTTGTCAAGAAGCAGAGCAGTCATTTGTCCGTGCCTTTTAAGATGAGCAATGAGAACAGGACCGTAGAAGCTGCCTTGTGTCCTGGAGAGAGACCACGACTTCAGTTCATGAAGGAGGCTGTGACTGGAGCTTTGCCATAAACTGGGGAGAAAGTCCTACTAAGCCTCTAGCTAGCAAAAGTCCATTACCAACTGTTATATCTGCAAGGCTTCGCTGCCCACCCCTCAGCCTTTCTCTGCTCCTTCCAGCTCCTCAGCCTAGAGGCTGGCAGAGTAGAATAGCTCCCTCGTTAATATTTTTATTCTGTGATGCTAATCGAGTAGGCTAATTATATACAAGCCAGGGTTGACATTGGCAGGAATCATGAAATTAGAACCACCTCCCACCCCCTCACACTTCTCTTCTGTTCAGACCCAGAGTATTATTAATTCCCTAACACCAATTCAGTTTAATTCCATTCTTAGTCATGGCAAACATCTGCAAATTAGACTTTTGCCCCTAATTTTCACATGCACCTGACTTTTGCACATTACGCATCTAGAGATCCCCTTGGGACAATGGGTCAAAATTAAATGACAAAATATTCTGCCCTTACAAAGGACTGTTTCTGCAAAACCTCTGCTTTCTTTGAGAACATGTGGATTTTCATGTGTTAGCATGTAAAAAAGTCCCCAAAATGTGAAAGACTGATGTGGTTAAATTATTCTGCTTTGGCTTTATGCCCAGGAAATATTTTGGGGTTTTGTACACATAGTTCTCTTGTGCATTTTAATTCAGAAGTAATAGGATTGATACTATAATTATTGCTAGATTGCTATGCCCTGCAAACATTTGCTGGGTTGTGTGCTTGAGATAGAGAGGGGGTAATCACTCGTGAACTATTTCTGTGGGAGAATCTTCATGCTACACCATTCATTTCATATGCACTGCAATTTATTCATTGTCAGAAATATCATTGGAGAGACTACAGCTTCTCAGACCTGGTATCAGAACAAAAAGGAGATCTTTCCACAGCAGGCACCAAGGGCACTACTGAGCCAACCTCGCTATTAATAATACACAACCTCGTATTCATAATACACAATCATATAAGATTGTATGATTAAATACTGTACTTCCTGTTCTTTAAAGCTCAGACAATAACAGTAAAACCCATCACAACACCTTTACTTTCTATCAGTATTTAGCAATTCCTCAGATTGTTCCTATTTACTTTTGGCCATGTCGACCTGCTACTTCTGTTTAAAAATAAAATTAAAAAATTTAGATCTCTTTTCATTATATCAAGTAAGTAATCAATCAGGCTTTGTCTGGAAGCTTACTGAGGCATGATCTTTGGAGAACCGAAAAAAGTCTTTTTGGTGGAAACTTCCTTATTTCCTGTTTCAACTGCTACGATCCAGGAAATACTGCCCTCTCCCCCCACCCAGGTGGCTCCCCTTTCAGCCAAAGGATGCAAGTGCAAATGTGTTGTTCTATAAGTTGTGCACACCACATTCATTGGTGTAAAGTCTTGGGTGAATTTAGAGGGAGTTATTTCAGCAAACAGTCAGAAACAGTGGAGTTAAATCAGGGAAATTCAGGTTCATACCTATAAATGTCCTCCAGTTTCTGTCAAACTATAATCTTGTGGTAAATTCTAGGCAGGTAGCAGAAGGGTGAATTGTGTAACCGTGGAGCCACTGGTAACATCCAATGGACTCAGAGCAAATAAAGAAGAAGTTTTTCCCAGAAGCAGAGAAAATATTAGCTATGTAGGAATTCCTTCTGTCCACCAGGGGCAAGGACGTGAAGGTCAGTGGGTTGAACAGAATTACTTTTCACATTTCAGTTTGAGAGAAAAAGATGGTTCTGTAGTACATTCAGCATACAGAGAATAAAATACGATGTGAGATCCCCCCAGAGCTATTCTCCTATATAGTGGGCAAGCAAAGGAATTCCCCAAATGTCCTGTTCATCACAAAGTTTATCTGATGGGCAGAGCTTTGTGTAAACATGTTATTTGCATAAGTAGGAGAAGGGCAGAAAAATTAAAGGTATGATTATGCCACTGTAAACAGATATCCAAGACGGGACCAAGCAAGCAGCTAGAGACAACGCCATCACAGTCCAAGAAACAGCCAAACAAATTTACATCCGTGGAAGCTCACAGTACTCTTCTAAGCTGCAGCTAGAGGTGCATATGTAGCTAACAAGTAGTTGCTTCTGTGATCAAGTTAGCAACCTTTTGGAGCAGGGTGTAAGGAACAGATGAGGCAATAATCTCTTACACCACTCCTACAAGATTCAACAGCACTCATCTCCCAGGGCCCTAAAATTTTGGCACACAGAAAATGCACCAAAGCTCTTCTGGCTGTAGTAAGAGAAAGCCTTTCCAAACAGAGCAATGCAAGACAAGCAGTTATAGCCCTCACCCCACCAATATATTCTGGAACTGAAAATAGCCACTGGACTCTGTGATTTCATTACAAGGATCCTACTGAACTGAGACACTGGAAAACAAACACCCGATATTCCCACTGACTCCAAGAGCAGCTGCGTTTGCTCAGCCTCTCGAAGCCAGGGAACAAAGGGCTCCCAGTACACAAAGGGTCCATGATAAAGCTGCTTTAGGCCCATCTGCTCAAAAGTGATTTCTGTGATGGAGAAAATAAGAAAGAGGGAGAGGACGAGAGAAAAGCCCTTAAAGTGTGAGCCTTTTTGGGTTTTCGCATGAATCCTTTGCAGTTTGTGATTGGGGTTGCCATAGCAATCCTGAACCTTTCTGAATAAAGGTAGATCTGAAGCAACAAAGTGGGCAGCATTTGTGCCCTCTCTGGCATCTGCATACATTCAGAACGGCCCTCCTGTAGCTGCAGGGGCACCTGCAACTGCCTGCACTATCAACAAGCAGGTGCCTGCAGCACAAACATTTGGGTAAGGATTAGTACAATTAAATAGCACAACTAAAAAGGGCCTTTTAAACACAAATTCTGATTTCAAAGCCTGTTCCCAAGGCAGGCTAAACCACCTTCTTGCTTTGGAGAGGGACAGGGAATAGAGGTTGCTGGGCAGAGGCAGTCAGCAAAGTTGGGCCTTTAGAGCAGGTTTTCAGGGTCTCGTGGAGTGATCTGGCTGGGGTGATTCAGGGCACCACAAACCTGGGATTTAGATCCTCACACAGTGAAGTCAATGGAAGTTTGAAGTTACCTTCCAACAGCAGGACTGAATCTTGGATGGAGGAAAACCAGAACCAAACTAAACTGCCCGCTCCTACCTCACAACACACCAAGGTTATTTCTGCAAGGTGCTGAGAACAACCAGCACCAATTTGCTTGCTAGAGCACACTTGGAATGCCACGGGGGACCTTTAGCTCCCGAAATGCATGGAGGGTGAGCATGTAATCCTGCAGGCATTTTCTCTGGGGTCATATACGAAAGAAAGCCCGTAGCTCTGAACTGTTATAAAGGAGAAGATCCTATAGCAACTTCTATTCTGTAACTTTCAGACAAACATTTGCAGCAGGGAGAAGGAGGGCATGGGAGGCAGGTGCAAAGCCACGACATGACGCATCTCTCCAGGGTATTTGTGTTTTGCTCACATTTCTTGGATCCTGGTTTCATTGTTGTTTGTATGGGAGCTGAAGCCAGCACTTCTGCAAGTCTTTCTGGTCACTAGAGAAGGCACTACAGCTACAGTTCCAGCTTAGCACTGAAGAGAAGCAGCTGTACATTAAACCAAAAATAAAAAAGCTCAAAGCTGTGAGGCCCACTCAGATTAAAAGGAAAGATTTGCAAGATAGCTGGTATAGACGCATTCTTCTCAGGCAGGTTGTTTACTAGTCTGAGACCTGACATTTGTTAACACAGCCTTGTACATCCCAGGGGTTACCAAGTCTCTCAGAAAAGCTAAGATGGGGATGCAGGAAGTAGCCAGGTTATCCCAGTGCCTTCAGAGAACTTTGCAATGCATCTGGTTTGGTGCATAAACTAGTTTGTGTTTGTTTGCCACGCTGGCCCATTTGTTGACCTCTTTCTTCTCAAACAGGGTTTTTGCATCCAATTTAGACAGTCTAAGTGAGGGTTCTCAGCGCTATTTGGAGAGATTCTCCAGAGAACACATTTCTGAAGCCATTCCGAGGAACTCCTGGGAGTTTAGTGACATTGCAGTAATAGTAAGATATTGGGTAACACAGCTGCAGGAACCAACAATAAAAGATATGGTTCTAGATCATGCTTTGTGGCAGAAGAAGCATCTGTCTAACTGTTTGGACAAGCCAAGTGCAGGAAAAGACCAAGTTATATCACAGGGAAAAACACCGCCAAAAACTGCCACAACCATTTTTTTTTTTTTTTAATATATTTTCAGCCGAACTAGTTCCACAGTTCAGGATACTGGATGGTCAGCTAGAGACTTAGCTAAACTGGTATTGCTGCTACGACAAAACCATGTGCTAAACTTCCTCTCTGGCCTTTGGCTAGTTACTAAATCTTTGACCCATCACAAGTCATGACAGGCCTCATGAAGAGTGAAACCCACAGCACTTCTTCAGGCTTTGGTACTTAATTTGTGCCAGAGCAACAGGCTCTACTCTGGGATATGAGTGTTAAAGAGGCAAATTATGACTGCCGTGAAAACTCTCAGTGCATCTGGGACTGGATTTTGCCTCTGTTCATCGAGTACTTGGGAAGTAACAGTCTCAGTGAAAATGCCAGAACTTTTCATATGCTAGGAAGGGGAAAGAGTTCACCTCCATCAGCCAAAAACTCTGCAGCAATCTTGCTTGAAAAGGCAGCACAGCATGGCCATTCAGGAGCAGCTGCAAGAGAGGGAGGCCGAGTACTAGAACTCCTCCCAACACTTCAACGTTGGTCCTTTATGTGGATTGCAGAATGTGTTTTCTTCTATAGACTCACATGCATTTTTATTGGTACCACAGAGTTTACCTACTTTTGACTCAGAAGCCAAATAGCCTGCGTTGCTAAGCCTCCAGCTACAAAAAGCACAGCTTTTTTAACTGAGCTCTTGTTTAGTGTTAACTCTAGTGTAGTGGCTTTTTAATAACCCCCTGGATTCAGTATGCTTTGTATTCCTGCATACTCTGGAAGGGCAGTTACGGTTTACAGTGTAGTGGGTACTGCGTTAAACATCTGCTGTGTGATACCCGCAAACTCTCCAGCTGAGAAAATTGCTGGGCGTTTTTGGGACTGTGCTTGGTGCTGTGATCATTTACTTCACTTAAAAAAAACCGCCAAACCTCCACCTCTCATGCAGGCCTTAACAAGGGACTCCTGTGCCAGCTGTCAGGACAGCAAAAGCACTGTAATCGGAGTGATTAAAAGCTCACAATGGCAACAGACATGCTTCTCCATTTAAGGTGGAGTGAAATTGTCTTATAATAGTGACATAACAGCTCTTGTAAAGCCTACAAAATTGTATCAGTCATCTTTGCACCAGTGTTTTTAATCTGCTAAACTCACTCTCACAAGTTGGCACCTACATAAATACTTCCAATAAACACTGGGGAACCGAAGCATAAAGGGGTCCACTAACCTCCAAGCTGTACTATGGATCTGTGTTTTAAAAAGATACTACCCTTTGATATATTATTACAATAGCAGCAATTTTGGTACCTAATCAGTGAGGTGAACACAGAAAGGGTCTTATTTATTATCACAAACAATGCAGGAGCAGTGGTCTGGGAAGGAGAAATTTCCACATGTATTTGATAGGACTCAGGAAGATCGGAGAGATAAGGATCCAGAATCTCTGTAGAAATTAGTGCCATCCAAAGCAGTGGAACTACAGCTGATTTGAATTGACTACACCAGTGGGCTTTTGAAAATGAATCTGCCTCTTTGTCCCTCAAAAAGTTGACCCAAACAGTGTGGTGCGCAGGATATCTGGTATTATCTAGGTTTTCCAGAAAATTGTTTCACCTCTCCCAAGCATAAAGGAGACTTTGAGGAAAAACAAATAGCTCTGTCCTCTATCTCCAAACGCTTTCTCTCCATGCACACTTTGTGCTGGATAAAAATAGCTTTAAACCCCAGGTTAAGTAAGCTTATTACATTAAAAAAAAACAAACAAACTCTTTCAGGTGGACAAAGGAGGCACAACTGAGACACCATAAAAGGGCCTTTGGTTTCAGTGTCTGCAACCTGAAATGCCATCCTGGTATCATTTTATGTGTGACATTGAGACACTGATTGCAAAGAGCAGAGTAAGCATGAATATGGAGATATGGGAAACAGGGTGTGGCTGCCTAGTTCTCCTTTCTACATTTCATTCTCAACATCAGATCAAGTTCCTTTTCAAGACTAACTGGAAACCATGTGAAAAATTATTCACAGGGAAAAAGACAAAAATCTATTCTGCATATTTCAGCAGTACATCAGGAAAAGATAGTAAACTTACAAGTTGGTCAAGATCTTGGCTACAGAAGAATTCTCAGCCATCAGGCCATTTCCATAGTTTATAAATGTCAAAACTCTCTCACAAATACTGAAGTATTTCTAGAGACATGCATTTTGCTTATTTCTGTTGTAATTATTTCTGAGTTACAGTTCAAAGGAAAGTAGAGCAATGTCAGAGAACAGGATATGAGATTGCTTGGTGCATTTTTAAACTTTAGTGCATGAAGCACTAGAGCTCTCTAGATTACTCCAAAGGGACTGAGAAAGGAACTAAGAAAAGCAAGCTCATTGTCTTGCTAAGTTTATTAATCAAGGCTCCACAAACAAAAAAGGGGTGGATGGGTTGGCTGGGGAGGGCAGAAGATAAGCAAGCTATTTGGAGACTTGATTTTATTGCCCAGTTCTACTAGTCTGCTCCTAGCTGGCTACAACATCTCAGGCAAGCTTGCTCACTTCAGTATGCCTCAATGACCCATCAAAAGAAAAAGTTAAAAGGCTAATCATCTCTGGCAATTATCCACACTAAGATCACCTCGGGGGATTATGGTCTGAGTCCTGATGACTGATCTTTGCAGGACTAGGAACTAAAGCATTCCTTACTTTTTCTTATTAATTATTACTATTCCCCTAAGAACCCTTTTGACCAAAACCAGACTTTCTGTGGGAATTTCTGAGGTAAAAGCAGGATGGGTAGCTAGGCTGATGGAGACGACTTGTAACCATCCTAGAGCAAGCTATTCCCTCATCTGAATCAATGTCTTTTGTGATGGGGTCCAGCTTAAAAGTGGAGAAGTCTTTTGGATCCCTCACCACACCCACTTAATTCTAGGTACTATGGCTTGCAGAGGCCATGCTCCACCGCTGGCCATGAGTAGACTGAAGTCTAGAAAGAAGTTGGAAAGAGTAGCCAGAATTACTTCTATATTTTTCCAGTTTCTAATGGATGGAACAAGCAGAAGTGTTTCACATTAGCAGATAAGATCTTTAAAATATAGATGTGCAGGAAACAGAGCAGATACTGTATAGAGACATGAGAATGAGATGGGAATTCTTACTGGACAAAGAACAAACTTAGTGCAGAAATTGGTCTCAAAGGACAGCAGGAATCACTGCCCTAAAACCAGGGTTTTGAGACAGAGGTTTTCTTTCAAGATACTGCTTCCTCTGAGGGAGCAAGGCCCGAGTAGGGTCCACAACCCACTGAGTCCAGGACTCAACGAGTATCCCAGTGCAACAGTCCAAACCGACAGTCCCTTACCAAACTTCAAGCAAAAGTCAACCCACAATAAATTCACACAATCTGTTTCTGACAAGAGACACTCCCAGACCCCACTCCCAGCATCACATGCACTTGGCATTGTTACATATAGGTTCACAGCCCAAAAGAGCAGGAAGCTAGATGAAAACGAGGTGGGTGGACAGAGTTCACACGTACTCTCCTCAGAAAACCAGAAACTGCTTCTCTAGATAGAGCTGCACCTTCTTACCAAGCAACCCTTCTTCCACTGATTTCACGGTTGTGCTTCCTTTTGTGAGTGACTGGCCTCCTGGTCAGACATTAACACAGCTTTTAGAAGACGTGCTGTACTTTTTTCCCTGTTCAATACACAGCACCAAGCCAACATCACAAGCACGTGCCTCAGACTGGATTTATGTGGCTAAAGACTTCATGTCACGTCACCAGCTCATGGTAACACCACCCTTTTCTTCCTCATAGGTGCCCAAGAGGCCACAATGTGAACCTGTCAGGAAACTGATCTGGCTTTAAAATCAGGTGATTTTTAAGCTGGATCAGTTCCTGGATCCACTTCTCTGTATAACAAATTCCTTTGACAAAACCAAGGGCAGGACAAAAGCAGGAACAAGTGAAAATGGAAGCAGAAATTAGAAGGGCAGGAATACAGTAATCCGGCATTACCACTGAGTAAAGTCATTGAAGTAATAAAATCAGTACAGAAATCACATTACTGAGCCTTAGGCAGAATTAGGTATTAATGCTGATGATAGGTAGTTATAGAAAGCTACTTGTGCCCTCAGCCTTAAAAAGACTTCAGCTTGAGAAACCTCCACTTGAAAGACCTACTGAACGTCTTGAACCAGAACGAGCACATGCAGCCCTTCCTTCTCAACATGACCATGTTTAAAACATCTTAACATATACATAAAGTCCCTTAATCAAGAGTTTTACATCCCAGCCTGATGCACAAGATGAGAGTTTTCAGAGCTAACACACAGGTAGGGATTTCAGAGAGTTCCATGTTTTTTTGATTCCTCCATTTTCTCCTAAAGTGTTAAATAAGGAAATGTCTTAGAAATCCTGGAAAAGGACAGGCCTCCTGTGCCTGTTCAGTAACAAGTCACAGGCCAAGTCTGCCAGTTTGTTGGTACATGAAGAGGGATTTCTGCTCCTGTCCTGCAGTCTGAGAGTAGATAATAAGGAATTATGGCTAATTTAACAACGTACCTGAATAAGCCAGACATCAGCAATGCAAAACTGTCAAAACTGTAGAACTTCCTTGAATTTTCTCTAGAACTTCCCATAAGAGATGTTGCCAGCATTGAAGAATCCTTTAAAGAAAAGGAACGAATGTGTGAGTCACTTAAAATTTCTCCTTTTAAACAAAGAACTGAATTACTCGCCCACTCTAGTGGGGACAGGTATTAGCATGAAAAACATAACTCTACTGCTTCAGCATGTTAGTGTCTCAGAAGACAACTTATTCCTGTTGTCCAGGAAGTCTGGAAAATGCTAGAGAGCAGGGAAGCTGCCCATGCAATGCTTTACAGCACCTAAAACTGGAAGCAAGGAAAGTACAACATTGCTAAAGAGGGAGAACTGAAGGGGGAAAAAAACCCCACTCCCAGCCTTCATTTATCTCAAAACATAGACATATATTCAGCAAGATAATAACAACTTTATAAAATAGATGGGACACGCCTCTTCACTTGCTCAGTATCATTGCTGATTTATGTAGGGAAGCCAGCTGAGGTTGTTGAAGTATTCAACACATCATCCCATAGTGAGGGACAAGCTGTGCCTTTACATGAGGTAAGAGCTGCTCAAGTACTGCGTGTTGCTTTAGTGATGCCAGCCTGCCTGGAACTAATTGAGTAACATGCCAGCTCTGTACAACACAGGCATGCCTACAATTACTACAATTCAGTATCTACCAGGAAACCAAAGAGTTTAAGAACACCTATATTAAGGGGAAAGAGAGGGAATTTACAATCAGGGCATGATTCTTGGGCTCAATGCAAGAAATGTCAGGTGAAGCTTTGTGGCCTCCATTAGGTAAAAGGCAAGTTAAAGTATTATGATGATCTCATTGGCTTCAAAAAATTAACACTCTGTAGGGCAAACGAGGAAATAGACTTCTGAGTGAAAACACAAAAAAGGAGCACTAAACAGGTTCAACAACTATCCCATTAAAGGTAATGCAAACAGATGACAGGCAGCGTTTCCACACACTGCACTGATGCTTTCCTAAAAGCAGAACTGTAAGTTCTCTTCCTCAGACTACAGGACACAAGAACTGATTTCTACTTGAGCTGCATATTATGCACAGTAGAAAGATTATACTGGTGAATGTATTTTGTACCAATTTCAAAACCCCAGTTTAAGACAGATTGCTCATCTAATCTCTTTTTTTTACATATTAACAGATCTTTCATCTAAGCTTTTAAACACTGCTTTCAGTGGGAATTTCACCTTCAAAAGCACGTGGCACCAGGTCTTTAAGAATTAGTAGGATGGTGTGTACGCTACACTGATGAAAAGGCAGCCAAACAAAATGATAGGAAGCAGTAAGTTTAGCACAGGAAAATGCAGACTGAACAAGAAGTTCCTAGAAAAAGTATTTGATACACCATCGTTTAACATTTAAATCACCAGCCTTTCTATTTATTCCTAATGCATATCATAATGGGGAAAACATTTTGACTTTTCCCTCCCCACTAACAATTGCAGGTGTCGGTTCTCAGCTTTGAAAATTTTATCCCCAGAGTTGTCACATCTCTGCTTTCTTCCTACACAAGTGTTTTACCAGTGACAGTCAGAGTAAGATAATTTCCAACCTTGATTTTTCACCTTTTGCATTTAAATGCATAACTTGGAACACACCAAACATTAGCTAGTTCTAGAAGCTATTCAATAAAGAAATTAAAACAATGCAGTATTTGAGAAACTGCTACACTGTCAGTTTATACATTCATTACCATCAATGAGCACAACCTAGCAGCATGCTGGGATTTACTTATTCCAGAAATTTATGAATAATTTCTAACAACAAATCCATCTGAGAATTTTGCAATTTGTCAGCAAACAAAGGAAGTGGCAGAATTTATCAGATAAATTAGTTTTAATGAATTATTCACCAAAGCTTCCTGCATAATGAAGAACAATTCTACATTGACAGGCAGGACTAGGATAACAATCTCACAGATAGTTTTTATCTTTTGTTTCTACAAAATGACAAAGACTAGAAACATTCCTATTTGTATCCTTCATCACTGGCTTTAGCACCACTATGACACAAAGCAGATTTAACATACAGCATATAATGAAGTATTTACTGACATGGCATTACATCACAGATTTTGGGGTTTTTTCCCTAATAAAGCAAAAAGGGGTTCTTACAAATTTAAAGACAAATTACAAAAAAGTCTCTAAAATCTTTAACAGACATTGTCACAGACTAGTTTACCAGCAGAGCATTCCTTCTAGCAGTCTTACCCCAGGGCCTATTCAAAGACAATCAATCACTCTCTACTCTCATCCTCATCATTTCCTTTTAAGCAATAGCTGGAAATAGCCCCATCTGCTTTAAAAATCAAAGAGCAGCAGCTGGCGATCTGTCCTCTTTACAGAATTCTGTGAGAGTTAAGGATATTGTCCTAAGCAACTCAGTCAAAATTAATTATAACCTAGATGGAATTAATTAGAGGCTATCTTTATTTCATCTCCATTGTTGTGCAGACAGTTGTTTAGATACTCCTCACATGACTTGGTAATTACAGTAGAGTGAATTTAAAAAGAAATGTCCTGAATGGGCTTCAATTTAGATTTACAAGACTGTGTTTGTGAAGGTGGGGGGACAAAGAATGTTGTTTGCTAAATACGTAGCAGATCTACACGCACACGCACAAAAAGATATGTCAGTTCTTGCTATCACTCAGTTGTGGCATCAAAACAGAAAAGTGACTTCAGAACAATGTGTTTCGGCAAACATACATGAGAAATGCAAATAGCTGGTTATGTAGCTGGGAGAACACAGGCCCATAACTATATGAGTGGCATAAATGACCAGGACTACCATATGACTCAGATCATTCATATGGCTGAGGATTTGGTGTATCTGCTCTGAAATAAATCCATCAACACAGCAAAGAAAACAGAAGATTATGTCTATCGAATGTATAAATATACATATGGCATGCACATGTGTGTAGATGTGTGCTTATAACACGTATATTTATTTTACGGACACATTCACATACATGTGCTATCTGGTGAACATGTTTTTTGTTCTTTTCTACCGGTAGGCATTCATTTGTTATTATTAGGTGTTCTTGTAACATGATGATCAGATGTTAAAATACCTAGCAGCTGGACATGAGAAAGGTGTTGGTAATTTGCCGTACTTAGAAGATGTCTTAAAGTTAGAGGAAAATCCAGTCTTATATTCATAAACGGCTTTTCTGTTAATTAAAAAGAAAAAAAATAGCTAGGAGCAACTTACCTCCCTTGTAGAGAAACTGTGATGGAATTCTGTTGTAAGATTCAGAAGATTTTAGTTTCAGGAAACCTTCCCCTTCTCTTTAAAGGTGTAAGAAACCTCCCAAAATCTGTCACATGAGGAACCAATAGTTTTGTCTTTGCACTGTGGGAATGAGGTCCTCTAGGCACTTTCATACCAATCCAGATCAAATAGCTCGAATCAGCATTTCCACAACCTACTATCAAGGCAGGTATGTGCCCACAAGTGATACAGACGCTTCCCAGACCGGCAGATTTCAGAGACAGCTAAAAGGAAAGAGCCTCATCAGGATTCAAAAAAGACACTGGCAGTTTTCTATTTGGTTAATAACCACTGCTCTCATTACCAACATCTTTGATTGCATTACAGGAATCAGATTCTCTAGTTTGGTAGTATAAAAACCATGTGAGAACAGCAAAAAAAACCCCTTGCATTTAAGACAGAGGAAACCCCATCCATCTAGTCATAATCTATTGAAATGACTTCTCCCTATAAACATAGAAAAATTAAATTGTTCTAAAATAATAATGTCTTTTGCATATGGGCTTGTGGAAGGCTAAATGCAAGACGATTCTCCCAATGGACATAAGTGCTTCATGCTTCCAGGGGTAATAAATAAAGTATCCCTTGTTGTAACTGGCAAATGCATGCCTGGCACCCCTGGGAATTAAGCTAAGCAGAGTCTATAGCACAAAAGTGAAGGTGGAGCTGAATGCTTAATTTATGTGGTGCCTGCTACTAGGAAGACCCAGAGGCCCTAGGTCATGAAGACACTATTTTTAGAGAGTGAAATCCTATGAAATTATCATGAGTTTCAGATGTATAATACATGAGGAGGCAGGGAAGTCCAGGCTCAGTCTGGCTTTTCATACACGTAGGGGTTCATGACAGAGTTTTTGCCTCATCAGTCATCTGGCAACCTCAAGAGAAGGAAGGAAACAGCAAATAAAAATGGTTCTTCTGGATAGCAGCAAACTGCTCTAAGTGGTCAGCTTTCTCCTTTCTAAAAAACTCACATAGAGGAGCAACATGTTCAGAAAGCAAAAAATCAGCTAGTTTTCAGGACAGGTTGTAGTTAGAGGTGGAGGCATCTCGGAGGGAGCCCTCCACGGCATTCTAGGTTAATCCAAAACTTTTCTGAGAGCAATTCAAGTTAAAATGAACTCTGCACCAGTGCAGCCATCTCTGGTACTACAATACCGATTTTCACATGGACGTACAGAGTTATATCTAGCATTACGACTTGGTGTACTAAAATGTCACCAGTTATACAAGACAAACGTAAAATGTTCAGCAAAATTTTAAACTGAAAAAATTACATGACTATCTTATGGTTCCCACAGGTATGCAGGAACAACTAACTGTAGCAGTAAATGAAACAAAATGTGAAGTTGCATAATTTCCTTAGACCCTAACAATCCTGTGACAATCTGACTTGATTGCAAAAGATACAGATTTTTCCTTTTTTTATCCTCTGGAAAACAATTACTGTTTACTGAATTGGTTCCCAGAAACACTGCAGTAAAATAGTAAAACTACCAGAAGCAGGAAAAGATCATAAATTACGTTATGTTCAGTAGAGCACGGGAAAACTTGATTAATCCAAATAAAATTAAATATATGTGTTTTAAAAAATTACATCTTCCCATGTGTAACTGGTTTAATGAATAGGAATGTTAGTCTAAATCCAAACTAGCCACAAAATGTTCCCCATACATTAGAAAAAATCTGTGATTTATTTTTGTGAACAAAATCCAAAATATTTTACATACCATTGTTCAAAGGTATCTTTCTGTAATACAAGTCTCATTTTAATCTTAACAGCATAAGACAGACTATTTACAGTCCCTCCTGCTCTAGAAGAGGATTTAAAAAACTTGTGTCCCAAGCAGCCACACTATAATTTCCCACATTTAATTAGAAAATAGATGAGATCAGTTTATTTAAGCTGGTACTTGAAGTAAGCAATTAAGTGCTTCACTAAAGAGGACTATGTGCTGTGAATCTGGCCTTTCATTACATGTACAGTTCCTAGCACAATAGGTTTCTAGTACCAGCCAGAAACTGCACACATTTCTTTAATAAAAATATGCTATTTAAGAATATTGTGATGTATTTCCACTGCCTCTGGGGGACTTACACTAATACAGTATATTATCTGTCCTTATTACATCGAACTAAGTGTACCATTAATTGGCAATCTGTAGTGGATTATGGAAATGTTCCAGATGGATGGTGATTTATCACAGTATTTTTCAGCAGCAGCTACGGCAATTTCCTGAGTTTGGGACACTGAATTTACAATAATTTATTTCTTTGTCAGGTAGATCTTCTGAGCAAGAATTTCCATTTGCTTTTTCATCAGAGGCAACAGCTCAAGATGTAGCACAAAGCATCTGTGAGATAACACAATATTGCTACAGCAGACGTCTTTGTGATCAGACACACAATAGGATACGTGGGCTGAATGCTCCCTCAAGAAATGGAAATGCAATCAATTGACTTAGTTAATATTTTGCTCTGTGGGAAAAACTCCATCAGACAGTCTGGAGTTCCATTAACCCCAGCTGGCTCTGCTGTCACCAGGGCCTGTGGCCATCAGGAGGGAAAGCTCTCCGGGAAGCTGATCCAGTAAACGTCCAGGGGAAGCCAGCAGACCTTGGCAATACATCACAGGCTAGGGTAGGGGTTTTGAGCACACCACCCACTCAAGAACTGTTCTTTAAGATATTCAAATATGATGTTGTTGTTGTGCACAAAGCTGGTCAATGTAGTCTTTCTCTTTAGGGAGATAAAAAGAAAATGTATGGACAGCTCCTTCTGCTGTTGATTTTTTCAGCCCTTTGGAAACTGCCAGTTCATGAGCTCCTGTTAGGATGCGCAGTGCCTATGCAGCAATCAGAGGCAGAGGCCTCAGGAATAATGCCTCCCACTGTATCGCCCCTTTGGGGCAAATTCATCCCATTCCTTTTCTACAGTGTATTGTTGTTCTTTAGACTACCTAAGCTGCTGTAGATAAAAAGCCACCTTCAAATAGCACTCATGTTATATAGCAGCTCTTATTCCACTGTCTCAAGACTTCTGTTTTCTCCCCTCACCATAAATACGCAAGACAGCTACTAAAATGTGTGGACGAGGGTAATATTCTTGTTTGTCTAGGTGTACAGTTCCCTAATAGTGAATCGCTCACTGCTTTTTCTATACACTCAGCAAGTATTAAAATCCTTGTAAAGGTTTATAAATGCATATTTGCATAGACCACAGTTCAGCCAAGTAACCTAATGCTCATGTGAACTACATACCCTGCTTTAGGAATTTTCACTTTAATGTAACTTAAGATACGCATCTGACTGTAAAATAAAATATCTTTTTATTCCTCCAGATATACCTGAGCCTTCTGCTGATTCCCCCTCCTCTTTGGCACTTGCCACTCTCGTTTATTTTCAAATTGATAATTGCCCCCTCTACAATTCCATCAGCAGATCCCCACACATCCAGCAAATCTCCAAATTGCTTTTGCCATGTGTTAGCATTAACAATTAATGAAACCAGCTGATTGTTCCAAGTGACCCATTCCCATGTCAGGGCAGAGTTGAACCAGAGAGAAGATAGGATTCATTTCTGAACCTCCAATTTCAGTATCAAAGTTCAAAATCAAAACACCACCAGCAACATAAATCCATTTCTCTCAAGAGATCTATTTTTTCTGAGAGGTGGCCAGAACAGCTCCACAGCCTGAAAAAAAGACATTACCATACTCAGGGCTTTTTAAACATAAATTATTGTGTTTTCCTCCAGTACGTGACATTTCTCAGGGCTTTTCTGGCATTCAAGTATCATCCAGGCATTTAACAATAATCAAGAAGAAAAAAAGAATGGGAAAGGGAAACATACATTAGCATGAAAGATTAAGGGAAATGAATATGTATAGGATACAAAAAAGAATAAAATGCTGGTATGCAATGGGATACCACAGAGCAGAGTGGGAGGGCTTCTGTTCATTAAGTGTTGATATAATGGATTTAAATAAAATTGAATAAAATCCAATTCAAATGCTAGATTAAAAAGACTTCAACGATCAGCTAGGGAACAGAATGGATTTCTACCTCTCAGAGGTCAGATCAACGGTTGACTGACAACAGCTGCAGATGGTCTGACAGCAGAAGCCTGCAAAAATAAAAAATTACAGGATTAGATCAAGTCTGCTGGTTCTTTTTAACCCCATTCTTTGCTGTTCTTCTAACATAGGATTTATCCTCTAGCACAAAAAAAAGTACCTATATCACAGATGTCTTAACAGAATTGGTATCTTGTTAGTTTTTATCATGTCTCAACTTCTGTTAGCTTCTATATGCATGATCCTAAGACAGTATCATTCAATTTTACAGGAATAATTTAAACTTCAGCAACCAAACAGTAAATTCTCCAGCTGAGAAAAAGCAAACAAACAAACAAATGACAGCTTATAAATTTATTCCAAGTCATGAGAAAAGCTGTACTGGAGATAGCACTGCAGAGCTTATTATCAGCCTGCTGTTAACACAGGGCTTCCTGCTTTAAGATTATTTGAGGATGACTAACTCATTTATTTCCTCCAAACTTGTCCTGGGCTACATGAAAAGCAGGAATCAGTTAACTATTTGGAGGAACTTTCAGACAGTGCCACAAACAAAATTTAGAAATTCAACACAATACTTCTGTGGGGAGCAATATCACATGAAGTTGTACCACAAAAAATGAAGACAAACCCAAACGTCTTTTCCAATGCCCTAGGTTATAAAACCATGAAAGTTTTCCAAGTGTGATAGCAATTTAGAAAGGGAAAAGTTGATACCTGAAAAGTTAAAAGTGCAATATGCAATTGCATAGGTTTCACTGTTTTCAATTGTGTCTACTTTCTATGTCCTTGCTTTAGTCAAAGTAAAAATTTATCACTCGCCACTCTTCTAATTAGCCTTTACAGAATGCAAGAGCTTTCTTAAGAGCCATCTGACTGCCACAGGATCAATACGCTTTCCAGCAAATGACTCACTTTTTTAATCCCCTACATGTAACAGTAGGGCACAGAAAACAAGCAGGTTTATATTGTTTCTGGTTGGCTGTGCAGCTAGAAATCGAGCTGCTATGACTTCATTCTCACCAAGGGACTTGCTGTTACAGCAGGCTGGTCATCAAGTTTTAGTCATGACAAAGGGAAAACCTGTGCACGGTTATTTAAGGCAATCGCTAAATCACTTTTGCCTTGTGTCTGATATTGATTCACTCTTACCTGTGCTTGGCTTTCAATGATGCCTACATATGGTTGGCAATCTCGTCCTACTGTCAGATGCATTAGGTATTACATAGTTAGAGACTACGTGTTCTTTGTTTAGGATTCAAAGATTAGCCTCTAACGTAAATTACAGATATGGTCTCTCTTTGCACACATTACAATAGTATGGATAAAACATGCCTAAAAGAGATATTCCAGCATTCTGTCTTAATAGAGAACATCTAACCAACTCTGATCTTCTGTTCCAAAAGGTGGGCTGGGAACTCCAGTATTCGGATTAAACACTTGGAGCAACGCTGTACTAGTTTAAGGAATAGCCAAATGATTTATCACGCTGCTCCCAGCTCAAATGCAAATGAGATTATAATGCCATAATACAATGATACCTTAGACATTATGGTTCCATAACACCTTTTACTCACATAAATTAAGAATAACTCTATAGTAAGCAAAAGACAAACATATCATCTGCAACCTTAGTGGACTGCACGCTGGAAGGTACTTATTACCCACAAAGATGTAGGTACATCGCGATTCTTCTCTGCAGGAAAAGGGAACCGAGACCCTCTCCAGGCATTTTCTGAGGCGTTTGCAAAAACCACCTCTTTATCATTTTAGAACAGCAGTTACTAAACCCCTTTGACCATGGAGTACCAGCAGCTGTCTATCTTCATTTTTCCTGGAAATGTTAACAGTGCAAAAAAACACTAGAAAGATCCTTGAAAAGCAGCTGTGGGTTATTTATGATGCCTTTACTACCCACAGTCTCAGATGCACTGTTTCATATTGGAGGAATATGGTTGGCCCGTGAATGATCTATGAAAGAGACAGTCCTAGCAGTCCATTACTGAAAATGGGATCTACTGAGGGGAAAAAAAAAGATAGTGAGAATCTGTTTCAAACAATAAAGTGCATTCAGTACTAATTCATCTACAAAGTTACAATATGAACAGACTGGCTAGATCCTCTTTGTTTGGTAATTGTCCTACATGCCAACACAATGTTATTCAGGGCTACTGGATCAGTTTGTTAAGTACGCAACAGTGTGGTGTACTCCGACATTTCCAGGGGTTACATATGCACTCAACGCTGTGTACAAAAAATCTGACTCAAGCCCGTGCTAGGTTTGCAGTGCCATTCTTATGGATTTCTCGCTCATGTTTCAAAAAACTGACTGAAGTTTCTGGTTTCAGGTCTGCAGATTTTCCTTCGTGGTAATCATGTTCCTTGCCCATCGCATTGTTACTGGAAGGGGACAGCAACTCTTTCCCACCCAAGATGAAGCAGGGGGAAGAAATAGCCTCTAAAATCAGATCTGTTGTCATGGAAACCAGAACAAAGATTTTTAAGGCCAAACTGGGTGCATTTATAGATCAGAGATGAGAAAAATCCTACCCATTCATAACAATACATTAAGTGGAAAATGTTTTTATTATAGGAAGTCACATATCTGCTAGCTCAACAAATGCTGCAGTGTAAAGCAGTACGTAATTATTTTCTATAATACAGCATGATCTCATCAGAACCAACGGGACACGTGTTTGAGAGAAAGGCAGTAGTAGTCATAGAAACAGCCTGCTCTTCCTGAGTGGCATACGCTATCGTGTAACACACAGTTTTGGTGGTCGCCTCACGCTCCTGCCAGCTGTGTGGCTGCTTTTGAGTGCGAGGGGGGTTTTGGTGCACCTCAAGTCACTGGAACCAGCACGTTTTATCCTGCACAACTCCACAGCTTGGCAAGTGTGCTGGCTCTGAAAGAAGGTACCTGAGGGAGGGGAGTTCATTCTGCAGAATGACAATAAAAGGTGGTTCCAGGGGTACTTGTAACAACAATGCTGCTTCTTCCCTGTGTTGTCAGAAAGCATATTGCTACAGCACTTGAGTAAAATCAGAGCTATTATGCCCTGCACTCTTTCAATACTTGTACAGACAATCTCTGCCACAGCACGCTTGCAGCATGACTCCACAAGCTAGACAGATGTACAAGAAAACTAACCTCCCTGAGGCCATACAGCAAGACAAGGACAGATCTTGGAAAAAAATCTTTTTCATTTTTCACTAGAGGTTTACCACCTCTTAGTTCAGGAGTTTATTTTTCTTCCCCAGTGGCTCCCAACCATTCACACAGAGTGTTTCACCGCTTCTTTCCCCCCCTACCTTGAATCTCCTCTTCTCCAACTCAGCTGCCAGCAGAGAGCCCAACATAAAGGCCTGGCACAGCTTGTTGGTTTGGACTCTGATCAGTGACATACCTCCTGCTTGATGTTGGAAATCACCACCTTAAACGGTAACTTGAGCCGTCTCTTGGGACACACATGCTCTCAGTCAGCTCTAGCAGCAGATGACTTACACGCCAGCCTTTCAAAGCTATCACAGCTCGCTGGTATGATCTTGATCTCACTGGTACCTTACTCAGTCTAAAAGCACATGTTATCCTCTTGCTTGTGTAATGCATAATAGGATCCAAGCTGTAAAAAGCCAGTCTGACCTTCAAGATGGCTCATTGTACTGTGGAGAATAGTTGGATTTACAGTTTAGGACCACTTATTGTTAATGATGATTGTTAATGATTTCACTCTAATGTAATAAAGTACAACCCGAAAGCAGAAAATACAGAGAAAGCTGGTATGTTCTGCTCTGCAGAGCATCTGTGAGAGACAGATCTGCCACACTTGTTTTGTGAACGTACTGGACTACCTACACAGGGGATAACCACAGAGAGGGAAGTAATTCACTGCCCTCCCTTCCTCACAGAGCCAGGACAGGGGGACCACATAGGAAGCTGCTCCAGAACCAGGCTTTTATAGCCCAAAGTTTGGAAAAAAACCTGTAACTGATTGGAGTAATCTGGCGATACTGACATGTACAGGGAGGTGGATGCATACTATCGCTGCAGCCATGAAAGCAGCAACACCTGGGAAAGGCATGAGGCAGGAACAGCTTCATCTCTTGCACTTTAACGTGGTGTCTCACCTTTTACCAGATACTCCTGGAGCAGAGACCCCAGCACTGAGCTGTCAGCAACTGGGTGCTCCCGTGTCTGCACTGGTTTGGCAAGTACTGCTGTTGGCAATAACCATCCCATCGTGGGCACTTCTTTATTCAGTGAAAAGTAAGCCAAGGACTTCGGACTCCGACAGACACACTCCACTTAACCTGGACAGAAATGTGGGAAGCACTCAAAAAGATGAGCTACGCTGAAAAATAAACTGCACTGCACAAAACCAAAATTCATAGATAAAATCCAGCCCAGGTGGTAGGGAAGAAGCTACTGACACGGGAAAGGAACCTGCAAGTAACAGTTAAAGCAGTGCAATGCTAGTTGCACAAACACTCTAAAATTGCAAGAAATGTATTAGTTTACTTAATGGCTCTTAAAATCACACAAGCCCTGGTCACATTTTCATCACTTCTTTTCAAAACCTAAGAGTTCACCATACAACAGATGACAAAACACTGGTTTCTTGTTACATGGTGGGTGTGAATACTGTACACTGCCAACAAACACAGCTGTCCTGCTGAAAAAGACTTCCTTCACTAGTAACTACAAATCTAAGATGTTTGTAAGGAGTTTTCTCCCACTGGTTGGAGGAAGAGAGAGAGTCTGTATGCATTAAAGAGGTGAACAAGGGTGAAAATGATTTCAGGAATATAATCGAGATTTTCCCTTCTCCTACTCAAATATTTTTTTGTTTGCCAGATATAATGCTCTAAAATAGTTTGATTTTTTCACTCCATTTCCACCTTATTGTCTTTGCTGGTGTTAACACTTCCAGTGTTTTGGATCGGTAGACCAAACGGTCTGACCACAAGAACACAATTGTGGTAGCACACTGTGAGACTGTCTCTGTTCATATCCAGTTCAAAAAATCTGGGCCACAGTGCTGCTCTGTGTAGTGTTGCCCACATTACAGTTGAAACAGATGAAATGCAGGCTGTACTCTGAGGAAATGAGACCACCTGTTTCCATCTGGAGCTAAAGGATCCTCTGCTTTTCATCCTGAAGTACTATATATGGAAACAGCTAAAGTTATGAATCGTCAGACTCTATGGAAAACTTTCTTATTAGAACAAATACCCTAAACAAATTCTAAAATTCCTTCATGGAAAGCAGCCTTTTTAAAAAAACAGCCAAACCAAAAACAAACAAAAAAGAAACAAAACCAAGGACTGTTGATATTCCTTGGGAGACAGAATTCTCCCATTTGACTCCTTTATTCAGTTACAGCCTTGTTCTACTCCTCTACAGTTTTTACCAAACACAGATTACAAACCTTCACAAACAATATAAAAAAGAGTTAGGTAATGCAGTAAGTAATCTGGGGTATTTAATTCAAACTAGGCCTGGGCGAAATAGAAAATAAACAGCAGTTGTTGTGTACAGTTTCTAAGCATCACAGACTGCTTGTTTCATGGAGAAGACTCCCTCGTTAAGGATTATTTGCCTTGTTAAGTTTACCCTAGTTTATACGAATGTTATAGCAGATGGTTTCTTAAAGTAAAAGATCTCATACTCCAACCTGGACCATAGACCTTGTTGTGAAAGTGGAGAGGACTTCAGATGTGTATCCTGGCTAAATTCCATCTGCCAAGGGAATCCCCCTTCAGTCTGAAGTAGATGGACATTCTTCCAGTTTGGTGCACAATCATATCTCTCAGTTGCACGAACAATCAAAATCATATGCACAGCAGCAGCAGCTATATAAACAGCTATACTGCTTAGGTGTATATCTTGTGAACATCTGACTGAAACTGTATTCTCTCGTATCTGAGCTGCCCTGCACTTTGTACATTCATTGAACTGAAAGCTAGCTGGCTTGTAAAAGACATTGGAAAAAGCTTTTTCTTCATGTAAATCTCCTCTAAGAACAACTAAGTAAGTCCTAGTTCAACATTTTTGATTGTTAAACTATGTATGTATTTAGGCTGGCTGATAATGTGCAGTGTTTTTTATAAAGAAAATCTGGATAACAAAAGAGTAACATCTTCCTCCCAATTCTCATGAAGTGGAAGTAACAAAAGTATCTCTTCTCCTCACCCCAGAGAGCTTGTTTTTATTTTCTTTTAGTTCTGTGGAGTCCAGAAGTCAGCATGGTCAACATCTCTTATCTTCATTAGTGCTCCATACATAAGTCCTGGAATGTTTTTGCACACAAACTATCCCATCTTTCAACTATCTGACCTAGCCATGTAGTAATTCCACCTAGCTCTTCCCACGAAACAGCTCTGAATTACAGAATAACACAGGATGGAAAGGATCTCTGGATCCAACCCCCACTCAAAACCCATGCTACAGTATTTCAAGGACGACAAGGCTAGGGCAGCCTAGCAGAACTTCGTTCTCCCCTCACTATGGTTCATGCATTTCTTCCAGCCACCAGGATCTAGTCCACAGCCCAGAGTAACCTTTATGATGCATGCATATACATGCAAGACATACTACAAACTAATTTAGTAAAGTTAGGCATTGCAGTTCTGCTGTAGGTATAGAGGCTGCATCTTGGCAACAATGATTCCTCTCAGTTAATAGGCTATGACAGGCGGTTTTTGTCCCACTTGTGAGTACATTTTCTAATATTTACCATCTTTACCCATAATCAGATTCACCTCTTCACTGCACCCTTTCTTTCTCCTTTTATAGAAGTGTGTTTGTTACTAGCAAGCAGAGGTTTTGTAAGGCGAAGTACAAAGACTTGCAAAACCCAGAACTTCCTTTGTGACTACCTAAGGACACAGTTCTGATTACAGTCAGGCTCTTTCTTTTTAGCCATATATGGCAATCCCATAAAAACCAGAGGACAAATCAGGGAAGTAAGTGCAAGGTTATAGCTGTCACAGCAACAAATTAAATGCAGAGCTGAACAATACATATATAAAAGGGCATCAGTGTGTAGGTTTGGACTATACCTTTTAAAGTCAAAGGAGTTTTGTGCCAAGGTCACACTACAAGACGGTCCGTGGGCTGAGCCTACAAGATCTCACTTATTGTGACTGTAGGTGTCTTGTAAAAATTCAAGTCTACATCAAAATGGGAAACACAGAGCCTAATGGCATTAAAAAGAGGTACAATGGCTTTTGTGCTCACTAGACCCTGAAACATGAACAAGGGTTTAACTTCACTGTTTTCAAGAGGTCAGGTTTGACCTCTTTTGCAAGGGCCAGAGTTCTGCAATATAATGTAACTAAAATGCTGAATAATAACTGGGAATTTATAAGTCTCAAATGTGTTTCCTCCATGTGACTTAAAATATTGCTTATATAGACTACAGGCTGGAAGAGAGTTTTGAAGCCCAATGGCTTGTTTGGAAGTATAGTCCCAGTCTCCCCTTCCCAAAAGGGGCATATACCCCAAAAGCGGAACATACCTGCAAAATACCCTGCTGAAAAGTGCCCACTGATGTGATATCACCATTCTTTGGAGTTAACAAAATTCTCTGATGCCTTGTGGCCTGAGGGGCTGTTTTTCTGCTCAATGCATGTGTGAATGCAGCTAATTATAAGCTCTTTGGAACAGAAACCATCTGTACTTCTCTGTCTGCATAGTCTTTGGCACAGCAGGGTCCCATTCTCAGCTGGCCTTTAATAACAACACAGTGGACGGTATGTATCTTATCAAAGGTGAATCAGAATGATTCTCTACATCACAGCCACCACAGGATCAGAATCTTACCATATGTATACAAGACTGATGAGCTGCAAAATTTCTTTCTGTTCTAGCTCAAGATAGGAAAAAAAAAATTTTAAAGAAACTAAAGATAATCGACGTAAAATAGATGTGCTTGATATAAACACAGAACTGCCCAGCTCATCATCTACATTCTAGGTTGTTAGCTTGCAATAATTTCCTTTAACTTAAAAGAGAGTATTATCAGAATTACCTGGAAGTAAGGCCATTTAGATTTGCTATAGTCTTGGCAAACTAATAAAACCAGACGTAATCCATTTTATGCAAGTCAAAAGTATACAGCGCTTTAAATATTTTGGGGTTTTGTGGGTTTGTTTTTTCACTCTGCAAACAAATACACATCTATCACTAGTTCAAAAAATGTGCCACGGTTGTTTCCAGAACCCTCTTTGTCTTCTTCCTCTTTTTTCTATACCAGTATATTCTGGAATGTCCTTAAAAGGCCTCTTAGTACATTCTCTCTTTCTTACTGGCAGAAACAAAGTGACTTGAGACACCTAACTAGCTCAGCCAGAGCATCTGAAAATACATGTGAGGAAGTGACTAGTCATTTAATGAGTGTTGCAAACTACTACCCCTATGGGCCAGGTTTCTAGCTTGACTCTACACACTCTCGGTGTGAAAAGGCCATGAAAGGATGTTTGCCTGTGACCTGGAAATTCCCTCACAGTAGGAGCATAATCTATACGATTTAGTGTTAGTATCTTGCGGCTTTAAGAGTATGTCTTCCCTACAGATTACAGCCTAGTGTTACAAGGCAAGTGACAAAACGCCATCCAGTAGCAGCAGGAAGCTCTGCTTAGATTGACAGGCAGGGCAAGTAAACCACAGTTTGTAGAAGTCACCTCTGTTACAAATGGGCAAGACTTGAATGAAGAGGGCAAAGCAGCACATGTCTTCTCTGCACAAGCGGCTGCTTGGAGCTAAGGAAGGCCAGGTGCCCTTCAGGAACTTTTGACTGGTTCTGAGCTCAATAGTTAGAGACGAGAGGTCATGAAGTCACCATATGTTTGTGAAGATGATACTGGTCAGTCTGCCAGTCAGTCTTAGCTGGCTGGCTGGCAGTCGGTATTAGCACAAGCTCAGTTAGACTAGAATCTCTAGTCCTGTATTTCCAGACTGAAAAGATATCGTACAGAGCTACATGAAACACAACTCCACCCCCTTAAAAAAAAAAAAATCCAATTGCATGTGAAACAATGTGTCCACAGAAATACTAGCCTCTAAAAATAAAGAAAAGAAGAAAAAAAATAACTTGAATTCAAAAGCTTTTTTTTCTTATTCTGTATGTTCCATTTTTCTCCTTAGGAATCAACTGGAAATTCATTAATACTGATAGAAACCAAACCATCACAGCAGACTTTTTCCGGGATCTGCTTTCCTCCCTCAGCCCAGGGAGGGACCTTCATCAGGAACACAGTTTTGTCCTCATGGTGCATATTATGGTTAAAGAGTTCATGGGAAAGAGGTGAAAATGATTTCTTATAGGAGCTTTTACTTCCACACACATGCAGTCTATAAACGCGCGAATCTAAAAACACTTGAACACTGTTGCAGCCTCCAGTGTAGGCCACACAGTTAACTTTCTAAACATACGATGACACCGTGTGGGCAAATGAGGCTCACGCAGTTTCCGGACGAGCTTTGCGGAATTTGTGCTCACATCACATGGACATACCAGTCATTGCCTCAGGTTTTACTTGCTATGTCCTGATCCTGCTGATGCAAGCTGTGGCTCTTGTGATGATCATAACAAACCTGAATCAGTATCCATTTACTCAAACATGACCACCTTGGAATTCTGGTCAACATGTTTCTAACTCAGAGCTGGCAAGAAGAATATTTTACAGGTTTCGTGAAGTTTTGCATTCCATGAAGATTTTAAAAAAAACCCACGGGTATTTTTGGAACTTAACTTTATCAGGATTTTTCCTTGGTGCAGAAGGACGAAAAAACGGGAGCTCTGCCATGGCTAGTACAGATCGTTTTCTCTCTTTTGTACATATAAAGGAACCTACACTCTTTCTGTTGAAAACACTGATCAGACTACTATTGAAAGTTAAATGCTAAAGCTGCTAACCTGTGCCATGGTAGCTGGTTTCAGGAACACAAACACAGCTTTGTGGGAATCTGCATGTCTTTCCCCTGGCTGGAAGGCGGCTTCACACTGAGCTCTGGCTGCAAACAAATCAGTCAGCGTCAGACAAACCACCCACAAACACGTTGTCGCTGCAATGAAGGCAAAGGCCTTGATGTATTACAGAAACCAAACTCTGTGGCTGAAAGTACAAGGGGAGTGCTGCTGAAGTAACGTAACTGATATGGAAAGTTGTTGATATGGAAAGCGAGTTCTGGGACCAGTTTTGCAACCACATAGGCTGTAATTTTTCTCAGAAGTATTCACGTCCCTGACTGAAGGCATGGCCAATCCCTAAGCGCTGTGTCTGTAACCTTGCGTTCATCCCTCAGCCCCTGTACAGCCTTTTTACTCCCCAGCCTGCAGACTGGCGTGATTCCACCTGCCATGAGATACAAGTTTAACTATTCATTGAGATTTTTTTTTGTGTTTCCTCCCCACTGCTATTGCCATGGAAATTCACCAGAGCCTGACTTGAAAACGACATAGAGGTGTGTGTATATATATTATACACAGCCACACACCTCTTCTTCCCCAAAACCAAGAGCTGTTTCCCGCATCGATCAGGGCCAGCAACGCCTTTCTCCCACAGACCCTCCAGGGACCTCCCTCGACGCTTTTTAAAACCGCTTCAGCACCGGGTACCCGGGCACTACAGCGCTTTCTGACAGGGGCTGCCGGGGGCGGTCAGTCTGCCCAGCTCTGAATTTTCACCTTCTTTTTGAACCACGTTTTAGGGCACTCGGCGAGAAGAGCCGCCTCGGGGAGCAAGGCCGCCTCAGGGAGCAGGGCCTGCCCCGGGGAGCAGGGCCGCCGCGGCCTCGCTCGGCCCCGGAGCTCGCAGGCCGCCGCCTCAGCGGGCTCCGCCACCGCCCACCTCTCCCCTCCCCGTCGCAGAGCCGCGGCCGCCGGTCCCTCCCCACCGCGCTCCGCCCCAGCCGGGCGGCCTGCAGGTCCCGGAGGGCGCCGGCCGCGGCTGCCGGGGCGTGTGTAAAAGTCCAGGG
>Ga0065711_1005513_pt1 | contig 31190 bp, 13 predicted proteins | sample Hoacrofraction12_FD_59098 | JGI IMG/M metagenome (GOLD analysis project Ga0065711, IMG submission 59098) | Hoatzin crop microbial communities from Cojedes, Venezuela - Epithelial fraction 12 v2 (version 2) | ecosystem: Host-associated > Birds > Digestive system > Esophagus > Crop | place... | reverse complement strand
GGGGGGGGGGGGGGGGAACCCAACCCAAAACCACAGAATATAACTATTTCTACAACTTGAAAAATTGTGTCATGTCGTTAAAAAAAGTTCATGCTTTCATTTTTATTTGTCATGTGGAGCTTTTCTTAGCAAGGATCATCTAACACTACTAGAACTAATGTGTCATCTTGCCTGTATGATTTTAAAATATCACTGAGTAGTGAAGTACAGTTGCTTCTCACAGACATTCACAAAAACCCCAAGTGGTTCCTTTATCCAGCTTACATTTTAAAAAGGCTGGACGTGTGCCTGTGAATAACAAGAAGAGTATCTAGCAAAAGGATAAAAATTTATGAAAATATTGTCATTGCCTACAATGCCAAAAATCTGGAGATGCCATCAATAATTCACAAATAACTATACATCTGTAACTCATCAATAACTTGTGTCATCACTGACATGGCTCAACAATTCAGAATATTAAAACATACATTTTACACATTTCTGATCATCAGCCTTCTATGCCCTATGATGTATTTTTCCTTTCTTCAAGTATTTTTTGTTCTTTTTCCCCCTGCTTCGCAGCGCTCAGGAATGATCCACTCATCATAACATGCACCATTTTGTTTTCTTTTCCCAAAACCTGCATTTCTACTACAAGTGTTCTGGATCCATGTATCCGTGTAATTGTCTGGAAGTCTCATTTTTCATTCATGACACCAAAATAATGTTTCTGCTCATTATGCTTGTCAAAGACATCTTCAAAATACAAAACGGAAAGGCTCTGGCACCTTTTACTCATGTTTAGAATATTCATGTTTAGTGGTACTGCACTCAGAAAAATTAAAGGTTCTCAAAGGAGCAGCTCTGTGAGTAAATGTTAAAGAAATGGAATAGAGAAACATATAGCTAGGGTTATATCAACCCTGGGATCTGGAAAGGGGGTTCCTTTTTACCCCTACAGATTTCTGTTTGGGAATCTCCATCCTCCAGAAAAAACAGGTGTAGGAACAGAAGGCATTCTAAGCAGAAACAAAATACTTTCTAATCTTATACAACTATTTATCTTTGGTGAATTTAAAAGCTACCAAAAATGTGGATCAGTACATACTAATGCAAAAGAAAATCCAGTAAATATATGCTGCAAAAAGAGAATGGAAAGTTTTCCTTTGAAAATAAAAAGTATGAACAACTTTATCAAATATGTAGAACTGAGAAATTGTTTTATTACTGTCTCATCACAGCCTATCTGCATGGCATAATATGCATCTATATATAACCTCACTTCTAGTCCTGTGGTATATTGCCTGTTTATTTTGAAATCTCCCTAGAATAGCCACATAGTTTTTCTGCTTCACTGTCCAAACCATGCCTGATTTCACCTTTCAGTAACCTTCACAGGAAACACACATTTTCAGTATAGAACAGGCCTAATGTACCTATCCAATGCATATAAGAAAAACCTAACTACAGACTTCAGGTCCATCATACGAAATACAGTGAAACATTTTAATTTAAATTAAAATACATAGGAATGCAATTTTAAATTGTGAATAAATGCAAATTAAAGGTATGTAAGAAATCTTAGGTAGGATGATCCAATTTTTCCATGGGCACAGCATGTTCATGGTATAGTTAGCAGAGGCCTGTAAGATGGTAGCTGATTGAGCTGCCAGTACTTCAGTACAGTATCACGTATCCCGAAGTACGGTAAGGTACATCACGAGCTACTAAGATTCAAAAACCTAATGAAACATAGTTGCCCCTGGCAAAGCAGAACGCAGTGAGTGGGCGTGCAGCACAGGCACAGCACTTCTTACTCCAATGCTTGCAATGTTGTGCGCAACGTCTAAAGGCTTTCATTTTAATTTCCCTGGCACAATCATTTTTCCTCATAATTAAGTCCACTGGCTACTTAAAAGTTCAGCTTGATTTACTCTGGTGCAGAGCCAGATTCCACATAGATTTGACTGAACAATTACTCCCTTAGTTACCCATCTAGATTGCAACCGTGTAAAACACCAGCAGAATAGGGATCAATACTACACTCCAGTCCATTCTGACACCCAGCCTGATGATACAATGTATTGACTGAGCAGAAAACTATGACAAAATGAAGCAATTCATTAGTTTAAATCTTGAAATAAAATTTCCAGTGTCTTTCCTCTCATCACTCTCAAACAACTCACTTGTGCGTCTTTTCGGTGGAATGGACTCAGAGTCTCCAAAGTGTTTAAGTGCTAAAGTCATCATGAAAAAATACAGTGGTGCTCTGGTCCCTGCAGCTCTTTCCTGAGCTTCTCCTATCCATAACCAAGCATCGACACATAAAATGTTAGAAATCCAAATAAAACACTTCCAGTAGTCGTATTTTGATTAGGTGTCACTGAAAATATACCACTGTAAGTTTGTTCTGCAGAACCAAAGTTCCACTCTTGTCAGGTCAATGTTAGGTTTGCTAATTATTTTTTCAAGAAAATGTACACATTGGGTTCTTAGAATGGTTTTAGGCAGTAGAACAGGAATTCCAGTGTACTCTAGAGTACTGGTGAGGCATGTAAATGCCATTAGAAATGCTCTTACACTTAAGTAATGTATTAAACTTAAATTCAAAAAATATACAAACAAATTATAAGTTTGTTTATTATGAAATTACTTGTTGGCAAAGCATAGAATCATGTAACTTTTTGCCTTTTTTTTTTTTCTCAGCTGATCATGGAATTCACATCCTCTGAGTTTGAAGTGGCACACAAAATTGTCCCAATGCGTTTAACACAGTTTATAAGACAAGGGAAAAGAAAAAGGACTAGATACTTGATATGACAATGTGATTCTGTGCTTGTTTTTAATAATTGTGCATCTCCCAAGAAACAAGGAAAATATTTATTGACCATTTGGAGAGGGTGATGGCAAAATCCACCCTCAGTATCTCTTAAGATTTGACCGCATACTTTCAGTTCTACTAGCATTACCTGTCTTTGGGCGTGTTAGAGCAGGCTAGCTCTGTGATATACCCTGCAGTCCTGCCTCTGTCACTGAGCTCCTTTTGGGTACTGCCTGCCGCTTGCACCTGGGTTTCCTCCGCAGGTAGTGAGGGTGCGAAAGGCCATGAAGAGAGTACGAGTCTGAACATCGTATTGGGTCAGTGCACTCTTTGCCCTTGCAGACCTGGTAGCTGGGGAACACCGCGGTTCTAATAGGAGAGAGGGAGATTTTAGTCCATTTATACAAAGGCTCACATTTTTAGGACAAAGTACATGAAATTAGGAAGGAGAGGGATGCAGAGGTACTGAGTGAGATACTGAATGAATTACCAAAAAGCAATTAAGAAAGGATGACAATTAGTATCTCCTATTACTGAGAGATTATAATGGCCTGAACACAAAGATTAAAAAAACAAATGTTCACAGACATCTTTCCTTGGTGTGATGGTGATTTTGCTGCATAGTTCTTACTGACTCTTGTAGGAGTTAGGCAGCTCTGGGGTGTGGAGCTCTCTGAAGCAGTTATTTTACAGACTCTCTTGAAATATGTATAGAAATGTGTACTACAGAAATCTTGCTTTTGTTATATAATTTTAGTGTTAAAATTTAGCAGTCACCCTTCTCCCAAGTGCAATGTGACTTACTGCTCTATGATGCCTACAGACCATCAGACAGACCAGTGCACTCAGATGCTTTGTGTGAAGAATTCCTTGGCCACAGAAGCTTCTGCCCTGCTGTAAAATGCGATTGTGCATGCCTGTCTGACACATGAATCACATACAGTCTTTCGTGACTTTTCTAGGCTTTGACTTCTTTGACTTTTTTTGATGAAAAGAGGGATACATACTGCTACAGTTCCCATAACTAAAGTATTAATGAGGTTATTTAGTAAGTGTTACGTAAGAATCTGGAAAAGCACAATATAAGTATCACCTTATTTTGCAAGGAACAGGGTAGGGCAGGAGCTTGGCTTGCATTTACAAATATTATGTTTGTTCTGTTGGAAATTTTCTTTCTGTTGGAAATATATTGATGTGAAAAGGAAAAAAGGGAAAACTGACCTCATCAACAGTTGTAGCGTGGTTGCCTTCATTATGAAAAGGAGATGACTAAGGGAGGTATGACACAGGTCTCTAAAATGATAGATGGTTCAGAGAAAGCAGGTAGGCAGTGATTACTCACTATTTCTTACAGCACATGGCTGCTGCTACACTCACACTATCAAGTGACTTCAAAACAAACAGGAGGTAGTTGTGCAGGCACTGCAGAGTGAATTGGTGCACCTTGTTAATTCATGACATTGTGAAGACAAAGAACTAAGAGTGCCAAGGAAAGGACTAGACATTCCTGTGGGAGACAGGTCAGTCAGTGGCTATTAAAAGGTTTATCAGGTGCAGTTTACAGCTTGGGAAGTGCTTAAATGAATGGTTAGGAAGATGGTTGAGTATTTGAAAGAACAGATCATTTCTGTCGTGGTTTAACCCAGCAGCTGGCAACTGAGCACCAGACAGCTGGCGTCTCACCCCTCCCCTTCCACCTCAGCGGGATGAGGAGGAGAAATGGAAAAAAGGGAAAACTCATGGGTTGAGACAAAAGCCATTGAATAGGAATAACAAAATAATATTTATATACTAATGCTAGTATACTCATACTGCTACTACTACTAATATATAAAATAAAATGCAATTCCTCAGAAACTCCACCCACATCAAGCAGTCCTGGGAAGAGAGCACTCTGGTCCAGAAGAGCTGGTCCTGCAGAGAGAGCAAAGAGACAAGAAAGGCAGGAGGGCCCAGAGGCCAGCTGCAAAACAGCAGAACGGCAAAAGGCTGAACTAAAAGAACTAACCGAACAGAACTGAACCAGAACGGTTCTGCCCAGAACGGTCCTCTGGAGAAGATCTGTTCCAACCAAAAGGGCTGTTCTGACAAGTTGGAAAAGTCAACTCCAATCATATACAAAGCCTGCTGCTGACAATATGGAATACTGTCATTGATCAATCTGCATGTCAGTCAAGGTCTGTCCATCTATACTCCCCTTCCTAACTGCCCCACACCTGGCAGATAGGAAGCTGAGGAAGACCTTGATTTCCCTGGTAACAGCTAAGATATCAGTAAGTTCTTACCTTCCTTCTCAAACTAAACCCGAAGAATGATCATGCTAGCTATGAGAAAGAAAAGTTTCTAACTGCATGAAGAAAATCAACTCAATTTCAGTCAAACCACCACAGCTTCATAACTGTTCTTGCATTTCTTTCCTAGGTAAGTGCTAGTGGCCACTGGCAAAGAGCGGATAGTGGAGCTGGAGGGATTTGCAGTTGAATGTAGCTGCCTTCATGTCCCTTTTTTCTGAACTTTGTGGTTTTCCATAGCAGAAGCTGTTCATAACACTGTTCACAGCATTTTCTCAGCTTTTACCATCTGATGGGATTCTCATTTAACCAACACATGGATTCTCATTTTGCCTATGCACTGGCATTTGTGATGAGGTAGAGTGACTGTCCTGTCAAAGTCACTCTTACCTTGAGCAGCTGTTGGTTACTTGCAGTGCTAGATTAAGTCTTCTCCTACAGTGAGAGCTATGTTTAGTATCAGGAAACACTGACTCAGATTAAAAAAGCCCACCTGAAGCGGACTTAAATATCAAACTTTCTGCAGACACCATAATTTTTAAATTTGTGCTATAAACTGGAGTCATTTTGTCATCACTTCTAATCCAGGAAGGACTTCTTCCCTGTGATGGCTAACCCCTAGTGATGGATATATTTCTAGTGCTACAACTACATTGCTGAAGTGGATGGAATATTTTTCCCCACTTCTAAGGACAGCTCCATTTGCAGCTTAAAGATCTCTTTCAAAATGAAGTGAATCATTTGGTAGGGAATAATAGCTTGGTAGTAGGTAGTAAGTAGTAGTAGGTAGTAGTTTTGAGAATGAGCAGTGGCAGAAAAACTGAAGGCAAACTTGTTTTCACCTATAGGGCTTCTGGTCTCTTCTCCCTAATTTGGGTACGAAAATTAAATGTTGACTGACTATGAAAATGTGTGGTGTGAGCTAAATATTGGGTGCAGGCTGGACAGAAGATATGTTAAGTACTTACTTCGTGGAAGGTCGATTTTTAGTAAGTATGCGTGCTGAAGTATGAAAGTTAATTCTTCAGCATCATGCACTTCAATGTGTGGCTGACCTTCCTCAAAGCTTCAAAAGCAGCTCTGGGTAGCTTTATTAGGTACACGTTTGCCCAGCTTCAAGGTTTGACATGAACCCAGCAAATGATAAATCTATGTAGGTACATCAATTTTGCATGGCCATTAAGTATTAAATGGATACAAGTGACTATAACTCATTTGCTTCCCAATTTATACACCCTGTATACAAAGTCTTTTGCTGCATTTCTGTCACCACTGTATTTCTCCAAGCTTATGCTTATATTTCACCGATTTCAACAACGTGCCAACAGAAGAGAGCAGAGTGGAATTCTATTTGATATTGTGCCTGAGAGTCTGAAGACACATTATATTAGAAAGCCATGGAAAAAAATCAATGCTGTGATCGGTAACTGTACACTACAGATTAATTAAGGCCTGAGGCAAGGGATTAAGCCCAGCACAATCCTTTATGCAGTTTGATTGCAAACACAGTTGTAAGCAAACTTCTCGAAGAGTGCTCAAAGTTGAACATCGTGTTGTATGGCATTGGCAAGGCTTTTTTGCCCCCTAATTTCAGAGAGGACTTGAATTTCACTCAGTCTCTGATTGTAACAAGGTGCTGGTGACACTGTGGCTATGTGAAGGAAACCTTCAGTGTTCCTTGTGCTGCTGTGATGTGGAATGGCATGTCATTTATTTGGTCATTTTCTCCAGATTGGCAATTACATTTTAAATTTTTTTTTCCCCACAGATTTATATTGTGATAAATCATTGTTACCAATTCACAGATTCCTTATGAGGGAACCTTTGCCTCATACTTGCCTTTTACCTACCCCTGTGGTAGTGAGTTCTACATTATTGCTAGTCTGTGTAGCTTCCTGTGATAATTAGAAGAATAGTCCTAATCAAGTAGTACCAAAAACGAGAGGGATTGATTTGGTTCTGCCTTGGACTGTAATCAAGATAATCTCTCCTTGTGCACCCTACATGGAATGTCCTACTCTCATCTTGTTGCTCAGGTGTGGCAAATCTACTTGCAGCACTGTAGCCCAAAGATAAGTAATATTTTCAGTTAGCGCAGCAAACTTTTGAGGTTAGAAGATTTTTTTTCAAATTGAAAACAAAAAAAGAGTTGAAGACTCTTCCCTACTTCAGTCCCTTTGAAGCAATGCTCAGGTGACAAAGCGGCCTGAGTCACTAGGGTAAGGAAAAACCCATATAGTGAGAACATGAAAATTCTGATAAAGCAAGTAAAATCCCAGCTGCAAACACATGGCAAACCCTTCATTACTGACCCAATCATTTTCATTTCATGGAAAACACCAACTGCTACAGATCTAGTTGATGATTGTTATGGCAAATTAAAGTGTGTAAAGTCATCTATTGTTATAACCCCAACACAATTAGGAGTAACTCCTTGTTGGTGCTGTGTATATGCAACATACTCAATGTCTCACTGAAAATGATGCCTCTGAAAGCAAATGCGGTTCCTTAATGCTTGAAATGCAGCTTTCCAGAACTGTGTTCTCTGCTGAAGGTTTTCCATAATCGTGGAACCAAGATCTCTGATTTGAAGAACTTTCTTTATCAGCACATCCCTGTGCAACTTTAGTGCATTGCTCATCCTCCATGTAAAGTGGAAGCACTTCTATCTTTACACATCCCACACCTACTGTAGCTCCAAAATATCTCCCAATTTACAGAGCTGCTGTAACGATTACTCTTTGTACAATATTTTCCAGGTCAAACAGTTCTTTTAAAATAATTAATTAGCTGTTTTGTTTAAACGATTATTCATGACCTAGTCTCAGTTTCATCTAATTTTTTTCACTATTTGCAACACTTACTCAGGTAGTCCCACTAAAAAACTGATTTATCTGGGAATCACTCACCTTTGCTGTGCTTTTTTATTTGTTATCATAGCCAGTAACCTAAATCTCATGTGATTATTTTTATTTTCTGATTAGGTATTTGACACTTTTTATGCGAGGGTTTCACAAATGAGCTCTGCTGTGAAAGATGGGGATATAATTATGCTACTGTAACTATGGGAAGGCCAATTGTCACAAGCATTTAATTAGCATCCAGAAGTAGCTTGAATGCTTCAAAATAAGTAATTATTGCATGACTCCAAACAAAATACATTCTTTTCTTAAAAATGCATTAGCAAATTGAGGATCAGATCTGTGCTTTTAGGGGAAGCTTAGGGCTGTCAGTCAGACCTGTTGCAGACACTGGTGTCACAACATTACTATGTTGCCCAGTGGAGTCTGAGGACAACACAGAGAGTACTGAACAAATTGTACCCCCAGCACAGAAAGTGTCAGCAACCGCTCTCAGTGTAACTGAGTGCATAAAACCAGAAATTCTTGAATATACGGGAAAGGAGCAGCATAAATAAAATGTTATTTCCTAAGAGACAAAGTAGAATACATCAAACAGACTTTGAGTGAGAAAGAAACAATCATGCTGTGGAATCTCCCAGCAAAAGGGAATTTAACTTCCCAAGATTGTTCAGGATATGGTGTTAAACTTTTATTACAGTACATTGTTTTACCCAGCTCTCTTCACAAGTGAGGCAGCTCTCTAGCTTCTTAGGATCCAGTCTGACTGATCTAGAAATACTTGTCTCTCGCGCTCTGTCTTTTTTAATTACACAACATGCTTGGCAGTAGTCATCTTCATTTACGATAGCTCACTGGAGATCAGGCACCATTAACATCCCTCCGTGGTTTGATTCCTGGAGCTTGTGTCTGGCAGTTTGGTTATATAGGCTTTGCTGTCACTTTTGCAGTTTTGTTGGACTGTGGCTGCAGGAGCCTTTCCACCTCTCTGCCCCTTTGCCTTTCCAGTCTCCAGCCACTAAGGAGCTCTGGACTTCAGAATTAACTTTGCTGTGCCCCATTAAACACTGTTATTTAATCAGTCTTGTAATGTTTTTACTGAGTCCGTTTGCAGCTGACGTAGAAGGATCTCTTCAGATACTTGCTGATTATGTCCCAATAGCTATTCTTTGTTTTGTTTAAGTCTTCATTGTAAAGTCCTAATGCTGGGCCGGGCAGATGGCGCAGGGCAGCTCAGGGCTGTCTCAGGACAGCAGGCTGCAGAGCCTGTGCCCAGCTCGGGTGGTGTGGCCTTGCAGCCAGGGAGCACAGCTTTTGCCTGGGTCTCTCCCCAGCCACGGTAACCAGTGCGTGTGTGCACCTGGGTGTCTCTGTGTAAGGCTTAAAGGGCATGTGCTTTTCCTAATAGGGTGAAGGGCCTTTCATGCTATGGAAAATACAGATTTTGCTACATTAGCGACTTGTCAGAAGTGTGAGAATGAGATGCAGTTTGCATGTTCATCCACATAAATGTGCATGCATTTTCTACTTGCAGGTACAATAATGGATACGGTAAAATTAAAGCCGTTCAATGGCTTCCTTTGGAAGGTACCATCTGCTTCCATGTAATATTTAACATTCAAGACTCTATTTATAAACAGGAAGAGGTGTAGACTTCAAAGCTAGCTATGCTCATCCCAGCACTATGGCCACCTCACAAGCTATATATATATTTAACATGAAACAGATCTACAGACCAAGCCCTGTATGCTTAAGTGAAGGAACAGAATGTGAAAGTGAAGGCTTACACACCCTCCTCCCCAAGCTTAAACTAGAAGCAATCAGTGGGCGATAATTCTTCTTATCATTCTACTTTCATTAAATAATCACCAGCATGTGAAAATATATTAGAGAAATAGAAACTGAGTAACTGCTTTGCTATGACACGTGTATTTATAAATAGATACTGCAAAAGAATACCTGTTATATTGATCTAACAGTTCAGCTTTAGTCTTGCTGCTAAAAGTTGTTCTTTACTGGTCAAAAGATGAAATTGGTTGTCTGTGACATGTTTGCACGTATGGTATTTGGATTTGATCCAGTTTCTGTCTGAACCAAGTAGCCGAACCCAGGCATATGAAGGAGTGAAGGAACAGTCCAGAGAGGCATATGACCATCTGCCTGAGATAACCTGTGAAGCAAATCAAGACAGGGTTTGTCTGTTTTCTACATGAGGGCAAAAAAGGAGACCACTCAAAGCCAATACTTATCAGTTAAGTAGTTCGGGTTTTGTATTATGTCTTTGTGTTCAAATGACAAATTGTTCTGTGAAGCAAGGACCTTTAAGGGACACAGTTGTGTCCTTTGCTTCCCTACTTTGTGAAACAGCCTGGCAGGTTACAAAGTGTTTTACAGTTAAAGACAGGTTAACATATCCACGGAAACAGTTTGCAAATTCTTTACCTTTTTTAGTAATAATGATGGTTTCTCAGAATCTACTTCTGTTTTTTTTTCTACACTAGCTTTGAATTGGGAAACATAGCTATGAATTTGTGTTTCAAATGTGATCCAGAGAAAAATAAGGAACTTGTAAGATAGATTTACAAACAAAAAGTTGAATCTTTCATAACCACGCTCTCATGGTTGCCAGTAGTATCATTTGCCAGCAGTATTGATTTCAACCATCTTCAGACAGAAATCCTGAATCCATCTGAGAAGTTTAAGCTGCCTTTATTACAAGTTTAAATGGATTACAGATGTGAAAAAAGCCACCTTTTTGATACACCCACAGATAAACTTGAGATGAAATCTAAGCGCAAAGAAATGCAGTACTTTTTGTGATAGAGAACATGAAAGCACAACTACCTGAATTGTAAATAGATTTATTTTCAGAACTTATGTTTGACATTCTGAGCTGACAATGAAAAGTCATTTTGACATTTCTCATTGAAAAGCTACATTCACTTCCAGCCATGGTCGGCTTACACTGCCATCAACGTGTACTGCATTTTCCCTCAGGAGGCAAGGTACAGTGCAGAATTTCTGCTCCAAGCCTCCTGCTCCTTAGACCCATAAATTTGAGCCTTTATCTGGATTTGGGATAGGAAATGACATAGAACTTCTTTGCTAAAATATTATATTTTGATGGGTGTTTCATCAAAAATATTACATGGACGTTTAATCAAAAGTTTAAAGGGGGGAGGAGGAGGAGGCTACAAACTTACTCATGTGTGTGCTTGTTTTGAATGTCATTGGATTGCAAACCAGAGAAGAACAGATCTGTGTTCCTAGGAGTTCAAATGTTAAATAATGCAGAATTTAATCATTAAGATGGGGTAGGCTCTCCACGCTGCATATACTCTGTCTGACTGGACCATATTTGACCAGGAACAGATCTAGCTGTAAAAATTATTTCCTTCAGCATGTAAATAAGGTGTGTATCTTAAAGGTAATTGTGATGTGATTAAAGACTATAAAATCATTGTTAAATGCAAAGAAAATTGCCACCAAGCTAAGAAGATAGAAATACCCATAGTCTGAAACACTTCAGACTTACTTTCCATACATTTGACAGCACAAGTTATTTATTTAAATCCTATTTTATATGCCAGAATCATGCATGTGCGCATGTTTGTAGGTACATACTTATCTGTTTATGAAGAATGAAAGTTATTTACTGCCACTGAGATGTATGTAAATAAGGATGAGATCCCTGCTCAGTGACTCATAGGTTTTATCCTGCAAGGTTTTGAATGCACCAAAGAGATGCGGAGTGTCTCAAAGTCCCTCCCATTGAATCAGTGTGGGGGGATTTTTGTCCCTGTCTTGGAATTTGCTCAGGATGTTGCATATCCTAACAGGAAAGATATTAAGAACCATTAAATTCCACAGGTGTATTAAGTCTATAGATACATTGGCTGAGGAATCAACCTTTGCACAGCTTGCCTTCTATTTGTCTGGTGATAGACAGTAGTGAGACAAGGTAGGTAATTGATTGGATTATTACAAATAAATTCTGGCTACAGAAATTTTTTGGAAGAACATTCTGCATACTGTACATAATTTTAAGTCAAAGTTAGAAATGCTCTTTTATTGAAAAAATCAAAAGCAACAAAGAAAATGTTGATTGCATTTGGATAAGATGTTTGTATTGCCTTTGCCTTGTCATTGCTAGGACTTGTGGAGAGGCAGAATGTTTAGACTTGGAACTCTTATACTAGAGAGAAAACAAGTGCATTGATGTATAATTAAAAAAAAACCCAAAAAAGGTCTCCAGAAGGCCGATAAAGAAACTTCAACTCACCTGGCCAGGGGGTGAGCAGGGTTCACTATAACTGAACAATTGTAAATACAGAACTGACGGAAAGACTGTTCTTTCCATGTAAATGTTTAGACTATTGGATTCAGCAGTGGAAGCTACATTCGGGGTCAGCCTCTTTATCTGGGTGCAGAGGAGAATCTTTTAAAATATCTAGAAAACAAATATATCCAGAGTCATAATATTAAATGTGTAGAAAGTAGATAATCAACTCTTAAGTTTCAGAGAACCAATGAATTTCAAATAATTGAATTCTGGGAGGAAATCCTTTCTGGAGCGGTGTCTCAGAAATTATCCACTGTGCACTTTTTTGCTTATATGAACAGCAAAATACTAAACTAGATGGACAACAGCGTGTCTTGATTTCTCATGGCCCAATGTTTTGAAGTAGATGCATGCCTTGAAGTTTTTAAGTACTTATGTTCTGGTTTCAGCTGAGGTAGAGTTAATTTTGCTCCCAGTAGCTGCTGTGTTTTGGATTTAGTATGAGAAGAATGTTGATAATGATGATATTTTCAGTTGTTGCTAAGAAATCAAGGACTTTTTCCAGTCTCCCATGTTCAGTTAACGAGCAGGTGTGCCAGAGCTGGGAGGGAGCACAGCCAGGCAGCTAGCCCAAGCTGGCCAATGGAAATATTCCATACCTTGGACGTCACGTTGAGTTTATGAATGGCGGTTGGCGGGGGTGTGTGTGTGTGTGTGTGAGTGTCAGGGATCTGCTACTTTCTTGTCTCCATGAGTTGGAACCCTCTCTTGGCCAGGAGTTTGGTCTTTTTATGCAGTTTTGCAAAATTTGGAAAATCCATGAAATCTGCGATTTCCAGGTTCCGCAGTTGCTGCTTGGGGACTGGCAGCGAATCGGTCATCGGTGATGAGAAAAATTATATAGTATATAGTTTGTTTTGCATATTCATTATTTTCATTATCACTATTATTATTATTATTATTATTATTATTAGCATTAGTATTTCCTTTGTTGTCCTATTAAACTGTCTTTACCTCAACCCACGAGTTTCCCCTTTTGTCCATTTCTCTTCCCCAGAGAAAGGGGAAGCGTGAGCAAGTGGCTATTGGATCCTGGTTGCTGGCTGGCGGGTTAAACCGCGATGACTTGGGACTCTAAGACTCTAGTGAGATTTTCTAAACTGCTGAAGCATCCAGTTAATACCAAAATCAACAAAAATAAAAGGGATTGTTTTCTGCAGGTCTTAATGTTAGGCCTCCTGGAACACCTAAAACCAGATTAAAAGCTGATGTGAATTACCAAAATACTATAAATTGTCCATGGTTCCTGCTAGAGTTTATAAATTACTATTGTTTGGTCGTGGTCCTATTGTATCTAGATTTAAGCCATACAAACATCATGCATCATTTTACTGGAGTCAGCCCTTTTGAAATGCTGCATTAATTCCTCTCCCCTTTCTGAGGCCCAGGGAAAACCTCTGACACCAGTAGACAAGGAATTTATCCAGTTTGTTAGTGCAGGTTTGCTAATGAATGTGTACGTTCTATTAAAAAAAAAAAAAGTAACTAAACTTTACCATGGAGAGCACTTCATTCATCTCACCTGCAAACTTAAACCTGGGACTACCAGCTCGACTTCATGGGCACAAAGCTGCGTCTCCTGAGGGTAGAAGGAAGAAACTGGTACCCAGATAAAATTCTGGGGTTAAGGAACTGTATCGATGCTGTGGTCTTCTCCAGTGCTACTGCCAGAGTGAGCCCCTGCTCCCTTCCAGTCTTAGACATATACATACAGACATAAGTATCACACATAGGTAGAGATACATGCAAAAGGTTTTGTCTAATTTGTTTGTATACCCAGCTTTTTCTCTTTTAATTGATAGTTGATCATAAGGCAGACATTACAAAAGTTCTATGGTTGTAAATAATGATCAACTCATCTCACTTCCACAATGACTACACTTCTAGGATTTATGTACAGAAAGCATGTATAATTTCTCTCCATAATCACTTATCCTTCCATACATAACTACCCTTTTTTCAAGTTTTGGCAGCTGGATAGCTGCTAGTAATTTAAAATGAGGACTAAGAAGGAATCCCATTTGCAAAGAGACCTTGAGTAGAGATTTGAATGTGAAACACAAGCAGAACGATGGATAATTCTAGCCATCTATAATTTCTTATTTCAAAACGAAATCACTTGCTAATTCAGTTTGATATAATAGACCAAATCTTACCTTCTTTATTCATCCCATGGATTTAAAATGTGAAATCTCAATAGCAATGAGTGCAGAAAGGATATGATCTAGGTGAGATATTGTGCAGCATTTCAGTCCATCTTTACCTGGAAGAGATGGCCTTCTATGGAATAACATGGCTTTATGAACACTGTACTTGTGTTTATAATCTTATTCATACATTTATAAACCATATTAATCAATGACCATATTTATGAACCATATGAATTGATAAAAATGTTTCCTTGGGACAATATTATTTGCTCCATCATGTGATACGTTCAGCTCTCGCCCATGGTTTGTTTGATCAGTTGACACTGACTAGCCTGGGAGTGGACTGCAGCAGATGCACATTTTGTTTAGTTTTATAGCTGCGAACTCTTTGATGTACAATTGGTGGATCACCATTAGAAACTCGTGATTGCTAAAGTTATAATATCATCTGATACTGACAACTATTTTTACAAACACTGGCCCTCGAAGCCAGTCAGCCTCCTCTGTCCTATCCTTTCTGGCTGCCAAGTCCCTGTTCTTTACAAAATGTTGACAAAACACTGGTGCTACTGAATGTCTATTTAATTTTGACTGATTTTCCTGCTGCATGAGATCACTGGCAACTGCTAGAACACACTCTTGCTTTCCCAAACTTTGTGTTTATTTCCCTGAAGATCTTGCCATCTGCTGTGCTCAGCTGCCCAAATAAGTAAAATTTTCCATGTCTTACAATTTTTTTCCTGAAAACATTATCTGTTCCCTCACTCTTTCCAGTTTTCATCAGGTTCTTTATGATCAGTTGCTCTCTAAATAACATGCATCATAACAGGCCGTGTTACCACAAACAGGAGTATTGATCTTGGCAGTAGGACAGAGGTTACTGAAGCAACATTCAGTAAGTAGCATTCCAGATACTATCTAGAGGTCAGCCAACAGAACTGTGGACAACAGATTCATATATGATGCTCTTTGTGCAGTGTATATTTTGTTGGCCTGACTTAACATTTGCACGTAATTTGTTCCAACTTGCTTACTGTTGCCAACCCCAAGTGTTCAAAATCATGAAATTGGCTTGAAAGCGATAATGCTTTAAGCAATAGTACATTTAGAACTTCTGAACCCAGAGTGCTTGCACTTTCAAGCATTTTCCTGTAGCTAGCAGGAAATGTGCTTTCTTGTGGGGAGGGCAGAAGTGAGAGTAGATATTAACACAAAATATTGTGACCCTCTCTGAGCTGAGAAAACATCAGATAATCTCACTTTTGATAACCCCTTCATGCTGGCTGAGTGGCTGAGTTACTCTTGATTTATACTAGCATAAGTAAATCAGAAAGATGCACAAATAACTTCTAAAATGACTGTGTGCAACAACAATAATGTATTTTTTCACGTTAGAACTTCTATGATCACTGCCCCTCCCTACTGGTTGCATATTATTTCTCTTTAGGGATCAAGTAAACAAAAGCTCTTGGAGATGGAAGGGCATGCTGTGTAATTAAATAGAGAACTGAAGCAGCGAAGACATCCACACTGCCAGACGGGTTAGTTCTCATGTTAATCTGTTTATGTCTATCATCTCTACCACTCTACAAAATCACAAAACCAGTCTGAGCATACCTTGGGTCAGCCTGAGCCTCGCTAGAAGTCATTGCATTATCAGATGGGAACTGGGCTTGATTGCGTGAAAGTACTCTTTTCCTTTGCCTTGAAACATGTTCAGAAATAGAAATGTAGCAAGGCAAGAAAAAAAAGACCCCAAAGACCCCAAAAGCTTGAACACCTCAGTCAGCTGTTTGAAAACTAGAACTGGGACACAGAGCAGAGATTTCCTGTGAATTTTAACTCCAAATCTATTTTGTCCATAGCTTCACCAAGCAAGCTCTTCATATGCTTATACACAGGTCCTCATTTATTTTTCTCTTAGGTGATTTCTAGTGGGATGAGAGTGGGAGGTTGATGGAAGGAGCAGAATGAAGAATGAATGCCTTTTGCTTGCATGTGGATCTTGGGGACTCCCATAAAATCTAAAAAAGAAACAGTGGAGGAGGATGTGGCTGGCTGCTGAAATGTTCTGTGGGCTACATCCTGCCTGTGGCTAGGCCAGAACTTGCACACCCTTTTTGTTTGGTTTTTTTTGTGTGTGTGCACTAGGTTCTTAGACGACACTTGCCACAATGGTGTAGGTATCAAATATAAAAAGAGAGACCATGCCTTGGCACCTCAATCTTTCTGCTGACACGCACATACTGCACGTGCTTGGCTTCTTAGTGATCTGCTTTACACAGATAGGAAGCTAATGTGAACTAGTGCCATGTTACAAGGATGAACTTTCACTGTGGGAACATGTTAGGGTTTTTTCTCCAACAAAATCTCAATTTTTGTCCTACAGTGCAGCATTTTTCCCCAGCTCTGTAAAACTTTTCTGAAATGTCTTTATATCACTTCATGTAGTTCAGCAGAGTGTAAAATAACCTCTTGGTGTTTGCTTTAGTTCTGTCATATTCTGTTTACAAATTCAAAAGGACCTAACATAAATAGCTGTCAACACTTACATATTACTGTGATTCACTGACTTCACCACAAGAATTTTGGTACAGCGGCAGAAAGAGCATCAGTATAAAAAATCTTATCATGAAAGCCATTGCAGTTGTTCATCTCTCTTTCAATGAGTGTGCACAATGAATCTAATTGTGCTACTTGAGATATAATTACACATTTGCCAGAACAGGACATCAAAATGGTACCTCAGCATTAGTGTGTAGGCCTGAAACAGCTAGAGTGGAGGGTTTTCTTTTTCTTGACCATTACAATAAGTACTGCTTTGATCACCTAGATTTAAAAACTTGTAAACAGGGAGAAGAGGTAGAACAGAGAAAAAAGAAAAGAAATCAGTAAAATCAAAGCATGTATGTCTCTTCTTCTTCTGTAACTTTTGTTTATTCGTAGGTCAAAATTTCCTAAAATTCTGTTGAATTTTTTTTTTTGGGGGGTGTCAATTCTGACAGAATACTACTGTGCTCTTTTCAAGCCTGAGGAGTTCAGCTTTAAGGAAAGACTATTTGGGGTCTCTTGTTTGTTGTAGTTATTTAATATCTAGCCATAGACTAGGAAAAACTTGCAGCACTGATAGCTAGCTGCCTACCTGTGGTCCTGTGGCCTATGACGTCTCAAACCTTTCATGTGAAAAGCCATCAGTACACAGCAAACCTTGCAGGCTCGGATTTAAATCATGTCTGCTGTGCCATGGGAAAAGAGAAGCAGAGAGACTTGTTGATCCACTCTGACATATGTGTGCAGTGGACAAATACGCGTCTGGCACATACTACATTTTGAAAAAGCACCAAGCCCCAGGCTTTCCTTCTCAATTCTTCAAATCAAAAATGCAGAAACACTGGAGGAGAGATTGTGTTGCAACATGATGAACAACTAACTCATTTGTTGCTACAGGAGGTCTGTGCAGGCAGGACTGTGATGTCCCCAGCTGATTCGGTTTAGTCTCACTGTCTGGAACTGCAGTCCTGGGGACCTCAATTTGACATCTCACCTAAGAGGCCTGGTTTCTCTGAGACCACCACGTTACCTCACTTCACTGCTGGCTCAGGGGGCTCTGAATTGCACAAGGACTGTTCTGAGCAGTGAAAATATCTTAGGAGACATATTTAGCTCTTGTGGAAGCTTGTGGAGCTTCACTGAAATAAATGGACTAATTGAGGAGTAAGGTAAAACCACTGGCTTTAGTGGTTTTCATGCACAGGCTGAATGGACTGAGTGTTGTCTTCATTTTTTTGTGATAAAATCATAAACAAGGTGCATTTTAAGGCACAGTTCTGGCTGAAATGTTCCGTCTAGCTAGTCTGATTGATGAAATTCATCTGGCAATCAAATGGATAAACTGGCAGACGAAGTTGCTAAGCCACTGTCCTTCATATCTGAGAAGCTGTGGCAGTCTGGTGAAGTTGCCACTGATTGGAAAAGGTGAAATATATCCCCCATTTTTAAAAAGGGTAAAAAAGAAGACCCAGAGAACTACAGGCCAGCCAGTCTCACCTCTGCGCCCGGCAAGATGGAGCAGATCCTCCTGGAAACCATGCTAAGGCACATGGAAAACAAGGAGGTGATTGGTGACAGCCAACATGGCTTCATTAAGGGCAAATCATGCCTGACAAATTCGGTGGCCTTCTACAATAGTGTTACTGTGTTGGTGGATAAGGGAAGCGCAACTGATGTCATCTACCTGGACTCATGCAAAGCATTTGACACTGTCCTGCACGACATCCTTGTCTCTAAATTGGAGAGACATGGATTTGATGAATGGACCATTCCGTGGATAAGGAATTGGCTGGATGGTCGCACTCAAAGAGTTGTGGTCAACGGCTCAATGTCCAAGTGGAGACCAGTGACGAGTGGCGTTCCTCAGGGATCAGTAGTGGCACTGGCAATGTTTAACATCTTTGTTGGCAACATGGACAGTGGGATCAAGCACACACTCAGCAAGTCTGCCGATGACACCAAGCTGTGTGGTGCAGTCAACATGCTGGAGGAAAGGTATGCTATCCAGAGGGACCCTGACAGACTTGAGAGGTGGGCCTATGTGAAGCTCATGAAGTTCAACAAGGCCAAGGGCAAGGTCTTGCACATGGGTCAGGGCAATCCCAAGCACAAATACAGGCTGGGCGGAGAATGGATTGAGAGCAGCCCTGAGGGCTTGGGGTGTGCCCAAGCAGAGTTTCTCATCAACCAGCACTTGTGGGTGCTGGTTGATGAGAAACTAACATGACTCGACAAATCATAGAATCATAGAATGCTTTGGGTTGGAAGGAACCTTTAGCGGTCATCTAGCCCAACCCCCCTGCAGTGAACAGGGACATCTTCAACTAGACCAGGTTGCTCAGAGCCCTGTCGAACCTGACCTTGAATGTTTCCAGGGATGGGGCCTCCACTGCCTTTCTGGGCAACCCATTCCATTGTTTCACCACCCTCATGGTAAAAAATTTCTGCCTTATATCCAATCTAAATCTACCCTCTCTTAGTTTAAAGCCATTACTCCTTGTCCTATTGCAACAAGCCCTGCTGAAAATATTTTCCCCCTCTTTCCTATAAGCCCCCTTCAGGTACTGAAAGGCCGCTGTAAGGTGTCCTTGCAGCCTTCTCTTCTCCAGGCTGAATAACCCCAGCTCTCTCAGCCTTTTCTTGTAGGACAGGTGCTCACAGCCCAGAAGACCAACCGTATCCTGGGCTGCATCAAAAGAAGTGTGTCCAGCAGGTCGAGGGAGGTGATTCTGCCCCTCTGCTCCACTCTGGTGAGACCCCACCTGGAGTCCTGCATCCAGTTCTGGGGCCCCCAACATAATAAGGACATGGACCTGTTGGAGCAGGGCCAGAGAAGAGCCACAAAAATGACCAGAGGGCTGGAGCACCTCTGCTATGAGGAAAGGCTGAGAGAGTGGGGGCTGTTCAGTGTAGAGAGGAGAAGGCTGCGGGGAGACCTTATAGCAGCCTTCCAGTACCTGAAGGGGCCTACAAGAAAGCTGGAGAGGGACTTTTCACAAGGGTATGGAGTGATAGGACAAGTGGTAATGGCTTCAAGCCAAAAGAGGGTAGATTTAGATACAGTAAAGAAATTCTTTACTGTGAGGGTGGTGAAGCACTGGCACAGTTTGCCCAGAGAAGCTGTGGATGCCCCCTCCCTGGAAGAGTTCAAGGCCAGGTTGGATGGGGCTTTGAGCAACCTGGTGTAGTGGAAGGTGTCCCTGCCCATGGCAGGTGGGTTGGAACTGGATGATATTTCAGGTTCCTTCCAACCCAAACCATTCTATGATTCTATGATGCCATGATAAAGTTGAGCAAAGTACTGATGGACTATGAGCAATAACTTGTACTAGTATCACTAGAAAGATATCCTGTTGTGTCAGTGCCTGAAGCAGTCAGGTAAGAGACTTTGTCACTGAGATTCTAAGAAAAACATTTCTGTGTTTTCAGGCGTGGCATATTTTACATGCCTCCAGGTACACAATGTAGAGTATTTAGGGAAAAGATTCACGTAGTCAACAGGCTGGGTTGATAAATTTGCCGACATAAAATGCCATAAAGAACTTTCTGAATTAACTCCAGGTGGCAGGATGACATAGGACATCCAGCATTCAAATACGTGATTCCTAGGAATAAGAAGCTGCCATGGATTCTAGCTCTTTGGATAGAAACCAAATTTTTATGCAAACCAACAAGGCATAAGATGCGAAAACTGCTTCATTGCTTTCTTCCTACCTGGTCTGGGTGAGCAGTGCTACAAGGGAAAGCTCCATCAGTGGAGGCTGAAGGTTCGTTCTGGCAGTGGCTGGTGAGAGTGGAGGGGAGTTTTTCTCTTTACTCTCACCGATAAGGATTTTGCCTTGCAGGGAGCTAAGGCTGTCCAACAGAACTGAAATTATACTCAGGTTTACTGTGGCTTATACAGAGTAAATGATGAAGATGTACGGGTGTATCAGAAAAAATCCAAACTGCAGTGCCTTGGGAGTCTCAGACGCTCGGTCTTGGTCAATGCAGGGTTTAGCAGTGTGACTTTGGTGAGCTGCTGCCCTTTTGTTCTCTAGCTGTAGCTGGTCACTGTGTTATTTTTACTGGAATACAGTTCTTCATTTTCAGGTCATTAAAAAGAACTGATTAAAAAAGTATACATGAACAAAATGTGCGAGCACAGGGTTCACATTGTATGGCAATTTTGCTTTGATTGCACTTGAAGCCAGGCTCTCTTCCCTTGTACACGTTCTGTTGGGTACATTGTATATTCCAGGATGACGAGTGCATCCACAGAAAGCTCGTTGCAAGTTCGACTGTTTGATATTCTCAGCAAAAGTGAATTCATAAATAGTGTGCAATACTGGTATTTGTACAAATTTGGTTTACACTTGGCTGTGTTTCTGAGTGTATTTCCTAGCCACTAAAGCCCTTAGGACCATCTAGTCTAACTTTCTGCATAACAAGGCCAATGGTTTCTACACCGAGTTCAGTAGCGTGTGATTGAAGCAGACAACACCTTTCTATAGACATCCAGATTTGACTTAAAAGCTCCAAGTGTCACAGTATATTCCAGGGCAAGCAATTCCAGTGGTTAATTACCCGCACTGTTAAAAAATGTGTGTCTTGTCTCCAGTTTGAATTTTGCTGAGTTCAGCTTCCAGGCTCTGCATCTTTGAATGTGAAATGTGAAACTTTCTTGTTGTTGATTGCTTATACAGCTTATCTGCACCAGGAAGGGAAGCGATTCTCTGCGGTTGGTGAGTAGGGCGGACAGAAGGGTGTCAGCATTCCTGCCCTTCTGCACAAGCAGTTACGAAAGATGCCAAGCGGTGGCTTTTAAAGCTCTAAATTATAAACCTTCTCTCTTCTTCCTCCCTCATTTAGGGATTCAGTATACTCTTAGGAGAAAGTCAATGTAATTTTTTTAGCATTAATTCATACGAGTTTTCCTATATGGTCTTTGTATAATGTGAACATTATATATGAATCATATGCAGAATGTGCAAAACTTCAGAGTAAAAGGCTGGTGTCTGTCCCTAGTGGGTCATCAGCTGCTTCTTCCTCAGTTCTGTGCTAATATTTATTTCATTGGCCTGCCTGATGATTAACTTTATCCAACATCTCTGCAGTGTCTCCCCACCAATCTTTTGATTATTGCCAAGGCTTAGCAGTTTCTGGAGTGATATTGTACAGCTTGTCTGGGAAATCTCAATGCAGATGGAAGCTGGCTGCTATGTGTGTTGCTGTTGGCAGTGACCGTATATTTAGAGCAGTATTAACAATTCCTTTTTTTTTTTTTTAACAGGAAGACAATAGATTTACTAAGTTCACCTCTGTGAGTGACATTGTCAGATTTTACCCTAATGTATTTAGGTAGATACTTCAAAGGCAGTGGTCAGAGAAAGCTTGAAGTCATTCAAATTACACGCTCTGATGGGAAGAAATTGGAGACCACTTGCAATAATGGAGTTTCAGATTAAGAATCTCCAGAATACTTTGGAAAGTGTTTCTGGACGCTACGAGAGTATATTCTGGGGATGCTGTGAAATAGCTTCTTGCTGGGAAAGAATCACTGGAAAATGTCACACAGCGACTTATCCATCCCTCCCTATCACTGCTCACTGTGGGCTACAACAGAGCTAAGAAGACGAGGGGAAAGAGAAATGGGGAGAGAGCAGGGGAGGGAGGGAAGGAGAGAGAGAAGGGCCAGTAGCTCTAATTGCATATTGCAAAGGTTCTTCTAGGAGAAAGGGAATATGTATGGTACTGCAAGGTGCAATCTACATCATTAAGAGGAAACATGCTGTTACAAAACTTTTCTGAAATATTGTTCCAGCTACTTCTGAAATAAGGGGGGAAGGGGAATAAAAAAATCTGGAATAAAAAGAGAGAAAAGCAGAAAAGAAAACAAAGGAGGAAAATTTCGAGGACACAGAAATGGAAGGAGGTGAACCAATCATTCCCCGCTGCGTATTCTCCATCTGAGCCCATGAATATGCAAGTGAATATCTGAGCAAACATTATCACTGACACAGATTCCCTTCCACAGCATATTTGTGTTGCCATGCATATGAATAATTGCATTAGCAAGGCAGAAGGTCTGGTTCCCATATTTTACATGCATCTATATTTTATCTGTGGCCATGCTTTGCACTCTAATTATATGGTGCTGGAAACATCCATTTGTCTTCTTTCTTTCCAGTATGAACAAGACTTTTTTTCCAGCTGACCCAACACCTACAAGAAATCGGAACAAAAGTAAAAGGTGTCAGCTCAAGCTAAGTCTGGACAAGACAAGGCAAAAGAAAAGCATTGTTGTGAAGCGACAGAGGTCACGATCCATTCCTCAGGTCATCTGCCATCTGGTAAGATCTCGGTGTATCAGTAGGCCGCGTTAATTTGTGTATCTGCATAGCAGCAGTCACTTTCTTCTGTCCTATCTCCTGCCCCTTTCTCTTTGATGTAATCTTCGTTACTAAAATAGGTGTATACATAGATGAGATGACGTGACTACAACCTCTAGCACCCTGTTTCCCAGCTGGGGGGAGCATGACACAAGCACATGGTGCTAGCGATCTCTGTCACTCTCGTGTTCGGCACCAGTCACAGTGTCAGGGCTGTTCCCGGCCTTCAAGTCTCCAGGGACCGATGTATTGCAATGGCATCTGGATCCTCCACTGGTACAGTTGTGATCACCCCTCTGCCCGCTGATGTATTTAAGTGGAAAACTCCCGAGAATCTGGCAGAGCATGCATGTCCTGGGCTACTCAGTTCTGGAAGTCTCACCAATCCCACTTTGAGGTCAGGATAAGCCCTTGTTAATTTTTAACTCAGAGAAAACCCATTTTTGCAGATCTTAGATTAATTCCCTACTGAGCAGAAGGCCAGCACTGTAGTGCTTAAATATCACTTAAGCCTTATCTGAAGATTTTAGTGGGACTTATTTGGTATACGATCGTGGCCTGGCCTCGGCACAAGGGTTGTTTTCACCCGAAATGAACTGCTGCAGCGCTGACAACATCCTTTGGAAGACAACCAGCAAGAAGTCATTTCTCTTGGGATAGCTGTGGACTCCAGGAGAGTTAGAGAAGTATTTCCTTCTTAGGCAGAAAGCAGTGTCATACAAAGCAACTAACATAAGTGCTAGGCTTATTGGCAATGCTAAGATAGTAAGAGTAACTGAAAAATATTTACTTACACTCAATAAGCAACATCTTGATAGCTTTTAATAATGTTAATGTATGTTCCTTGCCTATGGTTTAAATTATTTTCACAAACCGTTCAAGTCAAGATGATGAAATTGTCCCATCCTGTAGAGCACATCTATTTATAGAATGGATGTGTCCTGTACTAATAAGCATCTTTTAAAAGGAAAATATGTTATCCGAGTGCTTTTCAACCGTGTTCTCCAGTCCTGTGCACTTGATTGTCATCATCTAGAGCCATACCAGCCTCTGGGTAGGACTTTTTTAGCAATTCAGAAGATGTATGTGTCTGTTGCTGTGCTGAATGCCATTCTTTGAGTAAGCACAGAGCACTGAAACTTTTGAGAAATGAGGGAGGAGGAGGAAAGATTAAAGCAGCTCATGTGCTTCTTACATAAAACTTGAGAAGCTGAAGAGCAATTTGATTAAAATATGATTGAAAGGATGTTCTCTGGCATGCCTGAGGCTGATGTTTTTAAATTACATAGGTGCATGGGGGAGAAGGGGGGAGTTCGGTTGTTCAAATTTTTGTTGTTTTTTTAAGCATATTAACACCTAATCTTGCAAGCTGCCCTGCTGGAAAGCCTTGTGGGACTAGTAGGGAACTGCTACAGTGAAGTAATCTCTTTGCAGCAGTTGGTGAAGACGGCAGCCCTGACTTTGTATCCTTGGTTGAGAATGTTTGGAGTCAATTAGAAACCTGGTTCTGCCTTACATTAGGGCTGCTCTTCATCACCCCAGGAATATAAAATGGATTTTAAGTGCATGTAAGTGTAACTTACAACCATTATAGAGCAGCTTTGCATCTTACAACAGTTTAAAGCCTTGGGGTAGGTGTGAATCTGGCTTCCCAGTGTATAAATTATGGCCACTCTGACTGAAAATTAATTGAAGATTTTTATATTTTGTGTTGCTACCACTAAGCCAAGTTGAATATGTTAGTTACATTTAATTCAATATAGCAATTGTACTCATTAGAGCTCCTTAAACTGTATGGTAATCTCCAGGTTTCAGTGTTTTGCTTTGCAAGTATTTGGGAATTCTACAGACACACATTCAGAGATCAGGTTGTTCTGTCCTTTTTTCCCATTCCAAAGTTCCTAGGAAAAGACATAGCAGAGGAGATCAGTACGGAAATCACATTCCCGTCCATTTTTTCTTTTTCGTATTTACTATGCTTCTTTAAATAATACATCATAAAACACTTTAAATTCTGAGAGTTTTTGGCAATTAAATTAAAGTTTTCTGTGTTTGTTCCTTGAGTATTAACTTATTGTGATGAATTATCTCACCCCTAACACGAGTTGTGGTCTGTTTGTTACCACTGAGCCCTCAGCTGGCACTGATGGCACTTGAATAAATCATTTACTCCAGGATGTGTTCCATGCATGTTACCTTTAAAGTAGCAGGGATTTAATATATACTGTATTCTGGCCATAAAGGCAGCAAAAATAAATAATAAATCGTGGCATCTTTATGAAAACATAGAAGACTCTAGTCTTGCAAACACAATTACACACATTCCTTTTTGTTCTCGTGTCTCTGACAAAGGCATTGCTCTGGAAGAAGGAGGCAGAAGATCATCCTGGGTATTAAACATACTATCAAGTCTTACTTCAGGATCTCTTCAGCTGCTCCAGCCACTAGCAGTTTTTAATACCACACCAGAGTTAAATTAGCTATATATCAGATACTTATGAGATGAGCATGTATCTTGTTATTTTGCTGTTCCCATTTCCTTCAAATATTGTTTCTCTCTAAACAGGCATCGGTCTGTCATGACGTTTGCTGCTGCAAGAACATCTTAAAAAAGGAGTGAGCTTTCCTTCCATTCCTTTCTTCATTTAAATTTTATGGAAGATTTTAATATTCTCTGGGATAACATCTTAAGGCCCATTGTGAAATCTGTATTCTGTAGTCTCCCATTAAAAGCAATGTCTAATTAAGAACCAAAGCCTGCAGGATGAACTCTCTGTGAGCAAATGACTAATTCTTGATAGCAGGACTGTGGTTTTAAGCTGTTGCCAGCATCTTGAGAACAGTTCGATGCTGGAAGCTGCTCCCAAGGGTCCTTTCGAAGTACTGGCACAGGTGAAGAAGCAGGAGAGGTAGATGCTGCTGGTCACTGCGCCGAGGCTTGGGGGGGTGCACACCAGTAGGGGGAGATGAGGGGATGCCTCTCCACTGCTGGGAGCCTTGGCCCTGTCGCCTGCCTCCAGATACGTCTGTTTCTCCTGCACTAAGGCATTTCTACCGCACAAACTTGCCGTGCTTAATTAAAGCTATAATTTTAAATACACTTCAGCAAATCAGTGCGGTACTCTACTGGGTACATAAGTTGAGTTAAATCTGCTGTTTGCACCCGTAAATTTATAGGGACAAGCTACTCCTGCAGGTTGCGTTTTAAACCAGTGCACGTCTATCTAGGCTGTTGGGCTCTGCCCGGGCTATCGGCCCTGCAGCTGGATGCAACAGGGCAACTGGGACTGTGGCCCAGCTGTGCAGGAGCTAAGGCTTGGCTAATTTCCTCTAATAGCAGATGTGTCAGGCAACTCAACCAGTTTCTCTTGGCAGTGTGCAGTGCCATTTGGCTGTAGTTTTGCTTCTGACTCTCTTGCTTTTCATTCTTGTTTGCTTAGTCGTGATCCCTGGTTCCTGTCTCCTTTGTCTTGTGGTCCTATACTTCACCTTGTTCCAGCCCTGCCTGATCTTATAGTACGGACTCTTTGGTTTTCAAACTTCTGGCTCTATGTCTTTCTGAGTATGCTCTTCAGTTTGGTATGACTCTTTGCGTCTCTGGTGTCTTGATTTCTTCTTATGCTGGCTTCACTACTTGTCTCCAAACTTAATTCTAACCTGGTCTTCACCTTTGGGCTTGCTAGGGTAGTCTGGTGAAAGCATGTGCCTCTTAAGAAATCTGAAAGTGCCATGCAGAAAACTTGCATTACCTCGCTTCTTGGCAATATTGGAAAGGGGGCAGATGTGGAAGTCCTTTGCATGACTTTTCTTGAGTATGCATCCTGCTAGGCATTACAGGCATGACTTGTGGATCAGTTTTGCACCAGAGGCTTAATCTGAATGCAAATATTCATTCGCAGCCTTAGGTGACCGTAGTTATGCTTCTTTTATATTAAAACCGTTTGCAAGCAGGCTGTTTTGGCAGGGAGTATAACTGTTTCCAGGGTTCAAGGTTATTTTCTTTCACTAGTACTCTTTTCTTTTACTATCTGTTGACTTTTCAAATGTCAGTCAAGCTCTGTGTAATTGCTCATGGAACCATTTGTTACTGTTTTCGCTGTTGATTCAGCATCTTGGAATTCGGAGCTAACCTGCTTTCCCTCTCCAGTATCCTGGATGCCACTGCTTGCATTTTATTCCAACACGATTCATTTTGGTATCATCCGTTCCATGACTCTCTGTAGAATTATCTGTTTTGCCTTGCTTTCTAAACCGGGCACAGTATCATTAACAGTGTGTATAAATTCTGCTAAAAGCTTCAGGACCAAATCCAGAACCTGTGTAAATAGCTGAGCCAAATGCCTAACAGATGTATGCGAGGGGAAAGCACGCAAAGCTCCAGAGAGGCTGCCGATGTGACAGGTTAAGTGCCTGCAGTGGATGCATGAAGACCACACGTGGGGAAAGGAGAGAATACATTTGGTGATGGATTATGTGGCTAGGTTTTGTCATCTGGACTTTCCGACCCTTGGCAAGCGTAGCCAGAAAACATTTGGATGATGCAAAGGATCGTTACCTGCTGCAGGCCCTTTATCTAGCTCCCTCTTGTGCACCGAGATAGAAGAAGTGTGGGAAAACATTTGTCAAGAAAATCATCAGATGGTGCCCCTTGGTGGTGACCTAAATTGGTATATGGTCCCTCGCATAGGCTCACTACGCTGGGGTGAATTTCCTCTCTTGGATATGATGGAACCAAAGGCATGTGGAGTACTGATAAGTCATATTGGCTTTCCAAGGCTGCTATACAGCACTTGCTATCAAATTTATTTGGATCAGATGTAGACGAATGTAGTTCTTCTGGAAGTTTTAGGTACTTGCAGTCAGCACTGTGAGCGTGGGCTGTAACAGAACATTGATTCCGCTACAGAGCATCTCCTGAAGACGCGCTGTTGACATAGACTAGTATGTAGTGGTTTTAATCTTGTAGGCAACTGTGTCATAAACGTTATGGCCTAGGCAGTAGACTAAGATATATGGGTGTGAAGAACTCCTATTCATTGTTATATTGAAGGGAAGTAAAATGAAACAATTACAAATCTCCCTTAAAAGAAAATTCAGGAAAATAATCAGTTAAGGCAGCACCGATATCCAGACTAACCTCGTTGCACATAGTTTCCACGCAGCCATCATAATACTCCAGAGCGCTCTGTAACTCCCCTTAGCTTCCAAGACACTGTCAAACTTACATTTATTAAATGTGAAGCCAAAACGTCCAGGGGCTAGAAGCTAACGCGTGAAGGACAGACTCCCTGTAACTAGAACAGTTTTTCTCTAATAATAATGATTACAATTTTAAACGCTATCTCTAACAATCAATACTTTAAAACAGTATCTTAATTGGTTGAGTCAGTGTGCAAACATACGGTTACATTTCTAGAAGATAATCTTCATCTTGCTGCTGAAATAAAGTCCGGGCAATTCGACTGCTAATTTTTCATGGGACCTATGACAAAGTTTGGAATCCATTAGTCTGCCTGTCTTTATGAAACTCTGGCTTAAAATTACTGCCTTCTCATTGTGTGGGCATTTATTCCTCCTTCCACTTCAGCTGGATGATGCTGCTCTCTGAAGCTGCTGTGTGCTTAAAAGAATTGCCATGTCTCAGCTAAAATGGAAAAGAATCGCTCATCTGAGGCAAAGAGGTGGGGACTGACTTATTTAGGACTTGAAAAAAGTCTCTCTTCCCCAGCTCTCACAGACCTCATCTCCAAAATCTGTGATCAGAACTGACTGCTCTTCAGAAGATCAGAGCTTCCAATGTATCATGCTGGGCTTCTATTCTAGTAGGGGATGAAATGACTAATGATGCTACCAGGGGTGGGTGATGCAAGAGGTCAAGTGTGTTGGAATTTTCCCAGAATCCACAGACTATGTGCTTTCCACTCAAAGATATGATCTTCATGTTCTCCTCCTACTGTTAAGTGAGAAAAAGAAATATAACAAGACTCAGATCCCATGAAAAAGAAATCCCTCTATGGTAAAGGAGGTCTTTGTGAGAAGAAGCTGAAGGGCCACCTGTGTTTATGGGGGAAAAGGACAGATTTAAGTAATAAGCAATAGTTACGCAACCTTTACTATTAACTGAAATACAGAATTTTTCTGGTCTATTACCATTATGAGAGAACAAAGAAGGTATCTGGTGATTTCTCTCTCTTCCTTCCCCTCCCTCACAGCAAGGATAAGGATTTTGCAAATGCTTCTGAAACAAGTCATGGGGTTAAGATTGCACCACACCGTGACAGAGTAGTCGTGAGGTCTCACACCTGCAATCTGAATCTTGGCCATACCACACCTTGCAGAAGTGGCATGGTATGTGGTATTTGGCAGTGGTACTCACCTTTGTTTTACAAAAGCTGATCTGAAAACTCCTAAAGAAGAAATCACCTGAAACGGGGATTCTGCCTTGGAGAGGAAGACTAAGTGCACTCAACAGATGCATAATCAAGACCCTCCACAAGATAAGATGAAAGAACCTTACCTAGGCCGGATGGCATATTATAATTGAAAACTTAGAAGCAAATGAAAACTTAAAAAAAAAAAAAAGTCCTAGATAGCTTTCAGAATTAATACAGATATGCTGGAGCTGTGACACTGAATGCCCTTATATAGCAGCAACAATAACCATACTTCATCGCTGAAGTCTTGTCCTGTGACTGATGGGGGAGCAAGCATAAGCTGGACGGACCCAGCGCCTCTGTGACCGCAGCCTGTCAAGAAGGATCCCGGTGACTCACGCGAACAGCCTGCAGTCGCAGCAGAACGGATCCAAACTGGTCCTCTGCGTCTCACGCCGCCGTGGCCCACAAGGTGCGGGCCACACCTGGATTTACTGGCCGCACCGCATTCCTAACGTGCTGCTTCTCCTAACGTGCTGCTTCTCCTTCCGCGTCCAAGTCCCGAGTGCCTCCAAGCAGCGCTTCCCAGCAGCGGCGGGGGGTGAAGATGGAGGGTTTCTTCTGCCCAGATTCGCCTGTGCGCTGGGTGCTGGCGAGGTGCGCCTGGCACACGGGGAGCCTCGCGGGCCCGGGGGTTTGTCTGTCTGGGCACACGTGAAGTCCCCTTGCTGGAGCTCTGTTTCGTGTTCCTGCGTTACCACTGCGACAGGAATCCCCGGCAGGAACTCTGTTGCCCAGCCAGCTTGCGCTCGCGGGACAAAAGGGCGGCCACACCACGTGGAGCTCGCCAGGGCTGTCGGAACACACTGAGAGCTCACACTGCTGTACCGAATGTCCGTCGCAGACAACGTCTTCCCGCGTTCAGTGAAAACACCACCAGGACGGCCAACAAAACGTCCCCTACAAATGTCAGGCACATCAAAGCAGGGACCGTGTGTCATAACTGCCATCTTGTTTTCTCTGTAGCTTGCTGGAGCAATCGCATCTGCGAAGCAAGCAGCCTGTCCGTCGCCCTGGAGGGAGACGGGAAACCGCGCCAGGTGCCTGCTGGTTCTCGGCTCGTCTGCGCGGGAGCCGCTCAGCAGCAGCCCCGCGAACGCCCCTCGTCCGGGACAGGTGCGTCCCGTTTCCCGCTTCGGTGAAAACTCGCAGCGTCGAACTAAACCGGAACAGCTCAGCCATAATTCTGGAAGGCAGCCGCGGCGTTAGTCAGGAGCAGCTCCCCCGAGCAGCCGCGCGGGTTAACAAGCCCTAAGCCACGTTCACGTCGCCTGCAGCGACGGGGGACGCCGTCGTGGATGTCAGTCCCCGCCCAGCCCCCCCCGCAGAAGCGTGAGGTAAGGGCTGTCACCTGCCAGGCGGGGCCGGCGGACCCTCCGCACCCCGCC
>Ga0065711_1003568_pt1 | contig 31192 bp, 16 predicted proteins | sample Hoacrofraction12_FD_59098 | JGI IMG/M metagenome (GOLD analysis project Ga0065711, IMG submission 59098) | Hoatzin crop microbial communities from Cojedes, Venezuela - Epithelial fraction 12 v2 (version 2) | ecosystem: Host-associated > Birds > Digestive system > Esophagus > Crop | place... | reverse complement strand
CTGGACAAGGTCCTGTGCAGCCTGCTGTGGGTGACCCTGCTTGGGCAGGGGGTTGGACTGGGTGACCCACAGAGGTCCCTTCCAACCCCTACTATTCTGTGATTCTGTGATTCTGTGATTAAGCCCAGCGTCATTCAGTGGACACGTATTTTACAGCTGCAAATTGTTCCAGCAAGACCAAAGATGCAGATGTACCTGGAGATTCCCTCAAAATCAAGCCAGCACTGTCAGGAGGGCGCTTGACTGTGTTACACTGACTCTTTGCCTCTTGGTCCCGCTGCGACATGGAGTCCTGCAGACAGAAGGGTGGAGGTATCTCCCGTAGCTCTGCCAGCTTTGCAGGACGACTTTCAGACGCACAGCCTGAGGACTCCATACCGTTTTGCTGCTGTTAGCGACTGAGAGTAGCTGTGACTCCTCGAACGGTTCTTCCTGTTGTCAGCATGGCTGCTCTGCAAAGAACACCACCCAACAAGGGAACGGAGAAGCCAGACACTGATTGCGGAGGTGACGCAAGTACCATGTGACATCATTAATCAAAGCCCTGCTTCTCCCTCCATGTATGTGCTGGGACCTGCAGCCCCGGGGCTAAAATTTGCTGATTACCTGCACTTTTGTGGCTTGGCCTCACCGCGTCTCCGCTCAACGGGCACACTACGAGACGGCAAACATCGCCATGTCTTCTCCATCTTCAAGCCTCACGGGGCAAAGCCAGCTGAATGGCGGGCACGTGCCGAGACACATGCAACCCCCCTGTGATGGGAGGGAGGGGGGCTGTGATTTTCTTCGCTCAAACCAAGTCAACTTTTTATTATCGATAACTAGAGTTATTGTTTTTGTTTTAAATTGGCTGTAGTAGCTGCAATACATTAATGGCCAGCTAAAGGAATGCCTAATGCAAGCATAAATCTTCTGAAATATTTATAGCATACGTGTCTCAACATGTCCTGTATTTATAGGCAAACCATTTAAATGAATATCTGATAAGGAAAAAGACTATTAAGTTGAGAAAAATCTTCCCTTCCCGGCAGGGCTACAACGAGTATTTGAGCAGCTAAATGAATAAATCTGCTTGGCACTAATATATCAATACTGCATGTTCTATAAACTTTCCATGCAGGAGAATATAAATATCTGACAAAGAAATAATCCTATTAAAGGAGAATATTGACTGCAACTCAGAGCCATATGGATAACAGGTCTTTGCAGTATTATCTGCTGGGTCTTTGGTTCCCTGTCTTTACCAACTTTTTTATTCCGCCTCAACCTTAGGGAATCTTTTCTGAAGACGTCTCAGTTTAAAGCAAAGTAGCCAGAAAATCTCTCACAGTTCTAGAAAGGACCCTCATGCCAAGGAGGGATTTCACACAGCTTTGAGGGCTGGAGGGACTTTCTACATTGCACTGATCAGTGACTTACGCAGCGGTTCCTGCATCAATTTTATTACCTGGAGGGGGTTGCCGATGCGTTTTGAAGCAGCGAGACTAAAGGCGTACGAGAGGCTAAAAGTGCATTTTCTCCCTCCCTCCGGGAGAGCAGCCAGGTTTGGAAGCTCAGCACAAACCCCGGCCACCTGCAAGGCACGGGCAGCAGAAAACGAAGCCGGTTTAGCTACGGCTCCAGCTGAAGCATCAGAGCTTCAAATACAGTTACACCTTTGAATAAAATGCCTTTGCGTTGCACCACGGGAGCAGGAGTCCGAGCCGCAGCTCGTGCTTCAGGTAGCCCAGATTTCCACAAAAACGTGTTTGAAGACTAATCCACTCAAGGGACTGCTCAGTTTTAGTCACAGGCAACGGATGGCACCGTCTGTGGTCTTCTGGGTTTTATTTTTGTAACTTTTTGTAGTGTGACCCAGCATGTAGGACTTTCCTAAGCCCTGTAAAACAACTCCTTGTCTTCAGGCTAACGCTTTCCACTGCTAAATAAACAGGCAGCCCCCCTCTGTGCGAGGGACTCACGTGTGCGAACGTCTGAGTCAGAGTAGACTGAGAAAATTAGAAAACTCAGAGTACTGTTAAATAAAACTGGGATTTTCAAAGGCACCTGAGTGTAGTAACTGAATCTCAAAGGATTTAAGCTACCTCACTCTTTTCTGAGAATCTGAGTGGAAAATAACGTGGTATACATGCTCAGAAACTTTTCCATTAAGAAAAAGCTCCGGTTTTTGTGGAGATTGGAAGTGATGGGAGTCAGAGAGGAGAGGGTGAGTAGCACTGAGCATCCTCCCCCTCCTGGCACACGGGTCAGGGGCTTAGGGCATCTGTTTCCCAACCAAAACATCTGTATTCGGGCACAACCGAAATAATTATTAACGAGCAGAATCAGCCTGCCTCTGTGCATCATGACATACCCAAATAAAAAGCAATACCTACCCCACAAGCTTAGTTCTTGCCCCAGGATGCTCCCTTCCAGCTGTTGCAGGAGTTTGGTGCTGGAATTGGTTTTTGGTATCCTTTATAGCCACTGTGCAAAGAGCCCGTTTGTGTGTGTAAAGCTGTCTCTCTTAGGGCTGGAGGGCACTCAGGCAATGTAAAATCCTTCCTTCTGCTTCCAGTGCTGACTGTTTCCCCTGTACCCCAACGCACTGCTCAGGCACGAATCACCTAAGTGAACTTTCTGCTTATTTTTTGGTCCCTTAAGCCCCCACCACAAATTCAGCTGCATAAAAACAACGCTCATAAGGAGAAGGAGGTGCTGCTAAAGAAGATGGGTGCTCTTCCAAAATATGCTCGGGGAATAAGCTCGTTAGAGACAATCTTGTTTGCAGACACCTCTCTTGAAAGCAAGTTAATTTATGGGGAAGAACAGAAGTTGCAATCCGGCAGGGAACTCTTCCCAAGGTATCTGGCGATCCCACAGAAGCCATAAATCTGCGTAGCGTCCCCTCCTAGAGCTTGGCTGCCTCTGTAGCCCCTGAAGGCATCACGGTGCGCAGGGAAGGCGGCTGTGGTACCACTCACCCACGTGCCGGTGGCATGGAGGAGATGGGCTTCTGCGCTGCTGAGACCACAGCAGCTCTGCTCAGCCTCTCCTAGAAGAGAGTATATGCAGGGAGCAGCAAGAATTAAAGGCAGAAAGAAAGATTATCACAAGCAAATACGTTACCAACGGGACATTTTCTCCACTAAGCCCACTGAGGTCTTCTAAGCAGGAGTGGTGCAGCACCCAAAACCAGTGAGTCAAACCCAGTGCATCAGAAACTGGTCATTAAGAGATGACAAGTGCTTGTAGGCTTAGAGCCCACCATGGAAACTGGTCAATAGGAGATGACAAGTGCCTGTAGGCTTGGAGCCCACCATGGAAACTGGTCAATAGGAGATGACAAGTGCCTGTAGGCTTGGAGCCCACCATGGAAACTGGTCAACAGGAGATGACAAGTGCTTGTAGGCTTGGAGCCCACCATAGAAACTGGTCAACAGGAGATGACAAGTGCTTGTAGGCTTGAAGCCCACCATGGAGCACGGTGTGATGAAGAGGCAGGAGGGCAGGGCAGGACAATTTTTGGAGTCAGCATCACCTTAAAATGAAAGCCAAACCACGTCCTGAGACAACAACCTCAATGGGCTTTTGCCATCTGGATTTTACCTTTTTTTATGGCACCAAACCAGAGGCTGGGGACAATGTGACTGTTGTCTTCTTTCTCTGGCTTTGTCCAAGTCCCATATGAATCCTCTAATGCAAAATGTATAATTGCTGCTGTAAGCTCTTCCTTCTGGTTTTATTTCTTTTCTTTATACCTCTCCCTTCTTGCTTTCCACGCAGTGAGGATCTGGTTTGGCCAGCCAAGGTCACTTTGCAATATAAAGGCACTTTATAAAATTGCTGCAAGCCTGCAACCAAACAAGGCAGCCAGGCGCAAGAGAGCCCAAAGCTGTTGCAAGTTTGCAGGGCTTGGGACGGTTGGTGGGCACGGCCCATGGCTGTGTTCTCCAGTGGTGAAGGTGCCTGAAGAGGCAGAAATAGAAAAGAATATTTTCTAATTTTGCTGTTTATTCTCTTCCCCTTTTATGCATTCATTAGTCTTGGTTGGTATGCAGGGAAGCAGCCCAGGACTTTGAAAACCACTGCACTAACAAGCACTCCACCTTGTTTCAGGAAACTTTTTTATTTCCCATCTGCAGTGCTATCCAAGAGGTTTTCAAACAGGATTTTTTTTTTTTTTAAACCCTCAGCATTTAAAGACAGAATAAAGGATGTTGTTAATATGAATGTCTTTTGTTAGTTCTTTGTTTTTCAAATGCTTTAACAGTTTTTCTTCTGTTTTTGATGTTTAATAACAGATTTGAAAGATGTAGAATAACAATTATTTGCCAGAGGCCAAGGCAGACCCAGACTTGTCTTCAAAACACCAGCCACGTTCACCTGCTGAATGCTGCACCGCGGTGGGGACTCACCAATAATTTCGAGCCTGGTTTTTTTCCATATCACGGAATAACAAGACTAATGTTACCCAGGCTTCTCAAAGGGTCAGCTCATCGCCCGCGGCAATCCCGATTCAGTCACGCTGTGACTCCCGGGATGTCCCAGCTGCAGAAGCCAAGGGGGTCTCCCGGGCACATGAGGGACGCACCTCCATCACCCGCAGGCGTGTGAATCGAGCCCTTCACTCCTCTGCATATTTTAGGGCTTCCTCAAATGTAAAAGAGATGGTTTTCCAGACCTCATTAACACTTGATGCAGATGAAAGGGTTTATTTCCTCTTTTTTTTTTTTTTTGTTCTGGTGAGATCTGCCTGAATTTTTGATCCAAACCCAAAATATTTTTCAATAATTTCAGTGGCTGAAGTGGTAAAAGAAAAGCGGTCAGCTCTCAGCTCTGCTCCTGGGACCAGCAGACGCAGCTCTTTGCCCGCGTTGCAAAGCTATAACGGAGTCCTCAGCGATCTGCTGCTCCCTGTTTCACACCCTGCCGATCCCCCTCCTCTCGTCGGCAGCTTGGGAGCGGCTCCCGCTGTTGCTCACACAGCCTCTCTCCTCCAGTACCACGTTTTTCAAACATGATTTGTTTTTTTCTGTCTTAACAGACTTGCAGGCATGGGACAGGCACGTGGTATGGGTTATGGAGACCGCAATCATCCACTTTTCCATCTACTCCCTTGCTGGTGATTTTCCTGGGGGGACTGGGGTGCAGGACAGGCTGTGCCCAGCCCCAGCTGTGTCCCCATAGAAGGGCTTGCTGAGGAACCAGCATGAAGCTGATTGTCCAGCCTGAGGAACGGAGCCTGCACGAACGGAGCCGTCTGTGATCTGCCACAGCAAGCACATGTACCTTTAAAAAAAGTGACGAAGGCCATTGCAGAAGTATTGTATTTTGGAGCAGTTAAGTGCTTTTTTTTTGGGGGGGAACTTTCTTCTGTGAGTAGAGAAGTAGCAGAGGTGGGATGTCAGAGTCTCACAGAATGTAACTTCTTGAAGTGGGCTTTTTTGGTTAATTTTGGGGGGCAGGGAGGAAAGATGGGAGAAAATAATGCATTAGGTGAGGCATATGAGAAGCTCCATGCTTCTTGCTTTTGCTCCTTGTCTGATACCACAGTGCTTGTTTGCCTTGGATTTGTTTTCACCCGCAAACCTGAAGATCTGAGGCTGTGTTCCGTGTCTGTGTTCCAGGGTCAAGACACTCAGCCTGTGGCTTGTCCCTACGGCAGTGTAAAGCCAGGTTTTCATGCCCTTGTGTCTGATGGATGGGTGGCCCCTCTGTCTGGAAGCACCACACACCCATGACCCAGGTCCCCACTCGGGGCATCCCATCTGTCACCCACCTCCTCCAAGCGCACGCAGCATAAAAGTGATTTGACTGCAGCTTTTGAGGCCCTTTCAACATTAAAAAACACCCAGCAAACTGTGGTTCTTCACAGTAAGAAACTTTGGAAGTGTCTCCAGCCAGGGGTACCCCACAGGTTGCTTTTAGGACATGGAAGGGATGAAGATGGCAGAAAGTTGAGAGGGGCATGGGCAGGATCTGGCTGCAGCTCATTGCCAAGGTCCTCCATGAGGTCCACAGCTGAAATAGCTCCGATACCCTTGCTCTAAATTTTAACAACCAGCTCGGTGCTCCACAAATCTTCATTTTGAAATGTTCCTTCAAGATTAGGAGCTGCATGCTTGATTGCACGGCGGATTGGAAGTGCGTGATGAAAAATGGAAAAAAAGAAAGAAGCACTCAAAGCTTGAGCAGCCCCAAAATGATGAGCTGGGTACAGGTGTTTTGCAGAAGCAAAGAAAGGAGAAACTTTAGACTAAAAGGACCGTGTGATCACTCCACAGTGAGACAGCAATTTTTAAGTGGGCGAAGTATCCTGCCTGAGAGGGAGATCTCCTGATGAATTCCCACTCTTGAGTACAGCGTTCAATGAGGAAAGAAAATTAATCCAAAACAGACATTCTTCTTTAAAGTCTTGGAAGAAGAGCCTTGACCCTGCTTCTACTGAATTTAGGATCAGCTTTCCCATTAACTTTGGTTAGGAGAGACTGAAGTTCAAAAATCTTTGATGAATACTTTCCAAAGGTAAGTGAGGAACAGCAGCAGCTGTAAAAATGACCGAACAGAATAAGACAAGGTGACCGTAGACCTTGATCCAACGAACAGCATGTTGACGTGTTTAATTTTGAAGTGAACAGGCTTCTAAAGCATGCAGAATTAAATATATGCATGTCATCTCCTAGGATCAAAGCTGAGGTGAGTGACAACCTGTCCATCAAGCACCAGAGCAGGAATTTTTTAAATTAGCCAAGAGAAAGAGACTGAGACAGCAAGGGGAGGAACACAGCCAACACTGTCTACGTTTCTTTGGCTCCGTTGCAGCTCGAAGACACGCAGTGTCCAAAAAAACCTTTAGCTTTTGCGAAGGTCGAGTAAAAGGTGCTGAAGTTCTGCTTTGGAGAGAAAGAAAGCCTGGAAGCATCCCAAGGGTGAAAGATGAAATAGGTATGAAGTGGACTGAAGACACAGTTCCAGAAAGACCTGGCAGAAGGGGAGGGAGCTGCTTATTGCAAAAGAGAAACGATTCCAGCCTTCCTACTCCAACAGTTAGTGCTTAATTTGCCACTAAATCTAATATATGAGGGAATTGCTGGAGTGGTAAGAGTGACACAATGCTTATATCTGAATCTTTGTATACTTATCATGCTCTGTGGTAAGCTCCAAAGCAAGCCAGGGTCAATAATAATAATAATAATAATAATAATAATAATAATAATAATAATATTTGTTCTAGGTGGCTGTTTCTTTTTCTCATAATCCTAACAGCCATCATTTATATTGGTCCAGCCAGCAGCTCCTGCCAGCTTGCAAAAACAAAGTGAGCTGAGGATGGATGGAAGGAGCTGTGGGTGGCTTGGCTTTCTGCTCACATGCCTCTTCCCAGGTCTCCCATCAGAAACCCACCGCAGTGGTCAGCGTTGGAAGAGCCTGATCTGCTGTCCTGATCCTCTGACCAAACCCTCTGGGCAAGAAGAGGGAGTTTCTAAAGACGTCAGGAGCTGAATTATTACAGACTGTTGGTAAGAAACAAATCCAGATTTGCATAAAATACTTCCAAGAATTAAAGTCAAGATTAGTCAGTGATGGCTTTAGTGGAAGCTTCCACAGAACTGTTTCTTCCCCTACTTTGCTGGATGGCAGCATGTTTCCCAGAACCTGTGTGTGAACTCCCGATGGATGAACTGCTGGTGGTGGCACCATCATCATCTTTATAACAACATCAAAAAGAACAACAATAGATAATAATAATGATTAATAATAATTATTAATCAGTATCTAATAATATAGTACATATAATTATATGTATAATATATGTATATTATATAATATTAAATTATATTATATTACATATTATCCTGTTATTATTAATAATAAAGAAATAGTAATAATTTCACAAACTAATATCAATATCCTGTTTTACCAAAGGTAGAGAGATACAACTATAACTTTGGAAATCTGTCACCAGCACACTCCTGGCACACACGGATAACCCGAAGGTTCTTCTGACCAAGCATAAGCTTCTAATGAATTAAACTCATGTGAGTTCTAGGACTGAATACGAGGGTTGAAACCTGCAGCAAGGTGCGTAGATGCCTAATGGCTGTTAGAACTGGTTATTCAGCCCACAAGCAAGGTAACCCATATTGATAAGGATTCAAAATCATTAATTCCCAATGGCTTTTCAACAATTTATATGAAATGTGGAGCTCACAAGGGAATACAGTCACGTATTTGGCAGTGGTAACTACCTTTGCTGGCAGCTCCAGCCAAGACAAGCACGTTGGGGAGAAGGAGGTAGTGAGCTACCTGGCCCGAGAGCTTCTGGATGTGCTGCAGGGCTGCGAAGCCAAGGCTGGACATCCAGCTAAGTCCTTCAGGGGTGCAGAACCAGCACCTTCACAACCAGGCCATAATTCATCATGAAAACCCACAGCAACTGTGTATGGGGATGGAACAAGGGACTGGGGATGAGAAAGGATTATGTGAAAGACTTTTCATACTGGCATGAAATCATATTTCATGTAAAACATATTTTAAAGCCTGAGCAAAATGAGGCACTGGGCTAGTTATTAACCTTTGGTCTAGCTCTTAGGTTTATGCATGCTGGATTGTTTGGTCTGACCTTCATAACAGAGGCCATGTAATTTCATCCATTTAACTTCATACCTTGTGAGATGTGTTTGGCTGCATTCTACCTCCAGTAAAAAGCACAGTCTTGATGTGAAACCCTAGATTGTCAGAACTGGAGCAGTCGGACCCGCGATCAGCGGGGTCCAGGCTGAGGAGCAGAGCTTTGTGGGTGAGCAGGGGTGGGCTGGCACCTCCCCGCAACGCAGATCTGGCCTCCAGGGCTTGGGAGCTCGTGGACTTCCAGAGGTGTGAACCCACTTCTTCCATCAGGAGTGCGTTCCATCAGGTGGTAGTTTCAGGTTGGGAAGCGTGAAAGCCAGCAGAGCGGTTTATAATCCTCATGCCTTTTTTTGCCGTTGCTGCAAGCTGGAAAAAAAGAAGAAACAATCAGCAGGAAGGAGGGGGGTTGTGTTTCTGCTGTTAAGAGCTCATACAAAATATTTATTGTCAAATACATTAATTGTTTATTTGTTCCCTGTGGAATTTATTTTTTTGTCCCTGCTGCTTTGCAGCTCTTATTTCCTTTGGTGTTAAAACAGAGTGGGACTGCAGGTCAAGTCTCTGAAGAGACTTAGATTTAACAAAATTTGCTTCTGGTGATGAAGACAAGTTATAGGGTGTTTTCTGGCCAGCTTCGTAAATAGAAATAAACCGATTTTGAAAGCATTTTAAGAATCATCCATCTTTGGCATGGTTCTTCAGAATACATTAGCATGGTAGAGATGATACTTTAGGATTGAAAATGTCAGTGAAATCAATACCTCACAGCAGTGTGGCATGCTTCTTTCCTCAGGTTTTAGTAAGTTAAGTTGTGACAGGTTTGCAGGACTTGTGGTTCCCAGGTCAAGAAAAGACAAAACAAAACTTCAGCCCTTGAGCTTTTGTTGACTTCAAGGTGTTGCACAGTGACAGAGGTCTTCAGTGGCAGAGGTCTTCTCTGCTTCCTTGTCTTTATAGTCGCAAAGATGCTGAGAAAAAAAGCCTTCTCTGCAGTCCTCGTAAGCACCAGGCAGTACTGGCTTGGTTTTCCTCTTCGCAGAGCAATTTCTGCTGGCAACAGCGGTCCAAAGGGCTTTGCAACGGTTGCACAACAGCAATAGGTTTGGAAAGGCTGCCAGGGCTGTGCTGAAGGCAAACACAGGCAGACATCAGCACGGTGATGGGCACTTTCATGACAAGCTGTTCTCTTTATTCCCTCAATATACAGCGCTGCCAAATGACAGGATGATGGGGGCAACCTCAGTTATACGAGGTCATGCGAGTCTAGGAGGTACCAATGGCGTGGTCTGCACGTTAGCCCTTACAAAAGAAAAAACACACTTGGGCGTCACTGCCTGTTTGACCCCGTGCAGATTCTCCTGAGCTTATTGGAATAAAGTTTGATTAGAAGTCTTGACCCTACGTCCATCGAAGTCAACGTGCTTCTTCTGAAAGACCTGAGAGATTTCAGACCACGTCTTCAAAGAACTACATCATGCGTGCTAGTGCTTCCTTTTACTTTTTCCCATTTTACATTTATTCTTCTGTAATTTCTTTACTTGTTCAGTTGGTAGATTGGCAATAACATGCCTGAACTGGAGCCTGGAACCAGATGAAGGTTACGTCCAAAGTGTAGTAACCCATTTCCCGGCCTCCTCTCTGTGTTTATTTTCAATAAATGACTTGACACTTCGCTTGCAGTAGGAGATCATTAGCAGTTACAACATTTATTTTCAATGACATTATTACTTTGTATTTCATTTTCATAAAAAGGAATCTATTTATTGCTGCCTTGTGGAAAAAAAAAAAAAAAGTCAGCAATTTAATTAACTGGTAACTCTGTCTTGAATTTTTCACGGGACTCAGGCTGTGAATTCCTGCAAAGGGAATGTTTTCAGACAACTTGCTTAAGAGCCTGCTTCAGCTGATTCTCAGCAGGCGCCTTAACCCTGTCTGAAATCATTCCACTCTTGCGCTACGTGGTGGCTTACTTGTCCATTATCTCCCAACAACAGCATTTCCACCAGCACCTAGAAGTCTTGGATGCCACAGCGAGTCCTTTGGGACGGGCAGATAAACAAGCACTTAAGAAGAGAGAGTCTCTACTCTGTTCCCGACCTAGACAAAGAGTGCAACCCAGTGACTGGAATTAAAAAAAACGGGTGAAACATGTCAAGGGGGTGACCCGCTGTGTCACCTCTGCAGCCAGGAATAGAGCCTGGGTCCCCAGCGCCTGGCAGAGTCAAGCTGCACGAGCACGGCCTGATGCGGGAAAGGAGCTCAGTGGAAAAGGACGGAACGTTTTGCCTGAAATTGTGGGAGTTTGCTTCTACGAGAAAGTCCAGAAAAATGTGATGCTACCATTTGTAGAAAAAACATACTTTTTTTTTTTTTTTCCTAGAAACAGCGTTTTTATAACCACCCCTGACTGCTGAATCAGCCTGTAACTTTAGTACTGAAATCACTGGGCATGTGGAAAATGCTGGTTTCGCCAGGACTGGGTCCTGCCTACATGACACTGCTGATGTCTTCGCAGCTACTGGGAATTCATACATAGTGTTAAAAAACTGAGTGTATTTAGACCCCAAAACACGTGGAAAAGAAAAAAAACAAACTTAATTTTTATCTATTGGAGATCTTTTTTTCAGGACTGAGGGGGAAAGGCTCAAAGCCCTCCTGAAACTGCAGCAAACGGAGACCTGAAGCCCCTCGTTCCCAGCGGAGTCTTTCGCACTCCCCGACAGCCCATTTCTGTTGCTATACAACTTCTCACTTTGTTTCCCTGTGCTTTTCCTCTTTCTTTCAGCTTGAAATATCCATTCAGACTTAAAAAACCACGGCAGCCTACAGCCAATGTTGATAATATAAACTGGTTTGTGAACAAATAGGGGGTTTGGTTATAAATGGAGAATAATAAATATAAATATATTGTTATAAATATAATAATATATAATAATGTAATAAATATAAATATAAAAAATAAATAATAAATATATGGAGAATATAAAATACAATAAAACCCATGGAAGCTATGATTTCTTTTAGCCTCTTCCATTTTCTGCTGTTCCCAAAACTAAGTTTCATACCGACTAATTTCCAGCTCTGCAACGCAGAAGGAAAGTCAATCCGGGAAGCAGATCAAGACGTAACCATTAATATTAACGGTGCAGAACTATTGGCTTTCACTGCCTCAGAATAGAAAGCAATCCCCAGTGCACACGCTGGCTTGCCTCCCACCAAAGTTCGTTAGAGATCTATCCTTCGTTGTCCTTAGTGCTTTTTGCAGTTGGGTGGCAAGGCTCACCATTGGACCCAGTAAGTGAGAGAAAGGTATGGAAACCAAGGTGCCTAAGCTAGAGATCAGCAAGATATTCAAAGCCTCCATTAAGCATCTCACAGGGGAGAGCAGCAGCACGAAGGGCTTCAAAGCTCAACGGGGAGCACCACAGCAGCAAAATCCTGGTGATTAATTGCAGCAAACACCGGCAAAGGAAATACAATTAAAAACCAAACACAAATTAAAAGAAATAGCCATCAGCATCCCGCAGAGCTTTGGGAGTCAGGGAGAGGCACCATAAACTACTGATCCAGCAATCGCCCCACGCAGCAGCTGCCAGAATGCTGGCTGTGAAAAAAAGGGCGAGGAGATTTCTCAGCTCTTGGAAGCAGGGCTAACAAAATAGATCCCTTCCTTCTTAAAAACAACCAGCTAAAGAAAATAGAGTGACAAATGACAAATGGAAATGACATATGAGTACACATCCACAAACAGCTCGGAAACCTACCCTCTTTTCATACACTAATCCAGCTAAATTTTTAAACTATGAAGTCATATATATAGATGAGAACAGAAAAACCCAAAGTTATAAGAGTAAATTCATTGCCCAGCTTCCTCTTATTTCAGGCAACTTAGAGCATCTCTTTCACCTGTTATTCAAGCTGCTTCTTGCAAGTAGCCAAGCTTTCTCCTTTCCATTACCTTTACGGGAAAAATGCTTGAAAATTCCATTGCTTACCAAAGAAAAAAAAAAAAGATTTAATTTCAGTCTATATTTGCTAAAGGCCAGGTGGCTTTTTAGAAGAGATGTGAACTCTCACATTTCAGGACAAAGCTTCTCAGTGATACAGCTATTGCCTTTATGTGGGTTATCTCACCTGCCGCTGGTTTCTTTCCCATTGATCACAGAGGAAAGCAAATACCAAAGTGCCTGACTCCTGAATCGGTAAAGGAGAGGAGAGATGGATATACCTTGGCCATCCGCAGCCTGGGCTCAGACCTGAGCTGCATTCGCTGTAGCTGGTAGCAGCAATGCTCCTACAGCTGTCATGGCTGGAGGAGGTACATGACGCCAGGCGGTGAGGAGGGGTAATATCTCTCCATTAGCTTAATTAGCGTATTTATAAGAAACAGACAAGCGTGGAGGTCTGAAGTTCTCTTCGAAGCGAAGAACCATAGCTCTGAACTGAACCCTGTATCTGAATCCGTTAAGCCAGCTGAGAGGTGATCGGTACCTGTGAGTAGGAGGGAAAGGCTGCCAGCCAAGAGAAAGGCAAAAATCAAAATTATTCTTGGAACAGCTAGGAGTTAGAAGAACAGTGTTAGATGTACCTATGTTCATTTATTAGATTAAATTAGATTTTAAAAATATCTATTTAATTTTTCCTCTGAGCTTGCTCAGAGAAGATAGTGTACATGACCAGGCAATTACAATGCCAAGCATGAGAAATTCTATAAATTAGAAGAAGACACGTGAGGTGCATAGAACAAAGGGCTTGGAGGACAACGGTCTCTTGAAACCCCGAGGGAAGAAAATAAATCCCAGGAAAATGAGCTCAGTGGATTAATTATAATTGATAAAGAAGGCCATAAAGAAGGATAAAGATAACATAGAAAGAACAAGAAAGACTGGAATTTGAGCAGAAGGGTGTCAGGCCCCATTCCTGCAATTCAGTACATGCGGCTAAATTGTTCTTCCCAACGGGATCTGCGATGAGATTCTAAAATAAAGAAGGAACAAAAATCTTGTCCGTCAAAAACATCGCTGAGGTTTTAAGTAAGTCCAGGTGTTTGCTCTTATACAACCAGTTGCAGGATCAAGCACTGGTATTGTACAAAAATCCCTTCTCTGGTGCATGCCCAGTGGTCCAAGCAGCGTGTGGGACATCTCGGGCCACTGATGGAGCATCCCCAGCTTTAGAGCTGCCAGAGCTGTGCAAATTATTGCAACTTATTGGCTGGTATTTAGGTGGCAGAAGAAGAGAGAGCTTTTTAATTGGTACGTCCCCGAGTGGTACGCCTCTGACATTCACAGGATATTTGCTGTGAAATGAAGTACAGGTTTCGTGGACAAGACAAGATGCTATAACTTAGGTAAGAAGCTTTCAAACTTGACAATGATGTCTTTATTTGGAAAAAATCGGCTGATTTAATAGTGATTTGTTTGAACTACACCTTGTGGAAGACAGACCCCCTTCCTGGGTCTGCACCGTTTTAAGCCTGAAAAAATAGAAAGCATTAATATTTTACCTCTCTGCCTCCTTAACACGGAACTGTGTTTGCAAACTGTGCCCATATGGCCCTTGTAAAGAATGTGAGTTCATTAGCCGATGCTCACAGCTCCAGCTATCAAACCCAGGTTGTGGTTTTATGGACCTACCAGACAGAACACGATAACTCTGACTCCCTCCGCCAGCTTCCAGCTGATGTTATTCTTAAATAAAACTAAAAGCTGCAATGCAGAAGCAAGGCACAACGGATACTCCAGCTGTTATTATGATGTTCCTAGCGTGAATATGGGGCCAAAAGCATTGCACAGCATTTTTTTGGAAATGTAACTGAAAATTAGGTGTTTGATATTTTTCCCACCAAGACACCATCCCTCCTTTTCATCCCTATATTCCTTGGCTGTCATTGCTTTTAATACATATGTGATAATCCCTGGCATGACCGTCCATAGAGAGGCTGAGGCCACCTCTGCAGATATCAACCACTGGGGTTCTTCTTTCGCCCAAAGCACGGGGAGGGGACTTTGGGAAAAAGGTCAGAGTCCTGAGCCTTGTCCACAGAAGCCAGGTTTGATCCTCCATGGTCAGAGCTCACAGCCCGGCTGGTCCAGGCCTTGAACAAGCAGTAAAAGGAGACCCAGTCTCCAACCATCTTGTCAACTCACACCAGCCTTTCTCCGTGCTGGTGGTCTGCCTGTGACTCCCTGTTCCCCGAACATTTGTACCTACATGTTCAACAGCAACATTACTACTTACAGCTTGTCTCTCATTGCTTTATATAATTCTGATACTATCCTAGATGCTGCCAAGACATTCAGAAGCAGATGTTCTCCGTTTTGTGATACTCTCAACCTGCGAATAGATGAGTAAAACTCTCTTTAGCTACACATGGAGAAAATCAACACGTGGATTGTGGAGTAGAGCAGAAAGCCTCACAAATCGTTAGCATTTTGTTATTCCATCACAATCTGGTGTCTGAGTTACTGCACAGCCTTTCTGTTGGTGTTTTGTGTTCTTCTTCCACCCTTACCTTTGTACCTTCTCCCACATGCTCCACCTTGATGTGAAGCAATGACCTGCTTCTCCTTCACCACATAGCTAGCTGCCTCTGAGCTTACCCTTATTCACCTGAACATCTCCTTCCCACAGAGCCTTCCCTTACTGGCAGCCAACCTCTGCAGTATCACCATCAATTATAGCAAAGGGACTTTGGGGTCCACGTCATAGCTAAAGGTAGAAATCTTTCCAACAGTAGAATTTAGCCCTGGAATAGATTGCTAGAGAAATTACCATCACTGGAAGTCTGTAAGGACAAAATAGAGAAGCTCTGTTAAGGAAATATGGGTCTTACATACACCGAATCATGTTTTGGAACACCTTCTTTCCAAGAGACAGTAAGAACAGGCACATCACCCAGGCTTTGACCAGGCTATCAGTTTTGAGACAGAGACCTTGATTGCACATCCCCACATAAAATCCATGAAGTAGCTAACAGTCCTTAGACATTCTAGATGTCCATGCAGAAGAAGGAAGATCAATGTTCACCCAAATATGCAAGATGAGGAAGAAAACTTTCCTGATGGCTGCTTGAGCAAGGGAACATTTTTTTACAGCATTATCCACTGAATTAATTTTATTTGCAGCATTAGCCTTATTTCTTCATTGGAAAGATTTCCACATGACTTGCAGTGCTTTCTCATTTGTCTCTGTGTCTTGTCAGGATCAGACTTAATTACCTTTCCTTTCAGGGTTTTAAAAAGTAACCTGCCCTCCAGTCTTGCATGAAAGTTGTGTTGGCATGGTTACCCAACCCATTACTTCATGAGTATTGATTGTGTTACTTGTATGGCTTGAAAGCCATAAATTCACTAACTAATACTATCTGTTGAATTGAGAGTTGGAATTGCAGCATAAGCAATACTTTGTAACTCCAGAAATCCTGTCCAAAAATGAGAATTGGGAATCAGTTAATATAATTTTTTAATGGCTCTTGCAAGAAATATCGAAATGAAGGGAGGCTCTGCTGAGGCCAGCACACAGACCTCACATTTAAATGCAGATGCTCGAGCGATGTGCGGAGGAAATCACTCAGCTGTTTGTATTTAGGAAATGAGAGCAAAGGATTTGTGGTGCAGAAGAAGAGCACAGCCAGATGTGATGCTGCATCCTCCTTTTGACACATGTGTCAGAGAATCTCTGACTGCAATGCAATAACCTGCCCATGAGGCCTTTCGCTAAAAATATGCTTGAACAAGGGGCTTCCAGAACTAGAAGTTTAGTAAAGCGTAAAACCCCTCAAGCTAGAAAAGACCCTATGCAGTGCTGTGGAGCCGATGGTCCACAAGCATCTTCTCAGAGCCCTACCAGGCTGTGCTCACCTAAAGCAGTCCCACTACGCCTGGCTCCTTCCTCCTGAGGTGCCAGTTATAGCTGCTGGCTGCTTCCTCTCTGCTTCTTGCTTTTGTTTTCCACACCAGCACCTCATCAAACAACAATCTGAAGGGTGAGAGGCTAATGTTCTCATTGCACCACCATGTGTCAGCTCGCAGTAAGAAGCTACGGTGGAATTAGCCCTCTGGTAAGACAGTTCCCGTGTGCAAGACCCTTTGCTGCATAATCGTTCTTGATTGCTATTTAGTGGTTGGAACAGAGAGCTGGTAATTAGGACTCCTGGGTGCTATTTTCAGCTCTGTCAGTCAGTTCATCTGTGACCTTGGGCAAGCCATTTATCGTCGCTCTCCCACTCTATGGCTCATCTTACCTATCTGGAAGACAGCAACGGCACTTGAAAAAAAAGTTCCTGAGGAAGTCATGAGACTGACCCATTAAGAGCTCTAGCACGTAAGAATCTGCCATCTGCAACCACCCCTGTATCAGTACTTTACTCCAGCCCCACACTGCCCGCTCCACGCCCCTTATGAAACCTTGAGGACACACTGCTGCGTTGCAGAGTCCCCCGTGTGCAGTCAGAGGCAGCAGAGATGTATGCCCACCACGCTGTGCCCAGAGGGTGGTACTGGGTGGCCCCTGGAAGCCTTGGTCCCTTCCAGCAGATGCTCCAGGCAGGTTGCTGCAATACTTCCCAGTGCCAAACTACGCAGAGACACAGATGCAGTTCTTCACTGCTCAGCACCCTGGGCATCTTCAGGAACTTGGCTTCATTTTTCTTTGTAAACACATCATACAAAGCTGCTATGGACATCTCATCCCTCCCAACATCTCGACCTCGGAGAACAGCTGCAATGGGCTCAATGGAGGTTCGTACAGCTAATAGCACATTCAAGCCAGCATTCCCCACCCAAAACACAGCTACTGCCCGACCCTGAAGGACCTCTGTCCTGAGCAATAGAGCCCGATGGGGTCCCCTGCAGAAGGCTCTGCCTAATCAGTGTTAGATTTTATGCTCTTCACAGAATTTGGCACCATAGTTTGGAGGCCAGATCTATTACTGGATGAGAATCCCTGAATCTCCCCAATCTTTTCCATTCCCTTAACAGATCAGAGGCAATCTGGAACAAATGCAGAGGTTTCATGTTGCTTCTCAGCTTGGCTCTATAGTATTTGCTCAGTAACTTTAAATTTGTGATGCTGGAAACCCAATTGCATAGTGTAAGCCTTTAAATTGTGATGTTTTGAATGCATGATTGTTTTAAACATTTATCCCTTTGGCAACTTGGAAATGATTGACTGAAACAGATGTATTGACCAAGAGGCCAGGGCTCTTCTCCTGTTTCAGAAGCAGCCAGAACACCCGATTCACTGAAACACTTTGATAAGGCAAGAGCTGCTGCAGTGAAATTATAATGACTAGACTCCAATATAACCACGGTAACTAAACCGCAGCAATTTATTGTGTTGTCAAATACTTCGTTTTTCTTGAAATTTGTGATATTTGTTTTTTACAATCTATTTCCCTTCCATTATGGGTCCTCTGTAGCATGCAGTTTCGAAGTGAGGGTCGTGATGAGTAAGAATCCTTTGAAGTTTCATGAACTGGCAATGTCCTCACCTCCTGCGGGGTTCATTGAAGACCCATTGGTGGAAATACGCAGTAAAAGGTTTCATGAGCCCTTCCATGGTCCAACTTTTGGTCTCACCATCTGCTGCAGTATCTGACATTTGGGAGACGAGAGGATGGTTTTGGAAAGAGGCAGCTGAGTGATGTAAAAGCCAGCTGCAGTCAAAAGCTGAGGCCAATTTTCAATACACTTTAAAAATTAATTTTCTTTCAAGGAAATCACAGTTCTACACCTTCCTCCTCATGGGACCACCTGATGATCTCCTGCCACTGACGCCTATGTCATTGCCTTCTCTTCTCCTCAAGAAAGAATAAAGGCTAAGAAACTTATTTAATGGAATATGAGGTGCTGAGGAGGTTTGTTTCCAAACTGTAGGCACTGGCTGGTATTGGTATTATGGCAGGCAGATCAAAGAAGTACACGCTGTGCTTGGAGAACACACCAATGAGGTTTGCAGTGGTCAGTCATTCCTGCTGAATATCATCCCAGAATTTGCATCAGGTCTCAGAAAGGAAGGTCTCCTGCAGAGAGGACCTTTGTCCTTACTGCAGAAATCTGTACTGATCTGAGAAAGCAGTCATCATTCTCAGCCTTCATCCAGGAGCTTCAGTAGATATTTTAGTACCTTGGACCTAAACTATTATGGAAGCTGAAAATGAGAACTGCGATCTTGCACTTGATTCAGTACAGTCCAGATACGTACTGAAGTACCCAGTGGAGGGCAGGCTGACATATCTTATTTATTGGTGTCTTGCATGGAAGCACTTACTTATTAATCACTTTCTGAATGAGTGATAGCTTTAAAATCCCATTGCTGAAGTACAGGAAAGAGGTGAAATGGTATGGAAGAGATGGTGAAAAAGGTATGGAAGAGATGGTGAAAAAGGTATGGAAGAGGTGAGGTGACATTCCCTTGGCAAATGGAGAGGACAGAAGGAATTTCAGATTTTCAGAAGAGAGCTTGTAATCAGAGAAAACGAAGGATGGTTTTGGGACCAAACAGACCAACTGTCAGTTTGTACCTTCACCCCAGCTACACAATACCAGAACATCATGCTGTTTGAGTGTTTGCCTCTTTAACGAGGTTCACTTTTAATCGGCTCTTTTGATCCAAGCTATCTTCATGCAGACAGATGTCGAACGGGGCCAGAGGGAAAGTGACCTTCATGGGCTTCAGAGATGAGAGACGGAGTGCTGAAGATGCATTTTTCTATCCCTGGTCTTTGAGGGTGTCCCTCGGCAGGAACAGCAGCTATTCCTATAGCTTTCCTGGCACTCTCTCAAGTGGGAGGTAATATCTCATGGCTGACAATGTGAAGGGCTGCAGGGAGGTCTAAAATAATGAAAATGTTTACTAACAAGAGGAAACCATCCATCATTGCCGCTAGAGCTGTTCCAGTCTGAATTCCAGCCGGAATCCAGAATGTGCCAAGTGCTAGATATTAGGTTCAGTGAGATGAATTAGTATTTAGTCTTTTGACAGATTCTGCACAGATTTTGCACAGGAATGGCGGGTGTGGCTCTGGAGCAACCACAGAGCTGATGTACTGAGGGTAAGTCCTTCAGTAACAGCCATGCTGCTGTTTGAATGAAAGGGAAAGAAGAATTTCTTTTGTTAAATAAGCCGCTGCGTTTTCTGGTCAGGAATGACAGCAGCTGCTCGTGACTCTCTGCACCATCTGGGAAAAGCAAGGTATTAATCATATGTGTTGGGTCAAGAATCCTCTGGGCTGTCCAGGGCTTTTTGATGCTTTCTGACCTCCAAAACCCTGGCTGTTTGATAAGATGCTGTGGGCATGATCAGGGTTATAGCATTTTGCCAAACGCTTAGGAGAAAAACAAGCAGACAGTCATCACTGGGGGTTTTTTTAGGAACAAATCATGTCAAACAAATCTAATTTCCTTCCATGACAGGGTCACGGCCTTGGAGATAAGGAAGAAGCAGGAGATGACTACAAAAGCACTTAGAAAAGCTTTTAGCACTGTATCACCTGCCTTTTTGAGAAGATAGGGAGGCGGAATAGTCTCGCCTGGGCTCTGCCTCGTGTCTGCTCGAGCCTGAGAGGAATTCAGGAAAAAGAGAGCGGTAATATCTTATTTCTGTGCACTTTCATCTAAAGTGCCTATGCTTGAAAGACCTCAGACTACAGGTGTTACCCTTCTGGTGCACGGCACGGCTTCACGCTGGCTGACACTTGTACTGCAGCCATTTGCTATTTCAGCTGGAGAAGGGTATGATACTGGTACCAAGCACAATTTCGCCACGCTTGCTGCCTCAGCTCGAGGTATGGTTTAAGAACATGGTAAAGAAGCTTTCCTGTAACAAGAAAAAGTTTAATGCGAGTCGGACCTTGAAGACTGTAGCTGTAGTCCTGGCTCTACCATGTTATAGTAGCAGAGGCGCATCCTCTTCGAATGTGCTCTCGAGGTGCTGTAATAGGAGGCTTAACCTTGAGCGGGGTGCTCCTGTCCTTATTTGCACTCTCCTGTGTACTTAACACTTTAGTAAAATACCCAGTATTATCATACTGCCTTTTTATAGACGGCGCAGAGGCACCACAAAGTTCAACGACTCATTCAAGGTAACACAAATCAGGTTAGAGCTCCTGTTCGGGGCTCCCCAGTTCTGGCTCTCACCATGAAACACCCCCTCGTGCAGCCTTCCAATCCTGATTTTAACCTGATATATATATTGCTTGCACCCCCCGGGATTCGGTCACGACATGCCATCCAATATTCCAAGCAGCGAGTCCTCTATTAAACACTGAAATTTGCTTTACGACCGTGAGGACAAAGTTCCTCAATGTTTTTTCCAACTGGTTACCTGCCTGGAAATGACATTATTTTTTTCTGTGGCTATAAAGTTTGTTTTATTTCCCGGAATAGCGACATATACAGTTCATGGGGTTTTATGTGTCCTTTTAGAAAATGTTTTGTGCTCTGAACCAGCTAATGCATTATATTTTTGCCCCTCTTTTAGGAAAAAAAGGACAGAAGAAGTTAATGGTATGGAAAGATGATCTTCCTATGTAATGATGACTATTTTTACCAAAGTTTCAAATATCTAGTAGAGTTGTTGACTAGCCAGACCTAGGCCTTCAGCAAGACAAATGTGTTTTTCCCAATCCACCTTCAAAAATATCTTAGTTTTTTTCATGTTTGGGTCCAAGATTACACTTGGATAAATAGATTTCGATAAATCAGAGTATACTTTCAGCACTGAAGAATCAGAAAAAACATGCTTGAATTTCCTTTCACATATTTCACTTTGATTTACGTTCAATTAGCTTAGAGAATCTCAAAGCCATACATTTATCTATATGGCTTTTGTTATTGCAGCTTTTGACCATCTCATAAATTTTTAACAAGAGAGAGAGAAGAAATAGAAAAGAGGTAAAACTGGAAGAAAAAAAGGAGAAAACAGAGGGGACTTTGTAACCTACTTGAAGGTACATTGCTCTGGATTGTGGTCTCTTCTTCCAGAACTTTGTAGTTGTGTTAAACACACAAGGATAAGACACCATCAGACCACAACACACTTGCAGCATGTCTTGAATTTGGACCAGTATCTTTTTCTTAGGCAACTGATGGCTGCACAACTGAGTCTCCCAAGACCACACTTTATCGTGGGCAATCTTTCCTGTCCAACTCCTAGAACTCACCTGTGGCTGTGTCTACACTGGCTGGCTGTGTTGTCCAGTTGGAGAAGATCTGCAGAGCACAGCAGCTGGGGCTGAGGACCTCACGTCCCAATGCATTACCAAGGGGCTTTTTGTTCGGCCTCATGCTGCTCTGGTCCCATGGGCTGGGTGCCACTTGCTGTGGGAGAGCATGAGCTGTCCTCCAGGAGCTTGGTTCCACCTGGAGAGCCCAGTTCCTGTGCTTCAGGACCACTCCTCAACCTGCAAAAACATGGCAAGAGGACAGGCTGGGCTCTCAGGCTCCCTTGTGAGCCACACAGACCGGCCACTTACCTGAATCTCTGCAGAACAGCTGTGTACACAAAGCCAGAGCTAGGCTTTACTGGTCAGACAGCCCGTTGTACAACATGCACACCAGACTGACTCCAGGACAATGAAAGATTACTCTGGATTTTGAGCTAAATTGCGTTGATGTAAATCTAGCCTAGTGCCATTGATTTCAAGCAGCTGCTGCAGACTCCTATGTCTTGTAACACTTCTGTTAAACCTAGCCTCACATACACAAATTAAGCCACCTATATAAACAAATTTAAACAAAACACAAAAGTATAAACAATTACCCTTCTGGAAAATGAAGTGTATACAGCAGAAAGAAATGTTCTTTCTGGATGAAACATTTGTCAGCCATTCTGAGATACCCTTGGCACAACAAGCCTTCATATGCTTCAATATCGATGATATTCAAAGCTTCAGCTAGGCAAATACAATCAGGTTTTTAGCCTTATAAAACCAATACAAATAACTATAAGTGCACTTCCAAGCTCTGACTCAAAAATGAATGCTCAGATTGTTATTTCCCACTTGGCTTAATAAACAAGCTAGAAAAATCTTTCTGATCTTTCCTAAACCAATTTAATAGACAAAACATCTTCCTTTTGTTTAACCACAGCATCTCGAGTGCAGAACATGTTGTTTTATTTATGCTCTTGGCCCTAACAAAAACATCTTATTCTGACAGGCAGTAGAGTTATGGCTTCATACTAAAATGTGAGATAACTTAGCACGAACAAAAGTAGTTCTTAATAGTACTAGGTATCACAATTAAACCTAAATAGAGATTTAGTTCATCTAGCTCGCTAAATAGGCATTTAACAGAGCTAGAAACCTAAGTGTTCTATGTTACCTGTTCACTTATTTGAGAGAAAGAGAGATATTTTTCTCTCTGGCCATGAGTCAGAACCAACAGTGATTGAGTTAGCCAGTGAAGGTCTCTTCATTGACTGCAGCAGAAGTTAGATGTGTCAGACCAAAGCTTTAGTTCAATATAGTCTACTGGCATCAACCGTATTGATTAAAAATCGTTTATATTGGCTGAGAATCAATTTAGTTGTTTTTCTTACATGTCTTCTCCACTTGTCAGTCTTGCCCCAAATAAGTACCTCCTCGACGCACTGCCTCCATCATCCTGAGTCAGGTGCTGCTGGAGCTCAGCAGTGCTTCGTAACCAACTGGGGCCAATTCACAGGCAGCGAGGGGATGTTTTATGAGTACAAGGGGTTTTGTAGGCTTGCTAGAGTAAAAGATTGCTTTAATGAAAAAATAAAAAGAAAATTAATGCTGATAGTCCCAGGCGAATACATGTTTATCTCATATCCTACATCAGAGAAAATGTTCGAGAGCAGCTCATGTTTCTTTCTGAATTGGCTCTGGGAGTAACACACCCCAGAGAAAGCTGCCTGCAGGCATGCTCAAATGAACTGATATTTAACCTATTTATTTTTTATTTTTTGACTTTGTCGTTCAGTAGGCTAATTTGAGACCATTCTTTCTCCTTTCCCAAACTCTGCACTCCTCTTAAAAATCTCTGCACATAGTCATTATATAAGGGGCTTATATTTCAAAGCTTGATTTAAAAAATACCTGGAGGTAATTCTGGTTTGAAACAAGTTCACAGAACAGTTTTCTATCAGTCGCCCGTTCAAACAAAATGAAAATTAAATGTGCATGAGAATTAGGCATCAGTTGCCTTAAACTGCCATTTTATGACTATATACTTTAATTGGACATTGCAGATAAATCCTTTTAAAAAGCTTAAAAACAACGTTTTCCTCTGCCTAGAGCAGCTCATATTTTGTTCCAAGCAGCTGAACAAACACATTGGGTTTCTTCTTCCTCAAAGGTCTTTAAACCCTGCTCCGCTCTGAAACAGAGCTGGCCCATTACATGCATGAATTAGGCAGAGCAGATTCATGTAAATTGTATATTGACTGAAACGAAGTATACATAATTTCTTGCAGAAGGGAATGGATAGATTATGTTTTATTTGCTGAGGAAAAACATTCAGTCCCTTTTCTGTTGCTGAAGTCCCATAATGTTAGAAAGCTTCCATTATATATCACAGCAATCTTCCCCCTCTGCAGCTGAATCAAGGAATACTATTAATTTTACCTGCACCACAGGTTCCTGGACTGGCCACTATGAAGAGTCATTTGCTGGGCAAAGGAGAGAAATCAAATACATGGAGACGTGCAGCTGCTGACTTGGGTTTGCAGAGACTGCTGCAGTCAGCATGACAAAGCGGAGGAACAGACTTTCTGCAGCCCTGAGGCCATATCCAGTTGTGGTAGGAAACTACAGCATTAGGAATGCACCCAAGTCCATCTCATGAGAGGGCTGGGTGAAGGGTTCCCCGCATCTCCTGCTCCTCCGAAGTCCCTCTCCCAGAACCTCGCTGCGCTGATGTGCCGCTCTGGGCACTGATCCAGAGTGGAAGGAATTTCTTTCCAGATCATTATTTACTCATAGGTGCAACAACTGGAGAAATCTTTCAACAGGGTTGGTGTCTGACTTGCTGTCAAAAAAACAGCAAACAAAAAGGGCTGTGTCTTATAGGGTGAGCGGGCATAAAGCTCCCTCTGGAGTAACACCATAGATCACGAGTCAGGTTGTTTCCAGTCAGGGAAAACAACAAAGCATGAGAAAACCAAGTGAAGTGTAGGTTCCCTTGGTGCTGGGACACGGACTGCTGACTGTGTTGTGGGACAGCACTCTGCTCTGGGCAAGAGAATAATTGGACAGGACAACTCAATCTGCAGGTCTCAAAGCCCAGGTGCATCCCTCCACTACTTCAGCTTCCCCCACCGCGCTCTTCATTCAGCTTCACAGAGTGAAATGCAACATATCCTATACCAAGCCGCCAATATTCTGATTTATTTTCCTTCCTGCACCCTCCTTTACTAATTATCCAATATTAATACAGTGTTGAAGATTTATTTGTATGTTTTTTCCACTATGCTTTTCAACCAAAGCAAAGGAGCTTTTATAAATTATGTTTTTTATATTCAGCTCTCCTGAATATGACTTAATTTTAATTGGCTACCATGAAAATGTTGGTATCTGCATCAGTTTTCTGGTCTTCTGCAATGTCAATAGAAATTCTGCACTAGAATTGCATATTTGTCTTCACTGGAAGGGGATTCTACACAGCTATTTCATATCTGAACATACTCTCTTCCCTTCAAAATCAGTCCCAAATGTTTAGAGGCTTGAAGAAAACAGCAAGACCCATTTTCAGCTCTGCCTGGTTTCCACTGTTTCCACAGTGCGGACAAGGTTCTAGGAGATGGAAGTTTTAAAAATAACTCCCCCATCCCAATGCTTAGTAATTCACCATGTTTTAGGACATAAAACTTACGTCTTGGTCTACAAAAAACTCTAGATTTGCAACACTGCATTTTTCACGCAGTTTTTAGACAGGTAGACCCAGGCAAGAATCACAGACCTCGAACTAGAATCACAGAATCACAGAAACATTAAGGCTGGAAAAGACCTCTAAGATCATCAAGTCCAACCATCCACCCAACACCACCATGCCTACTAAACCATATCCTGAAGTGCCACATCTACATGTTTTTTGAACACCTAGGTGCTCAGGCTTTCTATATGAATTACAGATCGGCTTAGGAAGTAGATACTAACCAGCAAAAGGAATAGAAAATCACATAAGCTGTTCAGTAGGAAACGTCTAAATTGGTAGCTTCTCACAGACATGAGCTTCTCGCTCAAGGCTGGAGAGAAATGTTCATGCTGTTAAAAATCTAGACTTGTACACTTCAAGGGTGTTTCAAAAGATCTTCGTCAAAGTGTTTTTCAATGGACCTGGCTAGTAAATAGTAATTCTGTTTCCACAGAAGTGTCCTGTACTTCTAAATTTGATTTTTTTCCAAGATTGAAATAAGATTCTCATAATATAAATTGCAAAATATCAGGATACAGAGCACTGCAACCAAAGAATGAAAATGAGATTCCTCTTTGAAATCAACACTTTCATTTTTACAAGGTCAGTTTGGTAACAAAAGTCGGAATGAAAAACAATACAAGAAAGTCTAATAAAACTATTTCAGTTTTGTATATTTTCAAAACTAACTTCATTCTTTTTCTCCAAATGAGTGTATCCATACGGAGCATTTCAAGTTAGTGAACAGTGATTTTATCCCTTTTCTTGACCAGCCTTATTTACAAGCAATATTGGCCAGCGGATTAGATGACCTAGTAGGATTTTCTTTAGTATCTAACTTTGATAATCTAAGGGTGATGACTATGTGAATTTGGCAGTTAGAGGGTTACCATTCCATGACATCAGTCTATTCAACCCCTCACTTTCAATCAAATGATCAATAACTCATTAGCCAACTCCTATTTAACTTCCAAGCAGTAAGGAATTGATGTCACCAGTAAGGAACCAGATAGGCATGTTCAGTAATGGTTGCGGATCTTCAAACAAAAAATACAAAGACATTAAATTTTAATTTTATGTAACAATTTACCTTCTGTTTTGATGTCGCACCACCTTCCTAACAAAGACCAGAATTTCGTTCAGTGAGTTGTAATCCTTGAGTCACCTCTTTGTGAGACTGGAAAGTCACAGAAGCTGATGCTAGGTGATTATTCTTGTGACACGTATTTGTTTATTCCATTCCAAACCAGCACTATCATCTCTTCACACATTTTTCTTGAGCACTTCTCACTGATGAGAACTGCTTAGATTCCTATTCCCTTTTTTTTAACTGCAGCAGTGAACTTGACTTACTTAAAGGATCTAAATTCTGATTTGCTTTCTTCTAATTACACAATAAACTTTTCCTATATGATCATTTGCATAGGGAAGACCCTTCTATGTAAGTATGCCCACGTTCTTCAGTTCAGAAGAGCTTGCTATATTTGCAAAGGGTAATCTAAAAAACATATCATTTGAGGCATCTCTTTTTCAATTCTGCTGGTCATCTGACCAAAGGCAGCAGCATTAACACATACAGGTACGACAGTATGGATTTCATTTCAATGCTATTGACTCTCTACCTGCCTTCTCTCCCAGGAGGTGGAACAAACAGCAGCCTAAGTGACAAAGTTCTCTGTGTGTGCTTGTTTTTGAGAAAAACTTCCATCTTCAACAAGTCACACTCTCAGGCTACTGTGTTACTGTAGTTCTTCAGCATACTGAGCACCANCACCACTGCAGTTACAGAATTTGCTCTGTTTAANANCACTTGTGCTGTTGCATGGAATCACCCTNTAGCACCAGTGCCACAGGTTGNCCGTGGCTTGGCACTGAAGAGCTGAACATACCAGCAGACCTCACCTCCGAAAAGCAGAGCCAGCAATTCCCCAGGTACTCTCATGTGCTGGTCTAGATTGTGCTGGATATTTGAGAACTAAATGGGCCATTTCAGAATGACTCCCGGAAGATTTGCTCAAATTGCTGATAGCAGTCACAGCAAACCATCCCCATCCCAGCAGATATCTAGCAATAAAGCTTTGATTCACTAAACACCCACCTTTGATTCAGAAGGTTTGCAGGTTGTTTTACAGGCTAATTAATGAATCTCACAATGGCCCCGGTGTGCTGGTACATCCACCTCAACGCTGTCTTCAGCTTCTGTTCTTATTGATGAGGAATTCAATAATGGAAAAGCCTAGAGCATCAAGGTACATGAGAGTTACAATGCACAAATTAAAACCCGCTACATCCCTATATTTTTATGCTTCCCAGTAGAAAGCGGAGCACGGATAGGGAGTGACCAGGTGGGAATCAGATGTACTTTTGTGTGGACAATCTTGTAGGAATATTAAATTTCCTCTCCTTAACCACAACAGCTTGATTGTTTGTTTCATGTGAAATTTAAAGGGTTCAGCAGAAGAAGCATATTATTGTATAACATTAAAAATAGCCAGTATTTTTAACAATAAATAAATCATTATATACCTACATTTTCAGAAGAGTCTCCTGTAGCCTGTTAGGCCAAGGTAGAGGTAAGACTGATACGCAGATCAAGGTAAGAAATATATCTAGCAAAGACAAATAAGAAGACAGAGCCCTGTGCTACTTAATGCCTAGATGAAGTCTTCTCGAGCAAGGACAAAAATGAGGGACTAGATCAGCCATTTGAGGCTGGTAGTTTTATTCATAATGTAACGTCTCAGCCTTGGCTAGCTGGCTGTTTTCCAACAGCTTTATTAGCAGAATCTCATGCTAAAAATAGGGGCAATGGGAATATGACAAGAACCCTAATTGCCTCACAGAGCCCCTATTTCCCAATCTTTCCTCCAACTCCATGCCCTAAGTTCAAAATGAAGCACTTGCTGGGTGGTGGCCAACTCTTACAGGCCCTGCAATACCCTCTCTGCAATATGTTCTCCAGCCTTAAGTTCAAAATCTGGGCTCATTTTCCTTTCAACAGCAAAGAGTCTCCTCTTCCTGAAGACTTCTGCCTCCTCCAATGTCGATCCTCCATTCTCCAGTCAGGTGAAGGCTGAGGTTAGAAAGAAATGGGATTTTCTGCTGTTTCCCAAGGTTGGTAGAATTGTGGTCTGCCTAGAGGTTTAGTACCCCTTCACGTCGCCAAGACCTCCTGCCTTTCTCGGCATTACTGTGGTGTGGAAATACAGAGCCTTGGGTGCTGTAGGGTGGTGTCTGAATGTACATCATCTCCAAGTGAAAGAAACGAAGCTTTGCTNTCTAAANTATAGACCCTTCTTTTCCTTTAGCTACAAAGTTGTGTTTTCCTCTCAAGATATCTCGAAGCCTGAGGTACTGCTCCAGACCCTCCAAAAAAAAAAAATCTAAAAAGGGCCAAACCACCATTTTCATTCAAGAGCATTCAAGAAACAAACTTCTGCCTTGATTGCTCTGATCAAAGTTGTAACAGTTACATATTCTACTTCAGAATTGGAAATTTCTTTATTGGAGGCTTTCTGCAAGCTCATCCTTTCTTATCCCTATAGAGAACTTCTGGCATACGTATTTCCAGAGCAGAACATCAGCCTAAATCCTCTTCATTGGGAGAGACACTTGGGACCACCACTTCTTGGAGCTATTTTTTTTGTCGTAAGTGTTCCCATTGACACTCAGCAGCAGTAGTGCCCTTGAATCATCTTGAAGAGGCGTGACTACTTGAGAGATGAGCTTTTCGGTTAATTAGCTTTTGCTGCCTAAACTGAACTTTTTCATCATTTTCCATTACTGTCTTGGCTTCCAGCTTAGCAAAATTTGCAGAGACTCTTCATTTCCTTTTCCTTTGGGAGGTGGTAATGTAGAGAGTGCCTTGCTCAGCATTAATCTACAACAGCTTTCCTCCAACCAAAGATGCAGCCTGAGTTACGCCACTGACAGTGTATGCTGTTGTAAAAGCCCTAGATTAAAGTCTTAACGATCAATTTAATTCTTCTTGTAACTGGCTGTGTTTGGCCGTTTGTTTTAACTGCCTTGAAAGTATTTCATTTCACTGGAAGAAACAGGGCTACAGTTAACAGATTTGAAAATTCCACCCCTAATTTCTGCACTTTGGTGGAAAAAAACAGAAAAATGGGAAAGCCAGAGCTCAAAGAAGGTGATGGACTGTTACTCATGTTCCTCTTGCCTGTGCCTGTTTTATACTACTTCTCTGCAGATGTGCAAAATCCACAGAAACACACGTAGGACGAAAATTAAAGCATAGTTCTCTGCAACAAACATTGATGAGGTTTTCATAACTAGATGTTGCATTAAACAAATAAGAAGAAAACATGCATAGCTGGTGGAATATATGTAGCAGTTAGAAAGGTGAATAGAAGCATGTCATATCTGCTGACATTGTTTTTGAGAGAGAAATGTGCAGATGCAGGGAAATTAGAAACCTGCCTGGAGTTGGTTCAGCTTAGACCATCTCTCTTGGCTTGACAGTCCGCACCTACTTCACTGGAAACACTTCAGGATTTTAAACCTTCCATAGCAGCTTTAAGCATCTTTTATGATCACTGTTGTACACAGCAACTATGTTAAGAAATGCTAAAAATACTTTTCTTATTTTTGATGTGGTAAGAATCTCACAGAGGACATCTCTCATTTACCGGCGGACTGTCCAATTAACCGTGATAAAGTATACATCAAATCTTTGAGAACACAGCTTGCTGAACCATCCCCGTATCTTTTCTGCCCATCAGCTGACCTATCTGATTGTGACAAGTATCCTTTTGTTTCCCATTAATCAACAGAACAGCTCGCTTAATAATTTCCTGGCCCTTGGCCCTGTAATTTAGGTCATTTAAGTTTTTTCTTTCTATCATAAGCCTAATGGGCACATTTAGGATCATGATGAAGAGCAAGGCTCCTGACATATGGCAGCTATGTTGTGAACTTTAACTAGTGAGTTTGCAACAGCAATGAGCAATGAGGTGCAGCTCTATTTAAATCAAACGCGGGGGAGACAGTTTCCAAAAGGCCAATACTGAGCTTCCAGCAAGCGTTGGAAAGTTTGCCAAGGACAGAATACCAAGTAAGATAGCAAAAAACATTTGAAAAGCACATTAATCTGGAATTATTAGCACCAAATATACAGTACGGATCGTAGGGACCATGGGTGTTTCCACACCCCTGTGTGTCACTTCTAATGCATCTTGGCCATCAATGTTTTCCTGCTAACCAGCTAAGGTAGCACACATTATTTATGGGGCACTGGCAGATCTTTCTGTAGTCTGTTTTATCACTAGGATCCAAATGCTTAATAGAATCATAGAATCATAGGATGTTTTGGATTGGAAGGGACATTAAAGGTCATCTGGTTCCAACGCCCCTGCCATCAGCAGAGACATCTTCCACCAGACCAGGTTGCTCAGAGCTCCATCCAACCTGGCCTTGAACAGTGCTATGGAGGGGGCAGCCACAGCTTCTCTGGGCAACCTGGGCCAGGGTTTCACCACCCTCATGGGGAAGAATTTCCTCCTAATATCTCATCTAAATCTGCCCTCTTTTAGTTTAGAGCTGTTCCCCCTTGTCCTATCCCTCCACCCCCTTGTGAAAAGCCCCTCTCCATCCTTCCTGTCGGCCCCTTCAGGCACTGGCAGCTGCTCTGAGGTCACCCCGGAGCCTTCTCTTCTCCAGGCTGAACAGCCCCAGCTCCC
>Ga0065711_1030865_pt1 | contig 31197 bp, 18 predicted proteins | sample Hoacrofraction12_FD_59098 | JGI IMG/M metagenome (GOLD analysis project Ga0065711, IMG submission 59098) | Hoatzin crop microbial communities from Cojedes, Venezuela - Epithelial fraction 12 v2 (version 2) | ecosystem: Host-associated > Birds > Digestive system > Esophagus > Crop | place... | reverse complement strand
CACCCTCAGAGGGAAGAAGTTCTTCCTCATGTTCAGACGGAACTTCCTGTGCTTCAGTTTGTGCCCATTGCCCCTTGTCCTGTCGCTGGGCACTACTGAAAAGAGCTTGGTCCCATGCTCCTGACACGCACCCTTCAGATATTACATCATGTGTCATCCCTGGACAGTAACAACTTTTACAGTTAGCAAATGATAAGTGATACAATTCCATTACTCACCTTTCCTATCTTTATGCAGGAATTAATAGTATCTAGGAAATCAGCTTTTTTTTCATTTATAGGCACTTCTGTTAATTCCTTTCCTATTAGTTCACCTATTTGATAGCCCATCACTGTTTCAAAAGCAGGATTGACATACTGTGAAATAAAAACAAACAAAAAATCACTCAACAGAATACTTAGAGCACAACAGAATCCCTTTATTTCTGTTTGCTAAACAAAGAGATCTCCTTCCCAGCCTGAAATAGATCTCTGTACGCACTGCTCCTGAGAGAGATGCCTACATTTTTTCCTTTGTGAGGCAAAACAGGAATGTCCGTGCTAGAAGAGTTGTGTGGAGTGCGTGCATGTGAGCAAAGAGAGGGAAATTACGGAAACAGCTGAGTATTACATATCCACAGAGTTCAGACAGACAACATAAATTCCTGAAAAATGAGCTCTGTCAGTTCTCAGACCTACAAACTTCAAACCTATCTCATTGTTCCTACAAATCACAAAGTATACGGTGGGATACTATAGCAATACTATCTATTGACAAATTCATCACATTATTGTGTGTAAGGGCCAACCACCACTATTCCTCTCTCCAGTCAAAGCCCTGCCAAGCAGACTGGAAGAACTGGAATCTAATAAAGCAACTTTCTCTCTGAACTGAATGTTGCATTTTGCTGCAATTCTGTGGCCCTTGCCCAACAAAACTGAAGACTGGTACCCATAGCCCACACCTTCATGACCCTCTCGCTAGCCGAGTTACAGACACAGGTCCCATAACAACAGCATCCGAATGCCTCACAACTTACAATGTTTCAATATGAGAGAAATGAAAACGGTGCCACTGGATGCCCTCTGCTCCTAAATCTTCCCCCCCAAAGGTTCCTTCCAAAGGGTTCCCCCTATGTGAGAAAGCCCTGCCTACTGGAGGTCCAGGACTCTTACACATGTCGGGTGTCTCATATTCTGGGGCTATCTGCAGAGGGACAAAATTTGGTCTGAAAAAACATATTTAAAACAACTTCAGGATGTGTTCTGTTATTTTTGTAAAAGGGATGAAGAAGGCACACCTTTGAATAAAATTGCCATTGTCAAGATTTGGGTCAAAAGGGTACAATTTATATGCACGTTATAACTCCCAGAGGCTTAGACTCAGTCTCTTTACTGATAATAAAATCACTCCTCACAGCCTTTATAGCTAAGGATGGAACTAACTCCCTTATAAAGACGCCGTTTTTTCAGGACTGCAAAGCTAAGCACAGTTTCTTTTCCCTTTTTTAAAGACATTTTTAAGAGAGGATTACATTCCAAAACAGTTGGCCCAAGAATGATACATCAAAGAGTGTAAGATTTACATGCCAAAAAAAAATGTGTACTACCTTTAAACAGAACATCAATTAGATTTGCTTTTCAAAAGCATCAAATTAACACACATTTTTGGAAAAGAATGCATACAAGTCAGTGGCTGCATTTGTATGTGATACAGAAGAATTATTACAAAAAATAAACACAAGAGAGTAAATCCTTATTCATTCAGAAACAACAATCTCTCTTAAAATTTACTTGATTTATGCAAGATATTTTAAATGGAGAAAATTATACTCTATAGCTAAAGTCACTCCAATCTTTTTAGAATCATATGTTAGGTTAGATTCTTGTACTGTAAGAAAGAGTAAATGTAATCATGGATGAAATAAAATACAGTCAGTCCACAGAGCAATTTTCTGTACTTATAAAAATAACTGGAACAAACCTGTATTACGTGGTCTTCACTTGTGATCTCAATGGCTTCTTGACTTTTTTCTAATGCTGTAAATAATGAATTACATGCCCTGGAGACAAAAAGGCATTCTGATTAAATTCAATCCAGGTAATTTTTATTGTATATGACAATAAGGTATTGCAACTCCACACTGAATAAAATTGTACTTTAATGATTAACGTACTTTCTTCAGCTAACTGACATTCTATAATTAATGATGATACAGTAAAATAAATACTCTTTTAAGGATGTGGCTGAACTGGCATTTTTTTTTTATTATGTTTTTGGTAAAATTACCTTAGTTTGAATTGTGCTCGCACCTCTCCAAATTCCAGCTGAATCAACTCATTGTAACAGGCCATTATATTGGAATTTTCTACATATCTCTGCAAATAAAAAGTTAGAAATATTTCATTAATACACATTTGCCTACTCAAGGGTATGAAGCTCTGTTTTCTTTTGCTTGATAAAGAACAAAAAAGGAGTAGACATGCCAAAAATGAACATGTTGTAACACAAGCAACATGAGAAGATTACTTTTCGAGACTAGTAAAATTCTTCAGGTTACTGCATTTTGGAAAGGCGACAGATCCTCATGGCAATGAGGTTCAACCAAGCTGTTTATTCTCTGTGATTGTCAGCATGATCAACAGATAAAATAATCCACTTTTAATGCAGTTCTATGCTTTCATACTACTTGTTTAAAATAACATTGAAAAAATTGTGTTGTGTCTCAAGTCATCAAAATTTGAAATTATTGAGTTTCCAGCTGCTAATATCCCAAATTGTGTGCACAGATGAAAGCAAATCTTCTTGGCAAATACACCTGCCACTGGATACAATTATTCATTTTGGGGCTTGTATAGCAATGACCTCAGTATCATGTTTTTATAAAATATCTCATCTTTACCAGGTATGAGCCTGAATGTTAAATCTTTCCTCATGCTAAACTGCCATGGACATTGATAGTTTGGGAAGGATGACTGATTATTGAATGTAAGCCACCACATCAAGGCTGCTAAAAAAAATTTCTGCACGTTGCCGTTAGTCCCATCTCCAAGGCTCTGATCCGTAAATAATTCAGAACCTGTGCTGGATTACTTATGTGTCCACTGGAATGATTCTGTACATGTAAGTACAGTTATTTAAGGCTCTAGCATTTCCCAAGTTAGGAGCTTACTACAAGTAAGCAAATAGGTGCAAATGGATTGTGACTGGATAGCAAAAAATCTGGTGAGCATGCAAACAAATACTCTGGATCACACTGTAAATTATGCACATTTTTATTCCATTGTAAGCTTAATGCAATGAGGAGTCCACTTAACTGATACACTAATAAGCACCTTTCCTGCTTAATTGGAATAGTTGCCAAGGAACAGATTGAATGTAATACTTTTCAGGCGCCTCCAAACAATAGATAATAGCACTTGACAGTGTCTGAAGCCTGTTTACAGATGTGAATTGGCATTTGATAGCAGAGATTTCCCACAGCACATTCTGTTGTTCATTGCAAGCTCCTCTCTGGCTCTGCTACAGTCACAAGTCAATTTTGTCAATGTCAACTTTTCAAGCAGTGCCTCATATACTTACTCTAAAATAAAAGTATAACATAGAAAAGCACCATTTCTTGTATTCCTGAGAATGTCCACCTAATTTAGTCAGCATTATTCCAATTCTGCTGGTGTATGGTAGTTCAGAACTGGGATATACGTAAGAATGAGTAGCATGAACAAGATTTACAGATTGGATTACTGAGAGAAACAGTCACTGACAGCCAAACTTCTAGATAGTTTCTTGCATGACAGTTTTGGAAGGTCAGAGTAACTAGTCGGGTATAAAACATACGTACCCTCGTGAAGCCAGCAGAGATCAAGGGCAATATTGATGACTCTTCACGATCAGCATGCCTTTTAAAGAAGGACAATGAAGTCAGAAATTATTTCTGTAATCAGCTGAGACCCAATTTCACAAGATGTTGACATACCTGCACCCTAGATGTCACACTAAAGGCTAATATGGCTAGATCTTTATAGGATTTAGGAATAAAATTTTTTTTTTGTGGTTTTTATAGGCTTTTATCTTTGGCATGGATAAGCCAAATTAATTTTTGCATGTAATGAGCTGCTTACATCACAAAAAACTAATGCTTCAAGAAAACAAATTAATTAGCTAGATTGTTGGACTGTTCTCTATTTTTCGGTACTGGATTCTTTGTTGTTTATGGTGTTCCTTGTCAAAGATGCATTTGAAAGTCTACATGGCCAAAGTTTTAGGGAATTATTTGTTATCTGAGTGCACCAAATCTTAGGTGGGCTATTCAAGACGCTTGAATGAGGACGGATTTTCTAGTGTTGCCTACCCAGTGCCTTCTAGTAGGTCACTTGAGGGTGACATACTCCTAAAATGAGGCATCTGAATCATTTGGAAAAACACGACTATACTAACTGTTAAAAGACACTCCAACTTATGTGAATGTATGGCTGGAATCTGGAAGAAAGGCCATTATGTTAGATTTCTGTAAACAAGCCAATGGAAGCTGGTCAAGTTTAGCAGATGGCACAATAGCTTTTATTCATGTGTGAAATTTTGGATCTTATGGCACCTCTTCTTTTTGTTTTCCGTGCACTTGTTTCTTATGCATGAAGAGAATGATGCCTACTGAAGTACAAGGTTTGCCCAAACTAAGCAGAGAGAGGAGGTCAGCTGTCAGAAAAATCTCCCTATTCCTCATACCAGCTATCTGCTAATGCTGACTCCCAGAAGCACAAAGAAAGAGGACAGGCATTCTGCAGGGGGAGAAAAAAAAACCAGGAAATGATGAACTGAACTGCAGGAAAATGAAGTCGTCCCCTCCATATGCTATTGGCTAAATGTCAGGCTTTTTCACAAATATGCTTCTTGCAGCAAGAAAGGAAATGTGTGAAAGTTCTCTGTCTGTGAAATCCTAAATGGCGATTTGAGAATGTTTGTGTTTTAGCACGTGGGAACTCGACACAGTCAACTCAGTCCCAGTGGAAGGCAAACTCACTTCTGAAGTTCCCAGCAGACAGGGATAGTAGACGCATCTGAAAGTCTGAGAACCCAAGCTTCTGAGATATAATCACCACAGGGGGCTATTACCTTGTCCCAACACACAACGTGAACATTTCGAAAAGACAAAAATGAATCGCAGAGAAAAATCCCTTTTGAGCAACTTCCTAATTGTGAGTCAGCAAGCCCAGCTTTCAAGCTCTCCTCACTTTTGCGAGGAACTGCTGCCCCACAGAACCACAGGTGTCTTTCTCTCTGATGTACATAAAGAAGCTCTCAGGTTACTATGTGCTCTCTCTCTCCTTTTTTTCTCTTTTCTTTTGTATTGGTTCAATGAGAGACAATTCTGACGGTTAACATAGTCAGACAACTTCCCGGCATAAAAATATTAAAGATGAGATTCACAAGGGAATCCCTTGAAATGTTTAATTAGTGTCTTTTGTTCACTAGAGATGGTGGTGGAAAACAGGATTTTTAATGGGAGATTTCAACGCCTCAGGACTGGTTTTCAGAACAAATGTTTTCTGAGAAATGGACATTCCCAAAATTAAACTTTGAGGAAATTATCTTCTGTTTCAGATTAAACATATTGCACTTTTGTTACTTTTACATTATTTTATGATATATAAGTAGTGTTTTCAGAGGGAGTAGGAGGAAGAAAGCATATGCACTGTTCTACTGAGATGTCATAATATAGTCTATTTTATTTTTAGAAGTTCTATGGTCAGATGTTACTTTATACTGATCAGACCGTTCTATATCTTTTTCATAAATCAACAGAACTTCTGTGCTGAGATTAATCAGACTGAAAGAGAGATCAAGAAAGGTTCAAGGTGTTATTTTTGTTAATATCAAGACGCAGATCTATGAAGCAGTTCTGCAGTTCTGTATGTGATGGTGCAGAGGTTATTTGAAACATACTCCTAAAGCCTCCAGTGATCAGGAGAGGGGAAAAAACCAAACCAAAACAAAAAAATCCAAAGTGAGACCTCTTTAGTAAAAACTAGAAATCAAAAATCCTGTCCCAATCCTGTGGTCAGGGATGGTGAGAACTCTACATGGTATAACATACTATCACTAGCACAGTAAGAAATTCTAGTTCAAGTATTCTAATGTAGTATTTACTTTTCCAATGCTAAGATTTACATATTGTCGATCACATGAAAGTAAAGATATGAGTATTTACCTTCGTACTACACCAATAATGACTGTATTTTCTGAGGGTTTCGTTGTTCTGATAGACCTTTAAATAAAAAAGCAAGATAATGTAACATTTTTTAAGTTCACATTTCAGAAAACATGACTTTACAGAATCTTCGCACAGCACTTTTTTTAAAATGTGTCTTTTAAAGGGTTTAACAACAAAACAAAAATGAAATCCCTAGCCAGCTGGACCACTAAGAAAGGAGAATAAATGTAGCAGTGTCTAAGATTCTACGAAAAAAAAGACAGAGAGAACGTAAATTAATCTAAACCTCAAATGCTCTCAGCGGGGCAATAGCAAAAATTCTCCTCTCTGAAATGGCATGTAACGGACTTGTTTGAAGGACTTGGCCTCACTCGTTTAAGAAGGATTTCACTTTATTCTGGGTCAGAATGGTAAAAATGTAACAAGGGGAACACTGCTGATACCTAGTCTTTGCCTGACAAAGACGTTATCTAGTTACTCTAGTCCAGCAAGGAGCAGAGCCTTTGTCCCAGTGCCCTGAACCCACTGCACTCACCCAGGGTACATAATTTGACACCGCCGCCCCCACCCCACAGACTGTTACTTAGTCTAGACAGATTCCCAAGGGGTATTTCACTGGAAAGTCACTGAAGCAAGGCACCGCTGTCTGTCAAGTCTCTGTGGAGACACTCAGAAAGGCAAATGCTTTTCCCCTTTTTTCATACTTTAAAGCAGTTTATGAAAGTATTTTTGGAATCAGTTTGAAACATTGCTCTTCCTAACAGATTTTCAAACGTTGTAGGTATGGAAACGTGCACACAAAACATTGCCTGTTTGCATCTGGAGTTACTCAACAGCAAGTGACATTTCAAAAAATTCAGAACACTAATGGAGTGAATGTATTCATTAAATTGCTTGGTGGCACATGTGATCTTTGCAGTTAATTTAATGAGCAAACAAGGAACTAGGTATTTGAAAAAAAACAAACCAGTTCTCTGTGGCAAGAAATTTGTACACTGTAGCTCTAAGCCAGATCGAGCTTCAGATATCCTAGCACACAACCAAAAATGCTGCAGTTATCAGATGTAAGCACTGAGGCAACATTACTTGATGCTGCCAGTGGACATCTGTCCAAAAAAATATCAACATTCGATAGATTTTATAAAAGGGTCATATAACAGCAAAACCAACTTTGATGATATGTTAACTAAATAGTTAAGCATTACTTACACCGAAATGGTGCTTACCTGCATAACGCTTCTGCATCAAAGTATCTGGAATGTCTATGGTCAATAACGATAATGTCATGGTGTTTATCAAGAAAACATTCTAGTGCAGACTCAGGTGTCCTGGCAATATTACATCGAAATCCAGCTTTCTCACATGCCCAACAGAACCCGTTACTCTGGTTATCTTCTTTGGCAAACACTAAAAGTACCTGGGTTAAAGATAGACAGTGAATCATTACAAACAGGTTTTACATATACAGTAGATTATGTGACTTTCAACTGTTCTTAACATGTTTGTTAAAGCCCCTTCCACGGATAATCCATTTATTTTTAAAAAATTGCTTTCTACAGACTACTGCTTTTTATAATTGTCTCTGCACAGAGGTGTTTCAAGTGGATAAAATAGTCTGCCAGAGCCATTTATATCCACATGGGATGAACAAGTTTGGGAAGTGGCTCTCTCACCATTAGCTACAAGAGAGCTTACACAATCAGTTGAGACTGGATGCCTACGTTTCAGACAGTGTACATGAAATAACAGCGAGTCTGCTTTTCTTCACTGAAATTGTCTCACATACAACTGTTTTCTTGGGGTTTATTCTTCTTGCTAGGATCACATTCCAGGAAAAAAAAATGTCATGGTTCACCTCATGTGAATTAATATTTAACGGTGCTGCAATAGCATGATGAAAAACGTGCTTTCCTTTTCAATCTCATTCTAGTTCCCCAAAGTACTGGATGCATCCCACTCTGTGGAGTTTCTGGAAACTACAAACAGGCTGGTCAAGATGAACTCATGCAAGACTGAAATCACAAGCAGTATATGGAGTATGTCCCCATGGGACTCCTATGCAAAGCTTGCCATGGGATTTATATCACAGAAGGAGATTACTGTGGTTGAAATCCAGAACTGGAAGTCAGATCTATGGGCCAGTATTTGCTCTCTCCTAACTTGCTGTGCAATTGCCAATAACGTTAATCTCTTTGAGCCTTTTTAAAAATCTATACAATGCCTACATATTCAAAGTATGATAAGGCCCAATACCTTCTAAAATGTAGTTCAAATTCTAGTATTGAATATGGTACAGAAGATTAAAACATAAAGTCTGCTAACGAAGACTCTCACTGATGTCATTGTGCTTTGTGTCAGGATAATACTTTGTAGAAGAAAACTTCCTTTGCCTGAAAGGATACACAGAATGGCAGACTATAGATCTATGTTGATTTTATGGAGGACTCAGTACATGCAGCCTTTTGTGAAAGATGGATAACTAAACCAGCATTTGGTCTACTGTCCCAAGACACCAATCTTTCAGTAATTTAATCAAATCACACTTAGATATACGCTTTGGTCAAACAATAATGTGGAGCATGTGTAACTCGCACCCATCCCACTGCCATTTATCTTCTGGGTGATTTTAGGAACTCCAGTGCTGGTTACACTTTGGACCAGGTTGGCAGAATGTCTACCAGTAAATCTTCACACTTTCATATAGTGCATATTTTTGTAAGAGTGAAGGACTTTGTACTCATTTAGTTCAGATTCCTTTTATAGCAACCTGCAAAACTGTTTGCAAAAACATGTCATAGTTTGGGCTATATTTAGTGAAGTTAATTTATAACATTTTAAGAGTGGAAGAATGGTTTTTAGCAACAGCACATGAAGTCAGCAGATCTGAGTTGTATGATCGACTCTGGCACAAATGTGGTGTTGTCTCCCTTCTCCTTCCTTCATACTTGCCAGCTATATTACCAGGATTAATTGGTAGAATTTTGGAGTGGCCTGTAACTGGACAAAAGTGATACAATCATTAATAACATTAAAGGAAGCAGGGAAATTCAAGGAATGTTTCTGATTTATACTTGGGGAATAGCTGGATGAGGCTGTCCTAAGATCTGATGCTCTATGATATTACTGTCTGTTCTGACAATAGCTCAGGAAGATGTTGAACTGCAGTTCTTGAAGACAGACGTTTTCAAATTACCAGGTCCAGATGACTTTCACACAAGAGTTTTGTAATTACTGACTGAGGAACATCTTGGATTCTTAACAGCTCAGTATGCCTTGGGATACAGGAGTATCTTCAGAGGAAGTTCAAAGGAGTCATGTATCTGCTAAGCTCATACCCATCCCAGACGAAATAAAGGGACAACTGACATATGACCTTTATTAATAAGTGATAAAGGAGGATGCCAGTCAACAATGAATAACAAAAAAGCATACTTTGCCAAGCTCACTTCATATCTTTTGTGATGATGGTGCAAGTTTGGTTGATGCAAGTAACAATGCTGGTGTAATAGACCTTGACAGGACATTTGGCTTAGTATCATCTTGATGAGATTTTGATTAAGAATTGACTACCAGTAAAATACAAAACAAGGCACACACTAAAGTGATTACAAACTAACTGATAGTAGAAGGAAATACAGACAGGTCTATTTTTATGAGCTGAGAGGTGGTTGCAGAAAAGAGTTAGGCGGGATTTTTAGAATATCACATAGAATGTCATGGTAAAAAACTGTTAGGTGCACGTTATCACTTGACAAAAATGCTCCATGAAGATCTCTATACCCCAAAAATTCCAGTCACAAATTTTAAGCTAACATCTGTGATGTTTTAGAAATTAAGACTTCAGTTTGAACTATTGCATTACCTGAAGTTGATCTTGATGAAGTCTCATAGGGCCAAACTGCACATCTGTTACTGGTGCCTACAAGAAACAAGTAGGGGTCTTGTTAATACATATACAGATACAGGGAAGAAGAAAAACTAGCTCTGTTAGAGAAGACATTTCTTATTTACCACTGTCTCACAGATATATTGTTATCATTATGAGGCTGGTTCTTCACGAGGGTCTTCTGCTTTCGTAAATTTATATGCTAAGCTGCATTAACACAGTTAGAAATCAACAAACTATTCTTCAAGTCATTTTTTATTGTTATTTTAAACATAAGGTAATGGATTAGTCATGAAAGTTTGGTAGACAGACTGTCATTTTTCTGAATCCTCTGTATCACTCCAGCTGTTCTGCAAAACATGGGAAGTCTTTAAAAATCACTTTTTGTTACATCAAAAAAGTATTAAATCTCCAGGAGAAAGGCAAAAATATGCAACTCTGCTCTTAGAATTTCACATGTAACAGGTGCCCAAAAGTGCTACAAAACCACATTAATTTCATTTCTCTGAGGGCGTTCTGCTGCATTCCCTCCTTCCCACTCAGCCCCACCAGGGAAAGTTTCAGAACTCAGATATTTGTACTTCATGATGCATGTATCCAGCATGCAACTTTGCTTTGAAAAATCCTGCAAAAATGCTGTCATATGTCATGCTTTCCACATGCCAGTGATTCCACCATTAAATTCTGTTCAAGTAACACAGGCAAGCAGTTTAGCTTAGGATGCAAGAACCGAGCTGGGATCCTTCCTTCTCACGTGCCACTTCAAGCAATAGAGGTCAATGACCAGAAGTGCTGTTTATCGTAACTGGTTCTCTTTGATAAGAGAAATCATTAATCAAGCTTGAACATGAATGACTCTTCAATTGGTATGGGACAGCCTTTCTAAAGTAGTTAAACACATCAATACAGAGGGAGACTCTAACAGGATTACACAGGTTAAGTTCTCTGGGAATTTCCACGAGGCAAGTATCTGCACTTTCATGTGCTTAAATATTTTTCATGTCTTGTCTCAGAAATGAAAACTAAAAATCAGGAATAACAATGCTCCCAATTCAAAACGCAAATCAGAGTCCAGCCAATGGTCCCTGGAGTTACACAGACTCTTCAAAGGTAATTGCAGTTAAAAAAGCAGAATAAAACTATTTTTGGCAATACAGTAAACGGAAAACATCTCTGGACTCAAACGTGCAAAGAAAAGATCTGTTGAGCACAAAGGTGGCAATTCATATTGCTGTTTTTCAAAGTAAAACCACACTTGAAGATCAGATTTATTTGCTTTGCAAGCCTACAATTTTTCCAATAGCTGATTTTAAAAAATCATCAGCACATCCCACAGAAAAATCTTTTAGAATTACACACTCCATTCTGTCTATGACCTTACTGCTGCATTGCTCAGCCCTCAGAGTTTCTCGTGTGATCTTATTTGTCAACTTGGAAATCATCACTGCAACATTAAATAAGGAAGAAGCATCAGTCAAGGAAAAATGGCAACATAATGCCTGCAAAAACAAGCCAGGAACCAGTGTTTGCCTGTGTTATTTAAGATGGCCTTTAAAAGCTGATGTTAACATGACGCGGAGAGGTTTCAGATTTACTCTGTCATTCTGGATCGGATTGGCTTAGTTTAAATACTCTCCAGTCAATTTTTTCTACTTTTGAGACCAAAAATCTCTCTTCAGTTGGAAAACTCAAGCTGCTTTACTCTCCCTTGTGGCCCATCATCCAATTATTCAAAATCTGCACTAGAAAAAAGCAAATACTTTTGCTGATAATGCACATAGCAGGAGGGAATCCAGCTCTTTGCAACAGTGTTACTGGTTTTGCAGCGCTGACAGTAGTTACTACTTGTCCTGAATCAGTAAGATCGGCAGAAATGCCTGAAGGACACAGGGGGAGCCTATCTACCCAGTAAGAGAAGCCTTTTTTACAGTCACTTCTCTGACCATAACCACACTTCAAACTACATTTTGAAACATTTATTTTGTACGCTCAGCTGCCAGCATAAATCAGCATTTTCAGTTTCACCAAGAGCTGGCCCTGAGATGCGAGGTTCAGATCCAGAGCTGAACTTCACTGGCGTTGGGGGTATGTAAAACCCCATCTTATCAGGCCAGCGTACCCTTGGACTATCAGTCCCAGTCCAAGGGGAATTTTAACAAATAAGATAAAACCGATGCTGCCAGTTATTGCTTTTCAGATGCTTCTTTCTTTTAAAAAGGTTGTGAATGAATAGTCAAAGTATTTAAGGGAGCGAGCCTGAAAAACACTTTTGCGCCAGAAACCATTTCTACACTGAAAATACCTGTTTATGCACCATTTAAGCTTAAGTTACAAGCACCACCCAGACGAGATAAACATGTCTTGTTACACGTTAACTTGCTGTCCTGAGTAAAAGAAAAACCTTAGCCTTGATCTCAGCTGGAAAATTTTGGTGAACTCCAGTTAATTCTTAATCCTGTTGAAATCTGTTCAAATAACTTGATTAATGATTTCAGCTTCTTGTGTGCTGCTGGTAGCACTGAGAAGTAACATGCTGATTAAGTACTGTGTCAAAAAATCAAGGCTTCAGCAAGGATTAGCAGAAACACTCAACTGTCGGTGAACTAAAGGAGCTTTAAAAATATCTCTAATGCTGCAAGCTTACAACAAAACCAAACCCCAACAAAGTGCACATGTACAGTAACTGCACAAACACATCTTTATTCACTCACACGTTTTGCTACTTTTTCCTTGAAGATTCTTGCCTACTTGAAAAACAAAGACCCAAGTACATTTTCAGATTGACAGACATGACTTCTGCATGTGACAGCCTTCCAGGCAGGCACAAACCCGTAGGAAAGTGTATGAGAAGACAGAGAGGTAGAACTGGCTGTAGGTTTCTAGAATTGATCACGATAGAGCTGAGTCGCTTCCCAAAGAGCTGTTGATGCAAACTTTATGAGTAAATACAGCCTATGTGACTGTGGCAAGACGTGAGTCCAGGACACTTCTAGTACCCTGACTATGAATGCCAGTCTTCTGGATCCTTCCCTGGCCAAACAACCCTACAGGCCAGCCTGTAACTTGGAGCCAGTGACCAAATCAAACAGATGGTAGGAAGGGGTCCTGCTGTAGATTTCTGACAGCATAGCTGCTTTCACCACAGCCCTACACTTAAACCATCTCACGAGTGCAGGCTGGCACCAGGGGTTATTGTCTCAAAGAAATACTAGAATAGTTTGCAACAGCAACTAACTCTTAGGCTTTTGAAAATGCAAACCTTTTTGGCTCATCTGTGCTAGCGCAACTTCCACAACAGCTGCAGCTCAGTTCCCCTAGGTCTGGGGAGTGAGAGATGCCTGTAATAGCAGGCTGCAGGTCGGCAACTACTAGTTAGCTTTAATTGCAGACAGCAGCTCAGCTACTGCTGCAGCAAGTGTTTACACCCTCTGCTTAGAGACACAGCAGATAATCAACTCCAGGCTGCTTTAAATGCGTACACACAGCAATTGCAGCCATTTTACATTCGCTGACCCACTGAACTACTGCTGGTAGCACTTCTTTTCCCAAAAATTTGCCTTTTTTATTTGAGCACGGTATTTTCTGTTGTGTTGAACCAGGCCTGGCCCTAGCCCAAAGTGAAATCCGTCCCAAGGCAACGGCATCAGCTACACACACGATGGCAGTCCATGTGGAGGTCTTCTACTGACTGCTGCGTGCAGCTTAACACTCATTAGAAATGATCTCCATGTTGTAGCAGCGAAATTGCAAACATTGAAATTGATGATAGAAATATTTCATGTTTCCAGTGTCCAGAGAAAAGTGAATGTTTGGTAAATAAAAACAACGGAAATAAGCTTTAAAAAGACAGACCCAAACAACTGTGACTGATCTAAGTACAACAAACTTAATGTTGACCTGATATAACCTGGTAAAGTACTTCTCGCTATGAGTCATTCTTCACATTTTACCAGAACAGAATCTACAGGAATCGTCTGTTGATGGTTGCTGGGTTGTTGTTGGTTTTGGTTTTTTTTGCCTTCCTACAGCTAGAAAAACTTTAAACGAACTTGCTCAATGAATAAATGTAGAAAGGAATACAGAGTGGAAATAAAGCCAGCTTGATCCACATGCTCCCTATGGTGATAAACTGCCTGGTTGGCATGTGGGACACATCAAAGCAGCCCACAGGTCTCCTATTTGCTAGAGGTCTCATATCTTGGCTTTCTTCAAAATGCCTCTCTCACCATTACCAATTGGAGAGTAGAGCAAACCTAAAAGGGCAGAGTCAGCCCCCCAAAAAACCTTTGGCTATTAACTCCCATGCAATACTCCTGCTACTGAGGGGCAAAAACATTCCATCTGGAGGATGACTTTCTTAAGTCACTCCTTTTATGAAGCTTTTGTGGGATGTTTTAAAGCAGAGCCCTGCGCAGCCCATGGTGACCCTTGTCAGAGCCAGGCCCGCAGGCTGCTGCAGCACTACCCACTCACGAGCAGGGCTGGCTGAGGAGCTGCTGGCGTCCCGGGGAGTGGGAACCCTCGCCCGAAATCCTCCTCCGCAATCCACAACTGCTCCGTAACTTCCTTCCTGCCATGGATGGGGCTGTGCGGATGACAAGAATGACTCTTCGTCTGGGCATGTAATCACCATGCAGAGCCCTGGCCTCCCTGCTGGTAGCCCTCCCTAAAGGGCAGCTGGAAGCATTTCTGCTCCTGCTGCTCTTCTCACCTTTTCCAGGTCAGAGTTTGTGGGAGGATATGTGACAGCTGATTTTTCCTGCAAGTGACTTGAACAAAGAAGTGACATAAACTTTTGCTGAATGGATTGCAAATGGAAACTGCTGCTGTACGGCTAAGAATGTTAGATTGGGTTAGAAAGCAGACAATGAGGAGGGAATTTCTGTTACTAGTTTAAATAACTGCCGCTTCAAATAAAGACTTCAGCCTCAAGGCTCTGACCCATTATAATACACGACACAGACAACTACAATGATTAGACATAAGACTGGTCCTAATGGACTACATCACTGGCCCTAATGGACTACAGCCAGCAAAATTCATCACTTAGACCAATATTTTAACACATCACAAAAATATGTTTTATCTAATATTAAAATACATACTAAAGTTTCCTACATACACTGGGTACATGATATAAATTAGCATGAGTTGACTCATTACAGTAAGATTTGACAGTCTTGATCATCAAGATTGATAGAAGCATTAGGACTGTTAACATAAACTGAATTTTGATAATTCTAAGAAAAACAAAGGATGAATTTTACAAAGGAAAAAGTATTCTTTTTCTTAACCTGCTGTCTAAGCACAGATTTATCACCCTAGAAGACAAAAGCTCAAGTGAACTCATAGATTTATACCATACCTTCAACTTTAACCAATTCAGGATCTATTAAAAGCAAAATTTGAATTCTACATGACAATACCCTTTCTCAGAAACCTTGGCCAAATCCTCTTGGACGCTGAAAGCTAGGAAATAACCCACTCGGTATAAACCGGCATGACAAAGTCCAGGATCCAGTCCACCCAGGTCATACCAGCGTGGTGCTTCAGTCCGAACAGAGCAGGTTTTGTGACTCAGTGTAGCTAACATCTCCGGGCAAGAAAGTCTCCATGTTCTGGATCAGCTGTAGGTTTCCACTATTCACATTTTTCTTTGTTTATAGCAATCTTTATCACTAATCCAATCCATTGTCATTTACCTATTTCCTTCTCTGTGGAAATCTACCTAAGTAGACAATTTAAGACTTGGCTTCTTATTTTCCATGCACTTGTGCTAAACACTTAACATCACCATTCACATCTTCCTTGCAGACCTTGACAGCACTGTTCTGTTACAAACTTCACATCGGTGCAAGTTACATACAGCGCTGGCTGAGCAGGTCTTCCTAACAGACACAACTGTTGTTTATGTCAGAGCATAAAATTAATTTTATAGTCCACAGGCAGAATTCCGACCTGGTTTGCAATACTGAAAATTCAGAGTAATTCCACCAAAGAGAATATGCTGGATTTACTTCAGTGTAAATGAAGCGGGAGTCTGGCCCCACGCAGCTACTCCTTTTGCTGTTTGGAGGCCACTACAGTTCAAATAAAGAATAAGAGGGAACAAATTGTCCAAGGTTTCTGCCTTTGCTCAACAGATCCAAGGACAAAGGTAAGCCTGGCTCCCAAAGACCCTAAGCCGTATGTAGTTGGTTTATTCTTTGCTAAAAATTCAAAGACAAGAGTTCTGAAAGGCAACTAAAATTTACCAAAACTGCTGTTCAACCTAGATGAAACCTGTTAATTCCAGCCCTTGATATTTTTCATATTTGTGTTTCATAAAAGATGTAGACAAATGTCACAGACTCAGCAATTTACATAATGTAATGTTCTGACTCAGTGCAATTTGCTTTGATGAAATCTATCATTTACGTTAATCTGAATCAGGTTCCCCCGGATGCATCTCTGTCAACAAAACAATACAGATTTAGATCTATATTTCAAGGTCTGAAGATCACCTGAGGTTCTGTTCCCTTTATTCTATTTTTTTTTCCTCTTTTATCTATTTTCTATTTCAAATTGATTCCTAGAAGAATTTATCTGCCATGCTGCCATTACAACAGACAGTGTAAGTGGTGGGGTAACAAACCCTCTGTTTTTTTAATCCATTTCTTAAGTTTTAGTACCACTTGTGAACCAGTTTTACATAAATTAGCTCAAGAGCCAAACTCTGGCCTCTGGTTCCCATCATTAGCAACGCAGAATTTGGACAGCTTGCAGTTTTTGTGAGAAGAAAAGCTTTATCGAGCGTCATGAACTGCCAGAGCTCCCGAGTTGGGCTGCGGGCCCTGTCAGCCACGAGACCCACTCTCTTATCCCCAAGTTCCTGACAACTCCTTTATTGCTTCTAACATCCAGGCCCTCTTCCGCCGCTCAGTTTGGAGGCAAGTCGGGGTTCACATGGCTCCTGAGGAAGCTATTCAGCAGGCATCGACACCCAGCTGGGACCGGGGCTGCCGCAGCGGTGTGCCAGGGGACGGCGCTGAACATGGCGGCTAGCCCCCTGCCACCAGCCCTGCCCCGGGCCTGAGGAGGCCCTGATGGTTTCTGGCTACGTGTGCGGCTTGCCACACATGCCAACCATCATTATATATGTATGTCTGTTTGTATTCTGAGCCCAATTCCCCACTGCATTCCACTGCAGTAAGTAAAGCTAAATTAGAACAAAACTGGAGTAATACTGTTGTGAAATTGGGCTTGCTGTCTTCTCGCACACTTTAGACTCCCATTTTGACTCCAAGAACTCCCCTTTTGTACCGTTTATAAATTCTCCCCTTATTCGTTACAGGCAACTTTGGTTGTCAAGCTGCAAGCATGGCACTAGCAAAAGTGAATCATACGTTTTTGTTGGGAATAATTAACGATGTTGTCCCAAAGTGACTTTTATTGTTATTTGTAATGCGGCAAGGCCTGGGTGGCCTCTGGCCCACATGAGTGGCCCGCTGTGGTAATGCTGTACGACAGGACAAAAAGGCAGTCAGCACTCCCTGCCATTGTTAAAGGTCAGAACTTTTACACAGAACATGCTAACAATTTGGGAGAATTTTTTCGCTCTTGATAGGGTATTTAAGGGATAAAATAAATACTATTATCACTTAGCGTGCCTACAGCACTATTACACAGATCTCAGAACTTGCAGAGGGAGGAAATGGTTGCTGTTTCCATTTTCACATTCAGAGGAACTGAGGCACTGGGGGAGAGAGCCGGCCTCAGCCCACCTCATGCCGAGCCCCAGCATCCCCTGGAACGGTGTCGGGTCCCCCTGCCTCCAGGGTGACCCACAGCAGCCGGTACGGGTTATACTGGAACCCTTTGATAAGAGCTGGTATCTGGAAAACACTAATTTCTGAGATTCAAAATGATTGTTTCTGATAATTCAAACACGACTTACATCACAACTCGGTAACTGCACTGTTATCGTCGGTTTCTAAGATAAGCAGATACAACTCCAGCAAAGCGACTGCGCAGCTCGCACTCTACGTACTCCCAACAAGAGTCCTCACTGTCAATGAACTACACACCAAAAGGGGATGGAATAAATCACAGACAAGTCAGAAAATGAAAGCAATCTACTCATTAATCCACACTGACTTTTTCTGTCCAAAGAGAACAAAGTTGAATGGAAAACAATTCTCACACCAAAAGCTATTAAAATCTAGCAAGTTGTATTTGCTGCAACATCTACCCGATTCAGAGATCCGTTATAGACCTGTATGCTACGCACAAGTACACAGGGCCTGAAATTTCATCTATTTGTCTGTTTAGAAGATAAAAAAAAGTGAATCATATGCTCCACAACAATGCCAGAGGTGTGAATACCCTTAACACTGGTCTGTGCCGCATGGTCATCATTTTGCCAAATGCTTTTACCATCAGCCAGCACTGAATTTAAAATGCTCTAGGCCTTCACCATCTTAAGATTTGAGATGGCTCACTGGGGTCTTCATTAAGGTCCCCACTTTCTGCTGAAAGTTTTCCAAGAACTTCTCCATTCAGGCCACATACACACAGATCTTTGTCTGGAGGCAGTGAGCTCTCCCCATGTCAGATCCCTGGGCTGCTCACTAAACTATAGCCAAATATTTCTGTGTGGTGAGGGCATGCTGTAAAGCATTTGTAGTTATATCCTGCACTAAAACAGCAGCTTAAATGATCTGGTTTGTGCTTTAGAAGAATTTTTTAGACCCTATAATAATGGTTTTCTATATATAGGTTGCAGAAACAGATGCCTTTATCAATGCAAAAAAAAAAAAAGGTCATACGGACATTTTCAGCTGTTCGAAGTCAAATGTAGCTTTTAAGCATTTATCTTTCTGGAGAGTCCAGCTTAAGGGTAACAGAACAGAACATGCAACATGCAAAAACTGAATTGCTTCAGATGAAAAAAGAGATCATATTTCAGGCACTAGCACCTAATTCTATGTTTTATTTGGTTTTGACAAAATTAAAGGCTCAGCTAGAATACCCAGCACTTCAGAGCAAACGTCCTCCGAAGTCAGGCATCTTTGGTATTCTGGGGTTACTTGCAAATTAGAGTTGTGACTGCCTTCGTGAGATGTTACCTTGTGGGCAGCTGAACAGCAACATATGTGTGGATATTGCACCTCTATGAGCTTCAGCAGCTATTCCCTTGTACTCCAACAACTCTGAGACCACTCTGTTTTCCCCTATGCGGCCACACTCTATCTCACAAAACGCTTTAAAGGCAGCCGCATAAAACCAGGGCATCTAGCAACTCCCAGGCAGCCGACAGACCTATTTCCTCTCCCCTTTTCCCCTCACCTGACACAAGTCTGGCTACTCCACTGGCTAGGAGAGCTATAATCGAGCTCTGGGGACCAACCAGCTCCTCACACGCCGGCGCTGATATAAAAGTCTCAGTGTGCTGTCCTCTCTCATCTGTTGGCGGGAGTAACCTCTACTCAGACGTAAAGGATAGTCAAGCAGACAGAGAAGAAATTTGTCTTTAAGTCTTGCAGGTCACCAGCCAAGACATACTTGAAACCAGAGTATTAAATATGTTAGGGTTTGCATCACTCCAAACAAATAAATCCAGCTCTGGCTTTACCAACGTCTTTGTCTAGCTGAAAAGGAACTTCTCATTCACCTACTGCTGCCTCAGGTGTATTAATTTTGCAGGCAGGCTGTAGCTGACTTTCCACCCCCCCACTTCAGCAGACGCTTTAGTACAAATACTACATTCTTCTGGCCCAGAGGGAAATTCTTGTTGCCTGCACTTTAACAGTTGAGCTGCACAGCACTCTGGGAGACTTAAATATGGCACAGTAGTTCTATTGTTTAATACTATTAAAATTGCTTGTTCCCTTGTGATTCTGCAAGATCCTGGAGTGTAGCAATAAGTGCTAATCTGTTTCATATCTATCAGCTAGTTCTTTTCTTTCTAGTGGATACCACCTGCTAGTTTTATTTTAGAGACGATTACAAATGCATCGGGATACAACAGATCTCCATCATGATCAGTTTTATTTTTTTATTTATGCACATGAATTTCAGTGGCAGTTTTCCTTGAACCATCTGTACTTGAACAGAGTCAGCTCAGTTAAAGGAAGTTCCAGTCTATCAGGAAGATTTCCAATTACTTTCTTTATGTCAAACAAACTTTTCATGCCTTCATCTACCAACACTGCAATCGCTATAAACAGGCCAAGCAAAGCCAGACAGTACAGCGCAAAAATAGCATAAACCACTCAGTGGATCTGCTGGGCTTCCTAGAAGAAGGAGCCTCCATTTGTTAAGGAACAAACTTGCTTTTTCTATTGTCATTAATAACCCATTGTTTGCGCTGATACAGTTCTGGCTTTACTGACCATAATAATTTTTTCTATCTGCTGCCAGCCATTACCATAAAAGCATACATTTCCCAAGCAATGTCCAACGGCCTACAGCAAACTGCTATCAGATCCCATCTGGACAGGTAGCAAGCTGAGATTACCCCACCCGACCAACTGAGAACTGCACACAAGCTCCTGTGACTGCTACTTTAATTTACGCACCTCCAGCCTCTTCATATGTGGGCAACCTGGATGCGACAGCTGATTTTAGTCCTCCAAGACTGGATGGTGACAGTCTGGAGCCGCCTCCTTCTCCTTCTTGTCCCTCATTCTCCCAAGCATCAGCCATGCACACCACCTTCACACTCAGGTGTCTGTGCATCTGCTGGACACTGCTGCCGTGTGGTTTTCTGTATGGTTCAACACGTGTGCTCTGCTCACCTGAAGAAAGCACAAGCTCACTTGTGCTCTTTCCAGTACAATGCCTGGGAACTGCTCTCAAAGACAGCGAAGATGCAGTCTCTGAGATGTAATTTCATGAGCAGAATAAATGCTAAGTGAGTGGGACAGAGGCCAGTTCAGTGAAAGTGAAATTTTCAATATTGATAATAAACATTTAACTATTTTGTTTGTTGAATATAGGTTTACCAGGCCCAGTGCAACTGTCTACTGGTATTTGAGAAAACCAAAAGAGATTCCTGGCACTGAAACCTATTCTAAATAGAGAACTTTGTCTCCTATAAATGGAAGAAGACTTTAGACTCCAGACAGATTTAAGATGTCTTTTTAATAAAACAGGAGGAAATTCATAGTAGTACATCCTTTTTTCACTCTAAGGTTTCGCATTAATTTTGCTCATTCACACAAATGACTAATCCAGCAGGTTAACTCCAGGTTTTAACATTAGGAGGAAAACAGTCAAATGGATGCAAGAGCAGTGGGGATCCCTTCTCTCTTTTTACCACTGGGAAGTTCACTGGCTGAGGGATGAGTGGTTTCCTCCGATACAGATGCCTCTTCATTTCTGAGGACCTACAGGGTAGATTGAAACCTGACACTGATTTTCTGCCTGAGTCTGGTTCAGTAACACACAGTGCTTCTGCCAGCCCACACGGCTCGTTAAATACTACACACTTGGTAGATGGGATCACTCTTTTTTTTCCTTGAGTACAGTAGAACCTTTTTACAGCTACGCCAATCCCCCTGAACGTCTTTAGTAAAGTGGTGTTTTCATTATAATCAGAATGGCAATTAAGTAGAATTTGATGCAGCAAAGCAACTTTTCATTCTAGTTCTCTTGTAAACAGAATTTCACTCTATCTGCATTTGTGGTAGGCACATTCCACTTTATTTAACTAAAAAAAAATGTTTAAAAAAATTAACTATACTGTTATCTTTGATACAAAGCAACATCTGCACATTAAGCCTTCAAATAGCATTTCCTTTACAAAAGAACTACTGGATATGCCAAAGATGACACTGGCGGTATAAAATGAACTATTATAGAGCATGATTTTCTCTCTAGAAACGCACAAGCGACCAATATGTTACCACCTCCTAGGAAAGTTTCACAGGAGCAGAGCTGTGTCAGCCAAGGTCTCTGCAGAGCAGTCTCCCACGAGGCAGCTCCTTCTTAATAAAGGAAACCCATAAAACACTCTGTCACTGTAGTCGTTAACTGGGAAACAAATTCAGCTGGGTATCAAATATCCACTCAAGATTAAATCCTGCTCACAGTGAAATTCATTGACATCAGTACTGTCTAGATATACTCTCTCCAGGTACAATGTTAGTATTTCTCAATTAAAGTAGAAGGGCCATAATTATGCAGATCTATAGATGTTGAACAGCCTCATATAAATTCTATCTCTGTTTAACCTTGAGAATTCCAGACATCATCTGGAGACACTTGCATCAGATACTTTTACCAGTTATATGACAGCAGTGACACTTTCACAGAGATTCTTGCTGCAGTTACAGAATTTGAAGGGAAGATCTGTAACATGCAGGGATAAGAACACGGAGTAAGAAGAGAAGATGCAAACATGCTGAATAAATCTCTAACATAAAGACACCTTCAAACTACACAGACAGCTAACTGCTGTATAAAACCAGGAACACTTCCAAGCACACAGCTAGCAGCGGCTAAAAGGTGCATTTGGTCTAGCAGATGTGGACTTTTCCTGTGTCATTTGGACAGCCATTTTAAAACAGCACTTGCCTTCCCCATAATGTGGGTAGGCTGTTAGAACATTTTTTTTCAGCACCTTTATCAGTCTCCTCAAGTTACAAGTCCTCAGCCCCTGCAGTAGGCCCTTCCACAGGGGCTGTCTGAACACCAGCACGGCATGTGACCACTGAAATAAGCAGGCTCTCTGCTCCCCCCAGCAAGGACTGCAAAACCCAAGCAGAGCAGAGTCGAGACTAATGCAGCAAAACAGCTTCTCAAATATTAGGATCAGCAGGTACCTACCACCTTCTCCACAATTTTACTGACACCTAAATCTACGTGGCTCATCTGAAACGGTCTGATGATGTAGCTGAGAGTTGCACAATTGTCCTGCAACAGGCATCAGTGCTGGAGCTGCGCACACGTGAGGAGCCTGGGCTATTCTGTCACATGCCACAGAGCTCCATGCTGCATCATTTAGTCAGGCAGCAACACCCTCACCTCACTTAAATAACAATGATGAATTAGAAGAAAGAGCTATATTAAAGAAAGAGGCTTGACTTAGTCATTATATAATGAAATGGTGTTGAGCTATGCAAAAAAAAAATCCTGATTAGTTGGCAAGGAAAACTGGCATCCACCCAAAATCAATCTCCCTTGAGACACGAATTCTGGCAGCTGACAAGATGGCAGCTTGCTTAATCTGTTTTGCAACTATCCAAAACATGTTTCCACCCTGAACGTTTTTGCTTTCTCACTCCTCTGGCTTTTCTAAGAAAGGATGCAATGGGCCTAGGCCTTCTGCTGCGAGCGCAAAAGCCTTACACCAAAGAACAAACAAGAGAAAATAGACACTAAAGTCCTGTCTGGCGACACCATTAATAAGTTCACAGTCACCATTTCCTTCTTCCTCCCCTGCACCAAGTGTTTCTTCCTAGACAGTGATCCAGACTGCTGATAGCTCTGGCAGGGAGCTTTTACCAGAAATTTTAGCAGGAAATGTTAATTTGCAAGCCTCGGTGTCCTCCCTCGGGGAGGACGGCTGTTGTTCCTGCACACCCGAGCGGTGGGGACTCGGAGCTCCTCAGACCTGCCTGCCACACGGAGAAGAGAAACCCCTCTGTATCTCTGGCAAAGCCGAGTAAAAAACCAACTGTACTCATTTATTTTCTTTTGCCTTTTTCCCCCCAAGCAATGAAATACTAGAAGAATGTCCAAAGCAAACAGAAAAATTCTGTTAATGAAATATCCAATTTAGTGTAGTTTCATGGCATAACTTTGAGCTCAGCCTGACTTCTAGGACAAAAAACCTAGCTAGAAATTTGTAGGACTAGAATAAAACAAAACTACTGCTTTGTGTAAAAATACTACCGCATTTCTATAAACCAGTTTAGTGCTAACGATAGCCTGTGTGAAACAGTAAATATATACATTACAAATAAATTAGGTATCAAGGATAAATAGTTTTCTACTATAAAGTCTCATGTCTCACGTAAGAGACAGAAAGGAAGCGCCAGGCGCACTTGATGAACAGTTCCAATAAAGCTACAGTAAAAACTACAGGTCTCTTGGAGAATTAAAAAATAAAACTAAACCTATAAACTCATTGAAGAATGATGTAGACCGGACTCTTGAAAAGTTTTATTACTCAGATCACCTGATTTCTTTTTCTTCCGCTCTGAACTTTGAAAATAAGGCTGTAACTACTTACTATAGATGCAAGAGAGAACAGTGTTCTTGATTAGGGAAGCTTTTATCAATCATGGGAAGTGTCATTTGACTTGTTTTATGTGTTTGCGTGTTCCTTTAACCCAGGACAAATGTTCTTACCACATTGGCATTTGTGTGGTTAGCAGATTTTTGTGCATCTCTTTGTCCTTATCCTCCCAAGACAAAACAAATGGCGTGCTGCTAAATGTTGAAAAGTTGAACTTTGCAACTTTGGTACTAGGTTGCAACAGGAATATATTTTGACTAACTGTATGAGCCACTAACATGTACAGTCTAGGTAGCTATCACAGAACACCAAAGTTCTACTTTTTATTCTTCACTGCTTTATTTGAACCAATATGTCATACTCTGGACGACTTCAGAATATACTATAAGGTGCATAATTTAATCCAGTTATATTCTGTAATCTAATTTTGCTAAGAACATTCAAATGTATTCCAACAAAACAAACCTGTGAAATAGAAGGAAAATATTAGAGGTGGCATCAAACCACTACTCCATTAGACATAAATTACTCACAGTAAGTTCCCCACAAAACAGAGTAACAAAATTTTCAGGCCACAATATGAGGTTGTACCCAGAAATACTTTCCAGATGAAGCAAGGAAGATTTGCAGTGGTTTTGTGACACAACCAACAATTTCCTGCTATTGGAAGAGAGATTATCTAGTGCATTTGGTGCACTGATTCTGTCTCCTTGCACACCTCCTTCTCCAAGTTCAGCGAGCAATGAAAGCTAAACAGGACACGCATCTAAATGTGAGGTCCAGCACTGCTCTCTGTGTCCTTCCTTCCCTGTGCAGCTGGCCCTGACTGCTGAATATCTATCACCTGTGAATTATTTTGTTGGACAAATCTAACAAATACACTGCCTACAAAGCGTGTGTGATATTTCAGCTTCGTGCCCCTTCTTTATTCTTAAATAATACAACCCTGCCATTGCTACCCATGTACTCCTTGGGAAGTAAAGCATGGCTTGTTTGAACCATAAACTAATACTACTTAAAGCATTTAAGATTTATTTTTTTTTTTAATAAGAGAAATATGCCTGTGTCGGGAATAATATTTTGCTGCTACTGTGAACATGGAACTACGGGTGTCTCTACTTATATCCCGCATATTACATTTCTACTTCAGACCAAGGTTTAAGACAGAATTTCATAGTGTTTATGACAACTTAATAGCATAACTGATGATTTTGGTTTGCAATTCTCCTTTTTATTTTTAGCCTGTTCTATTCTTTTATAAATCTTCATGGCATATAGGATTACCAGGACTACCATTTGACTGGCTTGGTATTTCTTCTAGAGTAAGAAGAATCTGTTGGCTCTGCCAGTCAAGAAAACACACTTCTTCCCCCAAGTTCAACTTTGAGAATTTAGTTACAGTCTTTACAAACAGCACTATGCAAATTAATGTTCCCTACGTAAGAAGCTTTTCACAGAGTCTGCAGCAAGAAACACCTTCTGATAAGTGCAGACCTATTTTTTACAGTACATGATAGCATATTTTCTTCCTGAAATGTTCCATTATTTCCAGTATTTTCATCATACAAGATTACTTTTATTTTCTTTTTAATCTAGTTATTACTGTTCTGTCACTGCAGTGTCTACCAGTTGTTTTCTTGATACAACTCTCCCAGTCTCATCTGGAACTCTCCCAGTTTTATCTGGTTGGAAAAACTGTGTCCCTTTGACTGCAAGCCACTGGCAATGGTGAGAGCATTCATTTCACTCTCTGTTCCGTCATCTAACACAAGACTGAACAACTGGAGCCTCAAGCTGATTGTATCAGCCCTCCAGGAGTCAGAGGCAAACAACTGGAATTTATTTGTTAGAAATAAAATGAATGACATCTTTTCAGGAGTTTTAGCTTGCACCTGTACTTATGAATCTCCATGAGGGCAAGTTATGCATACATTTAATCAGGAGCAGGAGGCAGAAGGCTCTGATTTTGAGCCCTTTGGCTCAACCCCTGTCAAGGGCCCCAGAAGGAAGGCTGGTACGGAGGTGACCTGGAGGCACAATTTGTTCAGAGCTCTCTTCTTCCACCAAGGGATAAGGAATACACTACACTAGGCCTGCTGGGGCCCACCATGCTTTCAGTGCACACGTCCAGCCAGGTCCATAGAGCAGGTTGGGTGGCAGAGCATGTTTTCTTGTCCTCTGTCCCCAGTGATGGCCTGCTCTATCGAGCCTTACAGTCTGCACAGGCAACTGGGAGCTTCATCCAGCTTTGCCAGAGGGGAAATGTAGCCCTGAAGGTTATTCTTGTTGTCTGTAACACCATGAGTGGTTTGAACTTCAGCAGAAGCTGCGAAGGGGAATGGAAAAGAGGACAGGAGGAATTTAAGATGGTAGTGCTGCAATGGAGTAGTGATGGGGTGGAGCAGAGGTCAAAAGAATCAAACACCATCACCGTTATCTGATGGGAGGGCACAAAGGTACAGGATGAACCTCTGAGAATATGTAGAGGAGGGAACAGGGAATACACAGAGAGGAAGAAGGGCATGGGAGAAACAAAGAGCGAGAAGCCCCTGTCAATTGTTTGGATGAAGTGCTACCTTTGCCTAGGCACTGAACTCATTGCCTGTAGCCATCTCCTTTCCTGCTTCTTTCCTGAGCCTCCCTCAGCACAGACAGTGCTTGTTCCAAATCGGAAGGTGACTGGTGTGGGTCCTGTGCCATGGGCAGGTCTACACCAGCAACTAGATCAACTTTATTTTTACACATGCAGAGTGCAAGGTTTGACTGACTAAAGTGCAAGTTGACCACATCTTATTCAACTTGGCAACCTGTCTCGGAGAGTGTTCACATTTAGGGATTGGTATCATCTTAATGAGACAATCCCATAGCAAATGCAACCAAACACCTGGAGATGCAAAGCAAATTCACACAGCTACCCACAGCTGGGTACTGCATCCACTTCATTTCTCTATGTACTGACTGTGGGCCCCATTAGCGATGCAGGATGCTGGAAGAACAGGACCTCTGTATTGGGGGGAACCCATTATACTCCCTTCTGACCATAAAGCAAGATACCCTGAGGGAAACAGCATTTTTGTTTCTGCACAGACCCAAACATGAAGAAGCCAGAAAAGACAAACAGAACTCAGCCCACATGCTCCACACACCGACTGTTTCCAGTTACTGAAAACATCACGGAGACAGTGCAGCCAAACCGAATTTAGTAAAGAAAGGCACTAGGCAAAACATTCTGGCTGTACCATAATAAAAGTGTTAAAAAAAAAAAAAAAAAGACAAATTCAATCCCCCCCCAGTGGCGGGCCAGTTCCTGTATACCACTCCAGCACACCCTGATGGGCTGTCTGTCATCAGATGTTCCCTCACTTTTTCACTGCTCTGCTGGGCAACTCCAAATGTTCAGAGTTGTGCGTTTTTTTCTTTTTCGGTTTTGCTTGGTTTTCTTGTTGTTTTGTTGTTTTTTTTTTTAAAAAGGGACTTTAGAGGATTGCTTACAAGCACTGCTTTCATGAAGTGATCAAGTGCTCTTTGCCAAATACACAAGCTCTTTGGGCAAAGGAAAAATAGGATTTGGAGGCAGAGTAATGCTAAACTGGGGGAACCATTCAGAGCACGACAGACCTGGAGAAGAGCTAAGGAAGCACAGGACTCACGTACCATACGGCACACAGTGTGCCCTATTTTTCCAAAGGTTGTTTTTTTGTTAATTTTTTTTTTCCCCAATAGGTGCTTCCACTCACTATGGATGACAGGTGACCAATATGATGATGTTGTTAGTATTAGTGACTAGAGCTGCCCCAAACTTTGTCTGGAAGAACTGTTGAACTAAGGTCTGCTCAGCTCACCACTGGTTCTTGTCCAAGTGGAAGTTAATAACCCTGTGGCACTGGCCAAAAAACAAGCAAACCAAGAATGTAAAGGGATCAGACCCCTGGCAGAGTTTCAGTACTCCTGATCTCAGCAACCAGACACTGCTGCACTAGCTAGTAGAGGAGCTGTGGATGAATGCGTTGTTGACAGTTCCTCTGTCTACAGAATTACAGCACTACCAGCTTCACAGTCCACAGTTTGCAGAATGTTTTGCAATACCTGGATAGAGGTGTTTTCATACATACATCATAGAGGACCACATTATAAACTGCTTCAGGAAACTACTAACAACAATTCTGCAAGAAAACACATTCATGAAAAAAAATTCAAATGCTATTAAAAAAACCAACAACATGAAACAAATGTGGGGTTTTATGACTGCCCAATATTTAAACTGTCAGCTTTATCCTCCTGGTATGCAGGCAGCTCCAGCTCACATCTGAACACCTACTTTATTTATTTAGCTATGCTGCATTTAACCTTACATCCTGTCTGCTGGGTGCATCCGGCTCCACAGTTCTCCATGCAGCAAAGCTTTAGCATAAGGTGGGGGAGCTACTTTCCACAAGCCAAAAAACAGGAAATTTGATGACATTGTTCAGTGAGCAGACGTCAGCAGAGAGTGATACAAAAGAGTAAACAACTTCCTAGCAGCAGCAGACAAATGGGCCGGAACTACTGGAATCCTGTGATGTCTGGTGCGTTTTGCATGAAAATTACTGTCTCAATGAAACAGGGAGAGATCTTCGGCAGATGCAAACTGGAGCTGCTCCCTGGAAATCTAGGAACTAAGACAAATCGGTCTGTTTCAGATCTGACTCCAAGTCTTTACCTTGGTGATCCTGAAAACGTAATTTTTGAGAATTAGTGTTGTTGATATTGTAAATATTTTGTAAAAGTTCTCATTATTTTAAAACACACAAAAATTTGACTTGAATAAAAAGGATTAACTTCAGTGAATGTATGGAAGGCAGTGCCAGAAGTGCAGGTGCCATTTCATTACAATCATACTACCATCAGTCTTATGCATATATATAATGTGTATATACATATAATATATAATATAGTATTCTTGTTAAAATACTTTGATATGAAGTAAGCTCAGGACTCTACCGTGGAACCAAACAGTAGATATGACATCTCCTTTTTGGATTTCAGTGTTTGCTTTGCAGAATGTGCTCTCATATTTTCTAGCTATGGGCAAATGTCAATCATGATCTGAAAAAATAACCTCTCAGCTAGGTGTGCGATGACTCACAGCCAGGTTATAGCAGGCAGAAAGGAAACGCAGGAGAAGACATTTTTGCTCCAGTTGAATGTCATTCTGCCCATCTCTGACAAATACAAAGATCTCTTAATTGCAAGAAGTAATATTTGATCATTGACCACAAAAATGGAGCTTCACTATTGGATCCCAATCAACTGCATCAAGAAAAATGGTATCCTCTGGAAAAACTCTCTTCCCTACTCACCTACTTGTAAAGAGACCACTGAGGCATATAATTTTTCAGGTCCTTTATATTGCCTTTTGAGTCATCCCTTTCAAAAGGATATAGAAAATTAAGTCGTATTTGAAACATGTTAGTTCTTAAGAGAAGCTCTTGTCAAACAGTCAGACTAGGACCTTGCTGGGGCTTTATGATCTGGGAGAATCTGAGGACCCTGCAGAAAATGCACAGGGATGTTCCCAGGGGAATGCAATTCAGTAGCTACGATCTTAGGGCTCTCCTCTCACCCAGGTGTCCCTCCTAGCCAAAATCTAAGCAGAGCAGACTCCTAAGATGAAAATTAGCAGCTAAATTTAGAGCTGTCCATGAGACTGCCTGACTCTCGGTAACAGAGGGAGGGAACAACAGGAAAGAGCCAGATGCTTCTCAGCTCTCCTCGCCAAGTTCTCCTCTCCTCAGAGACAAAAAATGCAGTATGTAATCCTGGCGAGAAAGGCACCAATAACTATGTCGATACTGCAGTCAAATGACAAGGCAAACATACTGGGCCAAATCTATCTGCAATATAACTCTAGTGACCAGAGCAGACTTTGTTCTTCTGAAATATTGGCAGGTAGCTGTAGGCTAACAAATGGCTAGACAAAACCACACACCTGAAGAGCAACAAATGCCTATAGAAAACAGCAGGTCTATTAAAAAACCCCAAAACTGCTTCTCGTTCCTCACTCTATCTACATCAGAATTTTCCTGGTTTCAATTAATTTGTTATTTCAGCAGAGTATACGTGTTTGCACAAGTTCTGTCATTCTTCCATGACTCCTCAGTTTGAATGTAAGAAGGAAGCATTTAGAAGACAAACTCCTGTCTGAAGCTGACCATTCTCAATCCCCCTCTATCTTTGGTTACACGACAAAATTAAAAATATATACATCACTAGCAAAAACTTCAAAGAATAAGTAAATCAGTCTGGAGGAACTCCAAAGTATTTATCAGAGAATGATACTCACCTGGGTGTGCCAACAATGTCAAGAAGTTAATCTTAGCAGAAGACAGGTTTTCTGCAAAACCCCCATGGCTTCAGGATGAAAACATTATTTTACTACAAATCCCCTCCCAAACTTTCATTCCACTAAGGCTTATGGCTAATACATGGATAGGAAAAGAGACCTTGCTCTGACCAGCAGCAACGACGACGATCACAGAATGGTAGGGTTTGGAAGGGACCTCTGTGGGTCATCTAGTCCAACCCTTCTGCTGAAGCAGGGTTACCTACAGTAGGCTGTAGAGGACCTTGTCCAGGTGGGTCTTGAATATCTCCAGAGAAGGAGACTCCACAACTTCCCTGGGCAGCCTGTTCCAGGGCTCCGGCACCCTCAGAGAGAAGAAGTTCTTCCTCATGTTCAGAAGGAACTTCCTATGCTTCAGTTTGTGCCCATTGCCCCTTGTCCTGTCGCTGGGCACTACTGAAAAGAGCTTGGCCCCATCCTCCTGACACCCACCCTTCAGATATTTGTAAGCATTTATTAGGTCCCCTCGCAGCCTTCTCTTCTTCAGGCTGAACAAGCCCAGCTCCCTCAGCCTC
>Ga0065711_1030864_pt1 | contig 31198 bp, 25 predicted proteins | sample Hoacrofraction12_FD_59098 | JGI IMG/M metagenome (GOLD analysis project Ga0065711, IMG submission 59098) | Hoatzin crop microbial communities from Cojedes, Venezuela - Epithelial fraction 12 v2 (version 2) | ecosystem: Host-associated > Birds > Digestive system > Esophagus > Crop | place... | reverse complement strand
GATGAGGTTCAACAAAGGCAAATGCAGGGTCCTGCACCTGGGGAGGAACAACCCCATGCATCAGTACAGGCTTGGGGCAGACCTGCTGGAGAGCAGCTCTGTGGAGAGGGACCTGGGTGTCCTAGTGGACGAAAGGTTAACCATGAGCCATCAGTGTGCCCTGGCTGCCAAGAAGGCCAATGGCATCCTGGGGTGCATTACGAAGAGTGTGACCAGTGGGTCAAGGGAGGTTCTCCTTCCCCTCTACACTGCCCTAGTGAGGCCCCATCTGGAGTACGGTGTCCAGTTCTGGGCTTCCCAGTTCAAGAAAGATGAAGAGCTACTGGAGAGAGTCCAGTGGAGGGCTACGAGGATGGAGGGGGGACTGGAGCATCTCTCCTATGAGGAGAGGCTGAGGGAGACGGGCTTGTTCAGCCTGAAGAAGAGAAGGCTTCGAGGGGACATTATAAATGCTTACAAATATCTCAAGGGTGGGTGTCAGGAGGATGGGGCCAAACTCTTTTCAGTAGTGCCCAGCAACAGGACAAGAGGCAATGGGCACAAACTGAAGCACAGGAAGTTCCGTCTGAACATGAGGAAGAACTTCTTCCCTCTGAGGGTGAAGGTGCACTGAAACAGGTTGCCCAGGAAGGTTGTGGACTCTCCTTCTCTGGAGGTATTCAAGACCTGCCTGGACAAGGTCCTGTGCAGCCTGCTGTAGGTGACCCTGCTTCGGCGCGAGGGTTGGACTAGATGACCCCCAGAGGTCCCTTCCAACCCCTAACATTCTGTGAAAACAACTCATAATAAGCAGCTATTGTCTAAAATGTTTGTGAAAGGGGTATGGTGATCTTTCTGAAATACGTAGGCTTAAAGACAGCATAAATCATCAATTGCCATGGTCTCTTTGGCCTCAAAATACTTTAGAGGTATCTTAGCACTTAGTTACACACATGATATGAACAGAATGATGTTTGGGAGAATGGAGACTGTGTCTAGCAGATACTTGCTGCTATCAGCACCAGTTAGTTAACTTTTTTACACCAGGTTTATGGAGACCTGACTCTTGTGGTTAGTAGATTCAGATAAAAGTAAGGTCCTGCTAGCTAAACTATCTGGCTATGGCAAATCTACAGCTTTGTAACACTATTGCTACCATGGAGGAGAAATTTCAAATACTACACAGCATGTGCTCTGCAGCCAACTCTGTGCTCTTTTATCACTCACTATCTTTTTCTAAAGAAAACAACCATAAGTTCCTCTAAAGAAGTCCCACAAAGCAGGGTACATCATGAGAAGCTGTAAAATGACATCTTGCCTTTTCCAACAAAAGTATTCTTAGACTCTCCCTCACAGTTCTGCTTCTGCACACCCAGTGATGGTTCTAGAATAACTCAAATACTGCAAGTATATCCATATATGCAGGGTATGTGCCCAGGGGCAAACTAACACCTGATGTTTCTGACAAGATGAGGTTTCTCGTGGGATCACTAGCAGATCTCTGGAATGATTAGTGACCCCTGAAGAATCCACACAATTTTTTACAGAAGACTCCACTGGTGCAAGGATGAGAGGTCCCTTAGGGCCTCTTTATGTTATTTTCTTTAATTTTCACACCATAAAAAATGGATCCAATGCAGATACCCTTGGGAAGCATGTACAAGAATGATAAAACATCAATTAACAAGACAGAAAATTGACTAAGAACCAGCTCGAATAAATTCCCTAACACCCGCAAAATGAAATTCAACCTTCTCAAAGTACTGGCCTCCAGCAAGTGCCTGAATGAGCAGATAAGGTTTACGATATGTCAAGGAAGCTTAAAAAATAACTTTGTAAGATCAATAAGTAAGAAGATTCCAGGACTGAAGACACCTACTTGGAAGGATTAGTATACACACTGGAACCATTAAAGAAAGTACTGGGAAGTATATCAAGCTCTTTCCTCGTACCTCATGGGACTTGTAGTTGAAATGCCCCAAATGCCTTTGTAAATGAAGCATCTTGAGGGTAATGTGTTTTCTATGATGCATCATTAGTGCTCCTCTGAAAAGGAAATCATCTATCAGGTGCTCATGAGAGCAGGAGCAGTTACTGGAGATACAGCAAGTGGTAGGGAAGAGAGAGATTGGAGGCTCTGCCCTCAGGGCAACACAGTTTCTTGGTTTAACTATTGAAGATGTTGAACTTTGAATGTTTTGACCAAAAGATTACATTTCCCCAACTTAGCAGACACATTTTCTGACACAAATGTAGCATTTAATTGAAAATTGAGTTTTTAGTTTTAAAATGTCCTTTTACTACTCTTCAGCCAACTACATAGCTGCTACACAGCACTTGGAGCACAAATAAAAAGGGCAAGGGCTTGTGCTTCAGCTCCAGATACCAGCAGGACTGATACCAAAAATACAGGAAGTATCTCCACTGCTAGGAATGTCAATAGCAAAGACGCAGACTGCAAAAGAAATCAATAGTATGACAACAACCCTGCAGAACGGACCTGACCGTTAAAAGTGATACCTTACTGCCTGCTGACATACACATATTTAAACTAATGATTTCAGCAACAAGCAATCACGTGTCTCAAAATCATGACATGAGTTTAAAAGGAGAGAAGTTAACGAAAAATGTATTTTGCAGTTTGGTGATTTCGGTTTTGATTTTTTTTAAAAAGAGCGTGCCTTGTAGCTTTTTGCTCACAGCTCACGTTCGCTTTTCATTGTGACTATGAGGGGTCAAAATCAACTTTTATTTTTAACAAAAGTTGATGCTAGTCATAAAAATATTTCAGAGGTGACAGTTGAGAAAAATGTCAAGATCAGTGAAGCGAAATAACTTAAGTTTGCAGTTCTGAAAATCTATTACTCCATTCTTTCCTCTTCTCCTATTGTCCATTAGAGTACAAATTCAGGACATTCAATCAAAAAGGCATATATGAAGCAGCAGTGTTCAACCTTGGAAATGTTTTCATTAGAATGTTATTATAGCTTATAAAGCTATTTAACCTATTATTTGTTCTGCTGCAGTTAGCCTTTTTTTGAATGAGAAGTAAATAGTTCTCATAAGAGCAGAGGTCACCTACAAAATGATCTCTGTAGAGTTTACAGTAAAATATGTTTGTTCTTGAGCATGCTGCGGGATTGGTCGCAAGCGCTCTGTGTCAGTCACTTGCTAATAGCTGTTGTATGTGCTCCCCTCAAACCAGGAGCAAGAAGTCAGTTCTCTGATAGTCTGACGTATTGCTGGGCAAGAACAAGAGAGCACGATCAGGTCAGTGTTCATTAACTTTCCTTTATCTTCTGTGGTTAAATTTACTATCAGGTACCTATAACCCAAATCCTGCCCTCCAGACAATATTTCAAAGGATGCAGACCATTTCTGATTCCTGGAACTGCCAGAGAGAGGTCTGCAAAACAGTTGTGAGAGCCAGTTGGGAGAAACCTCAGTAACAAGCCTTGCATGGATCATAGGATGCGCTGTGTGGCCTTAACTGAGGATTCCCTACAGCGAAGGATGACTATCCATCCGAAGTTACCAGAATGACCTACAGGTATACTACATCCTGCCTGGTCTTAAAACTTCCAGTGACTGGCTAACCTATACTTAGCATACCTAGATAATATATTTCAAAACCGTAGTGATCCTTCCTCTTAGACAGTTTTTTCTAAAGCCTAACCTAGATATTTCTCTCTGCAATGTAATCCTACAACTGCTTGTCCTCTCCACAGCAGACACAAATTAAACACCTTTTTTTGTGCAAGGTGCTCTCAGATGTCTCTCAAGGCTTGTATCTTCTCCATGCCAGCATTTCCATGCTGCTTCTGAAGCCACTAACCGAAAAAAAACCCCACCTAATGTGAGAGACTAGCAGTCTGGGCTACCCTTATAGAGACCTGTCAGGTCAGTTGGTTGAGCTGGGCAGAGACCCAAAGGCTTACCTCTGTGTATGGGATGTATTTTCTGGTGACTGATTGCTTCCTCAATAAATTAGGCAAACGCTTCTCCATTGAAACCAATGACTTATTGAGGAGCCCTTAAAACGGTAAATCCATTCCTCTGTCATTTTTCTGGACAGTAATCATACTGCTAGAGTCACAGAAAAATATAGAGCTGCCCTTTGCATTGATGACATCCTCTTTTAAAGCAGAAGTTACAGTTGCTAAAGCAGCACTTTTGTGGACACAGTAAAAAAATCATTATTCTCGGCACCTTCTCAGTCATTATTACCGACGAGGACATCAAGCCAGGCTTGAGGGATGTAAGCATTCAAGAGTTCAGCGTACTGTGGAGGTCATACATGAATAAAGCTGCATTTCCTGAGGGCTTTTAAGTCTAAACCTTTTGGGTTCCCAGAATAATGCTAGGGGTCAGTTATTTGTGCGTAAGTTCCTAAATTCTTTCACTTTTGTGCTGTCAGGCACATTAGAAACTAAAAATATCCATGGAAATCCCACCGTCTAACAGAAAACAAGGAACCACCTTGGGCAGCAAAGAAATGTGAGAGGTAACCACCAGAGACAGGTGAAAAATAATCTTGTTACCACACCAAATATGTGAAAAACTGCATTAAACAAACTCAGGGAGCATGCTTTCTTCCATACAACCTTCAAGTTATAGGTTTAAACAACATAATTCAGTACTGTATGAGAAGAATAACAGAAAATGTCTCCCAAAAGTCCTCTCTTCTCTAACAATTTTGCTTCCTCTTATCTCCCATGGTCTTCACTATTTCCTCTAATAGTTCCCTACTGCTGTGTCTGCCTTGTCTCAGGTTGCATAAAAACTTCTCAAATCCTAATAAAGGGGTGTAGCTTGTCAGAAGATCAGTGTACACACATGAAAATACATAAAATTGCATTAAACGATGATCCAGTACCCTCATGTTCCCTTCAAGGACCAATTTGTGGACCCTAACGAAGAGCAGCATCCTTTTGTGCCAGGCACTGTACAGATAATATCAGAAAATACAGACCCCATAGCAAAGCTTTAAAAATTCATGGAGAGATGCCTCTTCTGGCACCTCTGCCTTCTGGAGATAATTATTTTGCCTTCAAAAAGGCACCAAAATGTCTTTATATTTACCAAAAAACCCAAACCCAAAACCTCAAAGGGAAATATAATTCAAGAATAGAAAAATTTTCTGTTATTCTTATGGCTAGAAAATAAGCTGAATGACTTCAAGTGCCACTAGTTTCTCATGAGAGACACCAGTCTACTTGATTGACAGAGAAAATGATATCATTTAATTTCCGTTTCCCTCAGACAGGGAACGTGCAAGACAGCAAGCAATAGAAAATGAGAGCAAGTACAGAGCACACTGTGACACCTGAAGTGTCCAGTCAGTCATGGACCAGCACCGTTCCAGCACATCCTGAAGGGACTCCATCTGTTATCTGTTTCCACACACATTCAGCCCAAACCTGCCAACTGAGATGGCTACTACTCTGATATTAAACCTGTAGGTGCCTAATGAAATGGAAACTCAGCTGAGGTCACCAGTCCTTGCCACCGCTGAATAAAGAAGGCCTAAGTCACTTGCATCCCTCCATCCCTACTGATTTGAGCTGGATTCAAAGCAGAACCTACAGGAAAGGTGAAAGGCACCTGAAGCCACTACGAATCTACATTACTGAGAGTCTTGATTAATTAACCTAGAAGCTCTGGTGATTGCTCCTCTGTATGTGCTAGTGAGGTCAAATGAGGCAGGATTTGTAAGCACTCCTTCTATGCCTTTGTGTTAAATTAAACACAATACTCTTTTTTCCTGGTTACGGTTTTACCAAGGAAAATTCTCTCACAGTTGGCACCAAAGAGATGTCCAGTTCATCTTCAAATTAAGAGTCGCTATGTGAAGGCCCTGCTTCAAGGTCGACACGGGTGGAGTTTACTAGCTGGTGAGATCCTGGAATTAAACAGGCTTCAAGCAGATGCTCAGGGAGGCAGGAAAATCAGGAGCCAGGAAGGTCACAGAAGAAATGGTCTTAGTTATTTGAGAGGTACGGAACTTCCCTTGAGGTAATATCCCTTCAGCTGAAATTAGCAGACATAGTTCTGCCTGGAAACAAGAATAAAACCATGTACCTCAGTCCATATTGTCAGCAGACTTTGAAGTGTCTAACAATGGATATCAAGATTTTAGTTCATATAGGTGGGAAAACTGAGGCACAAAAAATAAAAACAAAGTAGGAATTTAAACTGGTTTTCTGAATTAAAGAATAATCTGCAGATTTCTTCCTATGACTAAAAGACCCCAGACACACGGAACGAATGCACTAAAGCAAGCACTACCACTGTTGAAGACAAATTCAAATGAGAAAATTGTTCTGCTGCTTTCACCTCTTGCCTTTGACGTTTCGTCTGGGTAGACTACTCTTCTTCACTTCCCATTTGAAATAGTTACCTTCTGTTGCTATCTGCTGCCTTTTTTTTCCTTGCAATTCCCTACTTATCCTTGGTTTTTAATGGTGAGTTAACTCATGAACCTGGCTTGAATACAGTGTTAAGTGGGCCAGCCCCCTTCTCTGCTAGTAGTTTATGATATATTACCCAGTCACTGCAGTTTAATGCTTACTGAGGCTCTGACCCGTATAATCTGGAAGGAATATTTCATATTCTCAAGCAGTTGCAGCTTCAACAAGATACCCCTCAATCCACCCAGCAAACCTGATTGTGTAACTCGGGATCTGTGGGGACAGAAGTCGCAATACAAATGTCAGGGATTGCATAATAATCAATAGTTCTGCAGTTAATTTCCATGAAGAGATAACATCAGATATTTTTAGCCATTACAACTAACTCTCAATTCCTACCACATGCATAGATGAAATACGTCTGTTTGCACTATGATGCGAAGTTAATCTCATCATTAGTAATCCCCCTCATATTTATTTTAATATTGTTAATTACATAGGACTTGCTGGGTATGAGTACGAAAGCGCATGTAATTTGTCTTTTTTCCAAGAATTTCCAGTGCAATTTACCATTAATTACTTGCTGCTTAATGCAACGACCTACCCCAAAGAATAATTCCAGCATTATTATGACATCTTAAAACAGTTGTTAAGGCTTCTTATTCGGCATAATATGTCATTACCAAGAAGGGTGAAAAAAACCCTACAGCCATTCTTACATTCTAAATGGTATGCTAATAGACTGCAAAATTTGGATAATTTAACAAGATAAAGGCTGTCCTTGAACTTTACTTATTAATGATAGATCTTATCTTCATTTTAATGATTTATGAGCAGGCTTATATAGTATATTCTCTAGTGTGGGCCTTATCCAGTGCCTATTTGAGGTTTCAGATAGATTTTCTTTGGCTTTAATGTCCTTTTAATAGGCACTTTCTGACCTGACTGTTAAAAAGGAATATGTTCTGTCCAGAAGCTTCTTGGTATTGCATAGAGCATTTAGCAAATTTCTGGAGGGAGTAGTCCAGCTGTAATGTGGGGGAAGAGCAGGTTGCATAATGTAAATAGTGCTAAATTTTGAGGTCTTCATAGCTTATAGAAGACCGAGGTCTTTGTACTTTATAGATGCAGTCATTGCACGATAAACTGTGAAGCATGTGATTCTGATTTGACTCTGTTTAAATGGAATAGAAGGATTATCAAAAGTAGGTTTATGACAAAAATTCCCCAGGAAGAATTTTGAGAAATCATAGCTGAGTCTAAAGAAAAAACTAAACTTGGGCACACATGGAGAGTGTAGTCCCCTGATGCTCGAGGCGGGGGAACTGATTAAAGATAATTCCTACTCCTTTCTAATTCGCATATGAGAACTCCTTCCCACAGAAACCAGCATGTCATGCACATCGTGTATGAAGAGACAATGTATGTTCAGGGCTCACTCCAATTTGGATAGAAGTCATTGAAATGAAAAGCATTCTTGGGTCCAAAATACAGATAAATGAGATGTACTGGGGGCTCATGACCTTGCCCTGGGCTCATAGAATGTCTTTGACTCAAAGGTGTTTGACTGTCTTGAATCTGCAGCTCACGCAAGGAGAAAAAGCTTTCCAGACACCTAGGCGTTTTATACTCCACCCGGAAGATACTCAGTGAACAGACCTTTACACAGGGAAAAGCCCTTTGTTTCTCTCTTAATCTCTCCATTGAGCTCCGGCCTCAATCACAGACAAATATCCTGAACAAAGGAAGACAGGAATTTTCTAGCAGCACCAAAACCAGCCCAGAGAAACTACAGCCCTACCAAAAATCCAGCCAAGAATTAACTAGTGTGCAGAATCACAACACCATCACATGTAATAGAGCAAGATCATTTGCCCATTAGCTCTGTACTCAGTCCTCTGACCTCTTTTTGCACTGATTCCTCTTCCCCCCACGGAGCAATTGGTACCAATAATATAAGCAGTAATTGAGGCAAACACAAGAGAGCAGCAATGGAGCTAAGAGTGCTGCTGGGATTCCTTACATATTCATCAGATATTGATATGGTTCCCAGGTTCCTCCAACTGCAAATGATCTAACAAACTGACAGCCACAATAGGAGATGCCTGTCTGACCTGTGGTACATCATATCTCAATCATTCTTTTTTCTTTACATTCTTTTTTAAAACTTGCATCAGAAAATTAACCATAGCTCCCTTCAGTCCAAATGGCAATTTCTATGATTCTAAAACACAGTACTGAATTAGTAACCAACAGATTGTAAATAAACTCCAAAGGCACCAGAATTTTGCTTAACCTCAGCATACTATTCATCCACCCAGTTACAAATTACTAAACCTCAGAACTTCAAACATTTGGGTTACTCTCAAAGTTGACCAAAAGATCAAAGCTTTAAGGTTTTTGAGAAAGCAGAAGTTTCAGACTTCTAGGTGATACCACAGTGCCTTTGTAGAAGTGCTTCACTATGCTACCTGAATTGAATGTTGTTATACTGGGAAGCAGAAGCACTGCTCATGAGCCTTTCAGAAATGAAGCACAGAAAAGCTCCATGCAATCAAGACTTGTCTGTGAAATATAACAGCTTATTTAGACCCCCATTTCCTCACAGGAAACTTTTCCATTAGAAAAATACTTCAGCAGTATCCAGTTCAGGTCCCACAGCTTCAGTTTTTTCCAGAATTGAAGGTGATTCTGACGCGAAAGAGGTAGAGAGGCATATTTAGTCCTGCAAAACTCGGAGCAAGAAGAGGTGGTGATAACATTTCGTTCTGCTTTGGTATTGCCTACTCCAGAATTTCAAATAGTTTACTGAACAACCTCTAAGACAGAAAGACAGAAAGACAGACAAGAAAGACAGACAAGACAGACAGACAAGAAAGACAGACAAGAAATAGAGAGAGAGAGAGAAAGAGAGAGAGAAAGAGAGAAACAGAGAAAGAGACAAAGAGACAAAGAGACAAAGAGAGAGAGAGAAAGAGAAAGAAAGATCTGAGAGCCTAAAACCAAATGCACTGTGGAACAAATATTTTGGAAACATTGGAAATACAAGAGTGTCAGATCCTAGAAGAGGAAGAAACTGAAATGGAACAAGAAGGACTGGACAAACATTCATACATTTATAGACTTCTGTTGTGTATAAGAAACATGAAATACCTTACTTTTACTCAAAACTAGTCATAACACAGTGTAACGAAATATGGTTCTTAGGCAACTTGTTACCCCAAAGATGGGAGGGGGAGATGTCCGAATTTTAGAGATACCAAAAAAAAAAAAGAATATCTATCTCTTTTTTGTTAAAATGAGGTTGATATTTGTAAATTCTCCAGATGCTAACATCTTGGAACAAAGCCACCATTGTCTAGGAACTTTTCCATTGTGTTTCATGATTCACAGGAACTTTGGAGAAATATTAGTGTGATGCAGAAATCATCCTACTTAGGAAGCTCAAAAAGTTGAGCTAAAGGCGAATTTCCAACAGTGTTGCCACTCTGAAAAGCTTCTGACATTCAGTTGGTCTTATGATGTGAAGTTGATTGCTTCTGACTCCATCCATTAAAGGTCACTGGTTTGTATTCCCTCTCTCGCTCGCTCTGTCTCAAACATGCATGCACACACACTAATATTTTCTCTTATTGTCTGCATATTTCCTGTGGTATAGAGCAAAGCCAGACACCAGCTCAGTATATATCAGAGAATATGACACCATTCCTGAGAAGGATTATGCTGAAATGTTGCTATCACTCAACACTTGTAGCATCTTTGGGTATTTGGTGTTCACTTATCATATTTTTCCTTGGGTCCTGCCAAGTCAGTCACTATATATCTTGCATCTTCCAAATATATAAGTCATCTGCACTCTGTCAAGCACTTCTCAGAGTTACTTTTGCTATGGTAATGTCTTTCATGTGAGCTACCCCATTTTTCAGAATCCATCCTCTCATCCCAAACTGCCACCACAACTGAACAACTTCACTTAAGAAGTACAGCATGAACTCTGTAATTATTTACAATGGCCCAATTAGATAAGAATGAAAGACTCCTATGTTGATTTCACAAAGTGGGAAGGTATGACTGTTAGCAACTCATGGGTTTCAATTAGTCAGGCTCATAATCCATTTCATTCTGAATCAGAGATCCATCTTTTCTCATAAACAGTAATGTTCATGCTGGATATTGTCCATCTCTGAATATATATAATTACTGTTTACATTTGTGCCTTTTGAGACACAGAAAAGTAGGCAGATAGGCAAAGCACACACTTCTTGCTGATGCAAATGTACCCCAGCTGAGGTGAAGTCCTCATCTCCTGTGTAGTATTTTACCTCTGGAGGATGAAACGGAGATTGCCTTTTTGAGCTGCAGGTGGGTAATTTTTCACAAAGTCGTGCAGTCAGGAAGATCATTGAAAAGGGATAATTACAATCCATGGACAGATGATGGGATTTGTTCTTCATCAATACTAGATGCCGAATGTCCTTGTATTCAACATCACTAGGCACATCACTACTTAATCATGCTTAGACAGAAAAAAAGATTTATTAGTTTAACACAGAAGTAACATACTGTGATTTTAAGAGGTAAAATCTACAGCAGATGATGATTAGTAGTGCATAAAGTATGTATTGTTTAGGCTTCCAGTAGCTGTTCTTCAATGAGGTCACAGAAAGCATATGTAGAATAGTCAGCCTTCCCCAAAGTCTCTCCCAAAAAGGAGCTTGAAAAATGGCCTTCTTCTGGACAGTTCTTCCTATAGATTTTTTTTGTATTGAAATTTTTCACACCAGCGATCAGGATGGAGCACAATACACAGACAGATAAGTCTGATTTGCAAGGAACACAACAAAGAACAGGAATATAGTGCATGTTTGTTTGTCCTCTGATAACATTTTGTTGTTGTGAAGAATTTTCTTTTTTCTCTTAGCTATGCAGAAACTTCATCTACTTCTTTTTGAAATGCATCCCACTGAAATATGCTTTATGTTTTGGTGCTTTCTCTGTAGGCTTTCCTACTCTGCTGAAATTTCCCAAGGTTGCCAGAAAGCCTGAAAGAGCTGAACTGAACCCTGATGTGATTTGTAACACCTGGGTTACACAGATTTGGGTATGTCTTGACACTTTTTGCTGTTTTTACTCAGAGCATCTGTTCAAAGGACATTCTGATTTAGTGTTTGTAATATCTCACTGTCCATGCCAGGACTTCTTTCCTTGTAACAGCTTGCTATTTACTGATAACACCACCAGCTATGCTGACAGGGAATTGTGCTTTTCTCTGGGATATGTAGGTTTTGTATACTCGGGGACAGGGTTTAATTCCAACAGCACTGAGAGAGGAGTTAAGAGTCAGTTGCACAAATGCCAAAGTGCTGAGCATGCACAGGGCTGCCGGGTATGATTTTGTCGCCTGTTAGACGTGTTCTTCTGGCAGTTGGAAGACAGGTAGGATGCACTAGGACATTTAAAATGACACATCATACTTGTTAAGGCAACTGAGTCCCATCTAAGGTTACTGCAATGCTAACTGACAACAGGACAGATGGAAGTCTCGGGAAGGAAATATCCTGGATAACCTTCCTTTCCAGCTGCATAAAATCCAAACTTTGAACAGACAACGTTTACATCCTACACCTTCTATTTGGGTCTCAGAATCTCTCCAGACAATTCCTTGGTACTATTTACATCCATATATTTATTTGACACCTTAAAGTTGTTTGAGGCACACTTTGGAGTTAGCTCTGGAAATCTGACTCTGTGTGTAGTTCTTTAAATGTGTCCTTTGGGTCATATAAATTTAAAGCTTTCAAATGTTTTGTCATTGGATACTTCTCTGATTGATAGCACCAATTTCAGAAAGACATTTCCTATAAGACTAACACTTCTTTGATCCTCCTAAATGCTGAGGGATCACATTAGAGGACAGAAAGTAGGAGGGAGCTAATGGTCCATTTCCAGACTCCTCCCAGAAAATAAACCACCATCTTGCAAGCACTTCCCTTTTTGCCTGCATAAATTTTTAAAATACCATCTGTCTTTTGTGGTCTGGTGGCGTACAATTCTTTTGGGGTAAGAATGCATTCCTGTTAATTACTGAGTATCTTTTGCTGAAAAATTAAAAAGGCACAAGAAAATGCTCCTTGCATCAGTCATTGCTCCTAGTGTGCTTTTCAAACTCCATACATCAGTGCTGCTGTTCTATCACAGACCTCATTCAAGCAGCATTCATGTTGCCTGTAGTGCATGACAGTGTCTTATCTTTCCTCTGGTGGAAAGCAAGTTAGGCCAAGCAAACTGTGAAACCTCTATTACTTGATTCATGATAGATGTGGTCTACGATACCTGCAGCTGTATCTTCCTGCTAACTGAATACACCACTCCACTTTGGATCATTCTTATGGATCCAGATGGAAAATCTAATTTATAAATCAAACTGAAAGAGCAATTTTGGGATCAGAAACGTTGGAATTATTTCTGTTTACCTGAAGACACTCAGGGTTGTCACAAGAACTGTTGCTCATAAAAAAGCAAGCAAGCGCAGCTGGCCTCTCAAAAGAAAAGTTAAATCCTGCCTTGCTATGGAAGAAATAGAGGGATCCTTCTTCAACATCTGCCTTTATAGCATTTACTACAAAACATTTTTGCATTGCTAAGGCTGCTGGTCCTGCCGTGTGCCTCAAGATCTCTGCGATTACCCGAGCATGCAAATTTTGTCTTCCCAGCCTGCCTGATCTTATAGCAGCTGCCAGTCCAGGTCATCCGTCCCAGGGCAGAATGCTCACCTGTGTTATCTCAAGATGCATCCAGATTTCAAGGGAGAAACTACAATCATGAAAGGCTCAGTAAACAGGCTGGAGCTAAAGACAGAAGCTACATTCTGAGATGCAACAGAGAGCACTTACTGTCAGAGTACTCATACCATTCAAGCTCATTATGTCTTTTCCCTTCTACCCCAGCTGAGCAACATAGCCACGCTGCCTCATTTTACAGCTAGAAGCTAAAGCGACTTGCCAAAGGTCACCCGGGAATTCCCCTCATGCCTTCATGTCTGCCTGCATTGTCTTTCCTTCAGTCTTTAGGTCACATTGCTATTTACCATGATTATTAATTCAGTTTTGCTCTTTGATGTACAGAATTTTTCCCTAGGAGAAAGATTCACTTGCTTTCTAACTTGATATTTCTACCAACTGTCAACTCATCAATGCTCTAACAATCATTTCTGTTGTTCAGTATCTCTAGTTTTGAGTAGTTTCATCATTTAGTCTAAATTTCTATTCTGACTCTCTCTAGAGACTTCTGATTAAACAAACTCTTCTGGAAACAGCTCACATTGCTGATTAACATGAACAAGGTCTTTCCTGTGTTAGCCATTTGTTATTTCATGAATTTTGCCATTAGTTAAAACTGTGGTTGGAAATTTTTTAAGTTGTGTTCCTTTTGATGTAGCAAGGGCAGCCAGGGCCAGTAGCTGAAGTATAAGCCCGTGAAAGTTGAGTACCTGATTAAAAGAGGGTAGCTATACTCAAAGAGAAAGTCATCGTCCAGCTCAGAAAAAGAACTCTACTCTCCACCGCTCAATAGAGTGGTTACAAATGAAGAGGAAAATATTACGTTAAAAACAGAACTTTGGGCAATATGGAAGGAGTTAGAGTCCTTTTCAAGTATGTTTTTCCAACTAATACTCTTGCGTGGCTTAAAATTATCCTGACAGAAAAACAATTGAGGCAGCTTTTAAACTAATGATACAATCCCATGGATAATTTTACCTAAATAGCTCACAGAGATGTGACTGAATGAATCATATAGCATTGCGGGAAGCAATTTTCCTCAACGAGTTCTACCTGCTGGATATCTCAATGTGTTACAGATTGAGTAAAAGCCTTCATCTGAAATCAGATTCAAACTGGCTTTGGAGCAAAACTTAAACCCTGAGGGTGAGAGAGTTGTGAATGTATTTAACACTTCCCTGTGATTCTCAGGTTCCACATGTCCCTGTCCACACCAGGCAACTCACTTTTTGAGGCATTCCCACAAACTACATGATGTTCAGCCTGTCTTCACAGGTGTTACTGACCTTAATATAGGCTTTACTGCTCCTGCATATGTTGTCCAGCCTCTCGTAGATGTCTTAACAACATTCTCCAGCACTAGCTGTTAGCTCCTCAGGTTGCCACAACCTCAGGCTGCCACGCTTTAACGGCAAAAATTTGCCCCTGCTTACTGGTCAAACCCTGAATTTTGGGGAATTAAAACAAAAAACACATGGTCCATTTGAAGGCAATTGTGAAAACAGCTGAGGCACTGAAGCTGAAGTAAAATATTTAATGTAACTTAATTGTATCTACAGTAAGGATCTGATTCAAAGCACTCTGAATCCAGAAGACTCCTGCTGCTTTCCATGAAATCTGGAGCACTTTCATCAACAGCAATTAGTGCAGCACAACTGATGGTGAATCCAGACTAAGAAGAATTACTGAAAGTCACAAAGTAGAGTTTGGCTGGCTTACATCTAGCACAATGTCCGAACTTTTAGATAATCCTGCACTGAGCTACCTGAAGGATCAAACTTCTGTTATAAAACTGATGATCTTTACACTCTTCTGAGAGGGTAAGGAAAACTAAGTTTTAATTACTGAAAGACAACAAAATATACCCTTTGATTGTGTCCATGAACTTCTAAGCTCGATATTGCTGGTGCTCTTAAAATATCCTGGACCAAATGCAAATCCTATGCTAGATATCTTGGGGAAAATTTCTGCACTAAAGGCTCCAAAGTCCACCTCAAAATCACAGGAGAACTGTATCATTACAGCATCATTCTGGAAGAAGAAATATATGCTTATTTCCACTCTGTGAGGACAAAATATACTTAACTGTACATGTCCATATTCTTTCCATTCTTTTAAAAATTCCCACAGAGTTAGGTGGTTAAGTGTCATTTTATTTTCCTGATACTTGGAAGTTTCTACAGAACTTGACTATTTCCAGATTACAAAATGTTCCTAAAGATGCTGTCATTAAAATATAACAAGGTTTTTCTGTCCAGTTTCCAGTCCATTTCATATTGGTAAAACCTTCTAGATTGTTCTCACTGCAGTCTAATGGCTAACAAAATAGTAATAAGAATTATTTCAATGCCTGAGTCCAAAACACAGCCTTGCCAATAAATTAGAGCTTGCTCTAGGTTGAGTTATCACCTCTTCAGAGGACACATAGACTGGATGTCTTGCCCATTCAATCCTTTACCATTCTCAGGTGGAAACATATTTATTTGTCATCGGTTAGTAAGAAATTCACTGTCTCACTTTCTAATTAATACACGTTTTCCGCGCATAGCATTTGCAATCTCTTTCTTGGCCAGCTCAAGGGAGATGACAACCTGCTGGATGAAGACTTCATAAACTGCAGAACACCACATACTTCTTTATATATCTCATAGATATTTTGTCTTCCTTTTCAACACTCTGGCCAAGGCAAGCAGCAAGAGACCTGACTAAACCCTGCTGTAGCTATCAACTCCCAGAAGCTTTTTGTGGGTTTTGTGCTTCTTTAGCCCTGGCCACACGCTTTGGCAAAATGGACAGGTCATTTGGGCCCAGACCAGGACAGTCACCTCTGTGATGGTCATCCTGCTATGCAACATCACCTACACCAGCATTTACCCCCATTCTGCCATCCAGAGACAAGTCTTTTGCATCTTTGCTGCCCGAGGGAAGTGCTGCAGGCCATCTGGGTGGAAAACCCTCCAAACTGTAGGCATAGGGTAGCAATCATTGATGGATGGTGGTGATCAGATCCATTTCAAATGGGGTAGTGAACTGTCTTCAAGTAGTAAAGCCTTTTGTATCATAATCTGCAACTGAAGGTGAAAATGGCATTCATAAACCAACAGCATCAACTGCAGAGCCACTTCCATTCTCCTTGAAGCAGCTGTGCTGCAGCACAACATGTAGTGAAACAAAGAGCTGAAGCATTAAGCAAAATGCTTATTTAAAGAAACCAAACAGAACAGGGAACTCTTCACATTTATATAGGCTGAAACATGAGCAAAAGCTCAGGAGAGCAGGGACAAAAGATGAGTACACCGACTCATTTTCTGGCAGAAAGAAAGATCAGAGGGCTGAGGCAGCTGAGCCCAAGGTTCTGGAAATGCACCTTTCACTCCGCACATTTCAACGGCTGTGATAGAAAAAGCACCCCAAGCAAGTTTGCAGATTTGCTGGCCTGCAAGCTTCACTTCTGGTCATTCTGTTTTAGTCACAAATAAGCAGTAATTTATGTTTTGAGGACTAGCCCCAGAGAACAGAACTATAAAAACAATTCCCAACCATTTTTTTTGTGTATATATTTTTTTCTAAGGTTAGTATTTATTTTAGATGACACTTTTTTTCCCCGTTGGCCTAGACGGGATATTTTCTCCATGCCTTTTATCAAACTGACAGGTGATATTGCTTTAAATTGGGCGCTGCGTCATCAACAGAGGCTTTCTCATTTCAGACCCGAAGTGTCAGCGGAGTGGATGAGAACTCATTTTGCCCTTTATTTACTAAATACAGATTGGGGTTTCAGGAGCAGGGACAGCAGGAGAGGGGAAAGGGATGCCCTGGGTGATAATGGGAATGAACGAGAGAGGACAGCAATAGAACAACACAGCAATGAAGCAGGCGGGAATTTATTGTGGGGTGATTAGATGACATCCATCTTCTTGACTATAAACCAGTCCCACAAGCATAGCTTTCAAATCCACTTTGTCCCCTGTCACGGCTCCTTCCCCATCAACAGGAGAAAAGGTGACAGGGGGTTGAGAGGATGTTCCTGGTAGATCTCAGTGTGCTGTGGATGTAACTAAGGGGATTATGTATCAGAGGTGAAATATTATTTCAGACTGAAACCCTGGATTCCCCAGTTTCTCCAGCATACAGCCCCCAGCCGGGGGGGCAGGAAGAAGCAGTTCCATCAAGAAAGGAGATTGCTTGACTGCTATGATGGCCTACCTGGTTAGTTGTCAATATCTGCAGGATCTTAACAGCACATTACACAGAAAAGATGATAAAAAGGCAATTCTTGAGCCTACACTAAAAGGGAGAAGGTTTCAGGGCAGTGTGAATATGTACGCGTATTTGTTAAGCTGGAAATACATAATGCCTCATTTGGGAATTAGCCTCTTGGGGAATATGGTGTTTATCTCAGTAATGTATCAACCCTGAAATTTTAACGTTCATTTTTAAGGGACTTTCTTTTAAGTGTGTTTCTCGAGATTGTTTCTAAGAGGCTGGCAACTTAAAATCAAACCATGAAACTACAGAAGATTTGATATGCCTGTGCATATTTCAGCCAATTACCATCTAGACTCACTCTTACAACATTTAAACTTCGTATTGAAATCTATATGTGAGGAGACTACAGATGCTGAACAGGCAGGGAATTCTGCTGCCTCCGCACATGATCTCCTGCTGCTAGAGCACCAATTAGCCAGAAAGAGATAGGACGTTTCACTCTCATAAAAATGGGAGCAGGATTTGAGTGCAGCAACTATTGCTGAAAATTAAGGGGAGGTGGGGAAGGAAGGAGACCTGCCCTTGTTTTGTCTTCTACAAGTGATAAAGTGTCATCTGTGACAACACACTGCTGGAAACTAGAGACAGACAATCCAAATTCATGCCAAAATCTTCTTAGTGCTCTCTCTTCCCCCTTCCCCTCTGCTATCTCTAACTGAATAAAAATCACCTGGATCTGAGGAAAGGTGGGACTGCACATGATTTAGACAGGCTACGGATTTTCTTTTTCTTCGCCTAATGATCTCAGTATTTCCCTGCATCCTTTTGATGTTATTTATGGTGACTGGTACCTATCTCAAGAAGGACACTATGACTCACATTTTAAGAAAAGCAGCCATGTGACAAAGTTTCTGAATAAATTTTGTGACTCCCCATGACTGTGGCAGGATCCCACGGTTTGCCCACACAGAGCTGCAGCTCATAGATGCCTTCTGCAGCCCTCTAGTGAAGCGTTTAGCTCTCCTTCCCTTTCACCGCACCTAACCAAACCCCATTCAGTACCAAGCGGAGCCACAGAGCATCCCATCAACCAGCCATTCTTTTCTTCGCAAATTCCCCTAAATGCTTTTAAACCAAAAAGCGAGGTTTTACTAAAGCAATTAATTTTGTAAAGAAGTAGCATCTCAAAGCAACTTGATGAGAAAGGAGTGTTAGCAAGTTTTCCAACCTGGAGGGTTTCACACACTGGAGAGCAGGTCAAAGCCAATTGCTGGTGTGGTAGCCATCAGCTCAGTGGCTCTCTGTGGCATGACAAACTCATAGCAGTCCTGTCTACTCCTTAGGAAGATTCTCTTTCTGTAACCAGATACATTTACCTGTGTGTCCACGCTCACTCCTCGCTGCTGCTGAGCAGCACTCCTGTCTCTGCAGCTGCTTTGAGAGTACCTCTTCTTCCTGCCCTGCATGAAGTCTGTGACCATCTTTCAACTGTTACTCAGGGATGGAGCAATGTTTCCTTCCCCTGAGGTGCCTCCATCTGACCCAATCACTTTGTTATTTTTTAAAAAGTGCAACAATATGTAAGAGGAGAAGATATAAATAAAATAAGTACTGCCCACTACACAAGCCAAAAAGAAGTCAGTCAGCGACCTGAAAAAAGGCCAGCCAGGCAAAAGGGGCAGCACTAGGGTTAGACCTTTAGTACACATCATGTTTGGTGTCACATTCCCACATCACCCTTGTGCTCTCACTCAAGGCTGTTTTACCCAGGTACAATTCCCACAACTTGAGGACACTTCTGCTGGGAATCTCTACCTGGAAGAGACCTGATGTTGGGGTCTGTGACATGACACATGTAAGCACATAAAGACCCAACATTGACTTCTTATTTCTGTGCCTTTCCAGATGGTATAGAGGTATTTAACTCAGCAGTGAGATTTTTTGCTGTCTTCGTCTGTTGCTGGGCCTTCTGTACACTGCTTTCTGATAGGTGTCACTAGTTTTGGGAAGCACATGAATATATGAAGGAGCCTGTCACCTGTTTTCTTAGTTGGAAAGCAGATACAGCTGTCATGAATACTACAACACACTCAGTCCCTGTCTCAAAAGAAAAACAAAGTTTGTCAAGGTTTTGCTTCAAGGCAAGTAAAAAATTTCACCTAAAAGGTCATGATTGTGTTTAGCTTTTAATCTGCAGATGAGCCAGAAAAGCCATTAGGAGTTCACAGAGATTGATTGCAAATGTAGGTGAAAGACAGTTTCCTAAAATTGGTGAATTTAGAAAGGAAGGATCTGTGACTCTGAAAAGTCTGTGATGCTGTCAGATCTTGTATCACATCAACATCTAGAAAGATTTAAGCACATATAGCGTGAGGACCATCAAAAGAACCCAGGTAGATGAGATGTCTCGTGTTATAGCAGTGATCATGAATAATTGAAATATCATGACAAGCAGACAGAGAAAGTCATATTACAAAAATATAAAACAAACTAAAAATCAACCCAGAAAACTAAAAAACAAACCTGGATGCCACAGAAACCCAGCAATGCAAAGGATACAAATGGAATAAGCAACACCATGTCATCAAATATTTAAAATGGAGAACCAAAAATAGTTCACCTAATTCAAAACACGGAATCATTCTGTTATGTATGAGAAGTACAGAGTGATATACACATGCAAGAGGGCTGCAGGGTGCTCAGCACAATTCAGACTGACTCCCAAAGAGAGCTCTCATTCATCTTCTGGTCAGAGTCCTTTGTTTTCCCAGGTCTGGAAAAGGTGTGCTCAGAAATGCAAGGGGCTGGTGTAAGGACAAGAAAAACAAATGTGATTTCTACCCAGAGTTCAAGATATCCTACACACTGAACTTGGCCTACTTCTGCCATCTCAAACTTCTATATAAATGTTACTTTCATCATGTAGCAGCACTGGTTGAACTGGCAGTTATCGCACAAAATTCTCTTACCCAAGGATTCCTGAATTTTAACAGAACTCTTAGGAGAAACTGTTGCTTCCTCATGGCAAGCAAGAAGCAAAAGCATGAACACAGATTAATAGATGTGATGTACCAAGGAACTAGTTAGGACACATGCGAGAGAGGACACCTCTTCCTGACTGGCTCGTGCCCCGAGGAGACCAAGGTGTTTAGGACAGTGGGGGACACTCTGTAAGGGGTTTTAAGAGAAAATATATGCTCCTATAATAGCTGAGCCAAAAGGGACCGCTTGGTTACCCAGAGTGAGATGACAGCAGCAAACCAGTCTGGCCCTTCTTTCATTTTTCTTTGCTTCTTTCATTTTTCTTGTGTACCACACTGAATACCATCACCTCCCACCACAATGACCCAGAGGCTGAGCTCTGCAAGCAAGGAACTGTCTGTCCTGGCCATTAGTAAAACCTATTCAGACGAAGCCTGAATTTCTTCTGGAATGGCAAAGAACCAGCCATGTTCATAAAAAATTGTCCCAGAGTTAAAACGACCAATTGTTATTAAATTCATCAACACCCACTTCCTCCCTCCTCTTGACGTCTTTAGGACCCTCTTACAAAATGCCAAGGAAAAATAGTTCCTCAGTTAACAACGTTTGCAATTCAGATCGTGGAGGATTTGGTAACAATAAGTTTTAACATAAGTGTTTCCCAGCAGTGATTTACACATGAATTCCTGTAACAAACCAGATAATTTTCCATTCAGTGAACAGCTTGTCCTACACACGCTATTTTACAGGGATTGAACTTTTTAACCGACGTGTTTCTACAGGAGCAGAGAAAAGCAGAGTCAGGAAGACACCATTTAATGAGCACAATCCCATTACTGATGCTAGTCCTCAGGAGAAATACAATAGGATATACCCAGACTGGTGCCATTTCTTCAGTGATGATGGAGAAATACTGCTTGACACCAGCTGAGGATCTGATCCTGTTAACCTTCATTGACTCAGGCATACATTTCCCAAAGCACTTAGCTGGAGAATTGGAATGAAATGCAACTAAGATTGGAGGATGAGGATACAGCTTTTGAGGAAAGGCAGGGCAAAGGGAAACTACAGCCCGAATTTCTGATCATATCTGAAAAGGCAGTACAGTTGCAAGGTATTGTTCAAACACAAACAGGACAAGTACGAGCTGACCCTCATTGCTGACCTACACCACAAACCTTTGCAAATTCTGTGGTGTTTGTCATCTAAACAAAGCTACGGTGTGTCCCTGGCATTCCCCAAACAGAAGGACAGCTCTTAGCCTCACCCTCTCACACTGTACAAGCCCCTGTAACACTTTGACATCACTTGGTGACACTTATGCCATCCTGCAGGGCCCTGTGCTATCTCATTCACTAAAGAGATAACTCCAATATTTAATCTCATGCAACTAAAGCAGAAAGCATCTGAATTTTGGGAAGAAAAGGGCACGTAGTAACCTTTGTTAGATTTCCATTAGGTGGCTTGAATAGGGATTTGGAAAAGCCCCTGAAGTATATACAACAGTTGGCTCCAACTTTGATGAACTTTTAGGGGCAGAAAGCCATAAGACAGACACAGGTCACCTTTGGTCCCAGGCCACATCAGCTGCCACCTGTACAACCCATTCTAGACATTAACTTGTTCAGTTACAAAGAATGAAAGCGGACTCATAAATCCCAAATCTTTCTTCAAACACATCTGTAGGGTATCTCTGCCACCAGGAAGCACCCACAACACAAGGACAAAAATTCCATCTTGCAAGGACTTTCTAAATCAAGAACAAATACCTGATTTTGTAACTAATCACCAGGCAAATATTTGGCATGAAATAAGTTAAAAGCTGAATAAAGTGAGAAAACTGCTGTACAAAAACTTCTTTTCTAGCCTCCAGAGAATTTGGGAGACAGAAGAGACCAGGCATACAAGACATGTAAGTGAGAGAAATAAAAACTACAGACAGATTTGTTCAGAATTGTGCAGAAGCGGCATGACTAGGAAGAGAACTGAGGAGGTCTCCTAGTATTGAGGAGGCCATATAGTCTCCCTGTTATTTAACATCAATAACTTTCAGCGGGGTAACAATACCAAAGCTCCTGTTTCCAGGTGTTCCAGCAGGACACTCACAGACTTTTAATGTTTGCTTAGTTGGGGACAATATATGTTAAATAGAAATATCACAGCATACCCAAACAGAACATCTTGGCCACAGGAATGCAAAGAAACACTGAGGGCAGGTAAGCAAAGATGGTCATTAATTAATTGATTCATCTACCGTGAAAGTCCTCCTCTCAGAATGATAAGCTAGCATGCAAGCCACAGTTACTTTCACTTTAAATAGTTATTTTTTTTCTTTTGTCCTTACACTGCTGCAGGAAGGGATTGTGTGGGTGTTAAGTTTTAATAAAAGGTATGTCTCAGAACCAGTTTATCTGAGGGAACAAGGCCTTTTCTAATTTCAACATCAGTTTGCAAGCAAATAGCCCCAGTTTAATAAATCTGGTTTATGATGGTTGATTTTTTTTCCTTCCCAGTCTTGTTTGTGCATGAGGGAGTAACAGCAATAAAAACTCACGTTCCACCAAAAGGAAATATGTTCGTAATGTTAGTTAACAACCTAGAAAAATATTTTCCCCTTGTTGTGAAGAGCTCACCAGTCTGCAGTGCAAGCAGAGCAAAAACAAATTACTGTTGGCCAGAGCTTCTGTGCCTCCTGAAACGGATTTTGGTTTCCCCTTTCTGAAACCAATAACCATATCCCAGATTTTCCTGAAACCTCTCAAAGCAGTCATGTCAGCCTACCGACTGTCATTAGGACTCTGGCAATTATAACTTTTCTCTTAGAAAAAGTAGCATGGTGATTTTTTATATGAAATCCAGAACAAGAGACAATGCCAGGATGTGGTGTTGCAAATCTTCCTCCTTCTCTTGCTTGGTTCTAAGCTGAGCTTTAAGGACAATCTATTTGCTCTGCTATGGGGAGAGACACTTCCAAGACACAGGTCCCACAAAGTCGTTACCAGGGGAATATTATGAAGGTTTGCTCTGCTAGCTGAGAACGTTGCTCTTTCACCCACCTTTGACAGCTGGGATTTTCAAGATACCTTGCTGTCTAAGAGGAAGTTTCAGGTGTATCCAAAGTACCAACCTACCTTCACAGCTCTGGAGGATGACTGGAAGCAAACAAAGACTCTGGGTTTATTGGAAATAACACAGACAGGCAGCATTCCCTTTGTCCTGGCAAAAAAAAAAACTTCTGCACACCCTAAAAAAGAGAGAAAAACAACCTCATGCATATAAGTTCAATAAAATAATTGCTTCCAACAGCAATAGTTATAATCCTAATCACACAAGAAATTTCATGTAACCCTGTAAAATCTATCACTTGAAGCCCAGAGATAAGTTGAGTCACTAGAGTGTTCTTCCATTTCATATATTATTCCATACTTCCTTGGTATGGAACATTAACATTTTATAGCCACTTAGAGTTGTGTTTAGAGTATACAAGAGTGCATCTTTTGCTGGGTTCTGGCACCTGCAGTTTGCATCTATGCTTAAGAGAGTAATGAATGATTCAGACTACTAACTATCTAGGGCCTTCCAGATCTTGCCTCCATATATAATTTTTTGACATAAGGAGCATACTGCAAAGTCTAAAACTGATACTTTGCTTTTCTTTCTCTTAAAAAAAGCAACAGCGTACCTGATGGATGTAGCAGGAAAACACACTCCAAAACACATCTAGAAACAGCTGAAGAGAGTCAGGGAGAGAATTAGTAGACTCAGAATCTCGAAATGGGCATCAGCTGAAGAAGCTTCTTCCTCATTAGCCAGTTTTCATCCTGGAAGTCTTTTCTGATTGCCACAGATTTTGAAGCAAGCTAACAGCATTGCAGCCAAGGTTTTGCTGGGCCCCAAACTTTGTACTGAAGCTGTGTTTTTCATGTTCCAAATATGATCAAATTTTAGAGTTTAGACTCTGTTCTCAGTCCTTGTTTCTTTTGAGTGCATACGACTTTAGCGATCATTTCTTTCACTGACTCGTAGAATATAAAGAATGGAATGACCTACTGAGTCCCAGACTTAAATTGTAATGTTTCTGAAGGCCACCATGACATTATCGTATTGTGAGAGCGATTTACCAAAAATCATTACACCCATAGATGACAATTATAAAGTCACTATTAGGAGAGTGCAAACCTTTACCCTGTAAGTGGGAATATGCTCTTTCTCTGGACTGAAAAGAACAAGAAAAGAAGATCAGCTGTGAGAAACACTATTCAATATTTAGTAGAAAAGTGCCACCACTAAATTAGGTCAAGGTCCAAACCTCAGGAGCAAAACCTAACCAAGCCAGTGAGACATTTTTAAAACACTTTTCCCTTAGTACTTCAAAAACCTTTGAATCAGGTCTTCAGATTCATTCATTAGGCATGCAATTAGGGATTTGGGTGATTGTCTTTGTGCCACGTGAATTGCCACACACTCTACTAGAAAGTCCTGCTCTCAGCGGGCACATCTTTTGCCTGGTGAAAGGGAAAGAGGGAAGGACCGTAGTTTAAATTGCTGAAGTCCATTACAATTCTGGATCATGTGTCTCCCTTGTGCTTATTGCAATGAAGTTTCTACCAGTTGCTTTTCCAAGGTGTACAGTGTGCATATAGAGAGACCTAACTGGTGGAGAGCATGGATCCACCTGGCATGCAGGAGGCTTCTGGTAGTGCTCAAGCATGGACTTCAACTTTGGCTCAACCAGAAAGAAAATCACTCTGAGGGCACAAGCACTGCACTCAAGTGCAGATCAAAATTCTCCAAACATAAACACAAAGCAAATTCCCACCTAAAAACAACTTCTCCAGTGCACTATATCAATCTGTATGGATCCAATGTAAAATCTGAGATAGATTCTAAGATATGACCCATTTTTAGTTTGTTCTAACTTGGAATGTGGCCAATCCAGTTTATACCAAGTTTTGCACAAACAGTTCTCAAAATACTCTCTCAAATGATCCAGTTGACTAAAAATTCGACAGAGTTTCTCCTTCTATCCCTCTAAAGAGCAACGAGGCAGGCTGAAGAATCCTACTGTCTCAAAATAGACTAATGCATATGTTCAGTTTTCTCAGATTTTTCCTAAAGCCCACCTTGCAGGCGGAGATTCCCTTGGTTGTTCCTAAGAAGAACAATTTTCTGTGGCACAGTAAGCAGCAGTGTTTAGGCCAGGACAGATTGTTGGACAGCAAGTAGGTGTGGGCATGCTGAAAACCATGTTTTTTCACCCATATGGCCAACAGATGGGATAAGAGGAACTTTTTCAAAAGAAACACAAGTCACTTCTGCTATGGCTGTTTGGAACAACAACAGACGATACCAGTCAGTTCTCACCAGGCTCTTCATGCCCTCACAGCTCTTTCCAGATTACATTTCCATCCTCCACTCACTCCACACTCCTACCAAGCTATAGAAGTCCACGCACACACACACACAAAAAGAAAAAAAAAAAAAGAAAGGGGAAAAAAAGAAAAAAATAAAGGGGGGAAAAAAAGAAAAAAAAGAGATGCTGTATCCTTGGGGAAATGGTCACCAGGAGTTCCTAGAAATGAGGTTACCTGCACTCAGATCTGAACAGTTACATGAAAAATAAAGTGTTGACAACCTTAACTTTACCATAAATCATGCTGTGATTTTCAGGAAGCATTTGTGTAGATGGGGAATTTGGATACGTAAGAAACACATTGAAAAGCTTTAAGAAGTTTCAGGTTTGGATTGCATTTTTGTTATTCATTATCTCCATGTGTGGTCAAACCAAAACTTTCAGAACAGAGCACCCTCCTAACTGAAAACCAATATTAATAATTTGGATTGTAAATATTTACAAGAGCCTTCTGCTTTAAAGTTACTAGTAAAGACTACTGAAGGGGAAACTTATCACATGAAGTAACAAGTAGAGCAAAACTCAGGACAATACATTTCAAATGCATTATTCATCAAGTTATGAGCATCTACTTTCAGGTCATATTCCAAGTGTGTGAGGACTGGTTTCAAAAAAAACGGGGCTTAAATGCAGATTGACACCAGGAAAAGTGGTAGGTCTGGATCAGAATTTCACATTTCAACTTTGACCTTTCAACTTTTTAGCTGGATTACGGTTCTGGATGAGACCCTGCAGCGGACTGGTGGTAATCCTGCTCACTGGTGCTTTCCTAGGCTTTCTTCAAGAGAAATTATCAAAGAAACTCTCTTTTAGGGGGTCAAGTATTTGGCGTGTCCTGAAAGACCCAACACTATTAGGCTTTCTCTTTTGGGGCACTGCACATATGCTGAAGAAGGTGACATGTGAAGGGGAGAAGATGGCTGTAAGCCAATTTCGGCCCAGGAACATAACTCCTTACTCTCCCTCAGTCACCCATAAAGAAGAGCACGTTTTTCCGCAGGGCAAATTGTAGACCAGAATACCATTACGGATGAGCTTTTCTCCATTAACTAGCCTCCTAAATTAAAATTACCTTAATGAAATTTAGCCTTTTCACATGTATTGTCAGATCCCCCCATTATTCCTTCCTTATCAGAATACCTTTCCGCTTTGCACCAAAACCAGCACAAAGGCAACCCACATCAGGTTAAAGCAGAGAAGTTGTCATGGATTTCTGTAGAATCCCACAGAAGCCTGTAAAAAATTTCCTTTTGCATATTTATTTCCACTGAAGTGTTTACAAAGCTCATACATTTTAGGTTAAAGCAGCATACAAAAACACTTCTTACAGAGTAGCTGTTTCTTTATCTGTACAAACCAGAAAATGATAAAAGTGTCATTATACTTAACACCAGCTGGTGATTTAAGGAACGACTAGGACTGTGGAAAAACTAAGAACTCACCACCTTAGTGAGTTCAAAATGATCAGGCAGTTTCTTCATATAAAACACGCATAGCACAAGAGCATCTGTATTGGTTGGGAGCAAAGGTTCATCTTGCACAGTGCTGTGTTTCCAATAACAACCCAGCCTCTGTAACAGAGTATAAGAATAGAATATAAGAACAGTAATCTGTTTTTATACGCTCCCATCTTTCAACGATTTGCAGATACTGTGACAGACATAGAATCATAGAATCATAGAATCATAGAAAGGTTTGGGTTGGAAGGGACCTGTAAAGGTCATCTAGTCCAACCCCTCTGCAATAAGCAGGAACATCTTCAACTAGATCAGGTTGCTCAGAGCCCCATCCAACTTGACCTTGAATGTTTCCAGGGATCGCGCATCTACCACCTCACTGGGCAACCTGTTCCGTTGTTTCACCACTCTCATTGTAAAAAATTCCTTGTTTATATCCAGTCTAAATCCACCCTCTTTTAGTTTAAAACCATCACCCCTTGTCCTATTGTAAGCGGCCCTGCTAAAAAGTTTGTCCCCATCTTTCTTATAAGCCCCCTTTAAGTGCTGAAAGGCCACAGTAAGGTCTGCCCAGAGCCTTCTTTTCTCCAGGCTGAACAGCTCCAGCTCTCTCAGCCTTTCCTCACAGGAGAGGTGCTCCAGCCCTCGGATCATCTTTGTGGCCTCCTCTGGACCTGCTCCAACAGCTCCATGTCTTTCCTTAGCTGAAGACTCCAGAGCTGGACACAGGACTCCAGGAGGGTTCTCACCAGAGAAGAGTAGAGGGGCAGAATCCCCTCCCTTGACCTGCTGGCCATGCTTCTTTTGATGCAGCCCAGGATACAGCTGGCCTTCTGGGCTCCGAGAGCACATTGTTGGCTCATGTCCAGCTTTTCATCCACCAGTATCCACAAGTCCTTCTCTGCAGGGCTCCTCTCAATTCCTTCATCCCCCAGCCTGTATTGATACCGGACATTGCCCCGACCCAGGTGCAGGACCTTGCAGCTGGCCTCGCTGAACTTCATGAGGTTCACGTGGGCCACTTCCCCAGCTTGTCCAGGTCCCTCTAGATGGCATCCGGTCCCTCAGGCATGTTGACCACAGCACTCAACTTAGTGTCATCTGCAGACTTGCTGAGGGTGCACTCCATCCCCCTGTCCATACATTTAGTAGCCATTTTAAAATATTTCTATTACATTTTTATGGTAGCTTAGAAGCACTGGATGATGCTTCGAACATATAAGAAGTTTAGCATACATCCTTTAGCGGAATCATTTGGGATATAGGAACAAATTCCTTTTGAGACTAAACTTGTGATTTTGTGGCTCATAAAACCTTTAGGAAAAGGAAAAATCTGTGCACAAGCTGGCATCATGGAGACCAATATCAGATTCAAGCATATACGAACTATTGCAATACAAATATTTAGCCATTGTCCCTTGCGGAGTTGATCTCAGCTCCCATAAACCATCAGGAAAGATAGTCATTCAGCTTTAGGTAACAAATTTGTGCAGGTCAAATATGAATGGAGAGGTGCAAGGAAGCACCCTCAGTTTGTGATTCCAGTGGGTCACTATCTGGTCACTGCTGTCTTAGTTTCATAAACAATAAAGAAGAGTTTGTTAGATTGGGAATGACTTGTTCATTTTTACTCTTGAGTTCCACGGGTCTCTTTCCCTCTCTGACCTCATCAAAAACTAATTCTCTTTTTTTTCCCATTTAGTTCTGATATTCAAGACTTTCTCTTGAAATTCCCTTCATCCACACATCTGGCCAAGCGTTCCTACTTGCAGGTTATTTAAATAGTGTAACTGGATCACTTTTTCTCAGGCTTCTTTGGTGTTTTTATCAGACAAATGTAGGTCCACATGGAGCTCTTTCTTATCTTTATCAGGGAGAAATGTCTGACTTTTCTTACTCTTTGTAGTGTGGTTGAATCTTGGAAATCAGGACTAACCTGTGATTGCTCAGTAGTGCATTCTCTTCAGCAGTGATTACATGTTTTCTCAATTCTAGTCACCAAACCTGAACTCTTTGCTGTGAGCAAGGTCTTCATTCCCCAAACCTTCTAGCAATAACACTATCTTCTTTGATTTATACTACATTTCTCTTACAAGACTACTTAGAATATTTCTGCTATTCTGAAATGCACCTGAACACGGGGTGGCTTTGTATTTTTTTACTTTATTTTTTAACTTCCGTTAAACTCCCAAGTCTCTTCCCTTTTCAGTATGCAGCTTTCAATATCTTCTTGTCTGAAAGATACCTTTTTTTTCTTCACATTGCTGCACATTTTTATTCTGCTGTTATCTATACTAAGCTGCTTTCCAAACTTGCAGCCATTGGAGTTAATCTAGAATCCAGTTTTTGATCTGCTTGTTGCAAAATTTCAGTTATGCATTGCTACTTTTTTTTTTTTTTTTTGCCATCATCTCTGACTTGAGAATTTACCTTTTGGCTGCTGGAATGCAAGTCATTATTTAGTTAACATTACCCTGGGGAGTTCTGCACTGATCTCCACAGTACTTCATGTTTTCTTTTTATCTGGCATCTTCCCTTTTGCCACGAAGTCACACTGTCCCTGAGCAGATTCAGAACAGCTATTGAACCAGAGGGGCAAAAGAAAAGGGAAAATCATAAAGAGAAAATCAATAGCTATACATGGTTACTTGCTTGATGATTTCATACCACCCCTTGGTTCTTCGACCAGAAGTAGGTTAGACAGCATCATACATACACTGCCTCCCTTTATGCTATTGCATCAGCTCTCATTGAGCTGGGTTTCAGGAGCCACAGAATCTGCTCGTACTTCTGCAAGCCAACAAACTATTGTGTCTTAAGTTCCCACCTCCACCAGCACACAGCAATTGGGATGATGACTGCTAGCTCACCCCATTTATGAGACAAAACATGTTTGCTGTAAGTGAACTCGAACTGCCTCACTTTGCAACTGGGCTGTGCCGAGAGCATCCATGTGGACTGTTAGTGTGTCTCAACTCATGTCCACAGATGCACAAATTGATAACTTGCAATCATGGGAAAACCAGTTCCACACCAAAGTCCCCTATCCGCCTGGCATTGCTTGTTATAACATTTGCTTTAGTCTAAAGGAAGCAACCTTTACGTGCATAAACCCATTAAATGGAGTCTCACAAAGCCTTACCAAAGAGTCATACGGCAGGAACTAGTACTATATGTCAGGAGAAAACTATCCAATGCTTGTATTTTAATAAGAGTATCTGTGCAACACAGTACTCTGCATTCAGAAAGCAGTGAAAGCTTTTGGTTACTGATCCAATAATACAGAACAAAAGAACTTCTCTGTAACTTTGGGTCATTAGTCTAAGTGCAGATGCAACTGTTTTTTCTGACAGAAGTATAACTACTCTGAATTTGCTTCGTTGCTCAAAAATAATGTGTAAGCAGCTCACCACAACCAAAGTTTATATTATATCGAGATCATGCTGCAACATGCTGGAATACAAGTGTTCTTCATATGCTCAGATGTTAGAAGCAGACAAGAAAAAGCACTAGCTCACCTTCTATATTAGTATGAATCCAGTCGAAATACAGCCAAACCCTTATGAGTCCCCTTGTAGATTTGTAATGTAGACAATTATAGTAAAAATATGACAATATTAAAAAGCTGTAGTATAAATTAGAAGTGTTATACCAAGGCAGATGGAGAAAAAAGCATTTTACTATAACATTCCTAAAGCTCACTTCTTATTGCTCACCTCTCAGATTCTGTAGATATTTCTTTTCTATATGAACTGCTGTATCTGGATGCTAGCTAACCATTTGCTTTGCCATCTGATAAAAGTGACCTTGAGAGCAAAAGATACACTATAGCCTGCATTTCCAGAAATGCCCATCTTTTAGTCGTAAGTCTCCACTTTGACTGTTGTGTATTACATCTTCCTTCCTTCCTTCCTTCCTTCCTTCCTTCCTTCCTTCCTTCCTTCCTTCCTTCCTTCCTTCCTTCCTTCC